>JAAUYD010134788.1_pt1 | contig 22216 bp, 24 predicted proteins | sample 7278101 | NCBI WGS metagenome assembly JAAUYD01 (sample SAMN14350128, study PRJNA611818) | marine sediment metagenome | isolation source: surface marine sediment (0.6m) | place: French Polynesia: Moorea | collected 2018-08
CCACATCTTCATCCCGGCGAAGATAAAATGTGATCCACCCACTGTCAGGCAAAATGTGATGGGGTTCCGCCTGACCGGCAGCCAACAGTTCATCCCGAACCCGTTTAGGGAAAGGAATATCGAGTTGAAAATTGCCGTGAATGTGGCCGATTTCCCGGCGGCCGATTACATATTCCACGCCGCCAAATCGATGCGGCTGGTCGATAACGCCATCCCATTGACGCACCGCATTCGTAATCGCTTTTTGGGCGCCCTGTACACTCATAATGACATCCTTTACCTGTACTTTCTTACCTGATTCATTAAAAAGCTTAAGTCACTCTCAGTTCAAAGTGAAAAGAATGCTTACGGTGAGTTTCACCCTTCTTTAAACTTTATACTTTAAACTTTTGACTACTTAATTCCGTAGGGTCATATACCAAATCATCACGCCGCCAACCACGAGATGCGTGATCGCCAAGACAACACCGGCACCGGTCGTGGCCACCTGATCGCTAAACGGGCTGGCCAGAGAAAGAAGGGTAACCACCGCGGCGGTAATTTGAAAGACAAGAACTCCTCTCGGAATAAATCGACGAGAGATCCACAAGCCAACACCCGCCACCAGAGTTGGCACAAACGAGGCGATCGCTACCACAAAAAACGGCAGTGGTGCGTATGGTGCACCGGGAGTGGTGGCCACTTGAATGCCTCCTAACAGGGCGCTGCCTACAAAAAATATGATTACATTGATGATTGCAGAGATAAGCCCGGCGATGGCGGCGTTGCCCAAATCTCTTCCAATTGTATTTTGGCTTTGATTGACTGCTACTGTACTCATGATTAAATCCTCCAGCTGTCTGATCATTTATCTTACAAAGCAATATTTGCATATACAAATATTGTCAAGAGAATAAACTTGTTTTATAACTATGTCAATGACCTTTACGATTTTCCAACACAATCCGGAGCAATCAGCTAACTATGAAATTAACGGAGAAACAGCTTAAAATGTGGGTCACAATGCTGCGAGCCAATTCCAAAATCAACCGCCGCCTGGCAGCGGACATGCTGGCTGAAAATGGGATGCCGATCGTCTGGTTTGACGTGCTGGTTCAATTATTTCATGCCCCAAACCAGATGCTGCGTATGAATGAATTGGCCGATCAGGTAATTATGTCGGGGAGTGGGTTGACGCGGCTTATTGACCGCATGATTAAAGAGGGGCTTGTCAATCGCACCACTTGCGCCTCCGATCGGAGGGTGGTACATGTGATGATCACAGAACTCGGCCGCTTGCGCATTAGCGAGGTGCTGCCGGCCCACCAAAAACGGGTTTATGAGTATTTTATCCAGCACCTGAAACCCGAAGAAATTGAAACGATTCAACACGCCTGCCAACGAGTTTTGGACAATTGTGCCAAGTGTAGATAGCCTAGCTTGGCACAATCATTTGCGTTCAATGTGGCTCCACATCAAGTTATGCGGAATCTTGAATCTTTCGAATCCGCTGCCGCCCTTTCCCCGGCACGCGCTCAATAAGGTTACGCGCTTCCAGATCGAGCTTCACGGTAGTAGTCCACCATCCAACGGAACTGTTGGCCAGCACCTCAGCCGGGACATGAGGCTCAACCGCCTTGCTCAGCTCCATAAAGGGAATCCCCTCTTCATCGGCCGGAATGACCTGCAATAAAATATCGCGATAAACTTCATAAGTGGCTTTAGTTACTCTGGTGCCCTGTTTGGTGGGATCGGGGTGAAGGGCTTCAAACATTTCTTTTTTCTTTTGAGCGGTCATTGGTTACCTCCTGCGCAATTTATATGACTATTTGTCATATGGCAGGAATAGTGTATACTACTAATTGTCATATGTCAAATAGTTATATAAAACAACCGAATGAGTAACTCAAAATCACCCAAATTGCCCAATACCGCCTATGCTGTCCTGGGAATCCTTTCCATGGGAGATGGCTTCTCCGGCTACGAAATTCGCAAGTGGGCAGAAACCCTGCGTTTTTTTTACTGGAGTCCGGCTCAAAGTCAAATTTATGCCGAACTGAGACGGCTGGCCAAGCTCGGCCTGGCCACCTCTGAAGAAATTCCCCAGGAAGGAAAACCGGATAAAAGAGTGTATCAAATTACCGATGCCGGCCGGGAAACCTTTCGCACCTGGATCAACAATCAACCGCTAGAACCGATTGTGATGAAACATTCGCTGGCCCTGCGTCTCTTCTTTGGCCAGGAAGCGGAAGAAGGACGCCTGGAAGAGCTGCTTATCCAGTTTATCGCTGAAATCAAAGAAGGATTGGCCCAACTGTATATTGTTGAGGAATTTATGGAACACCACCCACAATTCTCTCACCAATCCCTGGTTGCCCTGTGGGGGCAAAATTTTTACAAAGCGGAATTGGCCACCGCAGAAGAAGTTTTGGCCAGATTAAGAGAAAAAAATTAGGCTAAGGGCATCATCAATCCCAGCCACACGGAAATAACCACCAGCACCCCCCACAGCAGTTCCCCGATGCCAATCCACTTCACCGCCACAGATCTTCGAAAACGAGAAAGGCCAAAGGCGGCGCGCAAAAGCAGCAGAAAAATAATACCGACAGCCGGCCAATATCCCCCATTGGCCACAGCCAGCAGCCCCACCCCTACGACAGCGATCCCGTGAGCGAGCAGCGCGGGCCCAGGTGAGGGCGATTTTCCTTTATCAAGTCTCAGGCGGGCGCGAATGTACAAGATGGACGGTACGGCTCGGGCTACAAGCACGCCCCACAACCCCAAAGCTGGCCCAAACGACCCGCCGGCCGTCATATAAATGGCTGAGGCTCCCACGGCGAAAGCGGCCGGCGCAGCGAGTTCCGCCTGCCAGGAACGGCTTTTATTGGCAAAATCGTAATACAAAAAAATTAGGGCAAACGGCAGCCCCAAAAGAAACGGCAGCAGCGGCCGCCATCCGGTGAGCCAGATCGAGATTCCAAATCCCAAAATAGCGATTGTGGCAAAAGCATAAGCAAAGCGGCGGGCCAACTGCGCTCGCTGAGCCCGTCCCTGCCTGCCGCTTTGAATGGCGACCTTAAGGGGCCAACGCGCCAAAAACGCACCAAATAAGCCGAGGGCCATAAAGACTCCGCTCAGCGATGGGGCGGTCAGCAGCCCCAATAGAAGCGGCTCGCCGACAAACCCCCAGCTGCCGTGTTCAGCAGGGAGGGCGACGGTTTTCCATTTGCGGTTTCCGCCCGGGTTGACAAAATTTGTTGCTCTATTCACGATTACGAAGCCTTTAATGGGTCAGGCGCGCTGCTTAAATTGCGTCTACCTCATCTAAAAATCGGCAAATTTGACGGCCGCAAATCCAGCTATCATCCATAGTTCTCTTTAATCCTTCGTTTGCGCTCAGGATGCGTTCCGGGAATATCCGGGCCATCCGCTGCTAAAATTATACAGATACTTTTATAAATTAATTTGTCCGCAGATTACGCAGATTACACAGATTTCTCTCTTTAATCTGCGAAAATCTGCGTAATCTGTGGACAATTAAATTTTGAAAAATCATAGCCAATCCGTGAAATCCGCGGCTTTTTTAATAGTGATCCACTTAAAACAATTATTTAATTTTAACAGCTTTCGTAGAAGCAAAAACGCCCTCTTCTATTCGTTGAGAATAAGAAGAGGGCGCATACTCACCGCACTATGGCAGCGATATTACTTAATCGATAACATTTCCTGATAAGAAGGCAGCGGCCAATAATCATCAGCCACAAGCCCTTCGAGCTCATCAACCACTTCGCGAATGGCTGACATTTGCGGCAGCAGCATATCGCATGCGTAGCGGCTTTCAGCAACCAAATCGTGTTCTTCAACCTCCAACAATTCTTCCAGCTTGTTCAAACCGCTCTGCAGTTGACCAGCCAGCTTGCCGAGGCGAGTTAAGGTTGAATTTTCCAGCTCAATGCCAAAGTCTTTCAGCTCTTCAGTAGCATCAGCCACTTCACTGATCGTGCGCAGGGTGGCCGGGAAAATTTGGGTGCGGCCGATGCGCAAAGCGAGGTTGGCTTCAACCGTGACCTGCATGACATATTGCTCGAGCAAGACATCAAGCCGGCTGAGCAGCTCACGCTCACTTAAAACCCCGTATTTGCTAAACAGCTCAATAACTTCGGGGTCGCTCAGAGCGGGGAGGCTGTCGGCCGTTGTCCGTAAATTGGGCAGCCCCCGTGATTCAGCTTCTTTGTGCCACGCTTCGGTGTACCCATCACCATTGAAGATCACCCGGTCGTGATCATCCATAATTTGCTTGAGGAGACCGCTCAAGGCCCGGTCAAAAGCGCCATTACCGGCGGCCGGTTCGAGCTGAGTGGCGATGTAATCGAGAGAATCAGCCAAAATTAAATTCCAAACCGTCAGCGGCCAGGCGATTGTTTGGGTTGATCCAACAGCGCGATATTCAAATTTGTTACCGGTAAAAGCGATCGGGCTGGTGCGGTTGCGGTCGCCGGAATGTTTTGGCAGCGCCGGCAGCGTATCAACACCGAGCTGCAGCTCACCTTTGTCTTTTGAGGATTTGGCATCGCCGTGTGCTTTGATTTGGTCAAAGACATCGGTTAGCTGATCGCCCAGGAAGATCGACATGATCGCCGGCGGCGCTTCGTTGGCCCCCAGGCGATGATCGTTGCTGGCTGAAGCGACAGAGGCGCGAAGCAGCGGTGCAAATTTGTCCACGGCGCGAATGACGGCCGCGCAGAAAGTCAGGAAACGGGCGTTGTCGTGCGGGTTGTCACCTGGCTCAAGCAGATTGCCAACGCTGGCGTTGCCCAGTGAGAAGTTGAGATGTTTACCAGATCCGTTGATGCCGGCAAATGGTTTCTCGTGGAGGATAGCCACCAGCCCGTGTTTTTGGGCCACGCGCTTCAAGATGATCATGATGAGCTGCTGATGGTCAGCAGCAACGTTGCCGTCCTCGTAAACCGGAGCCAGCTCAAATTGACCGGGAGCGACTTCGTTGTGACGGGTTTTAACCGGCACCCCGAGCTTAAACAACTCGCGCTCCGCCTCGAGCATACACGCCAAAATACGGGGGTCAATCGCTCCAAAATAATGGTCATCAAACTGCTGCCCTTTTGATGGCGCGGCACCAAACAGGGTGCGGCCGGCGGTCATCAGATCAGGACGCGCGTAAAAGAAGGAACGATCAACAAAGAAGTATTCCTGCTCGGGTCCGGCCGTTGAAACAACGGGGGTCTGGTCGTCGTCGCCAAAGAGAGATAAAACGCGGCGGGACTGTTTGTCGAGGACCTGCATGGACCGCAATAGAGGAGTCTTTTTGTCGAGGGCTTCACCGGTCCATGAGACGAACGCGGTAGGAATGCACAGGGTTGCCCCATTTGGATTCTCCAAAATATAAGCGGGACTGGTCACATCCCAGGCGGTGTACCCGCGCGCTTCAAACGTTTGCCGGATGCCACCGGTAGGGAAGCTGGATCCATCTGGCTCGCCCTGAATCAGCTGTTCGCCGCTGAATTCGGCAATGGCAGACCCGTCTTCTGTGGGAGTCAGGAAGCTATCATGTTTTTCAGCGGTTAACCCGGTCAGGGGGAAGAAAATGTGCGCATAATGGGTAGCTCCATGCTCAATCGCCCAATCTTTCATGGCGGAAGCAACCGCATCGGCAATCGATTCATCAAGGGGGATGCGCCTTGCAATTGTTTTTGAAAGCTTCTGGAAAATCGCCTTGGGGAGGCGTTTTTTCATTTCTGCTTTGTCAAAAACATTGGCGTTAAACAATTCACCAGTATGAATGTCCTGATAATCAAACGTTTCGGATGAAACATTTTGCACAATCGTACCAATGGCGTCCAGGCGGGACTGATTTCCACTCATTTGTATCTCTCCTTGCCTATATAGATATGTAAAAATTTTGCGGGATTTGTTAAACCTGATTGAAATCCTGCCTTCTCATTAAAATCACCCTTTTCTCTCTCCAAAAAAGGGTGAAACTCCATCTTGTATTGTACCAAAAAACCGCGCAAGCAAAAAACACTGCTATGTATTTCAAAGTATTTGAAAATATTTAATCGCGAATATATCAGGTCAAGGCACTAAAAATTATAATCCGTGTGCCAAAAGGATCAGTAACAGAACAATATCGGATCGGTTCGTACATCAGTTGATCACTTGGTGGATCTCCGGCTCCTCCAGCGCTGATAAATGCCGCCTGCAGATTTTCCGCCTCTGCCGGTGTAGCCATCACAATCTGGATCTCGACATTTTGCGGATTGCCGCGATTTCCCTGCAAAATGGTCAACCACGTTTGACCGATCCGCCATCCGCGAGTGCTCTCCCCTTCAACATAGCCTGGTGGACCGAGGACCTCGGTGTAATAGGCGATGGCCGCCTGAAACTCTTCAAAATAGAGGGTAGTCCCCAGCAAACCATTAAACTGAAATCGGGATTCTGGAAACGGGTTTGCAAAAAAATTCTGACGGTAGCGGTCGAAATCCATGACGAGTTCTTCTCCTTGAATAAATTATTTGCCAAAAAAATTTATGATAAACTATTTTAAGTGCATCACAGTCGAATTTTTAAAATCAGGATGTCACGAATTTAAAGGATTTTCTCTTTAAAGTGAGAAATTTCGCGAAATCTAATTTAAATATTTTGAGCAATGACTTCCTTAATGACAATTGGAATCCTAAATTTTTAAATGGAAAGGTTATGAATGAGGATAGTTTTTTCTTACGGGTCGTGTTAAACGCTGCTTTAGGCGCCATCGGCGGGGCACTGCTGCTGGGCATCATCGGAGCGCTGTTGGCCGGCTTTACCGGCTTTGCCAATGGGGCAATCTTTGGCGCCGTTTTTGGGTTTATTGGCGGAATCGGTATGTTGAGTGTGGTCAATTCGATCAGCCTGATTAACCGAGTTTTCAATTTTTACTGGAAAAAAGAGCACGGGGATCCCCCGGCACCTTAAAGGATTTGTGATAGCTCGTGGCTTCGACAGGCTCAGCCAACTCCTCTGGCGTGGGCCGGAGCCTGTTGAAGGCGGTCTCTAAAAAGAACTTGAATCGCGCTTCTATTTTTCTAGCTGCCAACCTCCACCGAGAAGGGGGACTGTGGCGCAGGCGGGTCCGCCTTTGGGATCGGTTCCGGCAAAGCGGGCTTCGAGGCAGGCATCGCTCATTTGCTGAGACGCTTCAATTAACGACCAATCAATACTAGACAGGTGGATTTTGGCCCGCCGTATCCACTCCGTATTTTCTGAAGTAGTGCCAATCCCTGAACAAACGTAAACAAAGCGCTGGTCCGGTTTGCCCTGAGTGAATGGGCCGAGGAAGTTAGGTTCACCATCTTTTTTAGGCTTAACCCGCACCTGCAGGGTAAATGATATATTTGAACCATCGGACAGGATGTAGTCAACTTTTTCACCTTTCCCTCTTTGCAGGGCAAAGGCAAAGTTGGGCGGTGGATTTTCCAGCAAAATTTTTAACGGCAACATGATGTCCATTTTGCACTCCTTTTAAGAGGATTAACCAAAGTTGCTATCACCTTCGATATATAAGCTCATCCCATGACCAAGGGAAAAACCAAATTGCTCATAAAAAGATTCCTTTCCTGAGGCAGCAAACAACCCCACAAAAGCATTTTTTGGTGCATATTCATATAAATATGTCATTAAGTTGGTCAAAATAAGGCGGCCAATTCCTTGATTCTGGGCATCAGGTTCCACCATGACATCCTGAATGTAATAAAATGAAGCGCGGTCACCGACAATTCGGCCGGTACCAATAATTTTATCATTTGATTCGGCTACCACGCCGAAAATTGAATTTTCCAGGGCGATGGTGGTCGTCGGCCTGGAAACATATTTTTGCCAGCCCACGCTCTCCGCCAGGCGCAAATATTCTTCTACGGTTGGAAGTCGAGGATAAATTTTTACATCTTTCATTTTTTCAACGTCACTTTACCCACTTCTGGATTTCAAGGATATTTCCTTCGGGATCGGCCGCATAGGCAAAGGTTATCGTCCCAGCCCCAGGCACCTCTCGCGTGATAACCTCACCGATTAGACGGCCGCCGTTGGCCATCACCATCTCCAATGTCGCGGCCACATCATCTACCTCAAACGCCAGGTGGCCAAATCCCTGACGATTGGCGGCCGGTTCCGGTTTGTCCAGCATATTTTCATAAGAATAAATTTCCAGCGTGGGTCCATCGTCGCCATATCCGGGCAGGCGTAGATGGACCCCTTGCAGTGCAGCACCCGGCACGCCTGTTCCTCTCGCTAACCACTCACCCCGCTGGTCGCGTTCCGGCGGGACAAATACGCACTTAAACACATCCTGGTAAAAACGGGCGATTTTGCGCCAGTCGGCACAGATGATGTTGGTATGGGCGTAGCGGATGGGCATTCAACCTCCTGGTGGTTATTCGTATATTGGTTAATTCGTTCACAGATCTACTCTTCTCTCTGGTCTCTTGTCTCTGGTCTGTCTTTTTTCTCTAATCAATCTTTTGGTTGATAAGCGGCAGCCAATTTGCCGATTTTTTATCAATCTTGGTACGTTTATTAATCCTGCATTCGGCCGATGAAAAAAGGCGTCATCCCAATTAACCTTAACTCAAGTTGCTACCCTAAACCCTGTCATTGCTCAGAATGAGCAGCGCAGCGAGGAATCTCGTCAAGTGGCATTCAGGCCTAGATGGCTGAAAATGGCAACGCTTCTCTTCTAAATCAAAGGTTGCTTTCACTGGAAATTGACGGGATCCTTCGCTTCGCTCAGGATGACAGGGGGGCCGTGGGCGATGGAAACACGCCATGAATTTAGTAACCAGTTATTTTGTAAACCGCCATAATTCATCGGGAAAATACGGTAGCAACTCGAGTTAACTTTAACACAATTGGAAAATCATCTGAAAGGTTTTATCGACAGAGATTAATTTTGTGTCCTTTTGTGTTTTTGTGGTTCAAGACCCCATTGGAGAATCATCATGACAACATTCGTACGCGTATTTATCTACTCAATCTTGCCGCTAATCCTGGCGGCCGGGCACGTTTATTTTAGCAAAGAAAATCTATCCAACTCCCGAAAGGTTGAAATTTTTCTGATTTATATCCTGGCTTTAGGCATTGGAGCCAACGGAATTAGCAGCTTCTTTGGCCACGTCTTCCTATCCGATCTGGTGGCCGAATCAATTGGTTGGGAAGCGGGCAGTCCGTTTCAGCTGGAAATGGGATTTGCCAACATGGTACTGGGGTTTTTGGGGTTTATGGCCGTTCAGCGGCGCACCGATTTTCGCACGGCCACGATTGTAGCCGTGACCATCCTGGGAGTGGGGGCAACAATCGTCCATCTGCTCGACATCGCCGCAACCGGCAACCTGGCTCCGGGCAACACCATTCAGAATTTTAGCAACATCATTCGGCCAACACTGCTGATCGGCCTGACCTGGCTTGGCAGCCGTACGGGAGCGGGCGCAGATGAACAAACCGCCGGCTACGCCATATGGCACCATCGACAGGGTCAGATAGCAATCCTGGCGGCCATCGGGGCCAGCACCGGCTTTGGGGTAGGGTTTGCTCTTGGTTATCCGCTCCTCCTGGCGCTGACTGGTGCCCTGGCCGGCATCGGGCTGGCGCGGGTTTTTTCGCGTCAGCAGGAACCGATCAACATAGGATAGCAATGATACGCGCAGACCTCAAAAGTTTTGAAAACTTTTGAGGTCTGGATGATCTGAAACCAGCCTTTTAATATACCAATAAACCAATATACTAATAACCAACCCATGTTCCTCACCAGCACCGACCAATCCCTCCTCAACGGCGACCGCGGACCGGCTGCTCAGATGGCCATGCGTATCCTGGTCACGATGGCCCGCGTGTACGGAGCGGAACGGCTGCTCGACATCGAGTCAGCCCACATCGACGGCTGCCTCTATCACGGCGACTCCGGTATCGATTTTGCCCAGAAGCTGGTGGACGGCGGCGCCCAAACGGCTGTGCCCACCACCCTCAACGTGGGGGCGATCGACCTGCTCCACCCGGAACACTTTCAAGGCACGGCCGTTCAGGCGGAAAAAGCATCCCGCCTGATGGCCCTCTACCAAAAAATGGGGTGCCAGCCGGTGTGGACCTGCGCCCCGTACCAAACCACCCAGCGGCCGTCGTTTGGTCAGCAAATCGCCTGGGCAGAGAGCAACGCCATCGTTTTTGCCAACTCGGTTTTGGGGGCGCGCACCAACCGCTACGGGGATTTTATCGACATCTGCGCCGCCATCACCGGCCGGGCCCCCGATGTGGGGCTGCACCGCACGGAAAATCGGCGCGGCCAGATCGTTTTTCATCTGCAAAAGATTCCCGACCGGCTTTTAGAGGAGGATGTGCTCTATCCGGTGTTGGGCTACCTGATCGGGCGGCGCTCGGTCAGCAAAATTCCGGTGATCGTCGGGCTGCCCTCAACCGCCGCGGAGGATCAGCTCAAGGCGTTGGGTGCCGCGGCCGCCTCATCGGGTGCGGTAGCCCTTTTCCATGCGGTAGGGGTTACTCCTGAAGCCCCAACGCTTGATGCCGCGCTGCAGCAGCGGCCGGCCGAGCAGGAAATCACGATCACCCTGGAAGATCTTAAAAACGAGCGCACGCACCTGTCGACCGTCCCAGATGGCAAAATTTCGGTCGTCGCCCTGGGCAGCCCCCACTTTTCGCTGGATGAATTCGCGCAGCTGCGGCCGCTCGTTCAGGCTCACCCGCCCCAAACCGAGTTTATCGTCTGCACCCATCGGCTGGTTCTGGCGGCGCTGCAGCAGCGCGGCTGGCTGAAGGAATTCAAAGAGCTGGGCGTCGATATCGTGGTCGATACCTGTGTAGTCGTTACCCCCATTGTCAAGGCACGAAGCGGGGTCTTGATGACCAATTCGGGCAAATTTGCCCACTACTCACCGGGAAATATCGGCTTTCAGGTTGTTTTTGGCAGCTTGGAAGAGTGCGTGCGCTCCGCTGCGGCCGGCCGGGTGTGGCGCGATCAAACGCTGTGGGAAGAATGATCAATGGTCAATAATCAATTATCAATGGTCAATATTCAATTAACAATGGTCAATGATGAGCCACGTTTTTGACATCACGCCTTTGGTCGATGGCGAAGCTGAGGGCGTGGCGCTGGTGCTCGACGAGCCGCTCAGCCTGTGGGGCGGCCTCGATCCGCACAGCGGCCGCATTATCGACCAGCGTCACCCGCAAATGGGGGAAGTTGTCAGCGGCCGGGTGCTGATTTTGCCCAGCGGGAAAGGATCAAGCAGCGCCAGCAGCATTTTGCTTGAGGCCGTCCGGGAAAACACCGCCCCCGCAGCCATTGTCACGGCCGAAATGGACGGGATTCTGGCCCTCGGCGCGGTCGTCGCTCAGGAAATTTACGGCAAGGCTCCTGCGGTTGTGGTGCTGTCAAGTGATGATTATCAAACGGTGTGCAAACTCGCCGAAATAAAAATCACTGTGACAATTAGCAATGATCAATTGACAATTAATTGCTAATGGCTATTTGTCAATAGCTAATAGCTAGATTTGCCTGACAATCGAACCAATCGGTTAATCGAACCAATCCTTCAATCGCTCTCATCCCCAAATATCCCCTACCGTGAACCCATCTTGAAACGGATCGGTCGGATCGACCACGTAATTGGCAAACCCGGTGATCCACCCCTGACCGGAGAGAGTAGGGACAACCGCTTTATACGGGCCAACGGTCGTTTCTTCGATCAGCCGGCCGGTGAACAGCGTGCCCAACACCCCTTCGTACACAAAATCTTCGTCGAGGCCCAGCTCCCCTTTGGCGTGCATCACCGCCATTTTGGCACAGGTGCCGGTTCCACATGGAGAGCGATCGAGCGCACCGCGCCACGTTGACGGCCGGTCCCAATCGACGGCCCCGGTGGAGACGGTAACCGCATTTTTGCCCTGGGCCTGCGGATGGGTAGGCGCACCGGAAATTTGGGAAATCGTCGGTCCACGCAGCGCCGGATTTTCCGGATGGGCCACCGGCAGCTGTTCTGCCGCCGCGGCACGCAGCATTTCACCCAGCCGGGTCAGCTCGCCACCGTTTTGCGAGTTAATTTCAATCCCGAGTTGAGCCGCATCGGCAATGACAAAAAACATCCCGCCCCAGGCGATGTCGACCGTGACCCGGCCGAGATGAGGCACATCCAGTTCGGCATCGAGATGAACGGCAAAAGAGGGCACGTTTTGCATGGTCACGCTGATTACTTTGCCGTCGCGGCAGGCGGCCGTAACCTTGATCAGCCCGGCCGGAGCTTCCAGCGTCAGCTCGGTAATCGGCTCCTGCATCGGTATGATGCCGGTTTCCAGCAGGACCGTTGTCACGCAAATGGTGTTGCTGCCGGACATGGCCGCATACTCGGTCTGCTCCATGATGATAAAACCGGCATCCGCCTCCGGGTGGCACGGCGGCACCAGGGCGTTGCAGCACAGCACCGGATAACCGCGCGGCTCACGCAGCATTCGCTGGCGAATGAAGTCGGCGTTGCTCTCCATCCACTTCATTTTCTCAAATACGGAATTGCCGGGAATGTGCGGTAGACCGCCGGTAATGACCCGGCCGGGCTCTCCGGCCGCGTGTGCATCAACCGCGGTTATCATGTGGGAAAAACGCATTTTTAACTCCGGTAATTGCTATTTGCTAAGGCTAATTGCCAATAGCTAGATAATGGTCAATAATCAATGGTCAATTGCTAATCGCTAAAACTAATAGCTAAATTTGCTCGTCAATCGTAAATCCAAAATCGCAAATCTCCAACAACGAATCACCTATTTCGTATTTCACAGCTCGTATTTCGTATTTCACTATGTCTTTTAACTTTCAAAACCAGGTAGCGATCATCACCGGCGGCGCATCCGGCATGGGGGCGGCCACGGCGCGGGAATTTGCCGCAGCAGGCGGCCAAGTCATTATTGTCGATCAAAATGAAGCGCTGGCCCTGGAGTTAGCGGCCGAAATCGAAGGCCTTATGGTCATCGGGGACGTCAGCAATTCCGCTATTTCTGATGCGGCGGTGCAGTTGGCCCTTGAGAATTTCGGCCGGCTTGACGTGGTGGTCAACGCCGCCGGGATTATCTTGCGCGCTGATGCGCTGGCCACCACCGATGAAGGTTGGCAAAAGGTGATGAACGTCAACGTCAACGGGGTTTTTTACATGAGTCGGGCGGCCGTGCGGGTCATGAAACCCCGAGGCAAAGGGGCGATTATCAACTTTGGCTCGATCTGGGGTGATGTGGGGGCTACCAATGTCGTGGCCTACTGCGCTTCGAAAGGAGCCGTGCACCAGATCACCCGGGCGATGGCCCTCGACTATGTCGAAGATGGCATTCGCATCAACGCCGTCTGTCCCGGAGAGGTCGACACCCCGATGCTGCGCTCCGGCCGGAAGCAGCCGCCTACCCCGGAACAAATGCAGGCCCTGGCCGACACGGTGCCGATGAAACGGCTGGCCGATCCCTCTGAAATTGCCAAAGTGGTCTGCTTCCTGGCCTCTGACGACGCCAGCTATATGACCGGAGCGATGGTAGCGGTGGATGCGGGGTTTACTGCCCGGTAATAGTCAATAATTAATGGTGTATTGGTTATTGGTTTATTAGTGTATTGGTTATTGGTATAGATTGGCAAAGGTTCATTCGTAAATCGTCAATCAAAAATCGTTAATCGAACCAATCGTATTTCGTATCTCGTATTTCGTATCTCGTATTTCTAAGGCATTTCCATGAATTATCGCTTATTAGGTCGCACCGGAGTTCGTGTCGCGCCACTCTGTTTGGGCACGCAAAATTTTGGCTTTCCCACTCCTGAAGATGAAGCGATCCGCATGATCGATGTGGCCCTGGATGGGGGCATCAATCTGATCGACACCAGCAACAGCTACAATAAAGGGGAGGCGGAGCGCATTATCGGCAAAGGGCTGAAGCAAAACGGCCGGCGTCACCAAATGCTAATCGCCACCAAAGCCCACTACCCCACCGGCCCCGGCCCCAACGATCGCGGGAACTCGCGGCTGCACCTGATGCGCGCCTGTGAGGAATCGCTGCAGCGGCTGCAGACCGACTATATCGACCTCTTTCAGCTTCACCGGCCGTCGCCAGAGATCCCCATCGAGGAAACGTTGGCCGCTCTGACCGATCTGGTGCGCCAGGGAAAGGTGCGCTATGTCGGCACGTCAACTTTTCCGGCCTGGATGCAGATGGAAGCGGTCATGATGAGTGAGCTAAAGGGGTACGTGCGGGTGGCCTCGGAACAGCCACCCTACAATTTGCTCGACCGGCGGATTGAAAATGAGACGATTCCCTTTTGCCAAAAATACGGGGTGGGGCTGCTCACCTGGTCACCATTGGCCATGGGCATTTTAATCGGCCGGTATGCCGACGCCAAAAATTACCCGGCCGATTCACGGGCCAAGCTGGTGGGGTCTATTTATGCTGACCGGGTGACACAGCGGGGAATCGAAGTGGGCAATCAATTTGTCAGCCTGGCAGAGCAAGCCGGTATTTCTCCCGCCCAACTGGGGGTTTTGTGGGTAAAAGATCAGCCGGGGGTAACGGCTCCGCTGATCGGATCAAAAAATGTGGCCCAGCTCGAGCACATGCTGCCGGTGCTGGAAATGACGTTGAGCGACGACTTGCGGGCTGCGTGTGATGAACTGGTGCCACCGGGTAGTGCCGCGGCCGATTTTCACAATACGGCGCCGTGGATGAAGATGAAAGTTAGTAGAAGTCGAACTTCTTGAGGAAGTTCGACTTCTCGTTTAGCGGTGGACCCCTTGAGCAGAAGTTGAACTTCTTGGAAGAAGTTCAACTTTTCACGTCGGTGGCGACTTCCGCATGATGATTTCAAAAACCATATTCGCCATTTCTGCTGGCGTCAGCGCCTGATCCCTGGTCAGCCACCAGCTGACAACCTGCATCATCGCACCCGCAAAAAAATTCGCTTCAAATTTGAACGACAGTTCAGTTGTTCGTTCCACCCGGCCGCTGCGTAAATCATCTTCGAGCGTGGCGACCATAAATGCCGCTATGCGCTGATTAAGCTTGATGTGCCCCCTGTCGCTCATCAACGTCTGCAGCAGCGGCCGGTGCGCCGCCACATACTCAAAAATGCGCCGCCACTTGACCAACCGGTAGCGCTGGGGATCGCTTTCTTTGATCTCGCGCTGAATCTGAACCAGCTCCGAAAAACTCTCTTCCAGAATCGCCCACACCGCCTCTTCTTTGTCTTTGAAGTAAATATAAAAGGTTGCCCGCGCCAGGTCGGCGCGATCGGTGATGCGTTGAATGGTCAGGTCGTCATATCCCGTCTCAACCAGCAGCTCGGCCGCGGCTTCCAGAAGCTGTTTTCGCGTGCGTATACGCCGCCGCTCATTGCGGGTGAGTGGACGGCCGTCAGCAGATGACGCGTGTCTAATCATGACGGACTCTCCAAATTGCCTCTTGATTTTGCTTACAAGATGTCATTTAATGACATTGTATTATTTAATGACGCTTTGTCAAACAACTTCTATCGGATGAGAGATGAGATATGAAACAAAGAAAGAAAACGGTCATCATCACCGGCGGCAATTCCGGTTTGGGATATCAAGGTGCGCTGCAGCTGGCTCGGGAAGGTGATTGGCACATCGTGATCGCTAGCCGGAATGAGCAGCGGGTCTCGAGCGCAGTCGAGCAGCTCAAACGGGCCACAAATTACCCATTTATCGAAGGGATGCTGCTGGATTTGGGATCTTTACAATCGGTAAGACGGTTTGCCAAAGCGTTTAAAGCAGCCGATTTACCCCCACTGCACGCCATCGTCGGCAATGCTGGGCTGTCACCGGCTAAAAACAGCACCACGGCTGATGGAATAGATACCATTTTTGGCGTCAATCATCTGGGGCATTTTTTACTCATTCACCTGCTGGCCGACGTTTTGGAATCACCAGCTCGGGTGGTTCTGGTGAGCAGCGGCACCCATCTACCCGATCATCCATTTGCCAGCAAGATGGGAGTACCTCCCCCAAAATATGTCGGCGCACGCTTTCTAGCCCACCCGGAAGAGGCACCGGCCGAGGCCTTTGTTCGCAGTCCAGCTCAACGTTATTCGACTTCCAAGCTGTGTAATGTGCTGTTTGGCTATGAACTTTCGCGCCAGTTTTCGGCCATCAGGCGCGACATCTCCGTTTTTGCCCTGGACCCTGGTCTGATGCCGGGCACCGGCCTGGTTCGGGATCTACCTTCAGTTTTGCAGGCTGTATTTGTGCCGGTTATCGGTTTTGCTTCCCGCTGGGTCGACAACATTCGCTTCCCGGAAGAGTCCGGCCGGGATTTGGTCCGCCTGGTAATTGACCCCACCCTCGACGGCCAGACCGCTATTTATTTTGACGGCCGTCGCCCGGTGAAAAGCTCCCCGGATTCTTACGATCGGGAAAAAGCGGCCGATCTGTGGAATACAAGCAGTACCCTCTGTAATCTGGCATCCCAGGAAACAATCCTGCCCCTCGTTGTTAAAAGTCGAACTTCTTGAAGAAGTTCGACTTATTCGAACCGGCATCACCTTACACAAGAAGTTCAACTTCTTCGAGAAGTTGAACTTCTAAACTGCACAAGCCACTTCACAATTTGCTGCCGGTCGTTGGAGATTCGCAGCAGGTCGTAATAAGGATACCCTCTGGCCAGACGGCGCAGCAGCGGATAAACCGGCTTCTCCACCTGCCAGAAATCTTCCCCCAAAAAGATCATCGGGCTGATCACCCCAAATGAATTGTAGTGATTTTGGGTGGCGTCCTGAAAAATTTCCTGGATTGTGCCGGCACTCCCCGGAGCAAAAACAACCCCACAGGTGGCGATGGCCAGCAATCCTTCTTCGCGCACGCTGTTGGCAAAATATTTGGCGATGTTGAGGGCGAAGCAGGTCGGCGGTTCGTGACCGTACAGCCAGGTTGGAATCCCCAGGGATTGGCTTTGCTCAGGTGCGATCATCGGATACTTCTCCACCACCTCAAAAGCGGTGTCCAGCCAGCGATCGATGGGATCGTACAGCTGAGTGTTGCAGATGGGTTTGTAGCTTGGCCAGCGATTCAAATTCCAGACGGCTCATGACAAATTTCGTTCGGTTTTTTATGCTTTGGTCAATATTTAGAAGTGCAAAGTTCAAAGTATAAAGTAAAAAGGAAGATGGTTCTCTCTAAAGCAGCGCACTTTTCTCTTTTAACTTCTGACTTTAAACTTATCTTGGCCCCAATATTTCACCACAAAAGTATCAAACGCACAAAACACCGGCCCAACACCTATCACCCATCACCTAGCACCCATCACCCATAATGTTGAACCACTTCATCCCGAAACTGTTCCGGCGACAGGTAGGGGTCGCTTTCAATTGAATCTTGGGCGCCAAATTCCCCCAGGCTGAAGCGGCCGCCGGCGGCCGAGACCACTTTGCCCGTCCAGGTGCACTGGTCTGATCCCAGCCACACCACGGCTGGGGCAACGCTTTCCGGCCGCAGCTCATCCGGCCCCACCTCTCGGCGAAAAATGCGAGTGGCCGCCACCGGAGAAATGGCGTTGACCTTGATGTTGTAGTCCATCCCTTCACCGGCCAGCCCGTTCATCAGGCCAAATTGAGCCCCTTTCCCCACTCCGTAAGCCGTGACGTCTGAACCTCTAAACGCCTTGAGACCGTAGCCGGAAACGGTCAACACGATGCGGCCGGCGCCCATTTTTTTCATGTGGGGCCACACGGCTCGACACAGCCAAAACGGAGCGTCGATATTAACGGCCCGCAGGCGTTCCCATGTTTCATCGCTGGTGGTTTCGATCCCGTCGTAGGCGACCAGCCCGGCCGAATGCACCAGCACATCGATACGCTCGAAGCGGCGCAACACGCTGTCGATGAGTGCTTCACACCCTTCTTTTGATCCCAAATTTTGAATCTCGTAGGCGGCCTGTCCACCGGCGGCCATAATTTCTTCGGCCACGGCTCGGGCCGGGGCTGGATCGCCACCGCTGCCGTCCCGATTCACCCCGGCATCGTGCACCACGACCTGTGCCCCTCGGACGGCAAACAGTCGGGCGTACGCTGCACCCAGCCCCCCACCGGCTCCGGTGATCACCACAACTCTTCCCTCAAAACTGATCTCGGACAATTTTCACTCCTTTTTAAGTCGTTTACAAAAAGAATTGTTAAAAAAAGCCACGGATTAACATGAATTTTCACAGATTTCTCCCTCTAATCTGCGAAAATCTGCGCAATCTGCGGACACCTTATTTCAGAAAATATTTTGTAACTTACCTAAGTCGTTTACAAAAGAATTGGTAAAAAAAGCCACGGGTTAACACGGATTTTCAACAGATTTCTCTCTCTAATCTGCGTTATCTGCGGACAATTTAACAATAAATCTTTTAAACCTACTGCTTGGGTTTCAAGGCCACAAAAAATTTGCTGCCCAAACCGGGTTGGCTTTCCACCCAAATGTACCCGCCATGCAGGCGCACCAGCTGACGGGTTAACGACAGGCCAAGCCCTCGACCGCCTGACAGCCGGCTGCGCGCCTGATCTGCCCGGTAAAAGCGCTCAAATATATGGGGTAGGTCGGCCGGATTAATCCCTTCACCATCATCGGCAACGGTAATGACCATCCATTCCCCCTCCTCCATCGGAATCGGACGGAGGCTGGCAGCAGCGGTAATTTGCCCTCCCGCGGCCGAATGCTGTAACGCGTTGCTGATCAAATTCCCAAAAATCTGGCTCATACGCAGGCGATCTACCAAGATAGGCGGTAAATCCGGCAGCGGCTCGAGATTGAGGTGAATTGATTGGGACCGCGCCTGCCCCTGCCAGCGTTCGATTTCTTCTGTCAATATCTCAACAAGTGACTCTGACGCCAAATTAAGCTGCACTTCTCCAGAATCGGTTTCAGCCAGCCAGTTTAGATCGTGCACCAAATTCCGCAGCAGGTTGATTTCCTGAATAATTTGCACGGCCGCTTCTTGCGGCTCCTGCAGTCCGTCACGCAAACCTGCGGCCTCCAGCTGAATGACGCTTAAAGGCGTGTTCAGTTCGTGAGAAACATCGTTGATTAGCCGCTGCCGCAAATTGCGCTGGGTTTGCAGCGCCTCAATCATCTGGTTAAAGGCGATGGTCATTTGGCCCAATTCGTCGTTTGAGGTCACCGGCAGCGGTTCAGGATCGGTTCTGCGGGTCAAAGAACGCGCCGCATCAGTGAGTGCCGTCACCGGGGCGGTGATGCGGCCGGTTAGCCACGCCCCCAGCAAAAGAGCGATTATCGCCGTCAACAACCCGCCGATGATGGTGTTGATCAACGTATCCTGCAGAAAGGCCTCAGCCTCTAAGCTTAAATACTCCTCCAGAACTTCGATGTAAACCGTGCCCACAATGCGGTCTTCATCCGCGCCATAATCGATGATTTCAGCTTCGTGACCGGTTGAAATCTCCGATAAAATTTCCCCATTGAACTCAAAAAAACTGTCGGCGATGACCACGTCGTTTTGATCAGCAATGATCACCCTCAAATCAGAAATTGTTTCAAATTCGTCCGGATAAAGCTGGGAAAGTTCGTTTAAATCGGCAAAAACCGGGTCCCCTAGCGAAAGTTCAGCAAAGAGCTCCGGATCATAAAGGTATCCCAATTCCGCTAAAATAAGTTCGACGCGTTCGAGGCTGCCCACGAGCGTATATTCCCGGCTCAAAATATCGGCGAGACTTTCCGCTTCAAATTCCCCGATCTCTTCCGTTAGCTCAATTAACTCCGTTTGAGTGCTCCAGAAGGCAACACCGGCGCTCAACAGGATCGTCAAAAGAATAACCAGCCCAAAAGCCGCAATGATGCGCCAGCGCAAAGACATCATTGCCCCTCCACGGAAAGTTTATAGCCGGCGCCATAAACCGTTTCGATTGGCTGCAGCTCATCGATCTGAATGGCTTTGCGCAGGCGACGAATATGAGTATCGATTGCTCGATCGTAGCCGTCAAAATCATCATTGAAGGCCAGCTCAATGAGCTGCGCTCGACTGAGAACCTGGTTGGGATGACGCATAAAAACGGCCATCAGGGCAAATTGGGCGGTGCTGAGTTGAACCGGCCGTTCGTAAATAGTAACCGTCATGGTATTTTCGTTTAAGGTAATCGGCCCACAAGTCAGGATAGACTGCACTTTGCCCTTTGTCCGGCGCAAAACCGCTCGGGCGCGAGCCACCACCTCCTCAGGATCAAACGGTTTGACGATATAATCATCCGCCCCAATTTCCAGCCCATCAATTCGATCCGGCTGTGTGCCTTTGGCGGTCAGCATGATGATGGGCACATCCGATTCACGTCGCAAAACCCGACAGATTGACATGCCGTCTAGCCCGGGCAGCATCAAGTCAAGGACGATCAAATCGGGCGACAGCTCACGGGCTTGAGCCAGCCCGGTTGGTCCATCGGCGGCCGTGACGGCCGCAAAACCGGCCCGCTCAAAATAGCGCCGGACCCACTCGGCAATTCGCGCTTCGTCTTCAATAATGAGAATTGTGCCTTCAGACATACAGGTCGCTTTACAGTTCAACAATAACAAATTCCCCCTCCCGTGTCGGGTTCAGGGGCGGAAAGATAAAAATACCAATCTAGGCGGTTCGACAAACTCCCCTCCCCGATGCGGGGAGGGGCTGGGGTGGGTTGACCGCCAAAATACCCACCCCATCTATTATAAGCCAATTGACCAATTGGCGATGACGCTACTCGTCGCTCTCATCCAGGCTGTCCTCTTCCTCAAACCACTCCTCCTCAAACTCCATCAATCCCCATGGTTCATTGACCATATCGCTCACATAAACGGGTACTTCTGCCCGCCACTCGGCCGCTTCCTCGGCCGTCAGTAAACCGGCGGCAACCTCCGCATCAATCAGCTGGTTTTCAGCCGCGATTCCCGCATCGATCAGCGTTTGAGGATCGACCCCATTGGCCTGGGCGATTTCCGCCAGGGATTTTCCGCTGTCGACTTCAGCCCACAGCACATCGATATCGATACCGATCAGGGCGGCCGCTTCCACAAACGGATCAACAAAAACCGTATTGACCTCAAAAGTGATATATTGAGCAGCTTCCTCGCGCCACGCTTCAGCTTCCTGGTCAGAGAGTTCCCCGGCCGCAGCCAGTTCATCGATCCAGGCAACCTCTTCGGCGATCAGGGCATCAATAATAATTTGCGGATCGACCCCATTGGCGCGGGCCACATCAGCCATCGACTGGCCACCGTCAAGCTGCTCGTACAGCTCATCAACGGAGATGCCGATTATCGCCGCGGCCGACTCTTCAGGGTAAAAATCCTCATCCTCATCAAAATCACACCCCTCATGCTCCTCATAAATTTCTTCGTCAAACGCTTCAAACGTCTCGTTGACCAGCTCGGCTGCAAATGCGGGGGTTTCGCTGCGCCACTCGGCCGCTTCTTCTTCGGTGATCAACCCGGCGGCAGCCATTTCGTCGATCATCTGGTTTTCATATGCGATGGCCGCATCGATCAGGATCTGGGGATCAACCCCGTTCGCCTCAGCAATCTCAGCCAGCGATTTGCCACGGTCCACTTCTGTCCACAGGGTGTCCACATCAATTCCGATTAAGGCGGCCGCTTCGACATACGGATCGACAGTATTCACTTCAAAGGCGATGTAAGCAGCCGTTTCCGCTCGCCACTCGGCCGCCTCTTCGGCTGAAATTTCCCCGCTGGCGATAAGCTCATCGATCAGCCCCAGCTCTTCCGCAACCAACGCATCGATGATAACTTGCGGGTCAACGCCGTTTACGCGGGCCACATCAGCTATCGATTTTCCGCTGTCGAGCTCGCTATAAAGTTCTTCAACAGGGATGCCAATTAATGAAGCAGCGGTTTCATCAAATTCATCCTCAAACCCTTCGTCATCAAATTTATCTTCATCATCGTCCTGATCATCCGTCTGCAAAACGGGATTTGTGGGCACCTCAGCCTCTACGACCTGTGCACTCGGTTGATTTTCAGGGATTGGACTGGCGCTTGCTCGCTGCCAACCAATACCGACCATAATCAGGGCCAGCGCAATGACGCTGGCGATTAAAATCCATCTGGAAATTTTTTGTTCATGACTCATGTGTTTCACCTCATTTTTTTTAAATTTTTGGATGCATTGACTTCACATCAGCCATCTTAAAAGCAAAATGTGGCGCAAATGTGGCATTTTTGCG
>JAAUYD010014556.1_pt1 | contig 22210 bp, 12 predicted proteins | sample 7278101 | NCBI WGS metagenome assembly JAAUYD01 (sample SAMN14350128, study PRJNA611818) | marine sediment metagenome | isolation source: surface marine sediment (0.6m) | place: French Polynesia: Moorea | collected 2018-08
TAAATGTTGAAACCCATGGTAATTCCTCTGGTTCAATGGGTCTTTCTTCATCTACAATAAAGCTCGATTTCTTGCTGCGTTTGTCTGAACCAGCTCTTTTTCCCCCTTTTTTTGGCCAATTTTCCTCTTGATTGAGAGTGCTGGGTCTAATTTTCGGTTTGCCCTTTAGTTTCTTAGCAGCTTTGAGTTGCTCGTCGAGATTACTGACTTTTTCTTCTAGCTTGGCGGTTGTTTGCTGCTGCTTTTCAATTGTTTGCTGTTGTTTTTCAATTGTCTGCTGCTGCTTTTCAATTATCTGTTGCTGCGAACCAACTAGGTTCAGTAACCAATTTACCAGAGGTGTACGTTCTCCCTCTGGAATTTCTATCGGGAGCTTCTCAAATGTCATAATGCTATTAAAGCAGATGGACAGGATTTGTTGCAACCCGTGCCGCTACGCGGATCCCGTAGGGATCGCTTTTAATTCTCGATCGCCTTTTATCCTCGATCGCCTGTAGCGGTTATTGAGCAATTACTATTGAGGTATCTCTACTTCTTCTCCTTGGCTATCTATTAAAAACGCCTTTAATCCCATATCAATTCCTATGGTGTTATCTACAGTGTGGGGCTTCTGCGCGTTAATCTAATAACCCAAACTAATTTGACCAGGTTGAAGGCAAATTTCGGTTGCTGCACCAGGCGCACCGCTACGCGGATCTTGAAGAGATCCCAACCTAACTCGCAATTCTCCCTGAGAGGTTACTCCCACAACTTCCCCAGGACAGCCATCTATTACCACAGAACGCCCCATACTGTCAAGAATTTCTAGATAAGAAGCTAGTATAGTTTCGATTCCTTCTGCGATATACCTTTGGTGTCCAGATAAAATTCCAGCGGTGGTTGTGGCGGCTAAAATTTCTAGGGAAGTAATTGAAGATTTAGTAGGCTGTTGTTTGAAGAAAGATTGAAGATTAATAGCCATATCTGGAACTGGGTTAGTCCAATTGATACCAACACCAATAACTGCTTGACTAATTTCTCCCTCTCTGGTTCGGACTTCAATTTTAATACCGCCGAGTTTGCGTTTTTGTAGAATTAAATCGTTAGGCCATTTAAGTACAATCGGTATATTATTATTGCGCAGAGCATTAGCAATTCCCCACGCAGATGATAGGGTTAGATGAAGTGCGTCGATCGCTTTTATCTGGGTAGCTAAAGCAACAGATAAATATAGTCCCCCAGGTAAAGATTGCCAAGACCTTCCCCATTGTCCTCTTCCTGCAGTTTGTTGGGATGCGATCGCTACAATGGGTAAAGTGTGACCTCGATCGATAAATTCCCAGAGTTTTTGATTAGTAGAAGCAATGCGATCGAAGATATGAACCGATAGTTTAAGTTTTTTTCGATCGCCAGAAAAATTGAGTAAAGCTGTGTCAAACTGAAGTCGATCGAATCCCACAATTAAAAACTAAATAGATTATCTCTAATTTTATGAAAATCTCTACCTCTGCGATCGGCGAGAGTGAAACTGTTACTTCTAATTGGCAATGGCAACATTGGGAAGGTATGCCATATTTAACTTGTAACTTACTACAAGAGTGGCAGCACGGCTTTTTTACCCAACAATTTTACCCTCGATCGCCGGAAACACTAGTAAAAATTTTACACCCCAATGCCAAAGTTTATCGCGTGCAACAAGTTCACGGCAATAAAGTATTATTACCAACAGAAATAGAAGCAGCAATGAGTGAGGAAGATTCAAATACAAATTTACCTCCTGCTGACGGTATTGTTACTGATGGGAAACAACAAGCAGTATGGGTAGCTGGTGCTGATTGTACCCCAGTATTAATTGGCGATGTCATTAGTGGAAAAGTAGGGGCTGTACACGCAGGTTGGCGAGGGACAGCACAAAAAATTGTGCCAGAGGCAATCGGTCATTTTCTATCTTCTGGTAGCTCTTTAGATAATCTCCGTATTGCTATGGGGCCTGCTATTAATGGGAAAATATATCAAGTTTCAGAATTTGTAGCAGCAGAAATAGGCGCGAGTATTGTTTCTGTCGATCGCAAAGAAGCTGTTTTAGAGGCTATGTGGGAGTTAGCAGACTCGCCATTATTAGAAGATTCTCAACCAGGACGGGTGCGCTTGGACGTGAGGAGAGTAAATGAAATACAGATCGAACAATTAGGGATCGGTAAACAACAAATTTCGATCGCGCCTTTTTGTACTTACCAGCAAGAGGAGTATTTCTTTTCTTATCGACGCACTAATCAAAAGAAGGTTCAGTGGTCGGGAATTGTCAGTAAATAAACTACCCCTCCCTATCAACAGACCTACGGTCTGACTGATAGAAAGGGGTTTTCAGTAGCCCTAAGTCATCGCCAATTGAAAGTGTCGATCGCCATAAATACGTCAAATTTAACTCTATTAGTCTAGAATATGTAAATTGAACCGGCGAGAAAGCTCCTGGCAAACTTCGATCCCGCGAATACTATTGCCTCGATCGTCCAAAGGCGCTGAAAAGACGGCAATTCCCATTTGACCTGGAACCACAGCAATAATTCCCCCTCCTACCCCGCTTTTGGCAGGGAACCCAACTTTATATAACCATTCTCCGGCAAAGTCATACATGCCGCAGGTGTACATGACGCTGAGAAGATCTCGCACATACTCGGCAGCTATTGCTGGGGAGCCCGTAATCGGGTTAATACCGCCGTTTGCCAAAGTGGCTCCCATGACTGCTAAATCTCGACAGTTAATAATTACAGAACACTGCTGCAAATAAAGATCGAGAAGGGAGCGAATATCGCCTTTAATGAGCCCGAAATTGCGCAGTAGATAGGAGATGGCCCAGTTGCGATCGCCGTGACTTTGTTCGGAAACGAAGGTAGGGGTATCAACAAATACTCGATGACCGATGTAGCGCTGATACATTTGTAAAATCCGATTGAGTCGCTTGGCAGAAGTTGAGCCTTTAATGAGACTGGTAGTAGCGATCGCCCCAGCATTGACCATCGGGTTAAAGGGTCGTTTAGACTGGGTTTGAAGTTTAATAATCGAATCGTAAGGGTCTCCGGTTGGTTCTACATCGACCACGTTTAATACGTAGTCTCGTCCCCAGTCTTCTAAGGCAAGTCCGTAGGCAAAAACTTTGGAAATCGATTGAATTAAAAAAGGAATATCCCAATTGCCGACCGAATAAACTTGACCAGTCGTGGTAGCCACGGTGATGCCAAACCAATCGCGATCGATGGGGGCCAGATCGGGCTCGCTAGTGTAAATTCGGCCAGTGTTTAGGGGAAGATATTGCTCGTACAATCTTTGCAAACATTCGGTTAACGAATCCCCATCTACGCCATTTGTTTGGTTCTGAGTCGAGAAATATGGGGGATAATTGTCTTGAGTTACTATCTGAGGAGCCGAAACTTGTTGAAAAGTATGAAGTTTGAACTTGGCAGATAGCTCCTCGAATACTTTCACCCCGCGAGCGCTTTTCCTGTGTTCTCCTAGAGGTGGTGAAAATACAGCAATGCCCATTTGTTGAGGTATGACGCCAATAATGGCTCCTGCCAAACCACTCTTAGCGGGAATTCCTACTTTATAAGCCCATTGACCGGAAAAATCATACAACCCGCAAGTGTACATAATGCTGAGAATATTTTTCACATAGGCTGAATTGAGAGCGCGTTCTCCAGTTATGGGATTGATGCCATTATTAGCCAGAGTAGCTGCCATTACTGCCAAGTCATGACAACTAACCATTAGGGAACACTGCTGACAGTAAAGATCGAGAATTTCATCGATATCTTCTTCAATCAAACCGAAATCGAGCATCATGTAAGCGAGGGCTCGATTGAGATGGTTCCTAGTTCGCTTAGTATGATATGTCGATCGATCGATCTGCACCTCTCTGCCGATGTAGCTGCGGAACATCTCTAATAGCCGATGGGAGCGATCGGAGGCATTGGCACCCCTAATTAAGCCTGTAGTAGCGAGTGCTCCAGCGTTAACTAGAGGATTGTATTGTTTTTTAGAAATTTCGTCGGGCTCGATCGTGGAATTAAAGGATTCGCCAGTAGGTTCGACGCCGATGCGCTTAGAAACGTAATCCTCTCCCCGATCTTCTAAAGCCAGTCCATAGACAAATGGTTTGGAAATAGACTGAATAGTAAATAGTTCGGCGGTATCGCCTATGTCAAAATGCTGACCGTTGATTCCCACGATACTAATACCAAACCAATCTGGATTTGCTTTTGCCAGTTCGGGAATGTCAGCAGCAACATTACCTGCTTGGAAAAATTGATACTGGCGATGCAACTTTTCGATAAAGTTCAAAGACGATCGGCTAAAAATAGAAAATTCTTCGTTTAAAGAGTCAATATTAATTATATCTGTCATGGGAAGGTGGATTTTTGCTGCCGAGATCGGTTTTACTTCTTTTTAGTATCTCTCAATCCCTCAGTATATTAGACTTCTTGCAGAAATTAGGGGAATGGAACGGCATTTTTCCTATTCCCTATTCCCTATTCCCTATTCCCTACTCTGATAAATAATCTTTTAAGTCAGAAATTGAATTAATGCCGAGCCTCTCTACATCTTCGCTACGCATCATTAGAGCATAAGAATTGTTAAAGCCAAAAGGAGCGAGCCAGTTTAAATCGTAATTTTGTTTGGTTTCTTCTCGGACGTAAGCAAAAACTTTATCTTTATCTGCAATAATGCTATCTCTGATGTCGGGATCTGTTTTGAGAATTACTAGCAGACCCGTTCCGGTATATTCAGGATAGAGATCTATTTCTCCCCGTCGCAAAGCCTCAAAAGCGATTTTAGTCCCTGCCAGTCCGGTTTTTAACTCTACATCCAGCTCGGTGTAATTTTCTATTACTATTGCCATTATTTCTGCCAGCAGGTATTGTTCGGTAAAATTCTTAGAAGCGACGACTAGATCCCGAGAGCCGCTGCGTTGCGTCGCCGTATTTAATCCTAACTCCGACAAAAACTCCTGCGCCACTTGTATGGTCGGTCTTTTGAGGCGATCGACTCGATAATTTAGTTCCGCCATCGTCTCGTTAGAAATTTTACCTGCTAGTTTGGCTAAGGCATCTTGCAGTTGGGGATATGCGCGCAAAGTTTCGCCCCGCACTAAAGGGGCAGCATAATAGGGGGGAAAATAGCTACGATCGTCTTGTAAGACCCTCAGATCGTAAGCTTTGATTCTCCCGTCGGTAGAAAACCCACTAATCAGATCGACTTTCTTTTCCTGGATGGCTTTATACATCAAACCAGGTTCTAATTCTAGAGTATTTAGCTTTAAACCATAGTGCTGGCGCAATCCAGGATAACCGTCAGCCCTTTCCATAAATTCGGAAGTAAATCCGGCAGTAAAGGAATTGCCAAAGAGATTGGGTAGAATCAGCCAAGACAGGGATAAAATTATTAAAACTGCTGCCCCGATCGGAATCAGTTTGAGCCAGCGAGCGATATTTTTTTGGACGATTCCTAAGAGGAAATCTAAGAGCAAGGCTAGAGTTGCTGCGGGAATTGCTCCCGCCAAAATCATGTCTACATTATTGAGGGCAATACCTCTAAAGATGAACTCTCCCAAGCCACCAGAAGCGATCAAAGCGCAGAGAGTAGCCACCCCCACAGTAGTAACGGCAGCGGTACGAATGCCAGCAAAAATTACCGGAATTGCTAGGGGGAATTCTACCTGCAATAAAATCTGCCGATCGGACATTCCCATACCTTTTGCTGCTTCTTTAATGGAACTGTCTACTTCTTCAATGCCAGTGTAGGTATTGCGAATTATCGGCAAAAGCGCGTATAAAAACAAAGCAACAATGGCAGGAATAACCCCTATTCCCAATACAGGTAACAGAAATCCCAACAGCGCCACGCTGGGAATAGTTTGAATAACGCCCACTGCACCAATGACTTGATTCGATACTCGTTGATATCGAGTTAAAAGAACCCCGACAGAAACGCCCACCAAAACAGCAATGGCTAAAGATGCCGCAGTCAAACCTATATGTTCTACTGTCTGTTGGGCAATTTCTAGCTTGCGAGCTTGCAAGAATTCCCAGAAATTTATCACTATTGGCTTATTTTTTGATTCTGAGAATAGCTACCAAACCGTGACCGCAGCCCCATCCTTGTTGCATTTCATATTCTAGTGTTCGCAGAGCATAGCCCAACTGCGGCTCGATAATATTAGCTCGCGGATCGCCGTACCACATCCAGCCGACATCGGCGATTACGCGATCGACAGTCATCAGGGCAAACTGCAATGATTTGGTAAAACTATCCCATCCTTCTAATTCCGTCAGCGCACAGCGTTTCCACAGCCGCTGTTGGCAGTATTCTACTACCACGTTCCAAGATGTAATTAGTTGGCGCAACTGGGGTGCAATTACAGGGTGGTCTGGTACGATCGTAGGATCTATCAGCAGTTCTTCTAAATTGGTGCGCAGGTAATCTTCGTGGAGAGAGTTAATTGAACGACGAATTGCTTTGAGCTGAGGATTGTATTCTTGAGTATCCGTATGCCGACCCACTAATAGGGAGCGATCCATCAATTTTAATACTTCTACCCCTACTCCGGTAGCTGCAGTTAACTCTTTAGCTAGTTCTTTTACTTCTGTGCCAGCCCAGAAACGCAAGGGAAACTTTTCGCTCTCAATCTTTTCTCTGGTGGCTGGGGGATACAAATAACTCATGGTGTATTCCCGTACTTTTTCTGACTCCAATCGAGCTCCCCAGAAATCGGGCCATTCGATGGAGTAACGTCCGAGAAAATCGAGTACGATCGTGCTATCGTTGCGAGAGTGTTGGCATATATCTTCTAGCAGTTTGACCAAATCTTGGCGCATTAAATGAGAGAGGGAACCGTAAGAAGAGAAATAGATATCAAAAGGCTCTTGCTCCGTTTTTAAACGTCCCAAACCTTCTCGTAAATCTGCCTGAGCAAATTCCACGTGGGGTTCGCTCTCAAAAAGGGTCTGACCCTTTTCTACCATAGCCGCACTAATATCTAACCCCAAATATAAATCGATTTTCTCTTTTGGCAATACTCTTTTGTGTTGCAAGCCCAGGTCTAAATCGCGACGATCGATTTTGGTCAAGATTTCGTATCCCTGTCCCGCGCCACAACCGAGATCGACAATACGTACTCCTCGATCGTTCTGACAACGATTCTCTACCAATTCCCCCAGAAAAGGTCGCAAAGCAATCCGAGTTAACTGGTCTTCCCAGTAAGTCCGGACGTTGTCGTATTTGCCAAACAAGTTGCCGACATACAAATCATATTTGCCTTCTCTGACGGCTTGGGTATAGGTTTGTTCTCCGACTGATTGCATAATTTTATTTTCTTAATGAAGAGTTCCTTGCCATTTGCCAATGAGATTAGCAACATCGGGATGGGGAAAATGACTTTGAAACATCCGGTAATAGAATAACTCTTCTTTGCTACTTAAGGGAAATCCCTCTTGACAAGCCTCGTCTAGTTCTGCTTGAGAAATGGCAGCGTTGGCGAGGTCTGCCAATATGGTTGAAGAGGCACAGCCTTGGGCAAATTCCATCTTCTCCCGCCAAACTATTTCTTTTGGCAACTTATCGGCAAATGCCTGCCGGAGCAACCACTTTTCTGTGCCATAAGTTTTGTGTAGTTTGAGCGCTGGGTCAATGCTGAGGCACAGTTCGATAAATTCTGTATCTAAAAACGGCACGCGACCTTCTAGACTGTGAGCCATAGTCATTCGATCTACCCTCTGTAAATTTAAGTTGTGCAATCCTTTTAATATAGATATCGATTCCTGATGCAAAGCGATCGCGTCGTCGTAATTGGCAAAGTAACTATAGCCCGCAAACAACTCGTCCGCCCCTTCTCCAGTCAGAACTACCTTCACATATTGACTGGCAAGGCGAGAAACCAGATAACAGGGAATGGCGCTGCGCACTAAAGCTGGATCGTAAGATTCTAGATAATAAATTACATCAGGAAGAACTGCTTCCATCTCTGACTCTGTATAAATATATTCGTGGTGAATCGTTCCTAGATGTTCTGCTACCAGACGAGCAGCTTTGAGATCTGGTGAGTTGGGCAGTCCGACAGAAAAAGAATGCAATTGGGGCAGGCGTTCTGCCATCAGGGCCGCAATTATACTCGAATCTAGTCCTCCGCTCAAAAAAACTCCTACGGGCACTTCAGACATTAATCTCTTTTGCACGCTTAATGACAAACAGGAGCGAATTTTTTCTAGAACTACTTCTACATCAGTAATAAATGAAGAGTTTTCCGGTAAATTGTAATAGGGAAAAAATCCTTCTCCTGATTTGTAATAATGACCGTGGGGAAACTCTTGAATCGAATCAGTATATTGAATTAGAGCTTTGATTTCTGAGGAAAAGAACCCACACTCGCCTATACTCCCATAGTAAAGGGGCTTTATCCCGATCGGATCTCTAGCGGCAAACAATTCTTTACCATTACTAACTATAAAACTAAACATCCCATCTAAATGGTTAGTTAGTTCCAAGCCTAATTCTTGGTATAGTGGCAGTAAAACTTCACTATCTCCTTGGGAGCGAAAAGCATAGCTAGAATCAAAGCGTTCCCGTAGTTCTTTGTAATTATAAATCTCTCCGTTACAAATTCCATAAAGTTGATTTTTCTGATTCTGTAAAGGTTGATGAGCACCACTTACATCCACAATCGCTAAACGCTGATGCCCTAAAATCAAGTTATTTTCTCTAACTATGCCAGTCTCATCTGGTCCGCGATGGGCTAGCTTTGACAACATTATCTCGAAGTCAGATTTATTGGTTGGATTTTTACCGAAAACCCCAAGTATTCCGCACATTTTTCTTTCCTTGCCAGCTATTATTTTTGATTCTTTTTTTAATTAGTTGATTTTAAATTTTACTCCCACAGGAACTTTGTTCTTAAGCTTACTCACTTTTTTTTTGGCTTTTTTCCATTTGCTTAAACCTTTGATTTTTCTTAATAAAAAATCAAAGGTCCGATGACAGCTTATAGCCTCTGAGACTTTTAGCGGGCTAGCGATCGCAACAATATAATTTTGGAAAAGCCTATGGTGACTGATAACTGTTAACTGTTAACTGTTAACTGATAACTGACAACTGATAACTGATAACTGATAACTGACAACTGTTAAAACTGTTCTCCAACTAAAGAAAATGCTGCCCAATCTTGTGGTTGAGGATGAGTTTTCATAGTAGTTAACATAGCTTGACGCAAAGCTTTGGCTTTACTAGAACCTTGTAGCCAGTGATGATAAAATTCCTTCATCAACTTGGTGGTGCGAGTGTCTGGAGTTGACCACAGGGGGATAATTACGCTTTCTATTCCCACACTAATAAAAGAACTAGATAAACTCATAATGTCCTTACTTCTATTGCTACCAATTCTAAGATTTTTGCTATTCAAAACGACTAATTTACCATTTAAATTCATCTCGAGTATTTCAACAGCAGTAAGCCAGCCATCATCTCGATCGGAAGCTGTTAAAGCGATCGCGCTTTGTTTACCGTCAAATAAACTTTTAGTGCTTAAATGAATGACCGATGCTGTTGGCATTTTCTTTTTAACAGCGGTTTCACTATTAAGATTTTGAGCGATCGCCAAAGGCTGGAGTGCAGAAGCGATCGGAGCTGAATTATTGATACTTGCTACGACTAATACGTCTTTTGTTTTTTCTCTATGCTGCTGGTTTTCCTGTGCTAAATCTAGTATTTCAATAGAAGGAACGATGGAAATGGTATGTTTTTCAATTAAGTATTTTCCTTGTTTATCTTGCAAAGCGACAAAAGGAACTAAAAATAATTCTTTTGGAGGGATAAAAATAATTGGTTCTGCTGGATCTTTGGGAAGAAAGTAAGCAATTGGTTCAATTAAGATTCGATCGAGCTGTTTTAGTAGTCTGGTTCGATCGATTGCGCTGACATTTGAACCATTAGCACCCATACTGGAAATGGTTCGATCGACTATAGATTTTAAAGTAGATTGTGGAAAAGTTATTCCAGTTGGGGAGAGATCCATTGAGGAAAAGATAATTTCTCCTGTAGGTTTAATTACCCAGATATAGAGTTCTGTAGCACTGACTAAAGAATAAGTTACTAATGTCGCTTTTTGCTTTTGGGCTATTTCTTGGATCCGATCGCTTGATGGTGGAATTCTCAATAATTCTGGTTGAGGGTAGAATTTGTAACCGAATAAATCTCTTAGGTTTTCCTCTCGCTCTTTTTCGGCGATTTCTAGAGCTTTTTCTGGTTTATTCTTGGCTATGAATACTTTTTGCAGGATATGATAGGGGTTGGCTTGCTGCTGGGATAGAAAAAGTCTGAGAGGAGCGCTGATATCTAATGATTTGGGAATAGATCCTTGTTTCCCTATACTCTGTGCGAGAAAGGTTTGTGCCTCTTCTAGATTCCCAGTGCGCCAAAAAGCCAGTCCGATCGCCTCAAGAGCTACTTTTTTTCCTTTTCGATCGCCTATCTTCTGTGTGACTTCTAGATAGGGTTTGAGATACTCAATTGCTCTAGTATAGTTGCCAAGGGCTAAATAAGCTTTTGATAAGGCTACTAATGCTTTTGCTTCATCTTCTTTTTTATCTTGTCTTCTGACAAACCCTAAAATCTGCTTGTATGCTTCTATTGCTTTAGCATTGTCTCCTAAAGCTAAATAAACTTTGCCTAAATTAGTTAAAGCAATTTCTTCTCGATCGGGAATACCAATGGCTCGTATAATGCTCAATTGCTGCTGATAATAATCAACTGCTTTGTCATATTCTCCCATGCCATAGTAGATAGTACCCAGATTACCTAGAGATATAAGCTGTTGTTGTTGAGCTTTGATTTCTTTTGCTAAGGCTAAACTTTGTCGGGCTAGATCGATCGCTTTAGTTGTATCTTCTTTGGCATTATATGTAATGGCTAGATTAGCTAGAGATTTTGCTTCCTGTAAAGGAGTCTCTATTTTTTTGGCTAATGCTAGACCTTGCTGTTGATAATTGAGGGCTTTGTTATACTCGAAGCGAGCATAGTAGATGTTACCTAGATTGTCTAAAGATTCTGCTTGTTGCTTTTGCGTTCCTCTTTTTTTTGCTAAATCTAAATATTTTTCTTGGTATTTTATCGCTGTATCGTACTGTTTTAGCTCGTAGTAAATTATACCTATATTGTTTAAAGATATTGTCTCTATTTCGCGATCGCCTATTTCTCGTGCTAGTTTTAGACTTCGTTTAAAATAATCTATGGCTTTGTGTAATTGTCCTCGCTCTTTGTATGCTATTGCCATATAAGCTAAAGACCGCATTTCTAAATCGCTTTCGCCAATTTTTCTGGCAATTGTCACACTGTGTTGGTAATAATTAATACCTTTACTATAATCGCCTAACGCTGCGTATATTTGACCCAAATTAGTTAGGGTAACTGCTTGTCCTTGAGGTATTTTAATCTCATCGGCGATCGCTAAACTTTGCTTGTAAAGTCCCAATGCTTTGGTATATTTTCCCAGCTCGTAATATACTCTTCCTAATGAGTTGAGTGTTTTTCCTTCTCCGTAGCGATCCCCCAAAGAACGGCTCAAAATCAAACGCTGTTGATAGTAATCGATCGCTTTGCTGTATTCTCCCAATGAATAATATGCTGATGCTAAATTACTCATAGTCTTACCTTGTTTGCGCAGTAAGGCTTTTTGAGAGTATTTTTGCTCGGAGGGTTTTTTTCCCTGTTCTTGATATATTGTTAGTGCCTGTTGCCAAGCTTCTATCGCTGCTTTATACTTATTGCTCTGATATTCTTCTATTCCTTGACGCAATAAATTATCTGCGTCTGTCAGTCCCTCTTTAGTTGCTGCTATTGTCTGTGGAGTCCCTATTAGCCAAGACCAAGTAATTAAGGTAACGATTGATGTCCATAGCAAAGTATTGGGTACATAGGTGCCAATTCTACTATATGGCATGAGTATAATCCTATTTAAACGGGTTTTATTCTTATTTTTTAATCTAATTTGACGTAATTTGCTCGTTTTTAACAGGAGCAAGATAGGACAACTTCCTCTACTCTTTGACCCTAATGTTTAGTATAATTAGTTTTTTATCTAGCATTGCTTTGTAATCTCCTCGTAAATTTATTTCTCACTTACTATTGATAATAATAAAGTTTTTCTAAAAAAACTTAACATTCAGATACGATCGTTTTTCAGTGTCTATCTGAGCTCAATGGTTAAACCCCGTCCACTACAGCTTAAGGGACAATTTATTGATCTTTAACGCAAACTAAACCAATCTCTTGACCTTTGAATTTTTCAAACCCAAAAAAAGATTGAAAAAATCAGATAAATATAAAATTAAACCTGAAATATTTGGAGACACGATCTCAAAATTACAAGCAATCGGGTTGAGATTTGAAGATCATTTTAGCTGACAGTTTCTATGGTGAAAGCCACGTTAATTTTGTTAAGATTTTACATAAATTTAATCTCAATTAGATCCTGGCAATCCGCAGCGAGCTTGCAGTCTGGCTACTAGAAAAAAGTCCCCACTAATAAGCTCTTAGTATATTTATTCAGCCAATAGACAAAAAGATAAGATACAGCCACCGAGGTATTAATTATTTATAGTGTATTTCTCAATTTACGCTAGTTTACGCCTTTGTCTCATAAGCTAACTTAAATCGGACTACACTATAAATAATAGAATCATTTTCTGGGTATTCTAAAAGTTTTTCAAGTATCAGTAAATATTTATAAAATAAAAGTAGAGCATTATTAAATTCTCCAATTGCTTGCAGAATTAAGAGTAAAGGAGAAATGAAAAATTGTGGTTGTTATCAAATTACAGATAATTGATACTAGCCACAGGCGTAAGAGCGATGCTATCTCTAATCGAGTTCTGAAGTAGGTATAATCCTGCTAATAAAATGAAATACTCCCTAATTGCTTCTCCAACTCAAGCTCGTCAGACGAAAGAACAATTTGCCAATCCCGAGGATTATCTATCCTCTGAGTTAGGTAGAGCTGTGCAAGAGTTACCGCCCTTATACACTCGCTTGTTAGCAGCTAGCCTCAGCTTACTGGTATTTGGAGCGATCTCCTGGGCCCACTTTAGTAAAGTTGAGGAAGTGGCTGTAGCTCAAGGTGAGTTGATTGCCTCAGTGCAGGTGCGACCTGTGAGAGCTTTAGGAGAAGGTGCGATTACCGAAGTTAAAGTTAGCGAAGGCGATTTCGTTACCAAGAAAGAAATCCTCATCGAACGAGATCCAACCTTAAAACAAGCAGAAGTTGACCGTCTTGCTCAATCTGCTCGACTAATTCGGGAAGATTTAGCACGTTTGGAAGCAGAACGTACTGGCAATATAATTGCTGGAACAGCCCTGCAAGATCAGCTGTTGGCAGCCCGTCTCCAAGACTTTAAAGCCCGTTATGCAGCAGCTAGAGCTGAAGCCAATCGTCAACTTGCTGTCATCAATGCAGCCAAAATTCGCCTCGATCGCTTGCAAGAAAATTTGGTCAATGCCAAAACTAATTTAGCCTATGCCCGAACCAGCCTTGCCAAAGCTGAAATTATCTTTCGCAAAACTCAAGCTAGGTTAGAAATCGCTCGAAAAACCGAACAAGCTCTAGAAACTCTCTTAGAACCAGGTGCTATTGCCAAACTACAGTATCTAGCGGCTCAAGACAGAGTAATTCAAACTGAAGCAGACCTAACTAAGGCAGAAGATGAGATTACTCGTACCAGAGACAAAATTACGGAAATTCAAGATAAAATAACTTCTCTGGAAAAAGATATTGCGATCCAAGAAGAGGAAATTCGCCAAGCCGAACAGGCTTATCAAGCTGCTCGCAATCGATCTGCACGTTTGGAGTCGGAGCGTCAGAGCGAAATCCTGACCCAGCTAACTAAACGCCGCGAAGAACTGACGACGGTTGAAGGTCAGCTTAAGGAAGCAAGAAAGAGACACGAAGGAGAAACTATCAAAGCCCCACTCGCTGGAACAGTTTATAATGTCAAGGCAACCCAAGGACCAGTGCAACCTGGTGAAGATTTGCTTTCCATTCTGCCAGAAGGTGAAGAATTGTTGCTAGAAGTTAAAGTCCTCAACCGCGATATTGGTTTTATTCGGGAGGGGATGAGAGCAAAAGTGAAGATGGCTACTTTTCCCTTTCAGGAATTTGGCACGGTTGATGGCACTGTGGTGAAAATTAGTCCCAATGCTATTAAAGACGAAAAGTTAGGTTTGGTTTTTCCTACTAGAATTAAGTTACACCAAAACTCCTTGCAGGTGAGGGGTCGAGAAGTAAGATTTACTCCTGGTATGGTAGCTACTGGAGAGATTGTGACTCGCAGAAAATCCATCTTAACATTCTTAATTGAGCCAGTCACTCGTAGGTTTAGCGAGGCATTTTCGGTGAGGTAGAACCCGTAATTAACTGCTGCTCTACTTCAACTGGCTCAGACTCAATGGTACTGATCCTTTCGCCAATCTGATAGGTAACAACAGCTTTCACTTGGTCTTGTCCGGAATAGCCAGTTCGATTTTTCAAATGAAAGACTATCTCCCCATTTTCTAGTGGTCCTAAAAGGATCTCTTGTGCTGGTTCCTGGCTAAACGCCTGCAAGGTACCATCAGACGCATTTTGAATTTTAATGCTTCTAATTGTCAGTGTCGCATTTTCATTTTGAGGATTTTCGATGCGGAGGAACACAGAAGCAAACCCGATATCTGGGGGAGAAACTAGTTCAGAAGGCCAGTGTTCTTCTCTAGCAATCAGGATGACTTGGCGAATAGAAGCTTTTGCTGTTGATAGCATGGTAGTTTCAACGGTGGGATAGTTTTGCGAAGAGTTAGGGTCTACAAAAGGAACAGTATTGCAAGCAGTGTTGCTAGCTAAAGCCAGTAAAATCAATAGTCTGAGCATATCGAACCCTCTCAAATAGCTAGATTGAAGCGTTTGATTTTGATAAAAAGGTAAGTGAGAGTAAGTTGTATCTCACCCACCTTTTTGCCTGTACTTAAAAGGACAACTACCTATTTTGATGCTTAACCTACATCATGTATGCATAACCCCACGTAGATTTTTGAGCTACAATCTGATTCCACGTCATCCATCGGGTAAAGGAAGGACCCCAAGGATTGTAGACCTGAAACCGCCTTGTAGTCGAATTGTAATTAATCGGGGTATAAACATGGCCTCCCCATGTAAAAGTAAGAATGTGACCATTATTGAAGGCATTCACGACTGAGTTAAAATCACTCAAATTAGAAGTCTTTGAACCCGAAGTGCTGAGCGCTGTGATGTGACGCAGTGCCGATAGGGGATCGCCGTTGTTAATGCCAGTGTAATTGTGGTTTTTTTGTTTCTTATAGTTTGGATCGAACTTCTGGTAAGAGTTTTCATTATCTTGCCCAAGCCATCCAGACTCATTCATTTGAGCGTAAGCTTTTTCCAGCAAAGCTACCCACAGTTCATTATTCCGGTTGTTGGAGAGTCCGCCACCCCAACCAGCATAAACAGCCCGTCCAACAGCCTGTCCATTACTATTCGTTGGAAGCCATCTGTTGACTGTAATATATTCATAGCCAACTCGGGGTCTAAAGAATCGAACTGTCCAAGTATTGTCACCATTGGGAATAAACATGTTTTGTATCCAGCTAGGCACGCGGCGAGCTGTTCCAGCTAAGGCTGCTAGGAAGTAACAGTCACCAAGATCGCCCTGATTAATATCTTGAGGGTTAGGACCATTTCGGAACAAAGATCCACGGACGGATAGATAGGTATAAGGAGTTCTGCCATCCCTAGCTGAACTGTTGTAGCGATAAGCAAGTGGGAGATCTTCACCCAAGAACCACTTACGAATGAGTTTTTCCAGACGATCGGCACTAGCACCAGCAACCAAGTTACCTAAAGAGGTGCGGTTTGCTGCACCGCCAGTCCACCAAGCGTTAGCAGGATGGAAGTTAACAACTTTATTTGTCAACTGATAGACGTAACCAGAACTTCCCTTTGTCATCATTCCACGTCGATCGCTGACTAATTTCCGCAAATCTCTTAGCTCGATAAAGTCAATAACGTTACCGTCTTTTGATTGTCGCAGAATTTTCATCATGTCGTTGCGACTCAGTTGACCGTCGGCAGCACAACTGCGAGCCCATTCTCCAATCTTTAAGTCTTGCAAATACCGATTATACCAATCGCCACCAGCCACTCTGAACCACATTTGTGCTCTGTCGTTTTGATATCCACGAGAGTACATTATGTGTCCTCCAGTTCCAGAGATATCTCCACTGATTCTGTCGGTAAGCAGGTCGTAAGTTAAGTAAAGTCCTCTAACCCCTGCCCTTCGATTAATATCGATATGATCGTCAGGGTTAAGCCAGCCATCTTTATCCCAAATTTGAATACTGATAGGGACATAGCGGCTAGTTACGTTCCGACTATAAGTCCAATATGGCGATATATCGTTATCGTTGCTGATATTTCCACTTTGCCAAGTCGAATTACCGATCCTAATTTTAGTATAGAAATCAGCACTGCTCCCGAAGCTGTCAACGCTATCTAAGGCTCGAACTCGATTGATAGAGACTGTAACTACTGGAGTACTTGTTGCCATCTTCAGCCAATAGTTAGTATTACCAGAATATTGATAGACTTGAACAAAGTAGTTCCCAGATCCTAAGTTTTTGTTAATTGCTTCATTCCAGTTTCCTCCATGAATGGAACTGGCAATAACTTCCCCGCTATCTACGATACGGTTATTGTTGGTATCTTGAATTAGTCGAAAATCGACATCCCTACTTAGACCAGTAAGAGACAAACTTACGTTTCTGATACTGTTGAGGGAAAAGCGATAAACATCTGCAGTATTAGTATTACCGATCGATTTATTGAAGATGCGGGTATTACTAAGAATGCCAACGTTAGTTTCATTGGGCAACAGGTTGCTGGCTTGTCTGGTAGGCGTAGCCGATAAATGAAGATCGTAGTAAACATTGCCTGAGCTACTCCAAGAACGGAAGCGCTCTACTTTGGCAAAGTAGGTACCTGTTCCAGCTCGATAGTTAATAAAGTCATCCTTGTTGCTTCCACGACGGGACTTTGCAAGCTGTCGGTCATTCGCATCGAGTATACCATTACTGTTGCTATCCCGATATAACCTTAGATCTGCATCACCCCACCTGATATCATGAAGATTCAGATTGATGTTGCGGGTACCAGTGATTCTGAACTTGAAGACATCAGTAGGATCCCTCGGAGTAACAAACTCGTTGTTGCGCTGAATCGGTGTTCTAGGCAAAGTTCCCAGATCGTAAGTCGCCCCTGTAGACCCTGGGGCTGAACTGGCTCTTAATGAAGCGCCCAGTTCCAGCGGAGATACTGAATTTGATGGTAATAACCCCGATGCTAGTGCAGATGTATCGAAAGTATTAGCATTGGAGTATAATTCGTTTTTTTGTGATGACAATGTCATTTTTTGGGGCCTCCAGCACTCAATAGGGAGAGAGTATTAGCAGAGTCTTTTTACTCACTCCTAAAGCTAAAATTTCGGTGTGCCCCACCGTTGACTCTATTTTTATTATAAATAAATCCTTAATTATATCATTTTATAACAAATAAAAATGTAACTTTTTTTACAAAACTTGATTATTCGAGAAAAATAGGCAAAAAGCTTTACAAGAAAGTGAAATAAGAGCAATTACCCCAGCCGCTCTTGCTGACGCTGGTAAAGCGACCAGTACAAACCCTTCTTCTCAATCAGCTCTAGGTGAGTTCCTTGCTCCATCAACACCCCCTTCTCCAGCACAAGCACCAAATCAGCTCGTTGCAGGGGATCGAAGCGATGGGCAATCATGAAAACAGTGCGTCCTTCACAGAGGCGTTTTAGGTTCTGGAGTACCTGCTGTTCTGTTTCGCTATCCAAAGCTCTAGTCGCTTCATCTAAGATCAGGATTGGAGCGTCAGAAAGGAAGAGACGAGCTAGGGTAATGCGCTGTCGCTGACCGCCAGATAGCATAGTACCTCGTTCTCCCACAATAGTTTCGTAACCTTGAGGAAGTTCGCAAATAAAATCGTGAGCGACTGCTAGTCGAGCGGCTTCGACTACTTGTTTGGCAGTAATCTCGGGATTCCCTAGGGTAATATTTTCCAGGATAGAACCATTGAAGAGGAAATCTTCTTGTAAAACGACCCCGATTTGTTGCCTTAGAGAAGCTAGGTCAGCACTTTTGAGATCGAAGCCATCGATGAGGATGCGCCCAGATTCAGGTAAGTAGAGACGTTGCAATAGTTTGGAAATAGTGCTTTTACCAGAACCACTTCGACCCACAATACCGACAAACATCCCTGGTTCAACAGTAAAGGAAATTCCCCGCACGATCGGTTGTTGGTCGGGGCGATAGCGGAAGAAAACTCGATCGAAAGTGACTTGACCTTTCAAGGGAGGCAAAACTAAACCAGTTCCTGGTTCGGCTTCTGGGGCGACATTGAGAATATCGCCAATTCGATCTACAGAGAGCAAAACTTGTTGGATATTTTGCCACAGTTGTACTAGGCGCAATAAGGGTCCAGTCATGCGCGTCGAAAGCATTTGAAAGGCGACTAGCTGACCCACTGTAAACTTTTGCTCGATAACCAATTTGGCTCCGAACCAGAGAATCAGGAGGTAAGAGAAATTTGAGAGAAAGCCGCTGATATTATTACTGATGTTGGAAGTGGTAGAGGCTTTGAAGCCGGTGCGAATAAAGCGAGCAAACAAGCCTTCCCAGCGTTCCCGCGCCGTCGCTGTTGCACCATGAGCCTTAACGGCATGGATCCCAGTAAGAGTCTCGACGAGAAACGATTGACTGTCCGCACTGCGGTTAAAAGTTTCATTGAGCCAATAGCGCAGCACGGGGGTTGCCACCAGAGTCAGAATCGCAAAAAATGGGAGTACTGCCAGAGAAACTAAGGTAAGTTTCACATTGTAGTAGAACATTAGTGCCAGGTAGACCACGGCAAATATGGCATCTAAAACAACTGTCAGGGCAGTGCCAGTGAGAAACTGGCGGATGTTTTCCAACTCCTGCACTCGCGCCACGGTGTCTCCCACGCGACGAGACTCAAAATAAGCCAAAGGCAGCCGCATCAGATGGCGAAATATCTGTGCAGATAATTTGAGATCTAAGCGTCGGGCTGTGTGGGTAAAGACGAAGAGCCGCAGGATCCCCAGGATCGCCTCAAAAATGGCAATGAACAAGAGGGCGAGTGCCATAACATCTAAGGTAGGCAAACTCTGCTGTACCATTACTTTATCAATGATTACCTGAGTGATAATCGGAGTGCCCAACCCCAGCAGTTGCAATGTAAAAGATGCCAGCAGCACTTCAGAGAGCAACCCCCGATATTGCCAAACTGCTGGTAAAAACCAACTGAGGTTAAATTTTTCCTGCCGCTGAATCGGTTCGACTTGCCACAGTTGACCGTTCCAAGCCGGTTCGACCATAAACCGAGGAAGGCTTTCGCAAGTTTGACTGGGATTGAGGGGGTTGGCGACAATTAAGCGATCGCCCTTAACACCATAAACGACAATCCAATGTTCTTGTTCCCAGTGCAGCAAAGCTGGAAACGATAACTGCGGCCAATCCTGCCAAGTTGCCTGCAATTTGCTAAACTGCAAGCCCAATTTTTCTGCAGCTTCTACCAAATGTTTGGGACGCTGTCCCCGCACTTGACGTTGCACCCACTCTAACTGAGCTGGGCTTTGCAACTGTTGCGCCACCATCGTCAGACAGGCAGCAGCGGTGTTGGGGCTGGAGACAAAGGGATAACCCGATACGGGTTGGGGAGCTTCAGAAATTTGTGGCTGATAGCGCGATCGCAATTGCTTCCAGAACCGATCGATCTCTGGAGAGGAGATTTCACTCCACAGTGTTGCTTTCCAACGCACCAGCACCACTTCTTTGCTGGCAGCTACCGCTTTGAACTGCCCAGACAATTCTAGCAAGTCGCCAAACCAATCACCTGCTTTCAGGAGAGCCAATGGCTTAGCAGTTTCTTCTTCTCGCAAGCGCACTTTCCCAGAAACCACTAATAGCTGGTATCCGATCGCTTCTGTAAACCAGATTTTTTCTCCTAGGCTATAGGTAATAGTCTCAGCCTGAGTTTTCAGCTCTACTTGCTGTTGAAGATTCAACCAGCAAAAGGGCGGTTCCTCCCAGGGTAAGTTAGTCGATTGGGAATCAACAATTTTTAGTCTACTTGAAGCTTGACGCTTAGCTTCTGAATCTTCTGTGCTAGCCATTGTTCAAAAATTTCATTTTGCAGAAGTTCCCTCAATTGCTCGTCTTCTAATGAAGCCGACAGAAATTGCTCAACTCGAAACAAACCGAAACGTCCTTCGAGTTCTAGCGGTCCCAACAACTTTCCAGGACTAGCCGAATCAACAGCTGCTCTGAGTTCATCTGGCAGAGTCCCCCTGCCGATCGGTCCCATCATGCCGTTAACAATCCGATCGTCGGTAAGAGAATACTCTCTGGCTAGTTGCTCAAAGCTTGCTCCTTCTTCAATTTGGCTGCGTAACTCTTCAGCCAGTTCTTGCTTGTCAACAATGATGCGGGAAAGGACTACCCGATCTAGAAAAATCTTGCGTTCGATAAAATATTCTTGTAGTTTCGGCTCCGCAACCCGAGCTTTGAGTTGCTCCTGCTTAAAGCGAAAAGAAACCTGATTGTAGAAACTGGTAAAATCCATGCCGTTACTGGCGAGCCATTCTTGAAATCTTTTGGATTCGGTAAGCTGGTTCTGCAAGCGAAAATCAACGATCGCCTGCTCGACCATTGCCGGATCGATATCGGCACCATCTCGCTCGTGCAGTTCTTGCTCTACGATCGATTGGCGCAAAATTTCTCCTATTAAATCTCCTAGCCTTCCAGAGGTTTGAAGATAGTTTACTGCTTGCTTGAGAGAAATGGGTCGTTCGTCAACTAGCAAGAAAGCTCTAGACTCCATAAATATTTTCCTCTTTTAACTGAAATTAGCCCCAAGCGAATTAGATCGAACATTTATCCATAGGGACTTCGAGGCATTTTTTGAGTCGCACCTAGCGGTTACATTTGTGATTAGAAGAATATCTAAAAAGAAGGACAACCTTAAAATAAAAGTCAGGCGCTGAGTTATCTAAGCGATAAAATTCATAAAGGTTCCCCTTATTTTTAGACAATTCCCTTCAGGCGCTCCTGAAAAGGATTTTGTGACGATCGCCCTTTGCTTTTAGCATATATCGATCTCTACCATAAATCAAGCTGATGCATAGAAGAATTTTTAAAAATACGGACAGCGTTTATTTGAAGCGATCGCTAAACAGGTAGAAAAGTTAATTGAGAAATTCCACAAATAAATTCAAAGGGAACAGGGAACAGCGGGGCTTACAAGCTCTGGAAGAAACCTCCAGAGACAGCCTCTTGACAATAGGGAACAGCGACAAGTCTGGAGCGGGGACTGTACCCTTCCTCCTCAACCAATTTCCTCTTATAGAAGAGGATGTCAAAACTCAACGGTGGATAGGCAACCAATGAATCTATTTTTAATGAGTAACCCTTCTATAGCAGTCAAGTTATAAACCTGGTCAGATAAGTTATTTTAGGCAATTATAAAAGCAATTTGGTCGAGAAAAAACTATTTTTACTTTTGTAAGAAACCCTAATCGCAAACTAAATTACTTTTTTTTTTGAAGACAAAATAAACCCTGAAAAAAATAATCAATCGAATCTTAGATAACGCCATAAAAAAAAGATTAGATTTATTTTTGAAGTTTTTTTTGTCACAAAAATGCTAACATTATGCGAGCATATACTGACCTTACCTCAGCCGTCAGCACCCCGCACTGAAGTAGCGGGGCTTCGTGCCTCCTCTTCAGTTAGCTGACCAGCTTAAGTCTTAACTGACTACTTTATTGGCAAGAGTTAAAGTTCCTACCTTGGGATGCGTGCCAGTTCCAAGCTCTAGAACTCAAAAGTTAAACAGTTTTACGAGGGGTAAGACAGCGCTTTTGGGATAGTTACCGACCAATAACATTAGCGAGGCTAACTTTACCCCAGCAATGGGAGTTTTTGAGGGATACAACAATTTCCCTCTCCCCGAAAGGGGACTGCGGTTAAAACCGCTACTCGTTTTCCTCTTCGGTCTAAAGACGCGAAGTTTCCAACGCGCGGAGATTTTTTCATGAATATTATA
>JAAUYD010017431.1_pt1 | contig 22204 bp, 20 predicted proteins | sample 7278101 | NCBI WGS metagenome assembly JAAUYD01 (sample SAMN14350128, study PRJNA611818) | marine sediment metagenome | isolation source: surface marine sediment (0.6m) | place: French Polynesia: Moorea | collected 2018-08
CCTGGTCATCGCTCTGCTGTTGCTGTTTGTCGTTTAACCGGTTGCGCCAGGTCGAAACGCCGTGCCGTTGATTACGGTTTTTGCCGTTTTGATACCGGCATCGTGCTGAAAGCGACCCGAGCGGATCTTTACACCTGCCAACTGGCTGTGTCCGGATTGGCGTTAATCCAGCGGAGAACGTCCTCCATGGAAATCATTGCTACCAATGCCCTGATCAGCATCAATGAGACTTTCCTGGTTCAACTGGTCTCGTTTTTGATTTTTTTGTACATCATGAACCGGATCATGTTCCGACCGCTGCTCGGTACTATGGCGCAGCGCAATGACTACATCGACAGCGTTAAGGCCGATATCCTCTCCGGTAGCCAGAAGCTGGACCAATTGGCCAAAGATTTAGATGCGCAGCGAGCCCAAGTGGTCAGCGAAGCGGATGAAATGGCCCATTCTATCGAAGCGGAAGGGGATCGACGCGCCTCAGAACTGATCGCCCAGGCCCGGCAACAGATCACTGAATTGCGCCATGAAACCGAAGTGCGGGTGGACGAACAGGTGAAACAGGCGCGTCAAGCCATATCCGGAGAAGTCGAAGCCGTTACCTTGGCTGTTATGGAAAAAGTGCTTCAGCGGAGGCTCTCCCAATGAAGATGACCAGACGAACAGGCGCGGCAGGCGCCACAGCCCTGATGCTCGGATTGCTGATGCTAGCGCTTCCCGAAAGTGCGATGGCCGGTGATCCGGGCTGGCGGCCGGTCTACGATGTTGCCATGCGATGGGTAAATTTCCTGATCCTGGTGGCGGTGATCGTCAAGTATGGTCGCGAACCAATCAAGGAGTTCTTGAAACTCAAAAAAGAAGATATGATGGCTCAGATCGACGCGTTGGACAGCCAAAAAGCACGCATCCTTGACGATATCGAAGCGGCCCGAAAGCAGGGAGAAGTCAACCAGGCCCGTTTCGAGGAGATGAAACAACGGTTGATCGCCCAAGGGGAGACCCGCAAGCAGCAAATCATCGAACAGGCCAAGCAGCAAAGCGCGATGATGCTGGAGGAAACCCGCCGAAAAATGGAAAACCGAATCGTCCAGGCCAAAGCCGGTCTCAAACTCGAGCTTCTGGACATGGCAATTGATCAGGCGATGAAGCGACTGCCTGGTGTGATTACCGATGGAGACAACCGGCGACTGTTGGATGAATACATGAGCAGCATCCGCACCTGACCTCAATAGTCCGTCATTTCAGCGTCGTCAGCCGCAGGCGACCAGGCATACCGATCATTGATTGACCAACGGTGCCTTATCGTTTAGCGAGTCCTCTGTTCGATTGCTGATTTCAGCCAGATCTTCAACTACCGCTGCGTGATAGAGCGGGTAGAACGGGACAAGAAGATGGAAACCAAACCCTCCATTGAAACCTTTATCAAAGACCAGATTGTACGGTGGAAAGAGAAAACCCACACCCACGTACCCGTGATTACGATTTCCTCGCAGCCCGGCAGTGGCGGGAGGCAGATTGCTCGCCAGTTGGCTGACCGGCTTTTAATCGACCTGTTTGACCGGGACATCGTCAAGGAAATTGCCGAAAGCGCCCATATCAGCCGTACCGTTATCGAGACCATGGAAAAAAAGCGCTTTTCCGGTGTCCAGGATTTCATCTCCTCACTGGTAAATGACCGCTATCTGTGGCCCGGTGTCTATTTAGAACACCTGATGAAAGTGGTTGCCGTCATCGCCAGCCATGGCAATGCCGTCATCGTGGGCCGGGGAGCCAACTTTTTGATCCCGCCGGAGGACCGGTTCAGTATTCGCATCATTGCACCCGTTGACATACGGGTGACAAATGTGACCAAGACATTTGGTGTCTCCCGGGAAGAGGCCAAACGACGCGTGATCAATCGTGAAAACAAGCGAGCTGCTTTTATCCGCCAATCCTTCAATGCCGATGTGGCCAACCCTGACAACTACGATTTGGTGATCAACACCCGCAGAGGCGACGTGGATGCAGCCGTTAGTGCAGTGATCGGATTGGTGGTGGGGTGCAAGGATGTTGTGCTCGATAGAAAGGCTGCCGGAGCGATCAAATCCAAATGACTTCAATTTCCTGAGGAGTTTAAACCCAATTGTCAGAAGCGATTGGAATCGTCAGGATCAATTGTCATTCAGGATGGTGGTTACCATGGAACGGTTGTCTTCTACCGCGCTCTCCTGAGCGGAGGCCCCCGTTTTTTGAGGCAGCGCCTTCCAACGGGACTTGTACATGGCATTGAATGCGATCTGATACATGGCCTCGATGAGCGCATAGCCGGTAATACGATGGTGCGGCGATGCGATCGCAGCAACAGCTTGGTGTTTATCCGTGGCACCGGTTTTCAAGCGCTTCAAATTATTTAGGAAGGCCACCATTTTAGGTGCCACCTGACGGTGCTGATCGGACAACTGCCGACCGTCCTGCCATCGATTCACCTGCTTGGCAATCGCTTCGCTGGATGCTTCCAAGAGGAATTTTCTGTTTTTATCGCTTTTAAACAGCGGTGAGAAGGAGACATGCTTGCCAATGGCCATATGGAGGCAGGCCTCTTCGCGTTCCAGCTCAGTTTTGATTGTGGTTACCATGGCCTCGGGCACCGAAAGGGTCAGCTGGTTCAGTGAATAGGAGAAAGTGGTCAGGTGTGATTTGATGTCTGTGGATGCCGCGGCCCAGAATGTTTTGCACATGGCTCTGACCGTGGCTTCATCTGGATCGGATTTGGATCCGCCGGCTTTCAGGATTTTCAACACCGTCGGAAATGATCGAGCGGCCCGCGGAAACAAATTCCTGCCGGTAATGGTCCTGAAAATGATGGCAATGGTAGCAAACCAGTCCTGAAGGTGCAGGGCCTCGGCAACGTCTCCAAAGTTGGCGGCAATCGTGGGGTTTTTCAAAAGATGCAGCGGTGTGGCGTAAAGCGGTGTTCCGCCAAGCAGGGGTTGGACGATGGTACCGTCGCGGTTGGGAATGAGCGAGATCGCTGTTTCCACATCGATAACACCAATTGCAAAGTCATCCGGATTGTTCAGAAACACCGGATAGTCATCCGGATTGGCATCCAAAAACAGATTGTCCGGCTTCAGATCCCGGAGGGCAACGCGTTTTTCCTTCAACAGGCAAAGCAATTGCAGTACATTGAATGAGATGTTTTCGATTTGCAGTCGACTTTTGGTAAAGGTTTTTCGGGCCATCTGCGCTTTGAGCAGTTGGATCAGATCATCGACATATTTTTGGTTGGATTTAAAAATCCTGGAAAAGCCATCCTCAATTTCCGACAGCAGCGCTGAATCCATGGCCTGCTCCTGGCGGTCCAGCGCTTCGCCGGCAATGCAGGCCAAAAACCAATTTTTTATTTGAAACGTATGAATCGGCGTTTTGGCGCCCGATTCCTTGGCAATGCGTTTGACCTCATTTTCACATAGCCGATAGAGGGTCTGCAGTTCCTCGAAAACGGGCAGTGCCGCCAGCCCATAGCGGGCGGTGAACGCTTCCTGATTCCAGGCGACATCCGGTGATTCGCGTAGTTCGTCGCCTGTTTTTTCTCTGGATTCATGCAATTCATTGATCACACGACCCAAAAAGAAACTATTGGTCAACTCCATAAAAAAAGCAAAACGGTCGCCAATTTTAAGGTATTCTTGATATTCGGTGCTCTCTTCGACCAGCCGGATATACTGCTTTTCCAGCTGCTCCTGGTTAAGACTTGATTCATATGGCAGCGATTTGACCTTGTTCAGCACGACGGAGGCCATAGGGATAATGCACGTAACCGGTGAGAGTTGGGAAGCGATCTGCACCTCTCTTCTGATGGCCGCTACATATTTTTCTATGTCGGTTACCGCTACCGGGGGAATTTTGACCACCATATGTGTATCGTAAATCACGTAGAAGCATTTGCTTTTGCTGCCGGTGTCCTCTCCTAAGGGACCGATGGACATTCTACGGATCAACCAGTCGCCGTTGCCCTTGAGGCCCAATTCAAACACCTTCATTTTACGCCCGGTCGTATCAGCGGTCATGGAAAATCGGGCAGGCGTTTTTTTGTCGACCCCTTTTTGAAGTTTATACAATTCCAGAAAAAACATGGCGATGTTGCGCAGGTCCGAGGACTCCTCGCCGTTTTGGGGCAGGCGTCCGGTTTTTTCGGGATATGAGTCATTATCTGCATCGGTAGATTTTGGCGCGGCCCGCTTTGGGGTGATGTCGGCCAATTTGCGGATCAATAGCGTGGAGACACTAACCAGGATCAGGACAATCGCTAAAATGATCAAGCGGCTATCGGCGGCGCCGATGGCTTTTTGACCGAAGCCCATATCCGTCATCAGTTTTCGTTTGTTCCGGTCGATGATGGATAGGATGGAGGCCTTTTTTTTCACCTGTATCGAACCGACAGAGGTGACATCGTCGTTCATGAACATGCCGGATTTTCCGTCTGCCTCGTAGTAGACGAATTGATCGGTCTGATTGATACGATCCGCCAGAACCGGTTCTCCACCCTCAATGTAGATGACCTGTTTTTCAGTGGTGGTATCTACCCGCATCACCGATATGGCGACGGCGCAAGCGAAGGACACAACGAAGATGACGATCCATTTTTTCATAACATCCACATCTTATTCATTGGTTCTGGGAGTCGCCGTCATCGGGATGCTTGGCCGCTGGAGACATATTGCAACACGACCGTACCGATTTTAATGATGTCCATGTCCTTCAGGCGTACCGGCCCCCTGATGGTTTGCCCGTTGACCTTCGGTTTTATCCAACCGCTGACGCCGCTGATGTAGTGATGCTGAGGAGTTTTACTGATGGCCGCAGCTGGGTCTCCGGCCAGGAAGGAGAAAAAGCCGCCGATAACAATATCGCAACGATGGGTTCTGCCGATCGTAACCAGACTTTTATCCAGATCGAGCCGACCACTGCCACCGGCGAGAAAAGCAACATAGGCGGTTGCCTCTGGAATTTCGGGAATATCTCCACTTTCTGCCAGCATGCGACGATACACTTCGGTGTCCATGAACATGGTGTGGTCGGGACCCGGATCGCCGGGTAGGGGTGATGTTTTCAAGCCGCCTTGCTCCGGTCGCGGACGTGGTCTGCCGCGGTCCAGAAAAACGAGGGTATGTTTGCCGATGGTGATCACATCCCCGTTTTTGAGCACCGCCTGCTGAACTGTCAAGCCATTCAAAAACGTACCGTTTTTACTGTTGGTGTCTTTCAGAATGTAGCGGTTGCCCTCTTTGAAGATGGCGGCATGGTTTCCAGACACCGCATAGTTGTCAATGACCAGATGATGGTTGGGGTTTCTGCCGATGGACAGCGAGTCAATGCGATCGAGGGCGAACTCTTTGATTGTCCTGTCCTTAAACTTGACCAGCAATCTGATCATTTGGTCGCCTTTGTTAGTGGGAACGCGGTATTGATCAACACCCCAATCTCGTCATGTGGCTCAGATCATATGCCAACCATCGGTCGGTAGTCACAACCCTTTGCATGACCCGGTTCGAACCTTGACTGCGAATCCGTAATTTTCGTTTTGTCCGCGCTGCCGACAGCGCTTTCTATGCGTGTCTTCGGAGACCAAACAGGGACATGATTCGCGCCGGAATACGGGTTACTCGTTTCAGCAGGCTTTTGGCACTTTTGCCATCGGCCGATTGTATTCGTACAACAACAACGGTGATGTTGTCCTCTCCACCGCGCTGGTTGGCCAGATCCGTCAGCTTCTTACACGCCGCCTCCGAATCATTTTGGTAAACCAGATCCCGGATCTCATTTCGCGATAGCTTTCCGCTGAGACCGTCGCTGCAAAGCACAACGATATCCTCATCGAAGCACTGGGTTTCAACATAATCGATGCCCACATCAGCGCGGATGCCGACCGCTCGGGTAAGAATGTGAGCCAGTTTGCCGTCGGAAAAGCGACCCTCCATCGATTTGGGTATTTTTTTACGCTCGTGGAGCAGGGTGTGGGGCGTGTACAGATTTTCGATCTCCCCATTGCGCAGCAGATAGATCGGGCTGTCGCCCACATTGGCTGTGATCATGGAGTTACCGACCAGCAGCAGCGCGGACACCGTGGTGCCCATTCCTCGACAGGCTGCATTTTCGGCCGACTGTTGATAGATCTTTTGATTGGCCAGATAGATGCTCTGTCGGAGCCGGTCGGTGGCGCTGTGCAGCAAATTCTCGTCCAGGGGCGCATTCGCCTCCGATGGCTGTTCGACGGCTGATGCCAGATGCGTCTCGATGGTTTCCACGGCCAGTCGGCTGGCCACGTCACCGCCGCGATGCCCCCCCATGCCATCCGCGACCACAAACAGCCCCATCGGCTCGTTGAGGAGGAAGCAGTCTTCATTTGCTTTGCGAATCTTTCCGATGTCACTGAAACCAGCCGCTTGAACCTTAATCATATTGAGCCCCTTTTCCTGTTAAAAACAATAATTTGTAATGATTGTCAAGCAAAACAGCGGTTTTGTGAGAAATCGAATCTTCTGCCGATTGGCTGTATCGGGGCTGGTTCGAAGGATGGGGATAGATGTGGCCGTCGGCGGTTCGAACCGGCTTGCTAGCATCCGGGCTGTTGGGACGATTCGGAGCTTAATCGCTCCGCCAAATAGGGTGGCGAATGGTCTCGGCTCATCTTTTAATGGCGCGCCTTTGACCTCATTGTCGGACAACACCGTGGCGGATTTGCGCCAATTTTGTGAAACGATAAAGCCTGTCCATAAAGAAATTTCAAAACGCCCAATTCGGGCCAAGATCTATGCTGGTCTCCCATTTCAATCCTCGGACGATGAATTGGATGGCGGTCGGAGAGGCGCAATCAAGTCAATCCGCAACCCGGCCGATAACCATGTCATGATACCCAATCGTTCCCTGCTGTACACGGCCTGGCAGCAGCTGATCCGGGCCTACCTAATCTCCCTGACCATCAGCCTGGTCATCGGCGTGGTAGTGGTGCAGGCTGGCCTCATCGCTCCGGAGCGTTTGTTCGAGGCCTCCACCCGGCGGGTCTCCGTTGCGTTTCCCGTTTTCGATCTGGGTGTCCGTCTGGGTGTCGACATGGGAGTGCTGCTGTTCGGCTGGAATGTACTGGGCGCCTTGGCCACCATGTCTTTTCTCTACACGGCCGTCTTTTTTAACCCGGATCGTATGGACACGCCACCGCGGGTCCTCAGACGGATTTTTTGCGGATCAGGGCCGATGAAGCTGTTGTGTTACCTGCCCGGGTGTTCAAGAATCGAGGTGGAGTGTTTGAGGCGCTTGTATGTCTGGCTGATGGTGCCGCTGCTGGGGATCATCTTGCTGGGCATCGAAAGCGGCCTGCAAATAGCGACGGCTGGCGAAATTGGCAACTCTTGGTGGTCGGCGGCTGTTTCGCTGCTGCCCCACGGCCTGATCGAGATCCCCACGTTCACCCTTGCCGGTGCCGTCGTCTTTTCGGCCCACCAGCGCATTCGGGAAACGGCGCAGCGCAATTTGACCCGGGATGTTTTTCAGAAGCTGGATTCCCATCGCAAGGCCATGCCGCTACCAATCATCGCTGGGTGGGTGGTCGGCGGGCTGCTGGTCGCGGGCCTGGTCGAGGCGCATGTCACACCACACCTCATGCAGCTTTTGTTATAAAACCGTCATACTTGCCGAAACACAATCCGCTCCCCTTCTGCCTCGGCGCTGAGCCGGGTGCCTTCCAAAATGTTGCCTTCCAGGATTTCCATGGCCAGCGGGTTTTCGATCTGTCTCTGAATCACCCGCTTCAGGGGCCGTGCACCATAAATGGGATCATAGCCCTGGCGGGCGATGAGGTCGCGAGCTGAGTCGGCCAGGACCAGTTCGATGTTCTGCTCGGCCAGCCGGTCAGTCAGGTGTGCCATCTGGATCTCCACAATTCGGCCGATTTGATCCGGTTCCAGGTTCAGGAAAATGATGGTCTCGTCGATGCGGTTGAGAAATTCGGGCTTGAAGCCGGCGCGCAAGGCCTCCATGACCCGGCGCTCCATCTCCGCCCGGTCACGGCCGCCCAGTTCCTGAATAAACTGGCTGCCCACATTGGACGTCATGATGATGATGGTGTTCTTGAAATCGACGGTTTTGCCGTGGCCGTCGGTCATGCGGCCGTCGTCGAGTATCTGCAACAGGACGTTGAACACTTCGGGGTGGGCCTTTTCGATCTCGTCGAACAGCACCACCGAATAGGGCCGTCGCCGCACCGCTTCGGTGAGATAACCGCCTTCGTCATAGCCCACGTAGCCCGGAGGGGCCCCGATGAGCCGGGAAACCGAGTGCTTCTCCATGAATTCGCTCATGTCGATGCGCACCATGGCCTGCTCGGAGTCGAAAATGAACTCGGCCAGGGCCTTGGCCAGTTCGGTCTTGCCGACCCCGGTGGGGCCCATGAAGATAAACGAACCGATGGGCCGGTCAGGGTCTTGCAACCCGGAGCGGGCTCGGCGAACGGCGTTGGAGACCGCTTCGATGGCCTGGCGCTGGCCGATGACCCGCCGGCCCAGTCTCTCTTCCATGTGAACCAGTTTCTCCCGCTCGCCTTCGAGCATGCGGTTGACCGGAATGCCGGTCCAGCGGGAGATCACCTCGGCGATGTCCTCGTCGTCCACCTCCTCCTTGAGCATCTTTTTGTCTGCCTGCAGGGCTTCCAAATCCTTTTTGGCCTGTTCCAGGCGGCCGGCCAGTTCATTGCTGCGGCCGTAGCGCAGTTCGGCCACCCGGGCCAGGTCTCCCTCCCGTTCGGCACGCTGCTCTTCGATCCCCAACCGCTCTTGTTCCTCTTTGATGCCGCGGATGGCTTGGATCAGGCGCTTTTCGTCCTCCCAATGGGTTTTCATGCCGGCGATCTGGGTGCGCATGGATTCCAAGGCGTCTTCCAGTTTGGCCAACCGTTCACGGGATGCCGGATCGGCCTCCTTTTTGAGGGCCTCACGCTCGATCTCGGCTTGCAGAATTTTGCGCTGGACCTCATCGATTTCCACAGGCATGGAGTCGATTTCGATGCGCAGCTTGGAGGCGCATTCGTCGATGAGATCGATGGCCTTGTCGGGCAGAAACCGGTCGGCGATATAGCGGTGGGATAATGCCGCGGCGGCCACGATAGCCGAATCCTTGATGCGCACGCCATGGTGCACTTCGTATTTTTCCTTCAGTCCCCGCAAGATCGAGACCGTGTCCTCCACGCTGGGTTCGCGGACCAACACCGGCTGAAAGCGGCGTTCCAGGGCCGCGTCCTTTTCGATGTACTTGCGATACTCGTTCAAGGTGGTGGCGCCTACGCAACGCAGCGTTCCCCTGGCCAAGGCGGGTTTGAGCATGTTGGAGGCATCCATGGCGCCTTCACTGGCACCGGCGCCGACCAGGGTATGCAGTTCGTCGATGAACAGGATGACCTCGCCCTCCGCCTTTTCGACTTCCTTGAGAACGGCCTTGAGGCGGTCTTCGAACTCTCCGCGGTATTTGGCGCCGGCGATCAACGCGCCCATGTCCAGGCTGACCAGACGGCGGTTTTTGAGGCTTTCCGACACATCTCCGGCCACGATGCGCTGGGCCAGCCCTTCCACAATGGCCGTCTTGCCGACCCCTGGGTCGCCGATGAGCACCGGGTTGTTTTTCGTGCGGCGCGACAGGACCTGAACAATGCGCCGGATCTCCTCATCCCTGCCGATGACTGGGTCCAGCTTGCCACTGCGAGCCATGTCGGTGAGGTCCCTGCTAAATTTTTTGAGGGCCTCATATTTTTCTTCCGGATTGGGATCGGTAATGCGCTGGTTGCCCCGGATATCCATGAGCACTTTCAAGATGGCCTCACGATTGACACCGGCGGAAGCCAGAATGCGCGATGCTTCACCCGCAGTTTTGTCACACAGGGCCAGCAGAATATGCTCGATGCTGGTGTACTCGTCCTTCATCTTGCCGGCCTCGGCAAATGCCGCCTCGAGAACGGCTTTGCCCTGGGCGGAGAGGTAGGTGTCTCCCGCACCGCTGATTTTTGGCAGCCGGTCGACGGCTGCGGCAACCTCACCGGCGATCGACTCGTCGGAGGCACCTAGTTTTTTGAAAACGGAACGGGCAAGGCCATCTTTTTCTTCCAGCATAGCGGCCAGGAGATGTTCCGACTCGATCTGTTGGTTGTTGTTGGCGGATGCGAGCGTCTGGGCGCTCTGAATCAGTTCCTGGGACTTAATGGTGAACCGGTCGAACCGCATCATTCCCCCTATTAAATGCTATAAATTTTTATTTGGTCTGTAATTTGCATCACAAATATAAACACCTCAATTATGATGTCAAATATCTTTAACACAAAGATATTATACAAAATTTAAGTAATTTTAATTCTTTTTGGGGCCAATCTTTAGATGAAGATGATGTCTAATACTTGACGATAAAAAGCGGTTGTGCCAAAAGCCAGAATAAAACCGGTTGCGCCTGCTTCCGGCGGCATGGATCCGGTCCCTTTGTGGGCGGTCCGGGTGCGTCTAATAATCGATTTAAATGGAGTGCTGATGTCCGGTTTTCTTCCCGTTCGCATTGACCAGTATATCAAACAATATCTGCGCAATAACCATGGTGAAGACAGCGAGGCACTTCGGCTGGCCGTGGAGGACGCCCTTGCCGCCTGGCGACAGGGGGTTCGTTGTGCCTGCGGCAATCCCATCTGGGTAGCCGGTTCGGCGGTTGCCGGATATGGCTGCTTCACCTGCATCACCGGATCGGCTGAACCGAATGGCGATCCTGAAATCGATGTCGCTTGCGACGGGATAGCATATGAAACGGATGATTCTGTCGACTGGATGGCGCAGGTGGCTGAAATCATCAAGAACCACCCCCAGGATTACCGGCAACGCCTCGAAGCTGCCGGATTTGCCTGGCAGCAGGACGACGAGTTCGACCAGCTATACGAGGAGGAGACGAAAGAGGAGCGCGTCGCCGTACCGGAAACGGATAACCAGCAACGGTTGGTCCACTATCTGGATACCGGCGGTCCCGTCACCCAAGCGATCATCGATGCCTATCTGTCCGAGCGCCACTCAGAGACCGCCAACCTGCCGTTGATTCGCAGATACTTCAAGCAGGCCAATGGCAACCTGAAGGCCATTATCCTGACCGGCCTGGCCGCCAATCCCACCGACCTGGATCTTCTCGACGATCTGTCCTACTTCAGCGAATTTGACAGCATGTTGGGCGAACTGATCCGTTTGTACACCGATGCCTGCATCAAGGAGACGGATATGGAGCGGTTTTCCATGCTGGCCCAAGATTTCCATATGAACACCTATGACCAGGGGTTTGACGCCCTCTACGAGTTGACCACGATTTTTCAATCCGGTACCAAAAGGGCCATGGTTCAACATCTTTCAGAGACCATCGATGGCTGCCAGACCTCTGGAGATATGCCCGTCTGAGATCATCCGGGGGCGCGGCTGACCGGATCGCCTTCCACCAATAAGCAAGGCCACCGGCCACGATCGGCAATAGGCAAGTGTTGGTCAACGATCGCGACCGGCGGCTGCTTCGGTAGCTGTTATCTCTATATTTTGCTGCGATTTCGTCTGGCGCGCAGGTATCGGTCAGCCGCGCAGCTGACGGATGAAAAAACGCAGCTGGTCATTGGTCTGCTGCAGCACCGCCTGGTTGCGGGTGGACATGTACAAGGTGGCGGCACCGTTTAAGGTGATCACAATGAAATTGGATATTTCCCGGATATCCAAGCCGTCTTTGAGCAGGTCCGTCGCTTCCGCCTCGGTCAGCCAGGATTGGAACAGCTTTGAGAAACCGACGAAGCCTTTGAGAATATGGCGTCCCATGGTATCCGACTGTCCGGACAACTCTACCAGCATATTGACGAAAAAGCAGCCGCCGTCGAAAACGTCGCCGCCTAGATAGGCCATCAGGACGTTTTCTATGGTTCGCTCAATGCGTTCCATGGGATCATCGATCGATCGCATCTCTTTGAAAACGACCGCTTTCCAAATCTGTACAGCATCATCGTAAACCGCCCGCCACACCTCCTCCTTACTCCGAAAATGGCAATACAAACCACCCTTGGTGAGACCGGTGGCCTGGAGGATGTCGCTGATGGATGTGTTGAAATACCCTTTGACCGAAAACAGCTGCAGGGATTTATCGATGATGTTGCGACGGGTTAACTCGCCTTTGGCAGACATACGGACCCTCCTTTAAATACCAACCGGTCTGTCTTTTAATTTGGTTGTCATTCCAAAGTCAAGCGCTTTTGATTCAACTGCAGCTGATGGGGAGGGTGTAAAAGAGGTGGTATGCCGCCGGGAATCGGCGGCATACCACCTATGGAGACAGAATAGGATTGTTGGCGCCTATGTAATGATCTCTCTCGAAGATACAGAGATGTTTCCGATTTCGGCATCGACCACTTGGGGCAGAATATCGATGACTGCGGCAGTCTCTTCTGTGGCATCGGGGTTCAGGAACACGCGCGCCTGTGGATATCGTCCGCAACCGACTGCTGCTTGTATCGACGACCACGGCACTTCACCGTCACCCACCAGATAGGGTTTGAGCGCAACGGGAACGATGATGCTGGCGGTGTCGGTTATGCTGACTTGAATGTCATGGCGCCATTGGTGGTGGCTTTGGGTGGGACGACGTCGGTAATCAGGCCGGTTAAATAGCGCGGTGTCAGGAATACGGCCATGGCCCTGAACACTTCGAGATCTGCATCATATTTGCCGATGATGCGCCGGGACGTCAGACCGTTTGTTTACGGAAACCAGCTTTGTGAGTATTTGCAATATAGTCAACGACAATGGTGGACAGCTGAAATACTATCGTGATTACGCCCAAAATGGCGAATGAGGTCAGAAAAAAAACCACGAAGGCGAACAATCCGGCGCTCAGTCCGGCAAGGATAAAATCGACCATGGGGCCCCCTTTCGTTGATCATGTATAGAAAAACACCATCGCAATTTCATTGCCAACTGCCCAGATATGTTTTAATAACTTGTTTTAATTTGCTTTTATGGTTTCGATAAGGAGCGGCCGGCCATGTCAGTTTGGGTAATTGAAGTAATAGTTTTGGTGGGCCGGTCGAAAAACAGGAAAAAAATGACAGTGTCATGCGGCAGTGACCGCAGTGAAATCCAATGATCGTTTGACTCGCTATCTCAGCGGTGGTACGTGGGTCATCTCATTTTGGCGCGGGCTTGATCCGACTTCAGACGCTGCCGCCCGAGGCCATTCCCGCGCCACTCACATCCAGCGCGAGAACCCACATGCGATGACCGATTCATACGATGCGTTCAGAGCCCACGTCGTCCACCACGTTGACCACTGGCTGGCGACGGGACTGCCCTCACGCCAGGTGCTGAACCGTACGGCCGAGCAAATCGACCAGATGCGCGAGCGCCTGAAGGTGAACGGTCTTTGGCCAGCGCCACCACTGATGCTGACCGCGACCGTGGATGACGGTTTGGGGCAGGGTCTGGCGGTTATCGAACGATTTGCCGACGCGATTGGGATCCGATTGATTTCCCTGGGGTTGCTGCAGAGACCTGAGATCATAATTGATGCTTGCCGTTATCATCGGCCGGACTACTTAGGCCTCACCGTGCTGCAATTTGATTCTGAAGAGGAGGTTGCTCAAATTGCCAGAGGTTTGCCGGACAACACCCGCATCATCGCCGGAGGTCCGGTCTTTATTGGGGATGCTGGCTTTGCTGCTCGAACCGGTACGCACCACGCGGCCAGAAATGTAGCTGCTTTTTTGCGGTTTATGCTGAATGATGCCGTCGGCGGTTGATGATACGCATCGTTATTGGAAAACCGGTCAACCGATCAACTGCGCTGACGACCAGAGGCGTTCTCGATGAATCCGGACAAGACCGACATGACCCTGCTTCCAGGGCTGTTTATTGTTTTTTTGACAGTGCTCTTCGGCGCTAATGTGGTGGCCATTAAACTGGCCTTGACCGGCATGGGACCATTGACCACGGCAGGGCTGCGCTTTACACTGGCGGCGGCAGCCATTGCCTGTTGGGCTCTTTTCACCGGGCGATCGTTTCGCCTCAAGCCCGGTCAGGCCGCTCAAGTGCTGATCGTTTCGATCGCCTTTACCGTTCAACTGTCGCTGTTCTATCTGGGACTTGCACGCACCTATGCATCCAGAGGGGTGTTGATTTCCAATTTGCTGCCGTTTTTTGTGCTCTTTCTTTCCCACCATTTCATTCCCGGCGAGCGCATCACATGGAAAAAAATGGTGGGCATGATGCTGGGATTCGCCGGCGTGGCGGTCTTGTTTTCCGGATCCCAGGGCTTCGTCGGATCGCTCCACCGCGGCGATATGATTATCTTGGCGGCGGTCACGATCTGGTCTGCCAATGTGGTCTACACCAAGCGCATCATCAATGACTACGCCCCATTTCATCTGGTACTCTATCCCATGATCATGTCGGTTCCGGTGTTTCTATCGGCAGGGTTTTGGTTGGACGATCAAATGATTTTCAATCTCAACATCGTTGTGGTCGGGGCCTATTTTTACCAGGGATTGGTTACCGCTGCCTTCGGGTTCGTGGCCTGGAGCAGCATGTTGAAACGCTACGGCGCGTCTACCTTGCACGCCTTTGTGTTCATCATGCCCATCGCCGGTGTCGTCTTCAGCGGACTTGTCCTGGATGAACCGATCACCTCCAATTTGATGCTTGCCCTGGCGCTCATTGCCGCCGGCATCCTGTTGGTCCACATCAGCCCCAAAAAACCCAGTTTTACCTTTCCCCTGGGGAGGGGGTTGTGATGGTCAGGTAAAGGAGGCAGCCGTGCAATTCGGCGCAATGAATTTTCCGGTAACCCCATTGTTGGAGGAGATTGACACCTTCGCCCGGTTGGGATTCGATTATCTCGAGCTGACCATGGATCCCCCCATGGCGCATCATCGCATCCTCTCATCCATATCCGCGGATATTGTCCGCTCGCTTAGGGCCAACCACATGGGCCTGATCTGCCACCTGCCCACCTTTCTTACCACGGCGGATCTCTCCGACAGGCTGCGGCAGGCATCGGTGGCAGAAATGCACGATTCCCTGAAGGTCGCTGCCGAACTGGGCGCCGGCAAAGTCGTCCTGCATCCCAGTACGGTCAGCGGTATGGGCGCCCACGTCCTTCGAACCGTCAAAGCCTATGCCTTCGATTTTTTGGCTGGCATGGTGACCGCCGCCGGGCATTTGGGCATCACCATCTGCTTGGAAAACATGTTTCCCCGTAATCGGCTGGGTGTTGAGCCCGATGATTTCGATGAGATCTTTACGCAGTTCCCTGCCTTGCAGCTGACGTTGGATACCGGTCACGCCAATATTGATGATCGACGGGGTCGGCGTCTCAAGGGATTGGTGGATCGATTCGGCCATCGCATCGGCCACCTGCATGTCAGCGACAATTCAGGGCGACTGGACGATCATCTTGCTGTGGGGCAGGGCACGGTCAAATTTGAAGGACTGGTGAAGCGTCTGAAAGCCAGAGGGTATGACGACACGATCACCTTGGAGGTGTTCGACCCGGACCGCAGCTTGCTGGTGGAGAGCCGCGAGCGCATCAAGGCCATGTTTGAGGCCCATTGACCGCTTTTCCGCAACTTTAGTGCGTGACCATCCATCAATGGACAATTTGTCCGATATCTGCGTTGCGCTCAAAATTTTATTCTCGGAATATCGACCATATGCCTGCGGTTAAAGTTCTCGCGGGACTTGACACCGACCGAATTAGCCTATTTCTGGACGGACACTAGCTCGGATGCCGCCCGTGCGCCGGATTGAGAATGCCGGTCAGAATCATTTGGCAGACCATTTTACTCAAGCTTTCCACCTTGCTTTCCGTGGCGGCCAGACGTGCCAGGTAGCCGCCGGAGATCAACTGCGCCAAACCATGGATGCCGGACCAGGTGGTCACTGCCAGTTCCATGGTATCGCGGTCGCGGAAGACACCTGCCGCCTTGCCATCATCGATGATGGTCTCCACCAACTGGAACGCCGCCCAGGAGGCTTCTTTGAGGGGGCGTGGGGCAGTACGCATATTGATGACCCCCCCAAAGAGCAGATGCGCCATGCGCGGGTGCCTGACGCCGAAACGCACGTATTGGACCGATGCGGCAACGAACTGCTTATGCGGATCGCCCGAATGGCGACGGGCGGCCCTGCTGGCCTGATCGGTGAGTTGTTCGAATCCCACCTGGGCAATCGCCGCCAGTAGATCGGCCTTGTCCTGAAAATGACGGTAGGGCGCGGTATGGCTGACGCCGGCAACCCGGGCCACCTCGCGCAGGCTCAATCCGGCCAGCCCTTTTTCTTCGATCATTTCAGATCCCGCCTGGATCAGTGATCGCCGCAAATCGCCGTGGTGATAGGGTCGTTGATCTTTGGTAGACAATGGTTTCTCCGAGAGACCGCGCGCCGCATCATGATTGGCCAGGCAGGGCGGATTTCTTTTGCGAAGTTATCCCGTCTTCAGGCACGCATGCCGGTCAAACGCATTGCACTTCAGAGGGGATGATTTTTTTTCAGGATTTCCAGAATAGCCGTCAGGTACTGCGTCGCTTTCTCTTTTGCGAAGCGGCAGGCCCCTGCGCCAGGGTGGCCGCCGCCTTCAAATGTCGACAGCATTTGACCCACGTTTACATTGCAGCCGCGGTTCAGGATACTGTGCCCGACTTTGATGCTGGCCGTGTCGCCATCATCATAAAGGATTTTAACGTTGACGGTGCATTCGGGAAACAGGGAATAAACCAAAAAGCGGTTGCCATTGGGCGGCGATTCAAGGTGCCGAAAATCGGTCACGGACACATGCCCGTGCATGGTGGTGTGCGTACGCAGTGCTTTTTCATAGGCGACGTTGGTGCTCACCACCTGTTTACAGCGCCGATGCACTTCCGGATGATCCATGAGTTGTTCCATGGATCGCGTGCGCAACAATTGCACCAAAAGTTCCCAGTAGGGTTCATCCCCGGTGTCGCTGCCGCTGATCGTCATCGAGAGCAGCACAAAGGGAAACTGTTGGGGATGCAGGATTTCATCGATGGTCAGGTCGGCGGAATCGATGCGATCGGTCTGGCGGACCAGTTCGGTGTAGTCCCGTTCAAATCGATCCCGATAGGCGTCATAGATGATTCCGGCAGCCGACGGTGCAATTTTGAATACGCCCGACACCTCCGTTACCGGAAGATTGGAGTAGTGGTGATCGAACCATAGCGCGCATTGTTCATGATAGGGCAGGTTGGCAATGACATCGCCGGATCGGATCTCCACGCGGCCATGTTGCATGTCGCTGGGTTGCACCCATAAAATCGGTGGTTCGATCCGGAGTGCATCCATCAACAAGACGGCGCATACCACGCCGTCGAAATCGGGTCGGGTTACCACTCGCATGGCTTTTCCTTGACGTTGCCGGTTGCGTCCGCTGCCGACGACGCTGCCATCGGCAGCCGGGCGCCCTTTTGATTTGGCTTAATGATGCCAGAGGGACGATGGTCGTTCAGGCCCGCGATCGGCCAGGGGCGAAGTGCCTTACACCTACCAGCAAATCTAAGGAACCGCAATAGCCACTGGTTGCTGTATCGGGCAATCGCAGCGGTTAGGGTGCTCGAATAATTTGGCTTGCAGTTTGACCGGAACCATGAACAATAACAACCTGCATGCCGGATATGCAGGTGTTGCGATCAACCTCCGCTACCGTTGTGTCCATTAAAGGGACCGGTGCCGCCGTCATCGACGTCAGCGGGTCCGTTAGGATTGCTGGATAAAGGAGGGAGCTTTCTGATATGACTGACATTCAGCTGGCGAATCTGGTTGACATGGAATCTCCCCGAGCGGTTCTGGGAGAGGCCGAAACCGTTATCGGACAGCTGTCGCCGCATGCGGATACGGCGGCAATGCGGTCTGCATTCAACCAGACCGTGTCCCTGTATCGTGGGGAGTGGCAAGACACCAGGGGCTGCAATACCAAATACCACGACCTGAAGCACATCACCGATTGCTTTCTAGCCATGGTCCGGCTGATGCACGGTGCCGTGCAAACGGGCATGGTACTCTCCGATCGACAGGTTCACCAAGGCCTCGTGGCAGCCTTGCTTCACGATGTGGGGTACCTGCAACACAGCGAAGACACCGACGGAACAGGCGCCAAATACACCGCTTTTCACGTACGGCGGGGAATGGATTTCATCCAGCGGCATTTTGCAGCGTTCGGTTTGCAGGAGAGTGAGGTGCACGCCTGTATGGCCATGATCCATTGCACCGATATCAACTGCGATCCGGCCTTAGTACCGTTTGACGACGACATCGGCGCGCAGCTGGGCAAAATTCTGGCCACGGCCGACATCGTGGCGCAGATGGCCGACCGGACCTATTTGGAAAAACTGCTATTTCTGTACTGCGAATTGGATGAGGCCAAGATCAGCGACTTTGGTGACGACGTGGATTTGCTGCACCAGTCCAAGTCTTTTTACATCCGCATGGCCGATCGCTTCAAGACCCAATTGTCATCCGTCAACCGCTTCATGATCCATCACTTCCGTGCGCACTGGAACATCGATGCTGATCTTTATCAGCGGGCCATCGACAATCAGCGCGTTTATTTGACGAAGGTATTGGCCGGCGCCAACGGCGATCCGCGGCGTCAACTGCGCCGCAACCGAAGCGCCGGGTCCTGATCGCATACCCCCCGTTGCAATGGTGGACGAACCGCTCTATTTATTCTGACGCAGGTCAGTCCCGCAAGCGGCCACCAGTGTCAGCGCATCAGCATGCGGGGGTGACGCGGGTGCCGCCGACGGCTCGCAGCAATTGTCAGACGACCCCCGCAGGCATGGGGGCGATCGGTTCTCCGCCCAACGGGTAGCCGCCATCCAGCCGGATGACACCGCCGGTCATGAATGGGGCTTCGTCCACTAAAAATCGGACCGCTCGGACCACATCGTCCAGGTTGCCGATTCTGGCCAGCAGGGTATGATTGATTACCGCTTGGCGCTGGTCCTCCGATAGCAGTCCCCAACCCCGCGTCCCAGGACCGTGCCGGGTGTCTATGACGCCAAGCATCAGTTCGTTCACACGCACGTCGGGTGCACCCAAGCGGGCCCAGGTTTCCGTCAGTAGGGATATGCCGCGATTGGCGGCAGCATAACCCTCATTGAACAGCAGGCTGGCCGGGCCGCTGCGACCGACGATACCGGCAATCGAGGAGATGTTGACTGCGGTGCCCGCACCGGTCGCTTTGAGGTAGGGCAGGGCGGATTCGAAAACCCATTGCTTGGCCCTCAAGGTGGTGGCCATTTCAAGGTCCCACTGCTCGCAGGTGTAACGGCCGTGGACCACCGGCCAGCCCCCTCGTTCGATATTGTTGACCAGGATGTCCAACCGGTCGAACCGATCAACGACACCATCGACGAACCCCTGGATCGCGTCGGTATCCAGCAGGTTGATCTGTTCAATCAGATGATCAGTCCCGGTAGTGGAAAAATCGGTCTGCATGGACGCCAGGCTCTCCGGCCAATCGTACCAGGTTGCGGCGACCCGGATACCGCGGTTCAGCAGATCCAGGCCGATCGCTTTGCCGATGCCTTTGATGCCGCCGAGCACCAAGGCAACCCGGTCGTCGGTCTTCATGTGCGCGCCTCCTGTGCCGGAGCATTCAAAATATTGTCCCGCACCCATGTCATGGACTGGCGCAGCCGGTCCAGGGCCTCATTTTCCAAAGGCGTCTCCGTTGGTGAACCACTGGTCGTTGACGGTACAGGGCTATCGGCCTGCCGCTCCCGGTAGAAGGTATCCAAATCATAAAGAGCGGTAAACGTCCGCCTGTAATCAGCAGGTTTCAGGGGGCCCGGATGGAGACGGTTTTTCAGGCTGATCAGTTCCAGCATCAGATCGTTCATGTGGTTGTGGGTCGCCAGCTGTTGATCGTCCATCCATTGACCCACCGTTTGGATCTCTCCATTTTGGTGCCCCAGGCAGTGGGGCTCGCGAATCAAGGCCCACTGCTCGGTCAACTGACCGGTCGTCCGGTTGCGGGAAACGCCCCTGGCCAACGGATAGGTCCGGCAGGAGGCCGGTCTGGCCGGGTAGACGCGGCAGCCGGCCGGCGTGACGAACGGACAGGTCCGATCATCGGTATCATCAAAGCGCAAGCTGACCACCGGCAGGCCTGTCCCGGGACCCGTGCTCTCAAGCGTATATGCGTTGAGGAAATCGGCGGATGTCATCTTCAGAAACTGCTTGAGACACAACACATCGTACGGGGTTAATGCCTGATTCAGGTCCCGGCAGCAGGCGTTGAAACAGGATACCTGTGGTGAGCAGGCGAAACAGAAGGGCTGGTTTGGTTCCATCTTTAAAATGGGTGTTTGCATGGTCGGGCTCCTGGATGATCGCAAATCGGTTGGTTGGAGTGTGGTAGCATGCTGACCGGGCAAGTCAACTGCTATCTTGCACCCCGTATTCGACCCAGCCCCCCGATCAATCTTCATGGATTGCGGAAACAGAACGGTCGCTCGGGATTTCCCACCATATATTGTAGGCCAACAAAGATTACCAACCATATATAGGTAGTCCCCGGTTCGAATGTAAGTAGCTGCATCTTTTAGGGTTTCAAGCATCCGAAATTTCTTGACAACGCATATGCTGGATGGTATTGATCTTACCTTGTGTTACACAATGACTATCTTCCCGAATTTATACGAAATATTTAATCGACCAAGTCAATGCCGCAGCGCATTGAATTCATGTCCGCTCTACGTGTTTGCATAAACAGGGTATGGAATTTTTATGTTAACGCAGTGTAACCGTCCGGGTCGAACCATTCGGACACCTAATCTATGGAAGGGAGGTGCGAGGAACAGGAGGTTTAAGCCTTAGTTTCGGAAGTAGGTTGAGTTCAATCTTTTTAACTAACCGTAGGAGGTATATTAGATGCCAAGTTATGTAATTTCGGAAAAATGTGACGGCTGCAAGGGTGGCGACAAGACCGCTTGCATGTACATTTGTCCCAATGATCTGATGGTTCTGGATCCCAATGAGATGAAAGCCTACAACCAGGAACCGGATCAGTGCTGGGAGTGCTTTTCCTGCGTAAAAATCTGCCCCACGCAGGCTGTCGAAGTTCGTGGTTATGCTGATTTCGTGCCGCTGGGAAGCTCCATCATGCCCATGATGGGTACCGAAGACGTCATGTGGACCTGTAAGTTCAGAAATGGCCTCATCAAGCGCTTTAAGTTCCCCATCCGGACCACCCCCGAAGGCCAGGCCAATGCCTACGCCGACCTCAAGGGCCAGGATCTCGAAAGCGGTCTGCTCTCCACGCAAGAAGCCGACGGCTATACCATTCCGACCCCTAAGGTCTAAGTCCGGTTCGTTGTTTGGTACAACACTCTAAAAGAATTTAGAATTTCTACAGGAGGATAAAATATGGCATTACCGAATAAACCTATGGGTGAACTCAAAGCCGTACGCGATCCCGAAGTCGTTGAAAAAGAAGTTGACGTTCTCATCGTAGGCGGTGGTCTGGCTGCCTGCGGTACGGCGTTTGAGGTCAATAAATGGCTCAAGGACGGTCAAAGTGTCCTGCTGTGCGACAAGGCCGCCATGGAGCGCTCCGGCGCCGTTGCCCAGGGCCTGTCCGCCATCAACACCTACGTAGGTGAAAATGCGAAAGAAGACTATGTGCGCATGGTCCGCAATGACCTGATGGGTCTGGTTCGCGAAGACCTGATCTTCGACCTGGGCTGCCACGTGGACGATTCCGTGCACCTGTTCGAAGAGTGGGGCCTGCCGATCTGGAAAAAAACCGAAGACGGCAAGAACCTGGACGGTAAAAAGGGCCAGAAAATGGGAACCCTCAATGACTGGGCCCAGCCGGTGCGTACCGGTAAATGGCAGATCATGATCAACGGTGAATCCTACAAGCGCATCGTCGCCGAAGCCGCCAAACTGGCCCTGGGCGAAGACAACATCATCGAGCGCTGCTTCATCGTCGAGCTGCTGCTGGACGCCAATGTCGACAATCAGATTGCCGGCGCCGTCGGTTTCTCGGTCCGCGAAAACATCGTCTACGTCATCAAATGCAAGACCATGATGGTGGCCTGCGGTGGCGCAGTCAACATCTACCAGCCGCGTTCGGTTGGTGAAGGCAAGGGCCGCGCCTGGTATCCGGTCTGGAACGC
>JAAUYD010109489.1_pt1 | contig 22181 bp, 17 predicted proteins | sample 7278101 | NCBI WGS metagenome assembly JAAUYD01 (sample SAMN14350128, study PRJNA611818) | marine sediment metagenome | isolation source: surface marine sediment (0.6m) | place: French Polynesia: Moorea | collected 2018-08
CGCCACCGAGCTCGCCGAGCGATGGGTCTCCGACTACGGGCTCGCCGACAAGACGGTGCTCGAGATCGGTTGCGGCAAGGGCGAGTTCCTGATCGAGATGGCCAAGGCCGGTGCCGGCCACTGCATCGGCATCGATCCGGGCGTCCATCCCGAGCGCATCGACGATCCCGAGGCCGCCGACATCGAGTGGATCGCCGACTTCTACGACGAGCGATACAGCCACATCGACGCGGACGTCGTCATCTGCCGTCACACGCTCGAGCACATCCCCGACGTGGCCGAATTCATGACGACCATCCGCGACTCCATCGGTGACCGCCCCGACACCGTCGTGCTGTTCGAGTTGCCCGACGTGCGCCGGGTGCTCGAAGAGGTCGCGTTCTGGGACATGTACTACGAGCACTGCTCGTACTTCAGCCTCGGGTCGCTCGCCCGGCTGTTCCGGCAGACCGGCTTCGAGGTGGTCGAGCTGTCGATGGAGTACGACGACCAGTACCTCTTGATCGCGGCCCGGCCGTCGACGGTCCCGGCTGCCGGTGAACCGCTGCCCGAGGAGGACGACCTCGACCGCCTCCGCGAGGGCGTCGCCGCGTTCCGCAGGGGATACGACGAGCTCGTCGGCGGGTGGCGCGAGCGCATCGCCGACCTCAGCGCGGCCGGCGGCCGCGCCGTGATCTGGGGTTCGGGATCCAAGGGCGTGTCGTTCATCTCGAACCTGGCGCTCGGTGACGAGCTGGCGGCCGCCGTCGACATCAACCCGCACAAGTGGGGCAAGTTCATGGTCGGCTCGAATCACGAGATCGTGTCGCCCGACGCGCTCACGGGCATCGAGCCGGACCTGGTCGTGGCGATGAACCCGATCTACGTCGACGAGATCGGCTCGCAACTCGACGAGCTCGGCGTCGAGACCGAGCTCACCGCGCTCTGAGGGGCACACCCGTGCAGTCCTCGTGTCCCGTCTGCGGCTCGTCCGAACGCGACGACATCCTGTCGCTCCCGCAGCTCCCGGTCCTGGTCAACGCGCAAGTCCGACCCGACGAGGCGCCCGACGTGGCGCGCGGCGACATGGACCTGGTCGTCTGCCTCGGGTGCGGTCATCTCTACAACCGCTCGTTCGACAACGACCTGATGGACTACGACGCGGCCTACGAGAACACGTTGCACTTCTCGAAGCAGTTCCAGACGTTCGCCCGCGGGCTCGCCGGCCGCCTGGTCGACGAGCACGGTCTGGCGGGTGCCACGGTCGCCGAGCTCGGCTCGGGTCCCGGCCACTTCCTCTCGATGCTGTGCGAAGCCGGGGTGGCCGAGGGCATCGGCTACGACCCCAGCTACGACCCGAATCGCCTCGGGGCGCCCGATCATCCCGCGGTCACGATCTCCACGGCGATGTTCCCCGCCGACGGATCGCTGCCGGCGAAGCTGGCGTTCTCGCAACACGTGCTCGAACACCTCCACGACCCGGTCTCGGCGCTCGCCGCCCAGCGGGAGGCGGTCGCCGCTCAGGAAGGGGCCGTCTACTCCGAGGTGCCCAACGGTGAGCTGATGCTCGAGCAGTGTGCGCTCTGGGATCTGGTGTACGAGCACTTGTCGTACTTCGTGCCCACCTCGCTGCGGCTCGCCTGCACGCTGGCCGGGCTCGAGCCCACCGCCGTCGGGGCCGACTTCGGCGGGCAGTTCCTCTGGTGCGAGGCGGTGCCGGCCGACGGTGGGCGCGATGGCGAGGCCGACACCGAGGCGGTCGCTGCCGCGGTGGCCGCTGCCCGCGCATTCGGCGTCGCGGCGACCGAACGGGTGGCCTCGGCACGCCGCGACCTCGCTGCGTTCGCGGACGAGGGACCTGTGGCCCTGTGGGGCGCCGGCTCGAAGGGCATGACGTACCTGAATCTCGTCGCCGACGTCGCGCCCGTCGCGGGTGTCGTCGACATCAACCCGCGCAAGGCGGGCTGGGGCGTTCCGGGCACCGATCTGGTCATCAGCGGCCCGGAGGCGATGGCCGACGTCCGGCCGCGGACCGTCCTGGTGGCGAACCCCGTGTACGTCGACGAGATCTCGGCGGAGTTGAGCGGTCTCGGGGTGTCGGCGGACGTCCGTCCCCTCTGGGGGTGAGCGTCGTGGGCGGTCGTTCGATCCCGTCCCGGTGCGCTCCGGGACGAGTCGGGTACGGTCGGTCGTATGGCGGGCGGTGAGCCGGGGAGCGTGGCGGTGGTCGTGCCGGCCTACAACGCGGCCGACTTCCTCGCCGAGACGCTGACGAGCATCGTCGAGCAGACCGTCGACCAGTGGTCGTGCGTCGTGGTCGACGACGGTTCGACCGACGCCACCGCCGACGTGGTGGCCGAGTTCGCGGCGTCCGACCCGCGGATCCGCCTCGTGCAGCAGGCCAACGCGGGCGTAGCGGCGGCCCGCAACACCGGCATCCGTGCGACCCAGAGCGAGTACCTGCTGTTCCTCGACGCCGACGATCTGCTCGAACCCGATGCGATCGAGCGGCTGCGAGCGGTGCTGGTCGCGGCGCCGGATGCGCCGGCCGCCCACGGCACCGCCACGGTGATCGACGCCGGCGGCGGTCATTCGACGGCACGCGGGTACGAGCAGGAGTTCGGACGGCGGCGGCTGGTCGAAGCGCAGCGCGGGCCGGTGCTGCGACCGCGGACCGAGCCGGTCCCGGCGAGCAGTCCGACCGGCCCCGAGACGCTGCTGCTGCGGAACCCGGTGACGACGCCCGGCCAGGCGCTCGTTCGACGGTCGGCGCTGCAGCGGACCGAGTGGTTCGACGTCGAGGCGCCGCCGTCCGAGGACTGGGATCTCTGGATCCGCCTGTCGCGGCAGGGCCCGCTCGAGTTCCTGCCCGAGCCGATCATCCGGTACCGGTCACACGAGGGCGGCGCGTCCCGACAGCTGTCGACGATGCGCAAGGCCGAGCTCCGCGTCCGCCACAAGGCCGTCCGCGCCGCCCGGGCGGCGACCGACGGCGCGGGGGCCGGCGCCGAGCGACTGGCTCGTCGGGGCCTGCGCGCGGTCGAGCTGACGCGAGCCGGCGAGCGGGCGAGGTCGGCGTTCCACCGGCTCGTTCGCGGCGACGTCCGAGAGGCCGGCCGCGACGCCGTCAGGACGGGGTCGTCGCTGTACCAGGTCGTGTGGTCCCTGCTCCCGACGGTGCGGTGAGGCGGTTGCCCGGTCGCGGGCGAGGCTCACGAGGGTTCGGGTGCCCGATCGCGGAAGAGGCGGCGCGCCAGGTCGGCGGCACCGGCGGCACCGAGTGCGGCGAACAGCTCGGCGTACCGGCGCACCATCGTGGCCTCGTCGAGCTCGTTGACGGCACGGTGTTCGGCCGCCCGCCCGAGGCGCGCCCGCAGCTCGTCATCGGTTCGGAGCTCGACCAGCGCGCTCCGGAGCGCGGCGACGTCGTCGGGTCGGATGAGCCGGCCGGTCTCGCCGTCACGCACGGCCTCCGACACCCCGCCGACGTCGGTCGCGATGCTCGGTACGCCGTACATCGCGGCTTCGACGTACACGAGCCCGAAGCCCTCGAGGCGGCTGGGGAGGGCGAAGAGGTCGCACGCCGCGAACAGCGCGCCGACGTCCTCGAGCCGCCCGACGAACCTCGCATCGACGTGTTCGGCCGACGCCGCCTGGTCTTCGAGCTGCGGCAGCACCGGTCCGGTGCCGCCAACGACCAGGATCGTGTCGGCGAGCGGCTCGCAGTCCATCGCGTCGATCAGCTTGTCGACGCCCTTGTACTCGACGAGGCGGGCGAGCGTGCCGACGACGAACACGTCGTCGTCGATCGCCAGCGCCCGCCGCGCGCTGTCACGGTCGATCCGTGTCGTGGGCACGTCGACCCCGCACGGGATCACGGTGATCCTCCCGGGGGGCACGCCGGCCTCGCGCAGCACGGTCCTGGTGGCGCCGGCGAAGGTGGTGACCTGGTTCACGACGCGAGCGCCCAGCGCCGTCATCAGCCGCTTCCGCCGCGACTCGCCGGTCCACTCGGTCGGATGGTGGATCGAGGCGACGACGGGGCGCCGCAGGCCGGCGCCGCGGGTGCCGAGGACGTCCCACAACGAGAGGAAGTTGTCGCCGTAGTGGAGGTTGACGATGTCGGGGTCGACGTCGCGGACCAGCTGCCGGAGTGCGCGGGCCGACCCGGGGGAGTGGGGCGCGGCTGCGTCGAGGACCGCCGGATGGATCTCGGCGTCGACCCCCTGGTCGAGGCACCAGCGGCGCAGCTCGTCGGCGTTGTCGTCCTCGGGGAAGAACGTGCGGACCTCGGCGCCCGCGGCGGAGAGCCCGCGGGCGAGTCCGCACACGACCCGTTCCATGCCACCGATGTTGGAGGCGGTGCTCGCCAGCATGATCGACGTCACCGCGGCACCATACACCGGCGCCGTGATGTCTCCCGGGTGCCGCACGGGCGCCCGGTCGACGTGCCCGGTCGAGCCGCGCCACGACGTGCGTCGCGATCTCCGTGGGTCGACACCGGGGCCGTTCGGGCGACCGCTGCGCGGCCGGGGCCGGCGGGCCGTCGCGTGCTCGTTCCGGCCCGCCTCATCGCTGGTACCCTGCTCGGGCTCCTCCCGCAACCCTCCGACGGACCGATGACAGGACACCTCCCCCCACCGTGCTGCGAACCCGGTGACCTGCGACGACACGGTTCGATCGACCGGCGACGCAGTGGTCCACGGGCGTGCCGCCGGCAGTCGCGAGAGGCGTCCGGTGGCGGTTGAGACGGTGGCCGGGGCGGCGCCCGACGACGCAGCTGCCGGACCGACCCTGACCGTCGTCATCCCGACCTACAACCGGCGCGAGCGCCTGCATCGCGTGCTGGTCGCACTCGGCGACCAGCGCGGCGCCGGGCAGTTCGAGACCGTCGTCGTGTCGGACGGCTCCACGGACGGCACCGACGAGTATCTCGCCAGCGAGCGGGTTCCGATCCCGCTCGTCGCGTGCCGGCAGGCGAACAGCGGCCCCGCCCGCGCTCGCAACCGCGGGATCGAGGCCGCGACCGGCGAGCTGGTCCTCTTCCTCGACGACGACGTCGTCCCGGGTCCGGACCTCGTCCGCGAGCACCTCGCGTCGCACCGTCGTCTCGGCGATCGTGCGGTGGTCATCGGCCCGATGCTCAACCCCCCCGACCACGACATGTCCGTCTGGGTCGAGTACGAACAGGCGATGCTGGCGAAGCAGTACGAGGCGATGGAGCGAGGCGACTGGTCCGCCACGGCGCGCCAGTTCTACACCGGCAACGCATCGCTGCGGCGTGCGCACCTCATCGCCTCCGGTGGCTTCGACACCGAGTTGCGGCGGGCCGAGGACATCGAGCTCGCGCTCCGGCTGGCGTCGATGGGACTCGAGTTCGCCTACGTGCCCGAGGCTGCCGGCCTCCACTACGCCGAGCGGAGCTTCGAGTCGTGGCGCCAGATCGCGCGTGCGTACGGCCGCAACGACGTGCACTTCTCGCGTGAGCCCGAGCACGCCGACGTCCTGCGCTTCGTGCTCGACCACTACGGACGACGCAACCTGCTGATCCGGGCGGTCGTCCGCCTCGCAGCGGGCCGTCCGGCCGTCACGCGCGCCGTCGATCGTGCGCTCCTCGCGACCGCCTCGCAGGGCGAGTCGGTGGGCGGCGGGCGGCTGTCCCGCGCCGCCCTGAGCGGCATCTACAACCTCGAGTACTACACCGGCGTCATCGAGGCGCTGGGCGGTCGGCGGGAGTTCTGGCGCGCGCGGCGACGGCTCGTGATCCTGCCGCGGGTCCGGTGGGTGTTCGATCGATGCCGCGAGCTCCCGGGCATGCCGTCGCGGACCGGGCGGAGCGCATGATGCGGCGAGCGGTCGGTCGAGGGCCCGGGTCGGCTGGCGCCGCACGAGGCCGGACCGGCGTGCTCTTCATGCAGTCACAGGACTTCTTCGGTGCCGATTCCCAGATCCATGCGTCGATCATGCGCCACCTCGACCGCGACCGGTTCGAGGTGCACTGCGCGATCCCGCGCGACGAGCGCGGCGAGCGCTGCGCGTCGTCGCAGGCGGTCCGCGCCGTGCCCGACGTCCACATCCGCCCCACCGACTTCGGACCTTCGCTCGAACAGCGGTCGGTCGGCGGGCTCCTGCGCCGTGCGGTCCCCGACGTGCTGCCGGCCGTGTGGAGCCTGCTCGGGCTCGCCTGGTACGTGCGCCGCCGCCGGATCCGGGTCGTGCACTGCACCGAGAAGCCCCGGGACGCGATCTACGGCACCGTCGTCGCCAAGCTCGGCGGCGCCCGCTGCGTGATCCACGTCCATGTGAAGGCCGAGACGTGGATCCGGGGGAGCGTGCGGCGGGCGATGGGGCACGCCTGCGCCCTCATCGGGGTCAGCGAGTTCGTCGCCGGCTCGATCCGCGACCTCGGGTACGACCCCGCCAAGGTCACCGGTGTCCTCAACGGACTCGAGCTCGACGATTGGCACGACCGCGACGTCGACACCGAGGCGATCCGCCGCGAGTTCGGCGTCGCCCCCGGTGCGCCGCTCATCGTCAGCGCGTCCCGCCTGTACCGGTACAAGGGCCAGCACGATCTGCTGGCCGCCCTGCCCGACGTGGTCGCGCGGTTCCCCGACCTCAAGGTGCTGATCGTGGGCGCCGACGACCCCCGAGGACATCCCGGCGAGGAGCGGTACTCCGACGTGCTGCGGGGGCTGTGCGACGAGCTCGACCTGAACCGGAACGTCGTGTTCACCGGTTGGCGCTCCGACGTGCGTGAGCTGATGACGGCCAGTGACGTCTACGCGATGCCGAGCTTCGAAGAGCCGTTCGGCATGGTGTTCACCGAGGCGATGCACCTCCGGCGACCCGTCGTCGCCCTGAACAACGGGGGGACGCGTGAGGTCGTCGAGCACGGGCGATCGGGCCTGCTGTCCGAGCCGGGTGACGTACCCGAGATCGCCCGCAACCTGTTGACCCTGCTCGACGACGACGCCTTGCGGCGACGGATGGGGGCCGACGGCCGTCGGCGGGTCGTCGAGCTGCTCAACTCCGAGCGGATGGCCGACGACGTCGAGCGGGTCTACGAGCGCATGCTCGCCGGGTGAGCGGCGCACGTTCCCGCCCTCCCCGCAGCAGGAGCGGCTCAGGCCGGCCGCACGTGCGCCACCGTGCGCAGGGTGTCGACGATGCGCTTCGCGTTGGCCCTCGCGTCGTGTTCCGCTGCGGCGAGGGCGCGGGCCTCGCGACCACACGAGAGGCGATACGCGCGGTCGCCGACCAGCTTCCGCAGGGCGGCGACGAGCGCCTCGACGTCGCCGACGGGCACGAGCTCGCCGGTGACCCCCTGGCGGACGATCTCGCTGATCGCACCGACGTCGGTCGACACGAGCGGGAGACCGCTCGCCGCCGCCTCGGCCAGCACCATCGGGAGGCAGTCGCCGAGCGTCGGGAGGCAGAAGACGTCGGCGTGGTGGTACTGCTCGATCAGACCGGGGCTGTTCGCAGTGAGGCTCCGATGGACGACGACGCCAGGTCCGGGCTCGACGTCTGCGGTGGTGACGAGGTGCAGCTCGACGGCCGGTAGGTCGGGTTCGTGCGCGAGCCGCCGGCACGCTTCGATCAGGAGGTCGCCGCCCTTCCGCCTGAGGTCGCCGCCGACGAAGAGCACGCGCACCGGCCCGTCGGACGAGGTGCCCGTGTCCGCAGGACGCGACCACCGCTCGAGGTCGACGCCCGGGGCGATCACGCTGACCTTGTCGGTCGGGATGCCGTACCCGTCGCGGAGGCCGAGCCGCGCCCATTGGCTCCACGTGACGAGGTGGGCCGCCCGGCTGAAGCAACGCCGGTTCGCCTCGAACTTCGCCCGCTCGAGCCATCGCGGACCGAGATCGTGGGCGTAGAACTCGCCGAGCTCGTCGTACTGGAGCGGGGTGGCATCGATCGAGACCACCGTGGGAACCCGCCGCATGGCCCGGCCGAGCAACACGGCGGGGACCTGCGTGTGGACGAACATCGCGTCGATCTCCCGGCGCCCGTCGCCAGTGGGACGTCGAAGACGTCGAAGGCCTCGGCGGGCACGTAGCCCCGCCCGCACCGTCCAGTTCGACCAGATGGGGTTCGGGATCCGGTGCTCGTCGATCGCGAACTCGACGGGCACGATGTGCGCCTCGAGCGTCGGATCGGCCGGCGGGACCAGGGCGCGCAGATTGGCGCTGTGGGTGATGTGACCGAGTGTCTGCTCGAGCACGAACGCCGCCGTCCACGAACCGTTCGACGTCGTCACCCGCACCTCCAATCGTTGATCCGCCGCGGCCCGGCCGTCCGTGGCGAGCTCGGCGCCCGATGCTACCGCCGGCGGCGTGGCGGCGATCGTGCCCTCCCGGTCCATTGGAATCCTCAGCCACTCGGCGCGTCTTCAACGTTCCGTGCCAGCTCAACCACACAGTGTGGTCGTTCACATGATGTTCACCCGTCAGAGTGAAATTCTGCTGGCGATGCCGCCATCGCGGGTGATAAGAAACAGGCAGTGACTACTTAGGCGGAAAGTCAGGTCAAGCAAATGAGCGGGACGAGTTCCGTGAAGTCTCCGGCGGGAGACCTCACAGAGATTTCACAATCCCCAGGGAGCCCGATGGCGCTTCCCGGGGACTTTCGATCACCACGGTCACGGGCCGCGGTCCGGATGAAGCGGCGGCTCATGGTCGCCGACGCGGTGGCAGTCGTCAGTGGTCTGGCGTTCGCGTTCATCGCGCAGCGCATCGTCCGGCCGGTCCCGAGCTTCATCGTCACCGATCAGGCGACGCTGGTGATCGCCAGCCTGCCCGGCTTCGTCGTGGGTGCGCTCGTGAGCCGGTTGTACCTCGCCCGCGCCAACGAGCGACACGCCGAGGAGACGGCCAACGTCGTCCGCGCCGTGGCGATCGGCGTCGGCTGGATGGTCGTGCTCGCGTTCGCCCTGCAGTTCAAGGATCTGTCCCGGCTGTGGGTGTTCCTCGTCGCCGTCAGCACGGCCGGCACGTTGCTGGCCGAGCGCTACTGCGCCCGCCGGGTGTTCGAGCGGATGCGTGCCTCGGGCCGGATGACGCGGCGCATCGTGATCGTCGGCACCGACTCCCATGCGGTCGCGATGCTCCACACGTACCAGCGCAACCCCGAGCTCGGCTACGAGGTCGTCGGGTTCGTCGGCAACGACGACATCGGTACTCGCGGTGGCGTCGACGTGCTCGGTCGGCTCGACCAGCTCAGCCGGGTGCTCGCCGAGCAGGACGCCGTCGGCGTCGTCGTCTCGCTCGCCTCGGTGAGCCAGGAGGACGTGAACCTGCTCACGCGGCGGCTCACCGACGCCGGGTACCACGTCGCGCTCTCGTCGGCGCTCAACGACATCGACGTCACCCGTCTTCGACCCCAGTCGCTCGACGGTCGCACGTTGATCTACGTCGAGCCGGTGATGCGTCACGGCATGCACGTGCTGGCCAAGCGCGTGTTCGACGTGGCGCAGGCGTCGCTCATCATCCTCATCACCGCACCGGTGTTGCTCGCCTCGATGATCGCGATCAAGATCGACAGCCGCGGGCCGGTCCTGTTCCGCCAGGTCCGCGTCGGCCGCAACGGCCGTCACTTCACCATGGTCAAGCTGCGCACGATGGTCGTCGACGCCGAGCACCGGCAGGCCGAGCTCCTCGAGCACAACGAGGTCGACGGCCCGCTGTTCAAGATGTCGAACGATCCGCGCGTCACGCGGGTCGGACGCTGGCTCCGGAAGCTGTCGATCGACGAGCTCCCGCAGCTGGTCTCGGTCATCAGGGGCGACATGAGCATGGTCGGTCCGCGACCTGCCCTCCCGCACGAGGTCGAGCAGTGGGACGACGTGCTCCGCGAACGCCTCCGCGTGCCACCGGGCCTCACCGGCCTGTGGCAGGTGTCGGGTCGATCGAACTCGAGCTTCGAGGACTACCGCCGCCTCGACCTGTACTACGTCGACAACTGGTCGCTGCTCCACGACGTACGGATCTGTGCGCGAACCGTCGGTGTGATCCTGAGCGGCCGTGGCGCCGCCTGATCGTCGATTCGACCACGACAACGATCGGGGTGCCAACATGACGGACCGTCCGCACATCGCCATCGTCGGGACCGGCTACGTCGGGCTCACCACCGGTGCCTGCCTCGCCCATCTCGGCTTCCCGGTCGTGTGCTGCGACATCGACGAGCGCAAGGTCGCTGCGCTCCGATCGGGCGTGATCCCAATCGTCGAGGACGGGCTCGGTGAGATCGTCCACCGGTCGGTCGAGGCCGGCAGGTTGTCGTTCGAGCTGGGTGTCGATCGGGTGCGAGAGGTCGACGTCGTCTTCCTGTGCGTGCCCACGCCGCAGGACGAGGACGGCTCGGCCGACCTGCGGTACGTGCGTGAGGCGGCGAGCGAGATCGGTCCGCTGCTGCGTCCGGGTGCCGTCGTCGTCAACAAGTCGACCGTGCCGGTCGGGTCGTTCGGCGTCGTCGGCGAGACGCTGGCGCGCGACGACGTCCAGGTCGTGTCCAACCCCGAGTTCCTGCGGGAGGGCTCGGCGGTCCACGACTTCCTGCACCCCGACCGCGTCGTCATCGGCACCGACCAGCAGGCCGCCGGTGACCTGGTCGCCTCGCTGTACGGCTCGCTCGACTGCGAGATCGTCCGCACCGACCCGACCTCGGCCGAGCTCATCAAGTACGCCGCGAACGGCTTCCTGGCGATGAAGATCTCGTTCGTCAACAGCGTCGCCGCCCTGTGCGAACACGTCGGCGCCGACGTCGCCAGCGTGGTCGACGGCATCGGCTCCGACCGGCGCATCGGTCGGGCGTTCCTCAATCCGGGTCCGGGCTGGGGCGGGAGCTGCTTCCCGAAGGACTCGCGAGCGCTCGTGTCGACGGCCGACGAGCACGGGTACGACTTCTCGTTGATGCGAGGTGTGATCGACATCAACGAGCAGCAGTACGAGCGGATGATCGACAAGGTCGTGCGGGCCTCCGGCCGCATCGGGTCGGACCGGCTCGACGGGCTCGTGGTCGGCGTGCTCGGGCTCACCTTCAAGGCGGGCACCGACGACCTGCGCGAATCGCCGAGCCTGCGGGTGATCGACGGGCTCCGATCGCGAGGTGCCGCGGTTCGGGCCTACGACCCCACGACGATCGGCGACGTGCACCCGGTTCACGAGGCGCGCCTGGCGGGTCTGCACCGCTGCGGCACGCCGCTCGACGCGGCGGTCGACGCCGACGTCGTCGTGCTGCTGACCGAGTGGCCCGAGTTCGTCGACATCGATCCCGACAAGCTGGCCGACATGATGCGCGGCGATGCCGTGGTCGACTGCCGCAACCTGCTCGACGGCGCCGCGCTGCGCGACGCAGGGCTGCGGTACGAAGGCGTCGGCCGGAGCTGACCGCACCGACCGGCTGCGGCGAGGCCGGTCAGACGTTGAAGCGGAACTCCATGACGTCGCCGTCGAGGCCGACGTAGTCCTTGCCCTCGACGCGCAGCTTGCCGGCCTCGCGGGCGGCCTGCCACGAACCGAGCGTCAGCAGCTCGTCCCACTGGATGACCTCGGCCCGGATGAAGCCGCGTTGGAAGTCGGTGTGGATGCGCCCGGCGCACACCGGTGCGGTGGATCCCTCGAAGAACGTCCACGCGCGCGACTCCTTCTCGCCGGTCGTGAAGAACGTGCGGAGCCCGAGCAGGTGGTAGGCCGAGCGGACCATCCGGAACAGCGCGCCCTCGCCGAGACCGAGGCCCTCGAGCATCTCGGCTCGCTCGGCCGGGTCGACGATCGCGGCGGCCTCGGCCTCGAGCTGGACGCACATGCCGATCACCTCGACGTTGTCGCCGGCGTCGTTGAACTCGGCCGCGACCCGAGCCTCTGCGGCGGGGATGTCGTCGAGCTCGTGCTCGCCGACGTTGACCACGGCGAGCACGCGACGGTTCGTCAGCAGGAAGTACGGCGCCAGCGCGTCGCGGGTGTCGGGTGTCAGCCCGGCCCGGTAGAGCGGCCGCCCCTCGGACAGCGCGTCGTTGGCGATCCTGAGCGCGTCGAGGTCGTCGCCCAGCGACTTGTCGAGCTTCGAACGCCGCTCGACGTCGGCGAGCCGCTTCTCGACGGTCTCGAGATCGGCGAGGGCGAGCTCGAGCTCGACGACCCGCAAGTGCTCGAGCGGGTCGGACGAGCCGGTGACGTCGTCGTCGTCGAACGCCCGCAGCACGAACACGATCGCGTCGACCTCGCGGATGTTGGCGAGGAACTTGTTGCCGAGACCCTCGCCCTTCGATGCCCCCTCGACGAGGCCGCCGATGTCGACCACCTCGACGGTGGCATGGATCGTCTTCTTCGACGCCGACATCGCGGCGAGTCGCTCGAGTCGCTCGTCGGGCACCCTGGCGACACCGATGTTCGGGTCCTTGGTCGCGAACGCATAGGGCGCAGCGAGCGCGCCACCGCCGGTGAGCGCGTTGTAGAGCGACGACTTGCCCGCGTTGGGCAGCCCGACCAGACCGAAGCGTTCCATGGACTGGCGCAGGCTATCGAGGCATCGAGGCCGTCCTCGCAGCTGCGCGCCGCCGGTCGCAGCGGCTCACCGGTGGACAGCGGACCGGAACCACTCGATGGTGCGTTCGAGACCGGTGCGGAGGTCGATCGCCGGCGACCATCCGAGCTGTTCGCTCGCGATCGTGATGTCGGGCCGGCGGACCTTCGGGTCGTCGGACGGCAGGTCGCGGAACACCTTCTGCGACGACGACCCCGTGAGCTCGAGCACGAGGTCGGCGAGCTCGAGCATGGTGAACTCGTTGGGGTTGCCGACGTTGACCGGACCGGCGAGGGGCCCGTCGAGCACGGCGAGCAGCCCTTCGATCTCGTCGTCGACGAAGCAGAAGCTGCGCGTCTGGCTCCCGTCGCCGTAGATGGTCAGCGGCTCGCCGCGGAGCGCCTGGTTGACGAGGTTGCTGACGACGCGACCGTCATCGGCCTGCATCCGCGGTCCGTACGTGTTGAAGATCCGCACGATCCGCACGTCGAGCGACTTCGACCGGTGGTACGCCATCGTGAGCGCCTCCGCGAACCGCTTCGCCTCGTCGTACACGGAACGTTCGCCGATCGGGTTGACGTTCCCCCAGTAGTGCTCGGGCTGGGGGTGGACCAACGGGTCGCCGTACACCTCGCTGGTCGACGCCAGGAAGAACCGTGCGCCGCGCTCGACGGCGAGATCGAGCAGGCGGTGGGTGCCGATGCTGCCGACGTCGAGGGTGTCGATCGGACGTCGCAGGTACTCGGGAGGCGACGCCGGGCTGGCGAGGTTGACGACGCCGTCGACCCGGTCGAGCTGTGCATCGAGACCGGGTTGCACCACGTCGTGGTCGATCGAGCGGAAGCGGTCGTGGCCGGCCAGGTGTTCGATGTTCGTGCGACGACCGGTCGAGAAGTTGTCGACGCAGATCACGTGGTCGCCGCGATCGAGGAGCCGATCACAGAAGTGCGAGCCGAGGAACCCGGCACCCCCGGCGACGACGACGTGGCGATCGCCCGTCATCGCCGGCCGACGCCGTCGTAGTCGAGACCGGCGGCGCGGACCTCGCCGGGGTCGAGCAGGTTGCGGCAGTCGACGAGCGTGTCGCCGCGCATGACGTCGGCGATCTTGCCGAGGTCGAGCTCTTCGAACTCCGGCCACTCGGTGAGGACGACGACGGCGTCGGCGCCGGTCGCAGCGTCGATCGCCGTGCCGCGCACCTCGTAGCCGGCGAGGCGGTCGCGTTGGACGGCATTGAGCTCGCCGGTGGTGGTCGGGTCGTACGCCTGGACGGCGGCGCCGTGACGCCGGAGCTCGTCGAGGATGCGCAGGCTCGGCGACTCGCGCAGATCGTCGGTGCCGGCCTTGAACGTCAGCCCGAGCGCCCCGACGACGCGACCCGAGAGGCGATCGTGCTCGAAGAGGCCCAGCGCGCTGATGATCTTGTGCACCATGCGCTCGTACTGCTGTTCGTTGATGTCGATCACGCCGCGCATCAGCGAGAAGTCGTACCCGTGGTCGGCGGCGATCGCGACGAGCGCACGCGAGTCCTTCGGGAAGCAGCTGCCGCCCCAACCGGGGCCCGGCTTGAGGAACTCGCTGCCGATGCGATGGTCCGATCCGATGCCGGCCACGACGCTGCTGATGTCCGCGCCGACCTGCTCGCACATGGCTGCGACGCTGTTCACGAACGAGACCTTCATCGCCAGGAAGCCGTTCGCCGCGTACTTGATCGTCTCGGCCGACGCCGGGTCGGTGAGGATGAACTCGGTGTCGAGCGACTCGTACAACGCACGAACCGCCGCAGCGGCGGCATCGCTCTCGGCACCGATGACCACTCGGTCGGGGTTCAGGAAGTCGTGGACCGCCGTGCCCTCGCGCAGGAACTCGGGGTTGGAGACCACGTCGACGTCGGTTCTGTCGAGCGCGTCGCTCACCACGTGGAACGACCCGACCGGCACGGTGGACTTGTTCACGACCACTGCGCCGGTCTTGAGCGCCGGCCCGATCGAGGCGGCAGCTGCCTCGACGTAGCTGAGGTCGGCCGACCCATCGTCGTCCTGGGGTGTCGGCACGCACAGGAACACGACGTCGGCACCCGACACGGACTCGGTCGGATCGGTGGAGAAGTGGAGGCGTCCGGCTGCCGACATGTCGCGGACGATCTCTGCCAGGCCGGCTTCGACGATCGGCAGGTGGCCGAGTCGTAGCCGCTCGATCTTGTCGACGTCGATGTCGACGCAGGTGACGGTCGAGCCCAGCTGGGCGAGGCACGCCCCCGTCGTCAGCCCGACGTAGCCGGTGCCGACGACGGCGACCGTGTTGTCAGTGGGTCTCATGGGTCCGGATCATGGCAGCCGGTGTGCGCAGGATGATCCTGATATCGCCGGTCGGTGACCAGTTCTCGACGTAGTCGACGTCGAGCGCATCGCGCTCCTGTTGGCTCAGCGACGAGCGGCCGCTCGTCTGCCAGAGCCCGGTGAGGCCGGGCCGCATCGATCGATAGGCGTCCTGGACGTACGGCGGGCGGAGCAACAACTGAGCCCGCTCGACGGGACGCACGCCGACGATGCTCATCTCACCGCGCAGCACGTTGATCATCTGCGGCAGTTCGTCGAGCGACGTCGCCCGGAGGAAGCGCCCGACCCGGGTGATTCGCGGATCGTCCGGTGGCAGTTTGAAGGCATTCCGGGCGTATTCGCCGTGGGCCACGTCACACGCCAGCACCGCCTCGTGCGTGCCGTCTGCCATGGTTCGGAATTTCAGCATCGAGAAGGACTCGCCGTGGTGGCCGACCCGAGCTTGCCGGAAGAGGGCGGGGCCCCGACTGGTGAGCCTGATCGCAGCGGCGATGAGGAGCATCGCGGGGGCAGTGACGAGCAGCATGCAGGCCGCGACCGTCACGTCCACCCCTCGTTTCGCCTTGTGTCTGACAGACACCGGCGATCCGGTCCCGATCGTGCCTACCTGTGTCACTGGTGCCTCTCGATTGCGTGGTCAACACTGCTCGACCCGGCCCGCTTCGGCAACGATACCCGGTCCGGCGTTGCGGGATCTTACCTGGCGGGGCGGATCTCGGACGCGATCCGGGTTCCGGTCGAGCCGTCCCGACGACGGCCGCGCTGCGCCTCGACGAGCGCCGGCGAGTGTGTCCGGGGACGGTGCGGCCGGCGGCCCCGTCGACGTGAGGCGACGGGCGCGGCGCCTCCTATCCTTCCGGATCCATGCATCCGGTCCGACACCTACGACGCGCGGGACGCTGCGCCGGATGAGGCCCGTCCAGCGGGTCGCCGCCTCGCTTCGAGGTCGACTCGGGCGATGGATGTGGCCGACCGTCGAGGCCGGGTGGCTCGATGGGGGCGGCGTCGTCGTCTGCCACGACTGGCTGACCGCACGCGCCGGGTCGGACAAGGTCGCCGCCGAGATCGCCGCGACCGTCGACGCGCAGGCGGTCGTGTGCTTCTCGAAGGCCGACCACGTCGTCGACGAGCTCGGGATCGAGTGCCCCGTGCACGAGAGCCGGTTCGGACCCTGGGCATCGCGCGGGCGTCGATGGCAGGCGCTGCTGCCGTTGATGCCGATCGCGTGGCGCTGCCTCGAACTCCGAGGCGCCTCGGCCGTGGTGACGAGCTCCCACGCGACGGTCAACGCGATCCGGGCCGATGCGAAGCGCCTGTGCTACTGCCACACCCCGATGCGCTACGCCTGGGAGTGGCGGCTCGAGCGGCATCGCCTCCACTGGTCGCTGCGCCCACTGCTCCCCGTGGTCGCCGCCGTCTTCCGCTTCCTCGACCGCAGGTGGAGCCGGCGCGTGGACGTCTACCTGGCGAACTCGTCGTACGTCGCCGACCGGATCGAGCGCGCGTACGGGCGGTCGTCGGTGATCGTCCACCCGCCGATCGATGTGGCGTGGTGGCGGCCTGCCGACTGCGAGCGCGGCGACGAGTTCCTCTACGCAGGCCGGTTGATCCCCTACAAGCGCGCCGACCTCGTCGTCCGTGCCGCGATGGCGGCCCGTCGGCGGCTCGTCGTCGCCGGGGACGGGCCCGAGCTGGGTCGCCTGCGCACACTCGCCGATGACTACGTCCGATTCGTCGTCAACCCGGACGACGCCGAGTTGCGGGCGCTCTACCAGCAGTCCAGGGCGTTCGTCTATGCCGGCATCGAGGACTTCGGGATGACCCTCGTCGAGGCGCAGGCGTGCGGGGCGCCGGTCATCGCACGCAACGCAGGGGGTGCGCTCGATTCGGTCGATCCCGAGTTCTCGGGGCGCCTCGTCGACGGTGGGGACGTCGACGTGTGGGCGAACGCCTTGCGCGACTTCACCGATCCTGCCGACGATCGCCGGCGCCGAGCGCACGCCGAGACGTTCTCGAGCGCGCGGTTCGCCGAGCGGATCCGTGCGATCCTCGACGAGCTCGCCGGCCCGGTGCGCTGAGGCCGCCTGGTTCCTCGGGCCGCCGGGTCGGTCAGGGTTCGCCGTCGAGCACGGCCGTGCCCTCGATCACGCCCGCCGGCTCGTACCACTCGTGTGCGAGGTCACCGGTGATCTCCCAGATGCGGTCGAGCTCGGCCGATGTCAGGGCGTCGATCGCAGCGGCGAAGATGCCACCGCTGTGACGACGGAAGCTCTGAGCGCTGGCGGTCTCGGCGGTGGCCGGCTTGCCGTTCAATGTCGTCGTGGCGCCCAGGAAGCGCTCGGTGCGAGCCGTGTATGGCAGGCCGGTCGCGTCGCACAATGCCCGCACCACCCGACGGGGTTGATCGCTCAATGCCTCGTGGGTGACGCGCAGCGACGGGGTCTCGAGCATGTGGCGAACGAGCACCCGCCAGATGAGCGCGGCACTGGACAGCTCGTCAGCGATCGAGTCGGCGATCTCGCGCTCGCGATCGGACATCAATCCGTCGCGCCGCGCCAGATCCGAAGCGAGCCCATCGGTCTGCCACCCCAGACGTCGGAACGACTCGGCGACGGCAGCCGGATGGCGGAGGATGACGATCGGAGCGAGACCGGCCTCGTCGCGAAGCCAACGCACCGACAATGCCGCAAAGGGATCCTTGACGACGGCGTGTTCGGACCACGGGTTCAACCGGGCGAGACGCAGCATGAACGGGCCGCGAGAGCCGACGACGCGCTTGACGAGCTGGCGGTAGGACGAATCACGTCGGTAGTTCCCCGTGGTCAACATCGGCTCATAACGCAGCAATCGGCGGAACTCCGATTGCGCCGTGGCGTTCGACGGGTGGCCGATGTCGACGAAATCGGTCGTGACGCTCGGGAGGCCACAACTCGGGTTGAGCGGCTCGTGGAAGTAGTCGACGTTCCGGGGACTGGAGAGCGCCTTTCCGAGAAAGGTGGTGCCGCTGCGGGGGCAGCCGGTGACCAGGACCAGGTTGGTCGCGGGTGCGCCGACGAGCTTGCCGCGCGGTGCCCGCGGGGCGCCTGCCTCGTTGATGGTCATGGAGGATCGATGATAGACAGAGGGCGCCGTTTCCGGTTCCGCAACGGTCATCCCGCCACCCCATGACGACAGCGCTCACCACGACGGCCCGGCCCCCCGAGCGTCACCGGCGATCCCGCGCCGGCCGCGACGTGCTGCGGTCGAACGGGTTGCTGTTGTTGACGCTGTCGGCGGTCGTGTCCAGGTTCGTGCTGCTCAGCGCGGCGCTCGTCGCGATCGGGATGCTGATGGTGGCCCCCGGACTCAGCTCGTCGTTCCGCTTCTCGTGGGTGCGGGCGGCGTCGGTCGTGGTCGCCGGCTGGCTGCTCTACGGGCTCGCGATCGGGTCGCTCCCGAGCCCCGGCGCCGTCGGCCGGTGGGTCGACTTCTTCACCACCGAGGGTCGCGCGATCCTGCCGCTCCTCGTCCTCGCCGCAGCGTCCAGCCTGTCCTCGAGGGCCGTGATCGAGCGGACCCTGTGGCGGACGATCGTGTTGCTCGTCGTCAGCGCCGGTCTGGCGCTGGTGCTCGACGTGCTCGGCTCGTCGTGGGTCGGCGGGTTCCGGCTGTTCCACGGCTTCACGTCCGGCCACCACGTGCCGGGGTTCCTCTACGGACTGGGGATCGTCTACATCCTGATCCGCCGGCCGTTCGCGACGTCGCTGCTCCACTTCGGTTCGCTCGCGGTGCTCGGCGCGGCCGTCGTGTCGAGCGGCTCGCGGGCGTCGCTCGTCGGCCTCGGGGCGGTCGGGGCGTATCTGATGCTGCGCCGTGCCAGCACCGGCACCACCAAGCGGGTGCTCGCCGTCGCCGCAGCATGCATCCTGGTCCTGGTCGTCTCGCCGAGGTTCCGCGACACGGTGACCTCGTTCGGGAGCACTCGCATCACGTCGAACGCCGGCGAGCTGTTCCGGTCGCGCGACAACGTCGACATCGCCGCCGTCGCGACCTCGGGTGCGGAAGCGAACGTGCTGAAGCGCTTCGGCCTGTTCGGCGAGGCGCTCGACGACTTCGTGGCGAGCCCCTTCATCGGTCGCGGCATCTACCGGTTCAACGATCTCGACACCGTGCCGGTCGGTGTCGAGCGCATCGTCAACGTCGACGTCGCCGGCGAGCGGGTGCACTCCGATCTCCAGGCCCACAACATGTTGCTCCAGCTGCTCTCCGAGACCGGCCTCGTCGGCACGTTGGCCTTCGTGTCGGTCTACTGGCTGGTGTGGCGATCCGCTCGGGGACGCCGGCTCGACCCGGATGCCGCCCAGCTGATGCTGGTGGCGCGGGCCGCGATCGTGTTCTCCTTCGGGGTCGGGTTGACGTCGGCGGCGTTGCTCACGGCGGGTCTCGGCATCCTGGCGTCGGTGCTGATCGGCCTCGGAGCGAGCTACCACCGCCTTCCCTACACTCCCCGCGATGTCAGCGTCACCTGACTTCCTGATCCTGGGCGCCGGGCGGGCGGGGACGACGTGGCTGACCCGGGTGCTCGACTCGCATCCCCAGATCTCGATGTCGGTGCCCAAGGAGCCGCACTACCTGGCGGAGGGCGCGCACGGCATCGAGTACGAGGGTCCGGGCGATGCGCTCACCAACCGTGCGGTGGTGCGAGTCGAGGCGGAGTGGCGGGCGCTCTTCGCCTGCGAGCCGGGCTCGGTGGCGGGCGAGGCATCGGTGTCCACCCTCAGCTCGCCCGAGCGTTCGATCGAGGCAATCGAGCGGTTGTGCCCCGATGCGCGGATGGTGGTCATGCTCCGCAAGCCCTGGGAGCGTGCTCGCTCGGCCCATCAACTCATGCGCGGTCAGGGCCGCGAGATGCTCTCGTTCGCAGCCGCCCTCGACGCCGAACCCGAACGTGCGAACGCGAACTGGAACCCGTTCTGGCTCTATCGGTCGCAGAGCGAGTACGCACGTCTCCTGCGGCCGTTCGTCGAGCGGTTCGGCGACGGTGTGCTCGTCGTCGAGTACGAGCAGGCCGTCGCGAGCGCCGAGGTGGTCGTGCCCTCGATGCTCGAGCACCTCGGCGTCGATGTCGTCGAGCTCGTCGACCCCGGTCGGGTCAACAGCTCGGTCGAGCCCCGGTTGCGGTTCGTGCGGCGCGCCGCCAGCCGTGCGTACACCAGTCCCCGCATCCGCAGGCTGACCAGGGATCACGCGCCCCGCAGCCTGCGCCGTGCCCTGCGATGGGCCACGTCGGCCGATCCGTCGGGCGACGACGAGCCGTATCCCGCCGGGTTCGTGGAGTCGTTCGCGGACGAGCTCGAGGCGCTGGGCGACCTGCTCGGCGACGCGCGCCCATCGTGGTGCCGCAACGAGCCGTCCGACGTCGGTCCCGTCGTTCGCCGGTGACGGTCAGACGGGACTACGTCGCGCTCGCGGGCGGGCAGCTGGGCCTGGCCGCGGTCAACGTCGCCGTCGGCTTCCTGCTCGCCAGGGTGGCGACCCCGGCCACGGTCGGGCAGTGGTTCTTCGTGTCGTCGCTCGCGCAGCTCGGCGTCGCGTTCACGATCGGCGGCGTGGGACCCGAGGTGGTACGCCGGCTCGGCATCGAGCGCGTGTCGCCGTCGTCGGTGGCGCGGTCCGCGTTCCGCGCGCTCGTGGCGTCCCTCGCGCTGGTCCTCGCCGTCGTGCTCATTCCCGGCGGGTGGGCGATCGCGACCTCCGTGTCGGGTCCGCGCCCCGAGCGACTGCCCTGGATCGCAGCGTGCCTGATCGTCGCGCTCCTGTTCCTGCGGGCCGGGGTCGAGTTCGCCCGCGGCATCCTCCGCATCGATCTGGCGACGATGCTCAACGGTTGGTTCGACCGCGGCCTGCTGGCGGTGGGGCTCGCGGTCGCGCTGGCCGCGTCGCTCACGCTGTCGCTCACCGACGTCGTCGCCGTCCAGCTCGCCGGCATCGCGGTCGCCGGCGCTGTGACGCTGCCGCGGCTGCGGTCGGCGTGGCGCCGCACACCTGGCGGTGACGTCGACGCGGGCTTCCGGTGGGCGGACACCCATCGACTGACGGCGTCGATCGTGTTGCAGCGCGTCGTGATGCTGGGCGACATCGTCCTGGGCGCGTTCTTCCTGTCGGCGACCGAGCTGGCGCAGTACGGCATCGCCCTCCGCGTCGCTGCGCTCGTGGCCCTGCCGGTCCGCGCCGCCACCATGGTCGCCTTGCCGCACCTGAGCCGCGGCCGACTCGACGGGGCCTCGGCGCAGAGCACGATCGGATCGGTCGTCAAGCTGTCGTCTGCGCTGAGCGGCGTGATCGTGATCGGCTTGATCTTCCTCGGCCGCCCGCTCCTCGAGATCGGCTTCGGGTCGGAGTACGTCGACGCCCTGCCACTGATCGCGGTGCTGGCCGGGTCGCAGCTCGTCAACTCGCTGACCGGTCCGTCGCATGCCGCGCTCATCGTCGAGCACCACGACGGGGTGGTGATGCGCCACGCGGCGATCGGGGCGTCGCTGCTCGTCGGAGGCTGCTGGATCGCCTCGTTGATCGGGACGGCCCCCGCGCTGGCCGCGTTCTCAGCGCTCGCGACGGTCGTCCAGCAGCTCCTGAGCTGGAACGCGGCCCGGAGGTTGTGCGGCGTGCGGACCGACGTGTTCAGCAGCCGCTGAGCGTGGGGGAGTGCGCTCAGTTCACCGGCCGCCGAGCGCGTCCGAGCGGACGCGCTCGAGGCTCGGGTTGAAGCGGCCGACCCGGCGCCGCGACGCGGTGTACTGCCGTGAGATCGGTGCGAGCACCGGTCGCAGCGGCGACCGCTTCAGCCGGTCGACGACGCCGTTCTGGGTGGGCTGCTCGTCCCGGTTCCACATGTGGATGTAGTCGGATTGCTGCACGACCGGGTCGCTGCTCACGCTCTCGCCGGGTGTGGTTCGGCAGACGAGGTAGAGATCGCGCACCGAGTTGAGGTTGACGCGCTTGCCGGGTTCGGGTGGCGAGACCCGCCACCATCGCTGCGACCTCGGGAAATGGGTGGCGAACACCTCGGTGTCGGCATAGCCGTTGCGCTCGGAGTAGAGCGAGAAGAACAGCTCGGGCGAGAACTGCCAGAACCCGTGACCGCAGTTCTGGTTCGCGGGCACGAAGTGCAGGATCCGCCCGCCGGGTCGGCACAGCTCGGTGACCGTCTTCAGCGCACGTGGGATGTCGAAGACGTGCTCGGTCGTCCCCGCATCGATCACGGTGTCGAACGGTTCGACCGGGGCGGTCAGCGGCTGGTTCAGATCGTGGACGACCGTCGCTCCTTCGAAGGGGGAGTGGTCCATCGAATCGACC
>JAAUYD010264598.1_pt1 | contig 22169 bp, 17 predicted proteins | sample 7278101 | NCBI WGS metagenome assembly JAAUYD01 (sample SAMN14350128, study PRJNA611818) | marine sediment metagenome | isolation source: surface marine sediment (0.6m) | place: French Polynesia: Moorea | collected 2018-08
CAGTGTCTTTGGCCAGAAAAAAGTCATGGTGCGCATCGAAGCCGCATTAGAGCCTGTGCGTGTTAAATTGCCCGAGGTGGTCTATCCGTTTTTTATTTCAGCCGTCAGGATTGTTGTTGCTGCGCTCTTTCCCCTCTTATTGCTGCTTATTTATCTGTTCATCAACGCGATGATCGATTATGAAGTCTCCTGGTTCCGGCTCACGGGACGAATATTGGGTTTGTGGGTGTTTGGCGCACTGATTATCAACCTCCTGCGGGAAGCGCTGACCCGCGATCTTTTTACGGTTACCGTTGCTTATGGGAAAACCATATTTCATTTAACCCGATTGGCGGTGCTCTATGCAGTGTTCGGACTTGCGCTGTTTTGGGCCGCAGACGTCTACAGCCTGAGGCCGGATGTCCTGGCATTACTGAGATTTGCAGTGTCGCTCTCCATTGTCCTGGTGTTGTTCTTGCTGTTTCTCAAGAAAAAGGCGCTGCTCTCGCTATTGCCCGATCTCCCCTATAAAACTTATACCGGCTTTGTGCGGGTGCTCGGCAAGCGATACTATCCATTGATTTTTTTCTCTTTGTTCGTCGCCCTGCTGTGGTGTATCGGCTATCGAACACTGGGCAGCACTGTTTTGATGAAGGTGTGGTCCACGGGAACGGCCTATGTGGTCATCATGATTTTTTACCACCTCGTCCTGGGGTGGCTTGCCGGGTGGCATCAACGCACACGTGCGGATGATGAGACCGCCCAATTCCTCTATCGCTCCTTTAGGAGCGTCCTGGTATACGCCACGGTGTTGGCGACTGCCATGATATTGTTGAATCTGTTGGGGTTACTGGGGCCATTGCAGCAATTGATGTCCTTTCCCGTCTTCCATTTGGGTGAAAATACCGTCACGTGCTGGACCATTCTCAAGGCCATCCTGATATTGATCTCCTTTATCTACTTCTCGCGCCTGTTGCAGGCTTACCTCGACTACAAGGTCTACCCAAAGGTGGGTGTCGAGCCTGGTCTGGGATATGCGCTGAACACCTTTCTGAAGTATTTTCTGGCTGTGGTAGGCTTCCTGACCTCCCTGCGGGTGGTGGGAGTCGACCTGCGGTTCCTGTTTGTTTTTGCCGGTGCCATCGGTATCGGTGTCGGGCTTGGCCTGCAGAGCATGGCCGCCAATGTGATCAGCGGTTTTTCGATCATCTTCGGCGGCAAAATCCGCAAAGGAGACTGGATAGAGGTGGGAGACACCATGGGTATGGTCACCGATATATATCTTCGGGCCACCAAAGTTCGCACCCGGGATAACATTGAATATTTGATCCCCAACTCGGATTTCATCTCGGGTGTCATCGTGAACTACTCTCTCTCGTCACCTTATATTCGCCTCGAATTACCGGTGGGGGTCTCCTATGATGCCGACCCCAAACAGGTTGAAGCCATTCTCCTCGAAGCGGCCAAAGATGAACCGATGGTGGTCAATTACCGCCAGCCTGCGGTGCGCTTTACCGAATATGGAGACAACTCCATCAACTTCGTGCTGCTATTTTGGGTCGATGTGCGCAATACACCCCGGCGACGAGTGAGAAGTTCTTTATATTTTAAGATCTTCGATGAACTCAAAAAGGCCGGCATTGAAATCCCCTATCCTCAGCGGGATCTTCACCTGCGGAGTGGCGATGTGGGGTTCCCAACGTAATGCAGGCGGTCGGGTGGGGATCTTCGTTACACGCCCCTTCGTTAAAAGCCTTTAATATCTGTTTTCTATTGCTGAAAACGAAATAGTTCTCAAAATTGGAGCTCGTATTACTAATCACTAGTAGTGCTTTGAGCCGCCAAACTTCGCCATTTGTCATCGTCTGCAAAGCTATTATCGATATTCTGGGCCATTATGTGAAAACGCTTGGACGGTACCGAAAACATCAGTGTGTCCGGAGGGATGTATTGCCGCATGGCCGGGTCCAACGCGCCGATTGTGGCCCTGGGGTGTTTTTTATTTCTCTCTTTATAGGGAAGCGTCCACATGCTCTGGCACCCTGAAGCAAAGGGTATCGCCACGTTGCTGTTCTCCGGGCTGTCAAAATTGGCGAGGGTCACCAAGCCGGAAAGAATCAACGGGTTGACCCAATAATTGACGACTTCGACGCTTCTGCGGTCCTCCAACTTTTCAAGCCGGCACCATACCAAATACTTCTTTTGGGGCGCTTCTGCCTTGATCTGTTGATAGAAGGCATTGCCATAGGCGTTTTTCTCTTTAAATTTTTCTTTGTCCGCCAAAAATTCGCCGGCTTTTTCATTTGGCTGCCTGAATCCAAAATAACATGCCGCGCCACTGCAACCGCTCGAATCTTTCGAAAAGCAAATCTGCTTTCCAGCAGATACCTTTTTAAGATGGTTGAACATGCACGTCCAGGTGCCCGGCGGTAGAATGATAGCGTTATCCGGAGGTGTGGCTGCAAAAAACCAACCCGTGGCCGGCAGGGTGCAAGGAAACCGCTGCTTAAAATTTAAGAGATCCAATTTGATAACATCTGCTTCCATAACTTCCTCCCTCAGTCCAGCGTCCCGATAAAACAACCTCCGCCGCTGCTGCCTCCGGTCGCGGTCGTCTCCCCAGGGGTATCATTCGGTTCCGTCGGGCCGGGGTTCGGTGGGTCTGGGATCACACCATTTAAGGGACCGATGTATTGCCGGGAGATCACCACATTGTCGACATACAGGTGCTGGTCATAGGGCGACACAGCCTTGCCGCCGTGGTATACATTCATCCAAATCTGTTCGATTTTGAGATGGTCTGCCGTCCGAAACATGATATCTTCTTTTTCAAAAGCGGGACGGCCGTCCACCCAGGCACGAATGACGCCGTCATGGACACCGGGCGTGTTCATGCGAACGTATTGTTCGATGCAGTACCATCTGTTCTTGTTTAAAAAGCCCTTGTATTCAGTGCTCCATGCCCATGTATCCCCATAAGTGCCGGGCTGGTCCGCGTAGTAGCAATAGGTCCCGATAGGATGGGTTCCGGACAGTGGATTGTCCCCGGATATGCTCATAAAATAGGTCCCCCGTGCGGACCAACCATCAGTGCCGTCGGGTTTGCGACCGCCCCAACCGGCTGCTCCATAAGTCCCGCTGATGCCCGGCAGTTTCCCACCGGAAACGGTCTGATCCCAGTCGTCGGCAAATCTCAGATAGTACCGGAAGTAAATCTCTTCGGGTTCTTCGCCTATTTTATCTTCGAATTTGTAGATAACACTCATGGAAGAGTTCTCGCCCTGTGGTATTTTGGCGCGCAATGCCTTTCCCTGCAGCGTCGAAAACTGCAGAACGCCATCGTCGTTCACTACCTCAATAGTGCCGCCGGCATAGGACCATTCATCTTGCCAGTCCGGGGATTCGAAACCGGTTGCAAAAATGACATCCGGGTGGTCGATTATTCCGTCATCGTCGGTATAGCCGGATGCGATACCGCCTATGGGATCTGCATTGGTCAACGCTTCACCCGCAGTGCATCGGTATATGCCGGCGACCATGGTAGAATTGCCATATTGGGTGTGGGTATAGAGCCTGAGTGTGGCGGATGTTACCTGGGTTCCGACAGCAATGGTGTCGAGATCAAACTTGAGCAGTATATTGCTGCCATCTAATCGCAGGGATAGCTGATCCGAATCTCCCATGCTGCGATAGGTGGAAGGTTCTAGATGGGTATCCGCCACAGTCGTCAACGTGATGTCGCCCGCACCGGTATCGACCACCAGCTGAGGGTGTTGGGTAGACGCTGAATATTCTTTGCTGCGGAAGTTGATGGGGCCTGGCCCGGAGATCATATGAACCAGGAAACCCTGATTGGCATATTCGCCGTCCACCCATTCCTGTACCAAAGTGCGCACGTCCCATTCGATGTAACGGGGAGTATCATTGTCCTCGATTTCTGCAGTTGCATATGGGTTTGGTCCTTGGGGGCTGTCGCCGGCATCGTGCCAGTCTCCCAAGTAATTTTTCCATTCCAGTTTTGCGGCCCTGTTGTAGTAGTCACGGGTGGCGCCGTCCGCATTATCCTGGGTACCTTCAGCCCAGTCGCTGACCGCTCCATGGGCGGTGCAAGCCCAAAAAATCAAAATAAGTATTGAAAGTAATACCGCTCTGGACATGTATGCGTTATCAACCCGGCGGGAACAGAATCGTCGATTATCCATTTTCGCTCCTTTGGTCAACTGTATGGCAGTGAAATGTGCAGTATGTCTAAGATATGGAAAATTGCAGCAATCTGTATGCCATGGGCGTTGATTGCAAACCATCGATGGCCTTTGTCAGCGTACAACGGTTGTACAGCTTGAGTTGGCGGGAATCCTGCTATCTCCAATAGAGCACCGACCCGTTGCAGCCTAAACTCTCAATCACATCATTTTTCCCAGGACTGTTACAATTTGTGCAACAATTGTGAAGCTCATCTGAATTTCGTCCCTTAAAATGATGACGATCTAATCAAATGATTCCATAAATGCAGGGCATACAAGATTGGCGCATGGTCTTTCAACCCGGCGGGCAGCGTAGCCGTAATGCCTTGGTCCAGGTTGCGCAGGTTCTCGGCGAGGCAATGGATATGCCCCTGGATCTCATCTTTCCATCTCTCCCACATGTCGATTCGGTCGTGAAGATCGCCTTCGTTGTCGATATATCGCAGTTCCCCCAGACCGGCATACGGAAAGAGCGGTAGATGCGGGACCATGTCATTGTTGTTGACGATGCGAAAACACCGAATGGGAAAGCGGCTTGCAAAATCTTTATTACCCGGACGAGGTGCACCAAAGGTGTAGAGTCCCTGCGCATATTTGAGGCGGGCGGCTGTCAGTGCCGCCAGTGGCCCGCCCAGGCTGTGGCCGGTGAGCCATAGGGGGCGACCGCTGTCAGCCAATCTTTTAAGACAGGGCTCCAATTCGGTCCAGACTTCGTCTATACCATCGTTAAAGCCCTTGTGGATTTTCCCGCCCCCTTGGTTGTCCACCATCCGGATGTCGATATCCACCTTCAGATCGGCAATGAACTGGGCGATGGCATCAGGTCCCCGATCAATTCCGCACTCGGTGCCTCTAAAGGCGACAATGGCCAGAAGGTCATTGGCCACTACATAGCATTGGGTGGAGTTCCCCGAAAAAAAATGAACGTGGTTAAACCCGGCTTTGCGAAACCATGGTGCTGCAAACGCTTCTTCGGCATAGGCGAGCAAGGCGGCTTCACTCAGCCACCATGCATTGACGGGGCTGAACTGTTGTTTTTCTGGTTGAAACGGGAAATGCTTTCCATGTTGAAAATAGACATGATCCTTAAATGGTGGGGCCATGCTCGCCCAGGTGATGAAGGGGATGGGTTTTGTATCGAATTTCATTTCCATGAAGTGGGTATCGCCATGGTTGTAGAGATACTATCTGCTGCCGTGCACCAGAACGGGAAGAGCGCTTCCGGTTATTTGATCAGGAATCGCTGGGCTTCGTTGGGAAGTATGGGCAAAACTTTCAGTTTTTCCGTTTTATTACCCAGGGTGACCTGTACAATTGCCGTTGTCTCCTGGGAGGCTTTGCTGTAGCCGGCACAAATGGCGCCAGCCAGAAACAGTATCTCTTTGGCGCTTCCCCCCGGCAATACCACCGTGGGGCCGGGAAAGCCTTTGATTTTTAGCACAGCGTCCTTTTCGGGATCCACCTGCGCCAGAATTTGCTCGTTGTCTTTCTGGGTGCGGCCCACAATAATTTTGGCTTCCGGATTGAGACGCAGATGTCTCCCGAATTTAAGTAGATGAAGGGCATTGGGGGTCAACTCAGCACCATGATCCATGAGATCCTTCAAGCGCCTGGAATAGCCTGGATCGGTCAACAGGCAGCCGCCGGCCGGAGACGGGTATTCGGTAATACCGAACTCTTTGGCCAACGCGATCTGGGGTTTCCTGGATCGTCCAGAGAAGTTTAGCAGCTGGGCGCGATCCACCAAACCGTTTTTCTCCATGGGGGTTTCCGGCATATTCTGGGCGCATAGAGGGCGCAGAATATAGCCGTCATATAAAGAGTTTTTTTACACATACCTCAGAGCATTGGCGTTCTGCGACATGGGGCGTTGGCCGACAACCTCTCCGCTAAACAAAAAATCAAACCCGTTGGCTTTCATGAACACACCGGCTTTTTGGAACATTAATGCGTGGCAGTCCATGCACGGATTCATGTTCTTACCATAACCGGCCGGCGGATTCTTCAGCATCACCAGATAGTCGTCGGTAATGTCCTGCACATGAAGCTTGATTTGCGTCTGAGCGGATGCCTTTCGGGCTTTATCAGCTGAGAAGAATGGCGTTTCAAAGGTGATCCACTCCACGTGGATACCCTGGCGGCGTAACACCAGCCCGGACAGCATGCTGTCCAGGCCCCCTGAGCACATTCCCAAGGCGCGAACGGTTTTGTTGGCGTGATGGGTCATCGTGATCCTTACGATCGACGTTTAAATTAAGCTATTCCGCTTTGTAGATCTGCATATTTAAGTAACCACAACCGTTAAGTCAAGGCAACCTGTTTGGTGCCGGTAATATTTACAAGAACTTCATTTCATGTTATCGCTTGCGGCGTATCGATAAACCTTTAATCCTTTGTTGAATCCAAGACAAGATAGGAAAATTAAGCATGACCATCGAACGCGAATCCATCGAATTTGATGTCCTGATTGTCGGCGGCGGACCGGCCGGTTTGGCTGCAGCTATCCGTCTGATGCAGCTGGCCCAAGAGAAGAACTTGGAGCTGGAGGTGGCCTTGATCGAAAAGGGGGCTGAAATAGGCGCGCATGCCGTAAGCGGGGCTATCCTCAAACCTGAGGCACTGGCCGAATTGATTCCAGATTTCGTGGACAAGGGGTGCCCCATTGAAACCACGGTAAGGGGCGACGAGTTTTATTACTTAACCCAGGACAAGGCCCTTGCCATGCCCATGACACCCAAATATATGCACAACACCGGGTGTCATGTCATCAGTGCGTCGCGTTTAAGCCGTTGGCTGGGAGAGATCGCCGAGGAGATGGGGGTCAATATATTCCCGGGATTCGACGGCAAGGAGGTCCTCTATGGAGAAGACGGCCGATCGATCATTGGAGTGCGCACCGGCGACAAGGGCCTGGAGAAAGATGGCTCTCAGAAATCCAACTTTGAGCCGGGCATCGATCTATTGGCCAAAGCCACCATTTTTGCCGAGGGTGCCCGTGGCAGCCTGGTGAAATCCATGGCCGGACCCCTCGATCTATATGCCGGCAAACAGCCGGATGTCTACGAAACAGGAATCAAGGAAGTGATACAATTGCCCGAAGGGGATACCTACTTCACCCATAGCAAGGGCAATGATATTCATATGATGGGATTCCCCTTGGGATTAGGGACCCCTGGAGGCGGTTTCATTTATGAGATGGGTGAGAACCGTGTCAGTGTCGGATATCTAACGGCCCTGTGTTACGACGATCCCATGCTCGATCCCTACGAGATTTTTATTCAATTCAAACGTCACCCCTTTGTCGCCGGCATCATTAAAGGCGGCAAGGTGGTTGAGCAAGGTGCCCGTACTGTTCCCACAGGCGGTTATTACACTCTGCCAAAGCTGGTGGTGAACGGCGGCCTTTTTGTGGGTGCCGGTGCACAGCTCCACAATACCCCGGCTCTTAAAGGTGTTCACATTGCCATCAAATCCGGTGTGTTGGCTGCTCAGGCCGTGATAGATGCCCGAGAGAAAGAGGATTTCAGTGCCGTCGGCCTGAAATCTTACGCCGATTCCCTGGAGCAGAGCTGGATTAAGCGTGAATTGTGGGAAGGCCGCAACAGCGCTGCTGCATTGGCCAAAAAAGGCCTATCCAAGATGGTCCATTTAGGTGCCCAATATGTCACCGGCGGTCGCGGCATCTCCGATCCCATGGCGTTGGAAAAAGATGCCGACACTCTAAAACCGCTAAACGGAGGCCTTCGCGAACCTGAGGCCAAAGAGAGCTATGATGGCGAACTCTATGTGGACAAACTCACCGGTGTTTATCTGTCCAAAACCATGCACCGCGAAGATCAACCCCCCCATTTGATCATTCATGACCCCCAGGTTTGCAGTGATCAATGCTACCCCAAATTCGGCAGTCCGTGCACTCGTTTCTGCCCCGGGGAAGTGTATGAATTGGAGCTGGATGAAGGTACCGGTAAAGCGCATATCAAGCTCAATCCGTCAAATTGCTTCCACTGTAAAACATGTGATATCAAAGATCCTTTCGGTAATATCACCTGGACCTGTCCAGAAGGAGGCGAGGGACCCGGCTATACCGTGGTGTGACGATTACCGAGTCACTTTCGTTACCCTCCATATTCAATTAAATATCAAAGCGATAAAGGGTGATTCGCACAGAGCGGATCACCCTTATGTATTTTCTATCCGCGCATTCGTCTCAGGATAACGTGATACACATTCATTGACATTAACATTGGTGGGTTATATTTTTCATAGTGAAATCGATGCTGATGGAACCCACGCTCTTTTAATACCACTATCATCCGAATCTAACATAGCTGCTGTATCCAACATAACCTCTTGCTTTGAATGTGCCTTCCTTATGATCGATTGATTACGATCCACTGAGATAATTGGATTTTATGCAGGCTCATAACCATCGCTCTGAGTTTTGAGGTTTGGCGAATTCGAAAAAAAAGTTTGATGTTTAATGAAGCCGTCTCTGGGGTAACGGAACGGCGCAGGGCGACCATAGGTAGTTCCTAGACCGGCAGTTTAATGCCAGGATACAACCACATGGATATGAGCATTAATGGGTTATTCTTTTACCGGTCTATGGTAGGGCGTCCAAGTCAGCCGTTCAATGTGATAGTTGATTCTCGCCGGATCAAAAATTGAACTAGGGGCTCACAATGAGGAACTTTCTTAAAAAATTATTAGTATACAGCAGCTTGATAGCATTCATCGGCGCAATGGCCGCGGAACAGGCTACTGCGGTAGACTTTAATCTGTCAGGTCCAGTCAACCGCGTTATCATCCGGGCCGATAATGAATCCGATAGATCCTCCTCGGTTACAGAACGTGAATTTGAGGCACACTTTGGGATGCCGTTCGGCAAGATCTCCATTGGTCAAGGTGACGGTGCGGCCAGCGGCTCGTCCGAGGTGGACCTGTCAGGTATCAGCGTGATTATGTACTCAGGGGTGAAGGAAACCTCCGATTCATTAACCTTTCGTGACAGAAATGTCGCAAAACTCACCGGCGACACCGATATTGGAGATACCCGCAGCAATTTTGACGGGTTTGGCCACAATGACCGGTTGCGCTACGATACACCCAACTTTGGCGGTGTCGTCCTTTCCGGCAGCATCACCAAAGGCGATGCATGGGAGTTGGCGGCAAGCTATGCAAGTGAGTTTCAAGGGTTGGGTAAATTCTCCGTAGCCATCGGTTATGTGAATACCGTCGATAGCGGCAACGCTGAATTCTCTCAGTTCGGTGGGTCGATTTCGTGGCTGCATACCACGGGCATCAATCTGACCGTTGCATATGGCTCCCGGGATGTCGACGGTGATGACAAAGACCTCATCAATTATTTTGGTAAGCTAGGGTATAAATTCGGTAAAAACGCCGTGGCAATGGAGTATGGGATGACCGAAGACTTTGATTCGGATTTTGTTGAATCCAGCAATTATGGTGTGGCGTATGTAACCAATCCATGGGATGGGATTGAGTTCTACGGTACTTTTCGCGTATATCAACTTGACCGCGATGGGGTCCCCGATATCGTGGATATTAATCAAATCATGGTGGGAATGCGCATCAAATTCTAACACCACAGAACAGAGATCCAAATGAATGCTATTTATAATCTGCCCTTTTTGATTATTGCCACCAACAACCATATGCCCAGAAATCCGGCGGCTAGAAATCCTGCCAGGCCAATAACAGATATTCCATAGAACAGCGGCGGCATATTGGAGATAACGATCAATGCCGACCCAATGATGAGGGCCGCGATGATAATCGCAAATGAGATGCGGTTGGAGATCTGGTCGTGGGTTGCCAGCATTTTATCCAAGTCTTTTAGGATTAGGTTAAAAGAGAGCCTCTTTTGTCGCAATGAACGGCTCAGTTCCAGCAAATCTTTTGGAAAATCGGTGAGAAATTCATAGGACTGCTCCACCAGCCGAATGGCATCATCAGCGATGCGCCCGGGGGCCAGGCGGGCCACTTTAATTTGTTTGATAAAGGGGGTGGCCATTTGGACCATGTCGAAATCAGGATTTAAATTGGCGGCAACACCCTCCACTTGGGCCAGCGCTTTGAGCATGAGAAAAATATCCGGCGGTATGCACATGCGATGTCGTGTTGCCAATTCCAACAGGTGTTGAAGCACTTTGGCCAGCTGAATCTCTTTGAGGGGGCGATAAAGGTGATGGGCTAGAAAATGGGCGACATCCTTTTCCAATTGGGCCATCTTGGGCTCTTCATCCCAATCGGTGAGCCGCGTGAGGATTTGTGCGGTACGATGCTCATCGCGGCGTATGATAGCATCCACCAGCGCAACGAAGATTTCCCGGGTTGTGCGGTCCACAGCTCCCATCATCCCGAAATCCAGTAGGCAGATAACGTTGCCGGGCAGCACGAAGACATTGCCGGGATGGGGATCGGCATGGAAGAACCCGAAGGTGAATATCTGCTTGAGCAGCACATTGGCCCCCCGTTCGGTGATTAAGGGGCAATCATAACCGGATTCGCAAAGACTTTCGATATCGGACACCTTGATGCCGTCGATATACTCAATGGCCAGGACCCTTTTAGTGGTGATGTTTCGATATACCTTGGGAACGTAGACAGTCGGTTCCGCAAAAAATTGGCCGGACACTCGCTCCATGCTGGCCGCTTCAAGGGAGTAGTCCATCTCTTCTTCAATGGTGCGGGCGAACTCTTCTACGATTTTGATGGGTTGATGGATGGAGAGCTCCTCCACATGGTGTTCGGCCAGGGTTGCCAGATGGAGCATAATTTCAAGGTCCACCTCAACAATGTGATCGATGCCCGGGCGTTGAACTTTGACGGCCACATCGTCACCGCTATGGAGGCGGGCCTTATGAACTTGCCCAATGGAGGCGGAGGCCAACGGTTCCGGGTCGAAGTGTTCGAACAGGATTTCCATGGGCTGGTGAAGTTCTGATTCGATGGTCTCCACAATGGCTTCGTACCCCACCGCAGGCACCTTGTCCTGCAGCTTGGCAAATTCGGTGACGAAATCCAGGGATACGAGATCGGGGCGGGTGGACAATACCTGGCCCAGCTTGATGTAGGTTGGACCCAGCTCCTCCAGAGCCATGCGCACACGCTCCGCCCGGGATAACTTTTCCAGGCGCTCGCGGCGTTTGCGCGAGATCATTTGCAGACCGATTTCAATATATTGTTCGATTTTTAATGTTTCGATGAGATCGCCGAAGCCGTACTTAAAGAGGACGCCCAGGATTTGACGATAACGGTTGAGGTGGCGGTATGTGCGACCGATGATGCCGATTTTGCGGATGCTAATCATAGATTATCGTTCCCCTCCGGGAGGGGTTGCCCTATGGCCGAGCCCTGTGAATCCAGTTGTGTTCTGAGACTTTAGTTGTTTGATATTAATCAGATTTTTGGGTCAATGTGTTGATAATGCTCTTAAGCTCCCGAATCTCTTTTTTGAGCTCTTTAAGTTCATCCGCAGTTACGATTTGGGTCTTTTTAAGGAAATCCTTCACGGTCGATTCCACCCGTTTTTCCAGCTTGGTCTGGGCTTCCTCGTATTTTTTATGAACATCGTCAAAAAATTTGCGGCCCTCGGCTTCGGACATCTCACCTTTTTTTTGGATATCCTGTACCATATCTTCGACTTCGTCCCAGGTTTTTAGTGCCAATCCGATTCCGGCGAGCATTCCTTTTTTCATAAGATCTAACATGGGCCCCTCCTTGGGAAAATAGGCTTTGTTGTTGGTAGGTTATCCTTAAGTAACATAGGGGCTTGGCGATTGCAAGGCGATAGACAGGCGCGATTTTGAGTCCATTGAAAACGAAATCCCGGATGTTTTAACCCCAATTCTATATGAACTCTAATACCCTGTGGCGAGCTCAGCAATGCCTATCCTCATTCTCCCTTGTTTAGTTTGGAAAAGCTACCTTAACCAGCCGACAATCCACTTATTTTTTTGCCTTAGCGGTGTTCCAGGACAAAAGGTCCTTGACGGGGGCATTCAACTTGCTTAGGTTGCTTCTGGTGATGTGCGGCAGATTTTCGTTTCCGAGTCGACCAACCACACATTGAATGTGCCCTGTGCCGAATGCTGTACGCGCTTTAACAAAAGTAAGCGTAACACCCTGGTCGTTCGATGAAATTGGCTCATATGGCTTTCACGTAACAGAAAAAGGTTATTTCTATGACATTTTCAATTGCACTGGCAGGAAAAGGAGGGGTCGGCAAAACCACCGTTGCCGGTATGCTGATCAAATATCTGGTTGCACGGGGTAAGACCCCGATTCTAGCTGTGGATGCTGACTGCAATGCCAACCTCAACGAGGTTTTGGGGCTGGAGGTGCACGACACATTGGGGCAGGCCCGGGAAGATATGAAAAAAGGCAAAGTTCCCTCGGGCATGACCAAGGATATATTTATGTCCATGCGACTGGAACAAGCCGTGGCCGAAGAGGAAGGCTTTGACTTGGTGGTTATGGGCACACCTGAAGGAGCCGGCTGCTATTGCGCCGCCAATTCCCTGCTGGCGGGTTTTCTAGAAAAATTGGTGAATAACTATAGCTACGTGGTCATGGATAATGAGGCCGGGATGGAGCATATCAGCCGGTTGACCACCAGCAATGTCGATGTCCTGCTCATCGTCTCGGATACCTCACGACGCGGCCTTCAAGCCGGACTGCGCATTAATAAACTTGCCGCTGAATTGAACATCGGCGTCGGGAAAAGCTTCTTAATTATCAATCAGGCCAAATCCGACCTGCCCCAGGCAGTGGAGGATCTTGTCGCCAGCGATGGAATGGAATTGGCCGGTATCGTACCGGCGGATGATGCAGTCTATGAATATGACCTTCAAGGCAGGCCCACCATCGATATTGCGGAGGACAATCCGGCGGTACAGGCGATCTTTGCCATTTTTGACAAGATTCTACCTCAATAGCGGATTCTATGGTAGGATTGTGACCACGATAATGTCCGGGTCGATACGGCCTGGGGTCGGATCAACCGCTTGAATGTTAGAGGCCGAATTATGAAAAAGACAGGCTTTCTATACGATCCTCGGTATTTATTACATGATACTGGTCCTTACCACCCCGAGATGGCCGAGCGCCTGGAGATGATATATCAAGGTATCGATGCGGCAGGCCTCTTGCCCAACATAACGCCCATTTCCGCTCAACGCGCCCCAATTAAATGGGTGGAAACGGTCCACACCAAGGAGTATATTCGGCGATTCGAGGAGGTATGCCTCTCCGGTCACCGCTCGCTGGACCACGAAGACAACCAGATGTGCGTCGATACCTATGAGACAGCGCTGTTGGCTGTAGGCGGCATCCTCGAAACCCTTCGTATGGTGATGTCGGAGGAGCTTGATAATGCGTTCTGTGCGGTCAGGCCGCCGGGGCATCATGCCGAAAAAGACCAGGCCATGGGATTTTGCTATTTCAACAACGTCGCCATTGGGGCGCGTTATCTCCAGGCTGAGTTTGAAATAGAGCGCGTCGGGATCATCGACTTCGACGTACACCATGGGAACGGAACCCAGCATATATTTGAAGACGATGACACGGTCTTCTATTACTCCATCCACCAGCACCCTTCCTTTGCCTATCCGGGTACCGGACGCGAATTCGAGGAGGGTGAGGGCAGCGGCCAGGGATTTACCAAGAATTCTCCTGTTCTGCCAGGACAAAGCGATGAGGAATACCGTAGTCTGTTTGAAAAGGACCTGTTCCCTGCCTTTGACAAATTTAAGCCCGAGGTGTTGTTGGTCTCTACCGGCTTTGATGCCCACGAGGATGACGACATGTCGGACGTCAATTTGACCACAGAAGGGTACACCTGGATTATCAAAACCCTATTACAATTAGCAGAGCGTCATTGCGGAGGACGCTTGATCTCCGTGTTGGAAGGGGGCTATTGTCTCGATCGGTTGCCGGAGCTTGCCGCCAACCATGTTCATGCTTTGCTGGATGGCGCATAGCAGCCTCATGGTAACAGCATTTACCCCCCCTGGCAAAGTACCCGATTCTTATTGGAGAATGCGTTAAGGAGGTTTTATCATGTTTGTCAGCAGGTCCATGGCGAAAAAAGTTGCCACGGTGGATAAAGAGTGCAGTCTTTTAGAGGCGCAGGAGCTGATGAAACAGCGTCAAATCCGCCACCTTCCGGTAGTGGATGCGGACAACACCCTGTTGGGTATTGTTACGGATCGCGATATTCGAAGTGCTTTGCCCTATGGTCTGGCAAAAGGCGAGGTCGACCCCCAGGAAAGAGAGAAATATGCTCACCTGAAAGTAGAGTCGGTGATGACTACCGATTTACTTTGCATCTATCCCAATCATACGTTGCAGGATGCTATTTTGTTGATCCAACAAAAGAAGGTGGGCGCTTTTCCAGTGGTGGACCATGATAAAAAGCTGGTGGGTATATTGTCGGTTCGCGATCTGCTGCGGGCATTTATCAATGTGTTGGGTATCGGCGAGCCCGGCACTTTGCTTTGCGTTTTAGTTGAAGAAAAAGTCGGGCAGTTGAAAAAAATTGTCGACATTATTACCGAAGAGAATATCTCTTGCGGCAGCATACTGGTGGCGCGCTATTGGGAAGAACACAAACGAGCTGTCTTTATCTATCTGCTATCCAACAATGTCACCCGCGTCAAAAAACGAATCGAAGAGATCGGTTTTACACTGCTCAATCCAATGGATTGGTATCTTGACCAACTACCGGAGGAATCCTGACACTTCGCCGGCAATTTAGTCATTATGTCATCTGATTTCGAGAAAAGCCGCTTCGTAAAATAACATTATAATCAAAGACCCATGAATAACACCGCATTCGCATGCCCTCCCTATCAGAATCTTCATATATACTATATCAAAGGCCGCGTTCCGGTTGATGTGGTAATTCAAGACAACGCTTTTATCGGAAACTGGGAAGAAGAGGAAGACTCCTTTCTCTTTTTTAAACAGCCTTCCGATGGTCAGGTCCGGAAGGTTCTGGACCAGCATCCCCATTTGGTGCTGTCCGATCAGTTTCAGATGACTTATGATGAGTGGCAGGGTGGCGTGTTGTCCCCCGTTCAGGTCGGGGATATCCGTGTTATTCCGGCCTGGCAGTCAAATGGCGAAAATAATGTCAAAGGAAGTATTCTGTTGGATCCGGGGGTGGTATTCGGTGCCGGAACCCATCCCACTACCCGCGATTGCTTAGCGGCGGTGCAAGCGGCATTCGACCTGCTACCAGTCGGTGATGTGCTCGATTTAGGCACCGGGACGGGGTTGTTGGCTCTGGCCGCCGTAAGTTGCGGGGCAAGGCGTTGTGCGGCAGTGGATCTTAATCGATTGGCTGTGGAGACGGCTTTGAGAAACGTGCAGCGCAACAACATGCAGGACCGCATTGTGGTGGTACAGGGGGATGCCAAGAATTTTATGGACCTATCTTGGGATCTTATGGTATCCAATATTCATTATGATGTCATGCGGCATATTGTCTCGGCATCCGGTTTTCGGGAGACAAAGCAATTCATCTTGTCCGGACTATTGCGAAGCCAGGCCCGTAAAATTGAAAATCGTCTGCTGCAAGGGGGCGCAAAGATCCTTCAAAAGTGGGAACGTGATGGCGTATGGTTTACTTTCCATGGTACGCATACCGTACCTTGACCCTTTCGTTGCAGAAGCACCATGGATAGCAATGCTGCCTAAATCATGGAACGTTGGGGCACCGACAACAGAGTAAACCGGAAGGGGATCAATGATTATTCGATGCTGGGGCGCAAGAGGCTCCATACCGGTTTCCGGGTCGAAGTACATCAGGTACGGAGGGGATACCACCTGCCTGGAAATTCGGACCCAAAGTGATGATATTATCATCGTGGATGCGGGGACCGGAATGCGGCGTTGCGGAAATCAGCTCCTTAAGGAAAGACGCTATAAATATAATTTTCTCCTCACCCACGGCCACTGGGACCATCTCATGGGCTTCCCCTTTTTCAAGCCCCTCTTTTTGGAGCATCCTGAAATTATAGTTCATCGGGGGCATTTTCATAAAAAATTTATGGAGAACATGTTCTCCAAGGTCATGGGGCCACCCAATTATCCGGTACGGTACTCTGATTTAAAAGCCAAAATTATCTATAATGAAGGGCATCCTGAAAAATTCGACATCGGGTCCGTCACGGTTGTGCCCATCCATATCAGCCATCCCAATACCGGCAAGGGCTATAAATTTATTGAAGACGGCAAAACTTTCGTGTTTCTGACAGACAATGAATTGGGCTTTGTACACCCTGGTGGGTTGTATAAAAAAGACTATATTTCATTTTGCGAGGGTGCCGATCTTTTGATGCACGACGCTGAATATACGCCCAAAGAATACAAGCTGTTAATTGAGTGGGGCCACTCATCCTACATGGATGTACTGGATGTGGCGTTTAAGGCTGGTGTGAAGCAGTTGGGTCTTTTTCATCACAATCAGGAAAGAACCGATGACGAAGTAGATGAAATCGTCGAGGCATGCAAGAAGACGATCAAACAGCGCAAAAGCCCCCTTGAATGCTTTGCTGTCGGATCCGACATGACCTTTGAATTATAACCACCGGCACCACGCCGGCCATGGTGCGTCTTTATCTGAATGTAAACCCCATATGGTCATTTAATGAACTCAAAGATCCAACAAGCCGCTATGGCTCTCTCCCGTGCCCGTTGCGCTGTCGCATTGACAGGCGCTGGAATTTCAGTGGAGAGCGGTATCCCTCCTTTTCGCGGCAAAGGCGGGCTGTGGGAGAAGATAGATCCCATGAAGTATGCTCATATCAACGCGTATGAGCGTGATCCGGGTGAAGTGTGGGAGGTGCTTTTTTTGGGATTGAATGACGTTCTCAAAAGCGCAAAACCCAACGACGGCCACTTGGGCCTCTACCAATTGGAGAATATGGGACTTCTCCAAACCATCGTCACCCAGAATATAGATGGGCTCCATCAGCAAGCCGGTAGTAAAGATGTTATCGAATTCCATGGTACATTTGCTTCCCAGCACTGTATGACCTGCGGCCAAAGTATCGATTCTGATCATGTCAGCCTTGAGCAAATCCCGCCGCAGTGTACCTGTGGTGGTATATTGCGACCGGACGTCGTCATGTTCGGCGAGATTATCCCTTCAGATCATATGCAGCGATCGCAAATGCTCGCCTCCACCTGCGATGTAATGCTGGTGGTGGGCACATCGGCCACCGTGGAACCGGCCGCCTATTTGCCCATCATCGCAAAACGCGCCGGAGCCACCATAATTGAAGTGAATCCGGAGTCCACCCCTTTAACCCACCAGGTCAGCGATATCACCTTGCTTGGACAAGCCGGCCGTGTCATGCGTGATCTTCTGGAGGCGGTAGAGCAAATCCACTCAACCCCATAGGTTGAAAACGCCTGAGGGCACCAGATCCTGCGTTGCCGGAGGTTCGCAGTATAGCAATACGGCTTCACCTCCGGACGCCTTGACTCTGATGCCCTCAGGCGTTTTCAACTAGTGGTAGCGTAATCGACAACATTTGAGAGCCGAGCCCTTATATTTATACCATGTCACTCCGGCGAAGGACCGGATTCCAGGTTGATTGGAAGCGGTTTAGCCTGGTGAATCCAGATCCTTCGTTACAGGAGGATCGCGGTATGTCCAATACAGCTTCACCCTTGGTCGCCTTGTCTCTGAAGCCCTCCGACTTTTGCAACAATGGGGTTCCCTCATAGTTGTATATCGTCTGCAGTATTTAAGAATACAGCCTGTGGGAGCGGCGTCCCGCCGCGACATGGCAGGTGAACGATTTTTAATCGCGGCAAACCCCCTGGTGCACTATTGACAGGCCTCCCTCCCAACCCTTATATATTCTCCTCTTTCAAGGATTTAACCGGCTATAACGAAAGACGGGCACATGGTAACGCAATCTTCTGATGATTCAAAAAACCTCGGCTGGACGGTGAACATTGAGCTGCCGGCCCCGTCCCTACAAGACAATCGTGCGGATACGGACCGATTGTCCCATGCCTTGCAACGAGAATTCGGTCTGGTTGGCGTGGAGATCGATCTGCCCCTGCGCAAATCACTACCCCGGCTGCTTAGGGATAGCGACTACCGGCTACGATGCCTTGTTTTTCAGGATCAGGGACGCGGCATTCTGATACATGCCACATCCGAAGACGACCCTGTTGTCATGGCCGGTTTGGCCATTGACCTGGGTACGACTCGGGTGGTGATGCGGCTGGTCAACCTTGATAGCCGTGCAATCCTGGCGGAAGATGCTTTTGATAACCCCCAAACACAAATTGGTCCGGACGTACTCGCTCGTATTCACCACGCCGACGAGGCAGGAGGCCTCGAAGAGCTGCAGCAAAGTGTCATAGGTGCCGTTAATTTGAGCCTGTCCAAAATGTGCCGAGCGTGTGGATTGGCGTCCGAACAGATCCATTTGTTTGCGGTTGCCGGCAATACCGCCATGTCCCACTTGTTTTCCGGACTACCGGTCCGCTGGATGATCCGGGAACCCTATATCCCTTCATCGAATCATTTTGGACTGCTGTGCGCGCACCAATTGGGACTGGTGTCAGGACCCCATGCGCGGGTTTTTATTTTTCCAAATGTGGGCAGCTATTTCGGCGGAGATCTAATTGCCGGCATTTTATCCACAGGCATGCACCGGCAGTCTAAAACTGCAATTCTTGTGGATGTGGGTACCAATGCAGAAGTCGTTCTCGGCAATAAAGATTGGCTGATGGCCTGTGCCGGGGCAGCCGGTCCGGCCCTTGAGGGCGGCATGAGTCAAATGGGCACCACTGCCGGACCCGGGGTCATCGACCGCGTGCGCATTGACCCTCGAAGCCGGGATATAGAATTTCAAACCATCGATGACCTTCCACCGGTGGGGATTTGCGGATCGGGTGTCATTGACTTGGCCGCCCAGCTTTTTTTAGCTCAGATGGTTGATATTCGAGGAAAATTTCGCCCCGAGAACTGCGTAGAACGCCTGTCCTATCGTCATGGCATAGCCTATCTTACCATCGTATCGGCTGAAGACTCGGGGACCGGCAAAGATCTGTGCATTGGTCAGGCGGAATTGGACAGCCTGGTTCGATCCAAAGCAGCTATGTATACGATATTGGAGACCATCACCGAAGCGATGGGATTGATGCTCAGGGACTTGCAGGTTTTCTATGTGGCCGGCACCTTCGGTTCCCTGATCAATCCACGATCGGCCATCACCATCGGGATGATGCCTGACCTCGAATTGGAGTGCTACCAGGCCATGGGCAACACGTCATTAGAAGGGGCAGCAATGGCACTGGTCAAACGCGGGATGATCGGTGAGATTGAACAGATTCGCGACACCGTTACATATCTTGAGCTCAATGTGAATCAAGATTTCATGAATCGATTTTCTGCGGCCAAATTCATTCCCCACACCCACACGGATTGGTTTCCATCGGTGCGTGCGATAAGTGACCCATCCGCTGAATAACGCTTTCCCAATGACAAAAAAAACCGGGTGCGCTGCCCCCGGTTTGAAGTTATGCGTTAGTTGCACTATTTGGTTCCGAATATTTTGTCGCCAGCGTCTCCTAATCCCGGCAAAATATAGCCGATATCATTCAGTTTTTCATCGATTGCCGCCACATAGATCTCCACATCGGGATGGGCTTTTTCAACCTTGGCCAAGCCCTCTGGCGCAGCCACCAGGAAAATGCCCTTAATTTGTGTGCAGCCGGTCGCTTTGATCGCATCGATGGTGGCGATCAGGGTTCCGCCGGTGGCCAGCATGGGATCGAGAATCAATGCGATGCGTTCTTCCATGGCTCGGGTCATTTTGACGTAGTACTGGACCGGGCTGAGGGTTTCTTCGTTCCTGTAAAGCCCCATCACGCTCACTTTGGCGCTGGGGATCAGATGCAGCACGCCATTCATCATTCCCAGCCCCGCTCGAAGAATGGGCACTACGGTAATTTTTTTACCCTTGATGGTTTCGACATCTGTTTCACCGGCCCAGCCTTGCACGGTACGCGTTTCGGTGGCCAGACTTTTGGTCGCCTCATAGGTGAGCAGGCTGGCCACCTCCGAAGCCAAGTCCCTGAAATCTTTTGTTGTGATGTCATGAATGCGCATTAATCCCAATTTGTGTTTGACCAGTGGATGTTGGACAATTTGAACCGGCAAGGGGACCTCCTACATGGTTTGAAAGTGGTGATAAATTGCGGCAAAGTATGTCAAGAATAGGGGGGACTGTCAACGGCGCGGGCGGGCAAATTGAAACATGAAACTAGCGGAATAAGATACTTGACTGAGGTGTTGGCGCAATGCCGCTTAACCGGAATGTAGAATGTCGAACAAGGAACCTAAAAAATATAGAATGTCGAACCAGGAACCGCAGAATTTAGAAGTAAGGTATGCTGCCTATATAATGTAGGGAATGGTAGCGCATAGCGAGTCAAAACTTCACAATTTGGCAAATCGTGTTCCAATAACAGATACTATGGTTTTTTTATTATTTACTTACCTTTGATCGGCGGGATTGGACGACGAAATTTCGGGCCGCCTCATAAGGATCGAAGGCCGCCTTTCTGGCCGCATCGATATCTTCAATACGAAACGATACTTTGTTGATCCTGTCGACGCCCTGGGCGGTGAGCCGTGCTTCTGCGGAATTGATGTAGTTGACCGGATCAAGGTAACTATCCCCCAAAAAACCAAACGTATCGCGAAGGTTAGAAGATCCTAAAATCGGCCATACAATATAAAAACCTTCGCCGATGCCATAGGTTCCCAACGTTTGCCCTAAGTCCTCGGTATCGGGGTACATTTCTGGGTAGTCCTGGAAGAGGTCTCCAAACCCAAGAACCCCGAAGGTGGAATTAAAGATGAATTTGGAGATTTCCGCCGTAGCAGCTTGGCCTTTGCCTTGTAAGAGGCAATTGGTGAATCTGATTGGGGTTGTAAGATTGGTGAAAAAATTGCTGATACCGATACGGACTTTTTCGTGTGTTACTTTTCGATACCCTAAAGCGACGGGTCTTAAAAGCCAGTCGTAGAGTTTTTCGTTGAACTTGAACATCACGCGGTTGAAAGGCTCAATTGGGTCGGCTATGATATCGACTTGCTGATTCTCATCTTCCTCCCAATCATCTATGTCATCGTCGAAGAGGCTTTCCTCTTCCGCGGTGAGCGGCGAGGCAGTCTCTCCTCCTCCGGTCGTCTCTGCTTCGACCTTCGCCTCCAAAGGCGCAGGCGTCGTCTGTGTTGTCTCTTCTTTTACTGTCTGGGAAGCACAACCGGTTGTCAGTCCCAAAATGCCAATAACGATAACAAACCATAATGCGCGTGATATCTTCATAGACGTGCCGATCCGAACTTAATTTTGAGATGCGGTCTTTTTCTGGTTCGCCAGTTTCTTTTCCAATCGCTCGATGAGCTGAGCAGGCGTTCCGTTTTTTAAGATGGATGTAAATTGTACCCTGTAATTTTTAACCAGGCTGACCCCGTTGTCCACAAGTATGTCATAGATTCGCCAAGCGCCATCAACCTGATGCATACGATAGTCGATAGGGATGACGATATTTTGGCGACTCAGCCGGGTGCGTACCAGAGCTTTCGACCCTTTGACGAGCTCTTTGTCAAAGTCAATGCGTTCATTGCTGAATTCGCCTTGCAATTTATCGATATAGGTAGAGCCTAAAAACTCAGAGAACACTGCTGAGAAGCGAGCCTTTTCTTTTGATGAAAATTTGGACCAAGGTCTGCCGACGGCCCTGCGGCTAATTTCATCGAAATTAAATACCGGTCGGGCGATCTGCCATATCTTTTCCCTTTGAGCGTCTCTTTTTTCTGTGCCTTGATAGGAGGAGTCGTTTAAAATAGTAATAATTTCGTCGATGGGGCCTTTCAAGGTC
>JAAUYD010301372.1_pt1 | contig 22169 bp, 17 predicted proteins | sample 7278101 | NCBI WGS metagenome assembly JAAUYD01 (sample SAMN14350128, study PRJNA611818) | marine sediment metagenome | isolation source: surface marine sediment (0.6m) | place: French Polynesia: Moorea | collected 2018-08
CAGTTAACCCGACTTCCTCATCGACATCCCTTACGAACAACAGCTTTGCGAAAGCCACGACATCATTGACTTCCAACACCCGTTCTACTGGTATTCGACACCGGCCATCATCAAGGAGTGGTACGACCTGGTTCTCCAACACGCCTGGGCCTACGGCTCCACCGGCAATGCGTTGCACGGCAAGATCACCTTTGAAGCCCTGACAGCCGGGGGCGATCAGGCCAGCTACCATGCTGCCGGGTTGAACCGCTACACCATTCGGGAGTTGACCACCCCATACGAGGCCACGGCCAACCTGTGCGGAATGGTCTGGCTGCCGCCCTTTGCCGTAATGGGCATCCACCAGGGGCTCCCGCTCGAGGACCGTGTGCGGCATGCAGAGGATTACCGCCGGACCATGATCGCCCTGCGGGACAACCGGCTGGATATCGAACGCGCCCGCACCGGAGAATTGCTCAATCAGGATCTGAATACCATCATCAAAGAGGTGTAACCATGGAATCGTTTCTGCTGAAGCTGCTCATATTTCTCGCCGCCGCGGTCATCGCCGTACCGCTGGCCCGAAAATGCAAACTGGGGTCTGTGCTCGGCTACCTGATCGCCGGTATTGTCATCGGCCCATTCGGCCTGTCGCTCATCGACGATATTGAGGCGGTGATGCACTTTACCGAATTCGGTGTGGTGATGATGCTTTTTCTGGTCGGATTGGAACTCAAACCATCCCTGCTCTGGAAAATGCGCACTCCCATATTGGGAATGGGCGGCAGCCAGGTAATGCTCACTTTCGCCATCATTGCCATGGTGGGTATCTTCTTTCTCTCCTGGCAGGAGGCCACAGCCATCGGTCTCATTCTAGCCCTCTCCTCCACCGCCATAGTCCTGCAAACATTGCGCGAAAAAGGATTGATGAACACATCGCCGGGCCAGTCCGTATTTTCCGTGCTCCTCTTTCAGGATCTGGCCGTGATTCCCATGCTGGCCATCCTGCCGCTCCTGGCCACGTCTGCCGGACACGGCCACGCCCATCATGGTGGCGGCTTGTTTGACATCACCACCCTTCCCGCCTACCTGCGGCTTGTCGTGGTCCTGCTGGCCATCGGATTTATCTATGTTCTCGGACGATACGGTAGCCGGCCATTGTTTCGCACCATTGCCGCCACACGGGTAAGGGAAGTATTTGTCGCCGCCGCCCTGGCGCTGGTCATCGGTATCTCGTTGCTGATGACCGCCGTGGGCCTGTCGCCGGCGCTGGGGACCTTCCTTGCCGGCGTTGTGCTTGCCGACAGCGAATACCGCCACGAGCTGGAAAGCGACATCGAACCGTTCAAAGGACTTCTTCTCGGCATCTTCTTCATCTCCATTGGTGCCAGCCTTAATTTCACCCTGATCCACAACCAGCTCTGGCTGATCGGCGGGCTGGTGGTCGGGCTTATACTGCTTAAAGCCGCAGTGTTGTTCGGCATTGCAAACGTGTTCAAGATGCCGGTCAATGAGCGTCTGCTTTTTACCATGGCGCTGGCACAGGGCGGTGAATTTGCATTTGTCCTCTTCCAGTTCGCCAAGATGAATGGGGTCCTGCCCCAATCCCTGACAGAGACACTTGTCTCCGTTGTGGCCATATCCATGTTCCTCGCTCCGCTGCTGTTTTTACTGCACGATAGGCTGATCGCACCTCGCCTTCAAACGGCCGATGCATCCCGACCAGCCGACGCCATCGAAGAGCATCACCGAAGGGTGATTCTTGCCGGGTTCGGACGCCTGGGCACGGATATCGGGCGCCTGCTCATTTCGGCCGGTATCAAACCGATCATTCTCGATCACAACGAAGCCAACGTCGATGTACTGCGGCGATTCGGTTTTGAGGTTTACTACGGCGATGCCACCCGCCTTGATCTCCTGGAGTCTGCAGGGGCTGGAGAGGCGGAACTGATCATCATCGCCCTGGGCGAACACGAAAAAGCCATCGAACTGGTCGAATTGGTGCAGAAGCATTACCCCAGCGTAAAAATTGCCGTCAATGCCGTGAATCGCCGGGCCGCCTATGAATTCATGGAGCGCGGCGTTGCCGCCATCCGCCGCGAAACCTTCGGCACGGCCCTGACCCTTGGCCAGGATGCGTTGCAGTTGCTGGGATTCGACCCCTACGAGGCCTATAAGGTCAGACGCCTGTTTCGCAAAAAAGACAAGGACAGCATGCCGGAACTCTTTCGGATGTTGCAGCAGGATGAAGGCCAATACGTCTCCATGTACCGCCAGCACAATGCCAACCTGGCCGAACTTATGAAACAGGACCGTGAAATCGACATGGCGGAGCTGGACAAGGCATGGACTGCCGCCAACCCCGAAACCTAAATAGCGTCGTAAGGAGAAAAACATGCAGAACGTATTTATCATCAACGCACACCAACCCTGGCCGTTTTCCGAGGGCCGGTTGAACCGGACCCTGGCCGAAAAAGCCGCAATCCACCTCAAAGTTAAGGGCTACGCCGTCGAGACGACCACAATGCTGGACGACTATGATGTCGAAAAAGAGATCGAAAAGCATATGTGGGCGGACATTCTGATCCTGCAAACCCCCTGCAATTGGATGGGCGTTCCGTGGACCTTCAAAAAGTATATGGATGAGGTCTACACCACCGGCATGGACGGTCGCTTGTGCGAGGGGGACGGTCGCAGCCGGGACGACAAGTTCAAACAGTATGGTTCCGGCGGCACGCTTTCCGGCAGGCAATACATGCTGTCTTTGACCTACAACGCTCCCCGGGAAGCGTTTGACGATGCCGATCAGAAATTTTTTGGAGGAAGGGGTGTTGACGACCTGTTCTGGCCCATGCACCTCAACTTCAAGTTTTTCGGTATGACACCGCTGAAGACCTTTGCCTGCTATGATGTGCTGAAGAATCCGGATGTGGAGAATGATTTCCTAAAGTTCGAGTCCCACCTAAACAAGCTTTTCCCTTCCCTTAACTAATTATGGAGAAGAAACCTGAGGAGAGAACGCCATGGACGTGATCGAACGAATCAAACCCGACCCCATTCCTGCAATCCACCCGATGCCGGAGTATCTGGCTGAAGGCCGGCGCGCACAGTGGTATGAAGAGACCAAACAGGAGCTGCAGGTGCCATGGATGGGGGTCGTGACCATGGCGTTTTCCCACTACCCGACCTTTTTTGGAGAACTGTGGCAAGGCCTGAAACCATTATGTAGTAGTCGTCCCTTTGTCGAAGCTTTTGTAGATTTCCGTGCTTACGCGGAATCCCGGTCCGCCGAATTGAATCCGACATCACTGATCGAATCGATCCAAGAAGCGGGCTATGCAACACGTGAAATAGACAGTATCCGTCAAATGAACACCGTATTTTCCCACGGCAACCAACTCTACGTGTTGATTGCCACCATCGCCCGGCATCTGCTTGAGGTTGGGGATATGCAGGGTAAAGGTGACGCAGAACCCTTTGAGGGGCGACACGCCCCGGACGTCCAGGTGCCATTTGTATTGATGGAACCTCACCACGCAGACAAACCGACACGCAACGTTTACGAGGATATTAAGGCCACCCTTCAACTACCCTTCGTCAACACCGACTACCGGGCATTCGCCCGCTGGCCCACCTACTTTGCCATGGCCTGGGAAGACCTGAGGGAGAAGGCGCGATCACCTCACCATGAAAGCGTCTGCCGGGATTGCCATTACCGCCTCGCAGATCTCGTTGCCACACAGCTTCCAAATCCCGGAGGCCTCTCTTCAGACGCCTTGCGCCGGGCAGCAGAACTGGACGCCAGCCTTGAAGAAGTGCTTCAGGTATGTCGCCTGTTCCAGTGGCTAATTCCCGGCCTGATTGTGAATGTCGCATATTTTCGCCATCAGCTTGAGGCGGTATGATAGTAGGAAATTTGTATCGCAGACTCTATGCTAGTGTTTTTGACGCCGGATAACCCATTTACAAAAAGATACAAAAGGGGGGCAGGTCAATGTTACACCAGGTAGCATCTGGATGAATTTATTCTTGATAAAAATGCAACCACAACCATCTTTAAATCTTTCTTCAATCCTGATCATGACCTAATCAACTAATCCGTTATATGTGATACTCATCACAGAAACGGTAGATAAGTCCGATCACCATAGTTCTAACCACAAGTAATAGCAACATCTTTTGAAATCGCCCACTTTTCTCTTTTTTTTTGCAATATGTGATCAATATCACATCTCCATTGACACCTTCGAAGTCGGTAGCAATCGTCTAAAATAGGGACATTAGCTATCAATATTGTTCTTCAGTAATACATCCAGCCAGCCTTTTTCACTTAGGCTTCCAGGTTAAATACCATATCTTCGGAGGTGGCCATGATTACACCAATAAATATCCATAGAACTTCTGTTCGGATGGAATCCAAAAAAACGCTTTTTATTGTATGGGGTATTTTACTTCTTGCGATTTTCGGTCCCGGCAGTGAATCCTTAGCCGACAGGAAAAATTCCAAGGCGACGTTTCTAACCCAAAAGGACTTTCGTTTCGGCACCTACATCATCGACAAACCAGGAATTTATCGGTTGAAAGAAGACATCAGTTTCAACCCCAATTCTCCGGACACATTGACCCAGGCCCTGAGAGACGGCACCATCCCGCCGGATATTGCCGCCGAACTGGGTTTGCCCAATCCCGTCGATGCCTACCATGCAGGTTTTCCATTGTTCACACAATTTGCCTATGGTGCGGCAGAGCCTTTCAACCCGGGCGGTCCCCTGGATCCGCGTTATGATCCCAAGGCTTTCGGCCTGGGTTTCTTCGCTGCCATCGTCATACGTGCCGATAATGTCATTTTGGATCTCAACGGCCACACCATCGAACAGAGCCCGGAACACGCTTTGCTACAGAGGTTTTTTGCCGTCATTGAAACAGCCAACCAACCATTTATCACCGGCCAGGGCCCGGCGGATTTTGGCCCTGATTTCATACCAGCCAATCATGTGGTTATTAAAAACGGTACTATCGGCCGGAGCGCCCATCACGGCATCCATGGCAACGGAAATACTTCTGTTAAAATCAAGAATATTGATTTTGTCGACTATGAAGTTTCGGCTGTGGCACTCAATGGTGTACAGGGCCTGACCGTAAAGCATGTTTACGCCAGCAATCGAAAGGATGTACCCGTATTGGGCACTTTCTCATCGGTCCAGTTCATCAAACCATATGTGGAAAGTCTCTATCGTCGGAATTCGTATACCGAATTGATCGTTAACGGCGTGCCCCATAACGTGGAAGATATCAGGTCTGCGCTCCGTTCCGCGGTGAACAATGTTCACGCGGATATCATCGCATCCCCCAAAATTATGGGGAACCGCGCCCAAATCGACAAAATGATACACCCGGATGCGTATCGTTTGTTTCACAACCCCCTTGGCGTTGTTGACGGCAACTCCTACTCCTTTCTGGTCAATGCAATGGGGGTGGCTGTGGATGGGTTTCCTTTTTTCCCATCCCATCCGGCCGAGTACATTACCTTCTCTGACGTTCATGTCGATGGACAAACAGCCTTCATCAATGAAATAGTTGCACTCAACCAGAATGACAAGGCCGTTACCGATCCTGTAGGCGCGGTTTTTCAGATCCGGAACTTGGACCCGGACACCGGTCATCCCATCACCATGTCAAGCCTGAAAGAATCGGAAGCCTACTATACCGGCAATGTCATCGCAAACGCCCAGGCTTTTGTTGCCAAAGCCTACTATAATGGAGAATTTGACGGTTCACCGTTGGATCTTAGCCGCCTCAACATAACTCCGGAAGTGTTGATGTGGGTTGAAGGTCGCGAGGGCTATGAAACGCTGGACAGCATTGTTTCAGATGGTCAGGACTATCTCTGTAACGGCGATTCGATGTTTCATGTGAACAAGGGTGTCATTGCCTTCAAGATGGACGCAGCGCGATATATCCGGTTGCGAAATACAAGCGCCAACGATGTCACCAATCTTGGGTATATTGGATCACATGCCTGCGGCGACTATGGGGATAGCTTTTCTCACCCCAAAGCCACCCTACCCGGTTATGGCGGCGCCAGGACACGGGCTTACAGTTTCGCCGGTTCCCACCACGTGACGCTAAGGAACAGTCAAATCTCCGGATTGAAATCTTCGTACGGAAGTGCCATCGGCGTGGATATCTTCACCGATGCAACGAATGTCAGAGTGAGACGCGTGGAGATGACGGATATTGAAGCAGGTATGGATGATGCATCCGTTTTTTATGACGGTCCCAATGCATTGCCACAGGCCGTCGGAATCCATATCGGCGAAGATGCATCAGCTGTTCGCTTGCGAAAGGTCTGTGCGGACTCTTTGGTCGGCATTGGTGGTGAGTTCCTTGTAGATGATTGGAGCGAGGCCGCATGGTTGCATAAGATCTGCCGATAGCTGCAGTTCGTCAATGGGATCTTGTTGATCGCGACTCGAATCCAAATGTTGTATGCTATTGGAACCGAGATTATAACGTGCCCTGCTTTCTGGTAGCATATTGAGGACGATACCAGTGATGATCTGGCCGCTGAAATCGCATCTTTTGACATGAAATGGGGTTCCATCCAAAATAAGGCCCTGCCTCTATTCGGCAGGGCCATTGCTATTGGCTTCCCGGGTCATCCACTCCGCGAACAACATCTGTTTGAGAGATAATCCATTGGTGTTACGCTTATAATAAATAACATGAGACACTTCAAAAAGAGAGAAAAACTACCAATTTTCCTGTAAATAAAGCGATTCCTCAGAAGAATCGAAGGCGATCGACCGGTCAGCTTATGCAAGGCATTCGTTTCATCCCAAAGTCTAAAAATTAGCATGTATCGGAGTGTATTAAATTATCAGATAGAAGCGACTTATGAAATAGATATTAACTATTTGTTCTATCTATTATTTCTATGATACGAAGTCCCGTAAAATTCCTAAATACATACGAGTTGTTCCATGATTCATGATTTTGGCTTTACATGAGAGAACTTATCCTTCTAACCGGGCTTGTTAGACGAAGCCGTGTGCCAAAATCATATCCAACCAGACATCACCAATCATCATCGGATCGTCCGATGCCTTTGCATCCGCGAAAGCCAATCGGAACGTTCCCGGACAAAACTACTTTTTTTTAGGTGTCATCTCCATTTGCGTACCGAAATAAGCGAAGGCTCTTACGATTGAAAGGAACTGACAATGAGTGAAGACTACCGATCCATGTGGGCCGACCTGGGGCTTGATCTGGCAGCACACGATGCACTTTTGGGCGTTTTGGGCCAGGCGTACCGGGACATTTATCTTGCGCAGAAAAACCGACCGGAAGAGATGGGCTATTTCGATTTTGTCATGAGTGAAATCCATGGGCTGCGTATCAGGGAACTACTTGACGAAAAAGCGTCCGGCCGCAAAATCATCGGGTCCTATTGCGTGTTTGTGCCCGAAGAGATTGTTCTGGCGGCCAACGCTACATTGGTCGGTCTTTGCTCAGGGGCTGATTTCGTCACCGAAGATGTGGAGAAACTGCTGCCGCGCAACACCTGCGCCCTGATCAAATCCTCATTCGGGTTCAAGATAGGCAAGGTGTGCCCCTACCTTGAAAGCGCTGACATGATCATTGGCGAAAATACCTGTGACGGTAAAAAGAAAGCTTACGAGTCCCTGAATGACCTGGTTGAAAATCTCTATGTCATGGATTTGCCCCAGGTGAAATCTGAAAACGGCAAGGCACTTCTCAGATCCGAATACAAGCGTTTCAAAGAGGCGGTCGAAGAACTCACAGGTGTCACCATCACCGCCCGATCGCTGAAAGATGCCATCGGCATGGTGAACGCCAAACGCGCCGCAGTTCATAGACTCTCGTCTATGCGAAAAGCCGATCCGACACCGATCTCGGGCCTGGATGCCCTGTTGGCCAACCAGGTCTTCTTCTACGACAACCCGGCCAGGTTTACGGAATCCGTGCACAAGATCTGTGATGAACTGGAGAAGCGAATTGAAGACAAAAAGGGCGTCTTCCCGGAAAACACCCCCCGTATTCTCGTGTCCGGGTGCCCCCAGGCGGTGCCCAATTGGAAACTGCCCATGATTGTGGAAACCGGCGGTGCTGTCATTGTCGGCGAGGAATCTTGCGTGGGCGAACGCGGTACACGCAACCTGACCGACGACTCGGGTGAAACGGTGGACGAAATGTTAGACGCCATCGTTGACCGCTATTTCCAGGTGGACTGCGCCATTTTCACCCCCAATCCCGACCGTCTGAATCACATCCTTGAAATGGTCTCTGCTTACAAGGCTGACGGTGTTATCCATTACGGCCTGCAGTTTTGCCAGCCATATTTGATGGAGGCCATACCCGTTGAAAAAGCGTTGGAGGAAAAAAACATCCCCTGCCTGCGCATCGAAACCGATTACAGCATGGAGGATGTCGGCCAGCTGAAGACACGCGTCGAGGCGTTTGTCGAGCAGTTGCGCTAAGGCAGGGGAGGGGCTGGCGGTGATGCGTTTTGCCGGAATAGACATCGGCTCCCGCACCATCGAACTGGTGGTGCTGGATGAGGCGGGCCAAATAAAAGATAGTCTTCAGGTTGACACCGGCTTTGACCCCATCACCGAAGCCAAAAAGATGGTGGATGGGGTCAGCTATGATCGAATTATGGCGACCGGCTACGGGCGCAACCTGTTCGAGATCGCTTTTGACGCTCCGACAGTCACGGAAATCAAAGCCCATGCCACAGGGGCACGGGCGTTCTTCCCGGAAAGCAAAGCGGTTTTGGATATTGGCGGACAGGACAGCAAAGCCATTTCCTTGTTTGAGAACGGCAAAGTGAAGAAATTCGAGATGAACGACCGGTGCGCCGCCGGAACCGGCAAATTCCTGGAGATGATGGCGAAAACCCTTGGTTATGAGATCGAAGAATTTGGTCGGGAAGCGCTGCTTGCCGAAAAAGAGCTCAATATTTCCAGCATGTGCACCGTATTTGCCGAATCCGAGGTGACCTCTCTGATCGCAAAGGGCAACAACCGGCGGGAAATCGCCCGGGGATTGCATGCCAGCGTGATCCTCCGTACCGCAGGGATGATCAACCGGGTTTCTTCGAAGGGGGATATCGTTTTTACCGGCGGTGTGGTCAAGAACCCCTGCGTGGTGGCGTTCCTTGCTGAAAAACTGAAACGGGAGGTGTTGATTCCCGAAAACCCGCAACTCATTGGTGCGCTTGGAGCAGCGCTGCTGTTGCAGGCACCGGTACAATAATGCCGGGTAAGATATTTTCTAATGACTTGGATTTTCCAGCAAGCTGAAAGAGGATCTATGAATCAAAGCGATGACCAAAGTAAACCAGATATCAACCGCAGAACGTTTTTTAAGGCCGCAGCAGGTTTGACGATTGGTGCGGCTATCCCATCTACGATTTCGGCCGCCGAAAAATTGGATCAAAAGATGCTCCAGGTTTGGTCCTGCGGAGGGTTGGCAGAGGCATTTATTCCCGCCAATCACCGTTACGAGGAAAAAATCGGCAACAAGGTTGCCTATACAGGTGCATTTGCCGCGGCATTGGGAAAATCCTTATTGGGAAGCGCCACCACCGAAGTCTTTGCGGGAAGGGTTCTTGGCCTTGCGAAAAAACTCCGCAAAGCTGGCAAGATGGAATACTTCAAACCGCTCTGCTTCACCAGTTACGTGATGGTGAGACCGAAAGGCAATGCCGCGGGCATTTCGGATATAAGGGATCTGGCAAAGCCTGGAATCAAAGTCATTCTATCGCCTGATGCGTCCCCTCCCGGCGGCAAAGCGGTATCGGGCCTGCTGAAAAAAGCCGGAATCCTGGCGCCAGCCATGAAAAACACCGTAATAAAAGGCAGCTGCGTTCAGCGCACCATGGAAGATCTGATGAACAAGAAAGGAGATGTGTCAGTGGTGGAAAAACGTTTGACACGGATGCCCCAGTTCAGGGGCCAGACCGACATTATCCCTATTCCACCGGAATACTTTCCTCCACCACCATTGACCTTCACCATTGGTGTGATGACCAATGCAAAAGATAGAGCACTGGCTGATCATTACGTTAACTTCATACTTTCCGAGGAAGGACAGGCATTTTTTGAGTCCGCCGGTTTCATACCTGCTATTTCAAAAGAAGGGAAGCAATTAACAAAGAAGCTGGAGGTGAAAGATGCCTGAAGCGATTGAAGCTGTTCCTGTTGATTCGGACTCCTCGGCAAACGGAAAAATTCGAACGACCTATTTGAAATGGTGGCGGTGGATCACCCAGATCGCCTGTCTGGGAATACTCGGCCAATGGTCTTTTTACGGTATCTTTCGCTGCCCGTTTATCGTGCCTTATGTGAGCTGTCAAAACTGCCCGGTCATTACATGCCACGGAAGGTTGTTGACCATGTTTTGGGGATTCTGGTTGCTGCTTCCCCTGTCTGTTTTCTTATTCGGCCGGGCATTTTGCGGCTGGGCCTGCCCCGGTGGGTTTGTGAGCCAGTTGTTGGGCATGGCTGCGCCGCTGAAGCTGCGCGTTCGACATGCTACCACCTGGATCATGCCGTATTTCAAATATCTCGGATTGGCGCTGGCCCTGTATGTATGGCTGCTTTTGGGGCAACCCCGGGAGGCCATACCGATACGTGTTGGAGATTTCTTTTCATCAGTGGGGCTGACCTTCGAGCATGCGAATCTGATCTGGCTCGTCAGAACATGTTTTGTTCTCGGGTTGGTGCTGGCAGGCGTATTTCTGGCGAACGCCTGGTGCAGATTTGTCTGCCCCACCGGCGGCTTGTTGGAGATTTTAAAACGGTTTTCACTTTTCAGGGTGAACAAAACCGAATCGTGCAACGATTGTGACAAGTGCCTCGAAATTTGCGAAATGGGGACACGTCCGGCGGAATCCAATTGTACGAACTGCTGCGACTGCGTGTCCATCTGTCCACAGAATGCCATAAAAATTGACGCCTTTCGGAGGTAGTCCCATGTCTTCCAATATGATACCAGCATCGGAAGGAAATCATCCCTGTTTCTATTCGGCGTCAAGAAAACGTTTTGGACGAATCCATTTGCCGGTGGCGCCGTCATGCAATATCCAGTGCGCCTATTGCCACCAGGACCACGATTGCCTTCACGAAAACAGGCCGGGCGTAACAAGCGGCGTCATAAGCCCTGGAGAGGCTCTTGACCGGTTGGAAAAAGCCCTTGTGAAAATGCCGTTCATTTCAGTGGCGGGAATCGCAGGGCCCGGGGACGCATTTTGCGAGCCGGAACTGACCCTTGAAACTTTTGAGCGGATTCGAAGAAAGGGATTGAAAATAGCCTTATGTGTATCTTCAAATGGTTTAAATGTGCTTGACCATATTCCATCCTTGATGGAGTTGAAGGTTCATTTTGTCACCGTCACCATCAATACCATCGATCCTGGAATCGGAACGATGTTGTATAAAAAAGTAAAAACCCCCCATGGTACGATTTTAGGAGGAGAAGCCGCCCAATTGTTGATCGACAAACAGATAGAAACGGTTTCGGCGTTGAAGGCAGCCCATTTTACCGTAAAGGTCAACTCTGTGATCGTGCCGGGCGTCAATGACCACCATATCCCTTTTCTTGCAAAACGAATGCAAGGCCTGGGAGTGGACCTGATGAATCTCATCCCGCTGATACCCCTTCGCGGAACTTCAATGGCGGGATTTAATCCTCCGCCGCCTGCTGAAATTAAAAAATTAAGAAAATTGGCCGGTCAGTATGTTCCACAAATGCGCCACTGCCAAAGATGTCGCTCAGATGCTTCTGGCATGCTGGATTTAAAATGCCAAAATAATTATGCGTAAATTTTTGTTTTTCTAACGTAGAATTGGGTCTACAAGAAATTAAATCTGAGATGAAAAGAACCAATTTTGAACGTATTTTCAGGTGATCTTGTATTCCGAACTGGCAATTTTGATCAAATCGATTTTCCTGTGTTCTTTCCCAGAAAAATTTATCTGACTGAACATTTATGGTAAAACTCGCACACTACATCTAGAAGACGTGAATAAATGAAAGGCGTCTGCCGATTGTTTGTCTATAAGTTAGGGGCGTCCCCAAGTCCCCGAATTTCTCAAGCGCTTGGATGGCAAAAACGGTTTTTTGACATCCACAGTCGTGCGTGTAAAAATCAACAGCGAGCTTGGTGCGTTTTAAATTTTTTTTGATGGTTATCAATTAATTCAGCCCGCTGTCATCCATTCCGATGGACACAGACATATTGGGTTCAAAAACGAAATTGCGTCGACAAGGATACTGGTATGACAGTTTCGGCCGCCATCACCCTGGCCATTCTTATTGGTACATTCATTCTTCTCATCAAGACCAAGATCCCCCCTCCGGTGGTGTTCATCGGTGCCCTGACGGCTGCTCTGACTTTTCAGTTGGCGCCCCAGGAGGAACTGCTTAAAGGATTCCGCAATTCGGGCATGCTGACGGTTGGCATTCTTTTTGTCGTGGCGGCCGGGATGTACTCCACGGGGGCCATCACCATGATCATGGACAAAATTATCGGCCGTCCTCGCAACCTCCTGACGGCCCAAATCAAGATACTGCCCCCCATCGCCTTCGGCAGCGCTTTTTTAAACAATACACCACTGGTAGCGATGATGATACCGGTCATCCAGGATCTGGCACGAACTTGCCGCCTGCCGGCCAAGCATCTTTACATACCCCTCAGTTTCGCATCCATCATGGGCGGGACCTGCACGCTGATCGGCACATCCACCAATTTGGTCATCGGCGGACTGGTAAAGGATGCGGTCAACCATGGCGGTGAGAGCCTACCCCCGATCCGACCCATCGAAATGTTTGATACGACCCTGGTGGCATTGCCGATCACAATTGTCGGCATAGCGCTCCTCTTGGTGGTAGGGCGATGGCTGCTGCCCAAAATAACGGAACCAAAAGACAAGGATGAGGTCCGTTGGCGGTCCTACCGTGCAGAGTTCGATATCCATGACGCATCCCGACTTAAGGGAAAGACGCTGGATGAATCTGGCCTATTGGGCACCCCCGGGGCGGAACTGCTTTCGGTGAGTCGCGAGGGCGTGCGGCATCATGATTTTGCCTCACTGGGCCCACTTGAGGCCGGTGATGTTCTGGCGTTTTCGGTGACCCGGGAGGCCCTGCTCGAACTATGGCGAACCAACCGGTTGCTGCCCCATGTGCGACCCTACAATATGGGAACCAAACGCCACACGCACCAGCTGACCAAAGTTGTCATCTCAAAACAGAACCGGGCCGTGGGCCGCAAGGTAGCCGAATTGCCATTGGATACGGACTATTATCAATACAAAATTGTGGCCGTCTCGCGCGATCGGCTGCCGGTTCGTTGCCCGCTGCATGACCTGACCATCGAGGCCGGCGATACGGTCGTGCTGGAGGTCAACGATTCCTTCTTCTTCGATGTCCGAACAGAAGAGGATTTTGCCCTGACCACGGCCATCGACGGTTTCCATGTCCAACGCACCGACAGGGCCCTGGAAGCCACCGCGATTACCGTTATCATGGTCGCGGTGGTGGCGATGGGATGGATGAGCATGCTCAATGCCGGACTTCTGGCCAGCGGAGCAATGCTCCTCTTCGGCTGTATCGATTATAAAAAAGCGGCCCGCAGTATCGACTGGGGCACGCTGATCGTGATTGCATGTGCTATTGGTCTTGAGTCGGCCGTCACCCGCAGCGGGCTGGCCGACATCCTCTCCGGCCTGCTGACCTCCATTGCCGGCGGCAATCCCTACTCGGCCATGGTCGTCATCTTTCTGGGATGCACATTTATGACCAATGTGATCACCAACAACGCCGCAGCAGCATTCATGTTTCCAATCGCCCTTGCTACGGCCGCCCAGCTTCAGGTCAGTTTCATGCCCTTTGCCATAACGCTCATGATTGCCAACTCATGTGCATTCATCACCCCGACCGGCTATCAGACCAACCTGATGGTCTGGGGCCCCGGCGGTTATTCATTCGGGGATTTCGTCAAGATAGGCATACCCATGACCCTGCTGGTGGGTGCAATGACCATTTTCCTGACGCCCATGATCTTCAGTTTTTAACTTCACAAGCATCCACAGATGAGGCAATCATATTGGTTTCCGCGAAGACGGATCGAGCAGCAACTGGCGGTAACATGTCAGGTAAGCGTTAGAGGCCAAGGCAAAGCATTTATGCGACTGGTTTGCTGAGCGGGGATGAAAAACGAAGTCATCGTATGCCAAACTTCAGCGGTGCCTCGTAAGAGGCGCCAAGGACCACCGGAAATCTAATACCAACCAGCCGGTTTTCGACTCTACGGGGTGTTTTGGTTTATAGTAGGAGAACGATCCATAGTTAGCTCTTTCTCGCTACATTTTTTATGAATCTCTTTTTAATTGCCACTACCTCAGATCAGCATACATTCTATAGTTGACCTGCACTTGATCTTGTAAGGAATGGTAGAAAACCTTGCGCATACACAAGCAGGGCAATCGCTGCATTGCACGGCATTTTGGATGGTGCGGCATACTCAGCAGTACGCCGCAGCGATCCAATTTGCTGTCGGTTTTGAATGGTGTGTTACCCCAAACTGCAGCTCACGAGCTGTTGACGCACAACTTCAAAGATGTCGCCAAACCTCAAAACACCAGTGACATCATCGCCTTTTTTTACGATCAACGGTTGATGAATCCCCATGACATATAGGTTTAACGCCTTTTCCAAAGTATCGTCCTCTTGAATGAATTCCGATTTCTCAGGAGTATGCATGGCTTGGCTCACTGTAACCTTGCTGCCGCGTTCGCACACGCTCTCGATAGGTTCCAGCCACAGTTTGAAATCCTTGAGCATATTGTTCACAAATTCTTCGGTCAGGGTCTGCCCCTTGGTCTTGCTACCCGGCTTGCGGTAATTGGGCTCCAAGGCACGGAAAATGTCGATCATGGTGACCTTGCCGACGAATTTACCATTATCGTCCACCACAATAGCGTCTCTATGAGCGTGCCCCTTCTCCGCTTTGCGCCTGTCCTCGATGGCTTTCAATACATCCGGGAGGTTGTTCTCTTTCTTTACGGTCACATAATTGGAAATCGGGATCATAACATCTTTAACCAAAATGTCTTTCACGTGTGGACCTCCTAAAGATATGAAATTGGGTAAATTTATCCAAAAAACCGATAGCCGTTTGCATTCCCATGCTAAGCTTATAACAAAAGTCGAAAAAAATATAAACCACCCATGCCTATCGGAAGCCGCGGATTTGAGCTCCAGAGATTGTTTGAAGAAGTGCATCAGACGTCATTGAATTTTACCGCAAATGGTATCAGGCGGCATGGGGACGCCCTTAACTGATCAACTTATTTCGAGCTGTCGCTGATTCAGACGGATCTGGCGTTGCGAAGGTCAAAATGAAAAAACCCCCTTGACATAAACGAATGATCGTTTTATATTGGCAATCATGAGAACGAAGGATGAACAAAAAAGGAAAGCGCTGATCGAAGCCACGGTCAAGCTTGTCAACGAAATCGGGTTTGCCGCAAGCTCTGTTTCCAAAATCGCCAAAGAGGCCAATGTTTCTCCTTCAACGCTCTATGTCTTTTTTAAAAACAAGGAAGATTTGTTGGTCTCAACGTATGTGGAAATTAAAATGGAATTGAGCCGCGCGATGCTGAACGATTTCGACGACGCGCTGCCCATCCGGGACATTTTAAGGAACGTCTGGTTTAGCGCATTTAAATATATTTCCAATAACTTGGAGTATTATCAATTTATCGAGCAATTTGCCAATTCACCGTATAGCGAACTGGTGGACAGGGAGGCTCTGGAAGAGCATTTCATTCCCCTCATCGAGGTCCTGCACAGGGGAATCGCACATAAAATCATTAAAGATGTCGATCGCAACCTGTTGGCGGCCTTTCTGTTTCATCCGCTCTCTTTTTTAGCCAATCCGCGATTATGCCATGATTGGCAATTGAATGCGCAAGAGCTTGAAACGGCCTTTGACATGGCCTGGGATGCCATCAAACTATAAATTTTTTGAAATGATTTAAAACGATCATTCGTTTATATTAAGCCTTATCGGACCGAATATCATGAAAACAGCAACCATTATTACAACAATTTTATTAGGAGTGTTGATCATGCATGCGCTTAATACCATGACGCTTCCGGCGTCAAGACCCGCAGGAGTTGAACCCAATGCGATATTGTCATCCCCCCAGTTCAAAGACGGAAAGTTCAACGGCGTCTCCGCTGAACTGAAGATGTCATTTATCGATTTTGTTTCCGGCACCATCGATTACTTTACCAACGGCAACATGAGCACACCGGAGGTGCATTTACCGGCCAAACCGGTCAACCTGCACCATTTTACCCAGACAGGCAGTGATCAGCTTAATGTCACCTGGCTGGGCCATTCATCCCTGATGATCAATATGGACGGGTATCGCGTGTTAACCGACCCTGTATTTGAGAAACGCGTTACGCTGTTGGGTCCCTCGCGCTTCAATGGGGATATCCCCTTGGACATCCACGAACTGCCTCCGATCGATGCCGTTATCATTTCTCACGACCATTATGATCATCTCAACAAGTACTCTGTACTGCAACTCGTCCATAAGACCCGTCGGTTCATCGTACCGTTGGCTGTCGGCAATCGACTGGCCGAATGGGGCGTCTCTGTCGAAAAAATAGTAGAGCTCGATTGGTGGGAAGCATACCGCCTCGACGACAGCCTGACCATTGTGGCCACACCGGCCCAACACTTTTCAGGACGGGGGTTGACCGATCGCAACAAAACCCTTTGGGCCTCCTGGGTCGTTCAGTCACCCCACCACAAGATCTTCTTCAGCGGCGATTCCGGATATTTTAACGGGTTCAAACAGATTGGTGAAACATACGGCCCCTTTGATATGACCTTTATAGAGTGCGGCGCGTACAACGCATCGTGGTCTCAGGTGCATATGTTTCCGGAACAGACCGTCCAGGCACACGTTGATCTGCGCGGAAAAGTTCTGCACCCCATCCATTGGGGCACCTTCAATCTGGCCCTGCACCCCTGGTATGAACCCATGGAACGTTTAGCGGCTGCTGCCAACACAGCCGGTGTATCCATTGCCACTCCCGTGGTCGGCGATACCACCATTTTTAACAATGACCTGCCTGATAACGGATGGTGGCGTCAGGCAATGGCACACCAAATTGAGCAAATCGCAAAGAATTAAGGAGAAATGATCATGGCCAAGCATGAATGGAACATCAACAACATCGCAAATCAGCAAGGTAAAATTGCAATCGTCACCGGCTCCAGCAGCGGCATCGGGCTGGAAACGGCCAGAGTATTGGCCCACAAAAGGGCCACTGTCATTATAGCGGTACGCAACGAGGCCAAAGGTCAGGCGGCTGTCGACTCGATTATAAATGATTCTGGAAATAAAGACGTCCACCCTATGGCACTTGATCTGGCCGATTTGGTATCGGTCCGGAGTTTTGCTGCACAGTTCAAAAAAAAGTACTCCCGCCTCGATCTGCTGGTCAACAACGCCGGCGTGATGGTTCCCCCCTATACCCGGACCCGTGATGGTTTCGAATTGCAGATGGGCACCAACCACCTGGGACACTTTGCATTGACCGGACTGTTGATCGACCTGATCAAGCAAACGCCAGGCAGCCGAATCGTCAACGTGAGCAGTGCCGCCCACAAATGGGGCAAACCTGATTTTGAAGATTTGGACTGGCGGAAGCGAAAATATAAAAAGTGGCAGGCATACGGCGACAGCAAAATCGCCAATCTCTACTTCACATATGCGCTGCAGAACAAGCTGGCCAAAGAAGCCGTTGATGTTACCGTGGCGGCCGCCCATCCAGGCTGGACCGCTACAGAGCTGCAGCGCAACACGTCGCTGACGTCCGCGCTGAATTTCTTCTTCGCCCAGAAAACCGACATGGGCGCCCTGCCCACCCTCTATGCAGCCACGGCACCTGAAGTGGAGAGCGGTGATTATTTCGGCCCGGAAGGCTTTATGGAGATGAAAGGTTATCCCAAAAAGGTGGACTCGGTACACTTGTCCCATGATGCGACAATAGCCGACAAATTGTGGCAAACATCGGAATCTTTAACCGGCGTCCGCTATCTTGAATAATTTAAAGACTAACGTTGAGCCCTTGGGGTCGGACCTAACCAAGTAATCGACATCTCACATAATACAGAAAAATTATCTGCCATATAATCCGTTAGTCGATCAGTTTTGCAATCAAAATCAGCACTCTAAGGCGATATTTTGCCGAAATTATGGCAATATCAAAGGTAATATTTGCCTGTTGGCTTGGTCCGACCCCAATTCCCGAATAGGCATTGGCCTTGGCAAAGCGCCCCCGATGAAAATGCGCTGGTATTCCGGGGACGCAAACACACCCAACAGCCGGATAACTCATAAGATTTTTTGGGGATAGGTTCTAATTTGGTGCCCAAGAAAATATTTTGGAACTTTTTCCGCTGTTAATTGTATTGTTAAGCAAAGTTCATTGACGAAACGGACCATCCCGGAAACCATAGATCCAGAATGCGAACAACAAATCGAGTCGTCTCTAAAACACTGAAAAACACATGAACCCAAACCTGGAAAATCAAATCATTGCGCAGGTCCAAGCCGGAGACATGGACGCCTTCGAACCCTTGATTCGACACTATCAGACGGCGGTATTTCGTATTCTGGCGAACCTGGTCACAGGAGCCATGGTGGAGGACTTGGCGCAAGATGTTTTTTTATCCGCATTTGCACGGATTCGACGCTTTAATCCCCAAAAGGGCAGTTTTCGATCATGGCTGTATGCCATTGCGCGCAACCGGGCCTTGAACGCGCTGCGAAAAAAGCGGGAGGTGCCGATGCCAAAACCGCCTGAAATCCATCATAACCGAACCCCAGTGGACGATGTCATCGCCAAGGAAACGCTTCTTCGGCTGGACACAGCTTTGAATGCCATGTCGTTTCAAGACCGCAGCATCTTCGTTTGGGTGGAGTTGGAAGGGCTATCCTATGCCGAAGTCGCCACCATTGAAGGCCTGCGGTTGGGAACAGTCAAGTCGCGCCTAGCAAGGATCAGGGCAAAACTGAAACAATCACTTTACGACGTGAGAAACTAAACCATGAATGACGATCGTCTTTATACCAAATGGATTGATCATCGCCGCAAGACCACAGTTCCTGAAGGATTCGCTCAGCGCATTATCCTGCTTATCGCTCAGCAGAAACCGGAACCAAGCTTCATTCCAGATCTGTATCGCGTCGCTGCGCACCGATTCATGAAGTGGGCGGCTGGTATCGCTCTGGCGTTGCTCGGTATCTTTCGACTTCTTTATGTTACCGGAAACCTTTTAATGGGGAGCGTGTTATGAAGATGCAACCATATCCCACCGAACCCGTTGAACGAAAGCCTCTCGTTGCCGTTTTACTTTCCGTCGCGGCCACAGGCTTGGGCCATATCTATTGTGGCCGCCTGACAAAAGGATTGATACTGTTCTTCATCAGCTTCGCCTTCGCTCCGGTCACGGTTTGGGCGGCACAGAGTGCCGCATCGGCTGTTGTGCTGTTGATGGTGATCGGATCCGTTTTGCTGATGCTTGTCGTGTTTGTGTATGCGGCCATCGATGCGTGTCTCCTAGCGCGCCGCATCGGATCGGGTTATGAAGTAAAAGAATACAATCGTTGGTATCTCTATCTGATCTTGATAGTGGTTGGCGTGGGGTATCCGTCCAATATGGCCGGCAGTATTCGGGACAATGTCCTGCAGGCCTTTAAAATCCCCAGCACCAGCATGGCGCCCAGCATCCTGCCGGGCGACATGGTGTTTTTGAACAAAGTGGTTTATGGCATGGAGACACCCCGGCGCGGTGATGTGGTTGTTTTTGTCTACCCCGATGACCGCAGACTATTTTTCATCAAACGTCTTGTCGCCATGCCGGGAGACAGCGTCGAGATTAAAGACAATCGCGTCTGGATCAATGACCGGCCATTGGAGTACAGCGACACATTACCACAGGATATCAATTTCAATGCCCAGGCCGGCACAACATATGTGGAAGAAAAAAACCAGAGACAAAACTACCCGATCATGACGCTCGACAACAAGAACCCAACAATGCCCAAGATGACCGTACCCCATGGTCACTGCTTTGTCCTCGGCGACAACCGGGCCAACAGCCGCGACAGCCGACACTTCGGCCCCGTTCCCCTGGCCGACATCAAAGGGCGTGTGGATTATATCTACTGGCCCGAATTGAGCTGGTCGCGTTTTGGGAGGGTTGGGGCACCTGTTGCTCCCAGTGAGAAGTAGTCAACGACCACCAGCATAGCGGAAGGCATGGAATTCCGGCCATAAGCCGGAAAGACGTTTAGCATGTCAGTGCTTATACCATTACAGTCGTGTCCGGGTTCACAACACCAGGTTTGAAAATATCTGAAATTCAGGCATCATTTCATGACTTTCGACAATAGCATACCTTTCTATGCTTTCACATTTCCTTCTTCATCTTATTTAGCTTTGAAATCTGTGTAGTTAAAGCCTACACATTTCCAGTTTCGAAAGATATATGGTGCTGGTTTGCAGGGACAGGGTCTGGAATCCCCTTAAAGGTTTAAGGGTCAATGCTTAGAAATGAAAAAAGGGCTTAGAGGTTCAAATCCTCTAAGCCCTTGTTATGTTTGGCTCCCCAAGCGGACTCCCTTCGGCTTCGCTCAGGGCAAGCTCACTCACTCTTATTGGCAAGCTCGAGTTTCTTTTTACGCGTCCATCCTTTGATTTGTTTTGCACGCCGGGCCACCAGGAAGCGATCCTCATGCGACTCTGAATAAAGCAGCGTTGCCTTATGCTGCCGCATTCGATTTGACATGTTGGTGGTGATCCCAGTGTAAAACTGGCCATTGCGATCGCAATTATACACATGCCACATAGGTCACTCCAAAAACAGAAAGGCCCTGCCGTTATATTGGCAGGGCCGGTGTTTTTGGCTCCCCGGTTCATCCACTCGGCGAACAAAGACAGTAACTGAGTTAATAACCTGTTATTATATTAATATTCGCCAAATTAGATCCCCCCGAAAAGGGCAAAAAACCTCTAAAATTGATGAAAATAAGACCAACAGGATCAACCCTATCAAGGTTGGGATGAAATATCTCGAACTATATGAAAGCAACCAAAAACTATCTTACGAATCACTGGCAAAAAAATTTGGAGTGACAAGGGCAAGGATTTGTCAAATGATTGCATTGGTAAAAAAATTACCACCTACGGTTACAAATCATTTTTTAGATGACAACAATGCAGATCATTTGTGCCACATCACAGAACGAAAGCTTAGGCCATTGACACTGATGAAAAATGATGCTGATAAAATCAGATCTTTTGATAAACTTTATAGTTCAGACTAATTCAGGGCACGATTATATTTGCCAGAAATAGCACAATCCGTGTCTATTGCGCCATTTATTTATATCCGATATTAAAATAATAGCATAAACAGGCATACTTTAACGAGTGCCCCAAAATATACTCGCTTAGAGGCATAGTAATAATTCATTAGCTAATATCGGTATTTACTCAATGTCATTGATATCTTGATTGTCTAGTGCATTGCGGATACTTTTAGCAATTTCACTTTTAAGAAGTGGTTTCATAAGAAATACGTTAACCCCTTTTGATAGCTCTATCTCCTGTGATTTAATGTTGCTGTAACCAGAGAAAAGAATAACTGGTATATCTTTCCGGATTTTTCTTATTTTTTCGATTAATTCCATTCCATTTAGCTTTGGCATATTCATATCAGTAAGCAGGTGAGTACGATTTATATATTAAGACTAGAGCATATGCAAAATATATCAAAAGTGGAAGCGGCCATATATCGGCTAAGAAAATACGAATCAAGTATGACAAAATTACTAATCAAATTATAGGAGATTGATACCACTTAATTTGTAGTTTGTATGGGCAGTAAAATCAGGCCAACCGATTTTTCTTACTCGCCTAAGAATAGAATATGCAAAAAATAACCTTCGACCGCCTCCAAAAATCTAAAAAAGCCCCTGCCCACAAATGGCAAGGTCAAGCACTAGAGGCTATCCAAAAGCTTGTAGATGGATCAAAGCATAAACCAAGCATTTTTAAATGTTTCAAAA
>JAAUYD010231232.1_pt1 | contig 22165 bp, 11 predicted proteins | sample 7278101 | NCBI WGS metagenome assembly JAAUYD01 (sample SAMN14350128, study PRJNA611818) | marine sediment metagenome | isolation source: surface marine sediment (0.6m) | place: French Polynesia: Moorea | collected 2018-08
GCAGCGATTTTCACGACGACCCGGATTTGGAGATCGAACGGTATCTGCAAATCGCCTGGATTGACGATATCAAGACGTTCGGCAGCGTCTATTACGCGCGCAGCCGGTGGACGATACCGACGGATTTCTCGGGCCTGATCACACGTGGGCGAGTCTCGGCTCGCCGCATCGCAACGGGCGCGCCGGACCCGGTCGACCCGATGGTGCATTGGGCCTATCCAATGATGTATTTGCGCGATACGGACGCGCTGGGCTTTGACCATGCAGAGCACGCCAGGCACGAGATCATTCGCGGTGGGTTCTACTATGGCTGTGTGCTCTGGTCGGTCATCGTAGACGATCATCGGAAAACCGGACATGAACTACCGCCAATCAACCCGACGCCCCTGGGTTTTGTGGAGAATCTCTGCGGACTGCTCGACCGGACCGGGGCCAACTATCTGCCCCTGATCCCAGTCGGCGACGACCCATATCTGGTGAGTGTCGACTCGACCGGCCCGAACCTCTGGCACTACCACACCAGCCCGGATGTGGTGCGCGATGTCGCGAACAGCCGGCAGCCGCTGACGATCCGAACCGATCTCGGCACGGTTTCGTTCCACGCCTGGACAAGAGGTGGCCGCAAGATTCTGGCCTGTACCGGTGGGGCCGAGCCGGTGTGTATGAGCGTCTTTCGAAGTTATCTTGATGTTTCTGCAAGCGCTGCCGCGCGTCTTGTGAAGGGGGAATGACATGACAACCAGCATCCAGAACCGCGATTTATCGGACTATGCCTACGCGCATCGGGCGAATTCGGATGCGAAGCTTGATATCAGCGGTATGGATAGTAGGCCGATTGATTCGAAGCTGGCCGCGGATGGCGTAACCGCCTCGAATGAACTGATGGGGAGTCTTCGCGAAGATAGCGATCTTGGCACGCTCATGGCGTCGGAGAATGTCACGGTCGTCGCGGCGCGAGATACGGCAACCGGCGACTATTCAGTCGGTTTTCGAGGTACTGCCTCTAAAGAGTTTGGACGGGAGCAGGATCAATCCAACAATCTTGGTATTGCGATCGACAGTCCGGACCTAAACCATGTGCGCGCCGTTATTCGAGCCGCCAAAGGCGCCGCAGAGCTCTATAAGGATGCGTTGGGCGGCTTTACCGGCCATTCAAAAGGCGGCTGGGAAGCGACCATAGCCGGGCTCGTCACCGGCAAACCCGTGACAGCCATCGACACGCCGGGTGTCGTCGGCGCTTTGCAAAATTCGTCGGTCCGTGCCGTTATTCGGGAAGAGCAAGGTTGGACCGAGGCGCAACTGGACGAAGCCATCGCATCTGCTCAGACACGGACGAATACGATTGTATTTCAACGTAGCTTCGTAAGTACTTTTCCTAGTTTAACCAACTATGCTACACGGCAAGGGCCTGGTCGGCAGCTCGTGGATGAGCTCGGTTACGACCCACCTGCTCTGATCGAGACGACCGATCACTTTGGTCGTGTGATGGTCGTCGTAACCCCGGACGACCAAGACGCGCTTTCGCTGCATAGCTTGGACAATCTTCCTGATGACCCCGCTTTTGAGGAATCGCTTGCGCGCGCGGAAGAGAATGGCGCTCTAACGTCTTTATACAATCCCGCAACTAGGAAATCCGCATCGGCCTTTACAGTTAACGGGAACATTTATTTAGTGGGCGACGTCAGCAATTTCGAGGATGCAGGCGGCAATCCCATTTCAACGCTGACATTCGCAGAACTGCAGGCGCGTTCTGGCAATGCCCCGGTGGGCGCCGATGAGTTCCTGTCTGTCTTCGACTACAAAGAGTATCGCTTTAAGGCCGGCGTCGGTAGAAATCCGGATGCTGTCGTTGAATTGAAGCGGGACTTCTCTGCAGGCCTGTTGGATTTCGCCGAGCTTGTCGCGGCTCTCGAATCCCTTGGAACCGTAGAAAACACCAATACCGCTACTGTCGAAGCGTCCGACAATGTCACCTTTTGGGATATGCAATATGACAATGGCGTCCTTCAGCGTATCTGGTCGGATAAATCCACAACTGTGGAGTTTACGGAGACGGTGGGCGACACGGTTGCAGGCACATTCATCCATCACGATGGAAGTACCGGCGGCGCCATTGAATTTGTCGGCGGGATTGACGGTGACAGGCAGATATTCACCAATCCAGACGGCACTTCAACACAAGTTGATTTTAGTGAGGATGATGTTTTTCTCACAGAATATGATGCGGACGGCGCCATCGTGTCTTTGGATAGAGTGTCCTACGAAGACTACGTGCCACCGAACCATCGTTTGTATGACGATGGTGACGGTGGCGACGGCGATAGCGGAGACTCTTCGGTTGACGACGGCGCGACCGGCGATAGCGACACCGGCTACTATTGGCATGATCAGGGCGACCTTGGGCTCAACCGGTACGGCGATTACCTGCCGGGCACAATGTCTCCGTCGTTTTCGCTCGGGTTAGGCGGCGGCCTAAACTACTCCGCCTATTTCGATGACACGCCGGAATTCTGGGGCTCATTGCTGAACGTGAATCCGTCGTTCCAGGCTTTGGATCCCGGTGTCTCCTCCGACTATCTTTTCTACAACGATTCAGGATCGACCGTGGACGGCGTGACGCCTTCTCCGATCGGGGCGGCTCGATCCGGGCTGGCGCAGTCGTTCCTGTTCGATGCGGGCGTCGCCAACCTGTCGGGGAGCCCGACAACGCGGGTGACGACGGACGAGGCCGGAGTTCGGTCGGTCAGCGGCGCGTTTCAGAATCCGGACGGCACGCTTGTCGACAGTATCGGGCCGGTGACGGCGAGTGGCGCGGGCTATGACGAAGACGGCTATTGGCGGTCGGCGGACGGGACGATCGCGGCGTTCGGCCCGCAAGAAGAGTTCGATAAGCTCTCGCCAGCCGAACAGCAGGCGCTTCTGGACAAGCGCGCGACCAATCAGCCCTTTTTCAGCTTTTTCGATTTTTTCGACAGCCTATTCGGCGATCACGAAGAGGAATCGGACTCGTCCAATAACGCCAATGACGGGCCGAAGCCTGAGTACGACCCTAAAACCGGGATTACCACGGTCAGCAACTTCCTGAGGGATTCCGGCGGCGGCTATATCGACAGTATCGGGCCTGTGACCGACGGCGGCGCCTATGACGTCAATGGAAACTGGCACCCGTCCAGTGGTCCGGTCGCCGCCTACGGTCCGATGGCGGAGTACAACGCGCGCACACCCCAAGAGCAGCAGGCGATCCAGGACGCCCGTGGCGGCGGCGCGTCTTTCTTCGGTGGGGGCCATCGTAGTGGAATCGCCAACAACAACCAAAGCGGTGAGTCAGGGAGCGACTATGACCTGAACAACGACGGGTTTGTCTCGGGCACGGAATCCGCCGTTGCTTCGGGGTTCGGCGACCCGGTTTACGGCGAGTTCGGCGCCGCACCGGGGGCAGGCGCCGGATCTGGTGGAGGCGACTTGACGGGCGGCGAATCATCGGACGGCAATCACAACGAAAGCGACGTGTATGACGGCGGCGACACGTATAAGGGCAAAACCGTAGTTCAGTCCCGCGGCGGCCCTGTCCTGTCCGGAAACGGTAAACCAGTGACTCAAGGTCCCGGCGGAGGCGATCCCAGCAGTGGCGGCGGCAAGTCGCCGGTTCTGATCGATCTGGATGGGGATGGGATCGAGATCGTACCGCTGGAGCGCGCGGAGGCGGACGCGGACGCGGCGGCCTCGGACGCCGATGGCGGGACGCTGGATGCGCTCTCGGCGACCTTCTTCGATATGGATAATGACGGCTATCGCGAGCGGACGAGCTGGCTGAGCTCGGATGACGGCTTCTTCGTGATCGACAAGAATTTGAACGGCCGGGTCGATCCTGATGGCGAGTTGGTCTTCGCCTTGGATACCGAGGACCCGAACGATACCGATCTGGAAGCTTTGGCGACGCTGTATGACGCCAATGGCGACGGCGTGTTGGACGCCAAGGATTCCGCCTTTTACAAAGCTCGGATCTGGCGCGATCTGGATCAGGATGGGGTGACCGATCCGGGTGAGTTGCAATATCTCCAGCAATTGGGGATTGAGAGTTTGACACTGACGGCGGACGGCGTCCAGGTCGAGCGCGACGGTGCGATTCTGGTCGGCAAGACCGATCTTGCCCTGACCGACGGATCCGCGCTGGACGCCTATGATGCGGTGCTGGCGAATTCGGGGACCGGCTATCGGATTGCCGAGGACGGGCTGCGGCTGGAGATCGAACAGACCGGGCTGTTCATCGCCGGCGCGTTGGGCGCCGCAATGATCGCCGACGCCGCTGCTGAGGGCGCGGCCGGGCTGATCGGCGCGGAGCTGGGTGATACGCTCTCAACCAGCGGAACGGACGGCGTGGTGTTGGACGGCGCGGAAGGCGACGATGTTCTGACCGGCGGCGAGGGCCCCGACTGGCTGACCGGCGGGGCTGGCGACGATGTGATCAGCGCGGGCCCCGGCAATGATGTTTTGGTCATCGACGCGGCGGATGGGTCTGTCGATGGCGGCGACGGTTATGACGTCGCGCTGCTTGAAGGGGCGGCGGGCGTTTCCCTGGCGCTGGATACGGCGGGGGTTGAGGCGGCGTTCGGCGGCGATGGCGACGATACGCTCACTGTCTCGGCGGCGGACGATGTCGACCGGATGATAATGGGCGGCGCCGGTGACGACACGCTGACCGGCGGCGCGGGCGACGATCTGCTCTCCGGCGGCGACGGCGCCGATACGCTGGACGGCGGGGCCGGCGACGACACGTTGTTTGTCGATGCAGCCGATCTGACTGGGGGCTCGGTCTCCGGCGGCGACGGCCGCGACACGCTCTATGTTGAGACAGCGGATGCGGTCACACTGGATCTGTCGGCGACCGGCATCGAAACCGCCTTCGGCGGGGCCGGCGACGATGTCTTCACCGCCTCGGGCGACGAAGCCGTTCAGATGCATGGCGCGGATGGCGCCGACACGCTGACTGGCGGCGGCGGCTTTGACGTGATCCTCGGCGGCGCGGGGGCCGATACGCTCGATGGCGGCGAGGAGTTCGACTATCTCTCCTATGTCGGCTCGACGGCGGCGGTCACGGTTGATCTGGCCGCGGGAACCGCGCAGGGCGGCGATGCGGAAGGGGATTCGTTCAGCAATTTCGAGGGCGTGATCGGTTCGGCCTTTGGCGACACCCTGACCGGGGACTCTGCGAACAACGCCCTGTTTGGCGAGGGCGGCGACGACGTGCTCGACGGCGGCGCCGGGTCGGAAGGCGACTATCTCGACGGCGGCGCCGGGATTGACACGGCCAACTACTCTGCCTCGTCGGGCGGCGTGACCATTGACCTGACTCCTGACGCCGATGGCGCGGCGCAGTTCCAGCAAGGCGGCGACGCGCAAGACGACCGGCTGTTCAACATCGAGAACCTAATCGGCTCGGCGCATGCGGACACTCTGAAAGGCGACGACGGAGACAATCTGCTCGATGGCGGCGCCGGCGCCGATGTGCTCAATGGCGGCGCCGGTGAGGATACGGTCAGCTACGCCGCATCAGGGGCCGGCGTCACCGTTGACCTCGCGGCCGGGACCGGGTCAGGCGGCGACGCCCAGGGCGACCAACTCTCGAACATCGAGACCGTCATCGGCTCCGTCCATGCGGACACGCTGACCGGTGACGACAAGGCAAATCGCCTCGAAGGCGGCTTGGGCGACGATACGCTGAACGGCGGCGCCGGCGATGATGTCTACCATTACGCTGTCGGCACAGGACAAGATACGCTCCACGACTACGCAGATGAAGTGCAGAGTAAGACCAGGACCGAGGTGCAAGAGTACCAATCACGAGAGTATAAAACGTATGGTATGAGGTACTATCAGTGGTCCTATGGTGGTGAAACTGTTAGTGAGTGGAAAGTATTGCGTGGCTATGAAAATGTGACCCGTACACGTGCGGTGACGGTCAACTACCAGGAGACGCATCAACTAGACGCTGGCGATGACACGCTCGTAATCGACGGTGATGTCTCGGTGGACGATCTTGTTCTGCAATTGAGCGGGAACGATCTTCGCATCGGTGTTTTGCCATCCGACACAAGCCCGGATACAAGCCTAGACGGCCTTTCGGATATCATCACGCTGAAAGATTGGACCAATGGTTTAAGCCGAATTGAGACGCTGAGATTCGCAAACAGCCCCGAGTCTGTCGATATTTCCTTAACCTCGTTGCTTGTATCGACCCTGCAGCCATCGTCGCAAACAGAGTCAATGAGCCTAGAGACGGACGGCTGGGGGTATTACGCTGCGTCCAACACAGGCGGCTCTCTCACCTCGCAATCTGTCGGTAGCTACATGCTCGGTCGCGCTGGGGACGATATGCTCCATGGCGGGACGGGCAAAGACACGCTGATTGGCGGTCTTGGAAATGATGCTCTATACGGCGGTAGGGGCGACGATACGTATCATTTCGGCGTCGGGGATGGGTCAGACCGAATCGTTGATCACACAGAGGAAACTGTCACGACGACGACGGCGAAGAACGAGACTTTTCAGTCCCGTGAAGCGGTCGATGCAGAGAGGAAAAGGAAAAAAACTGTCTATACATATGCCTATGTAACACGGACGCGCGCTGTTGAGGTCACCACCTCGGAGTTGGTGCATTTTGACGGGGGTAATGACACGCTTGTGCTTGGTGAGGGCGTGTCGCTGGAGCGCATCGTTGCGGATTTCCAGGGCTCTGATCTTCGTATTGGCATTCTGCCCGTGGATGCAGATCCGTCGACATCGCTGGACGATCTAAGCGATGTTGTGACCCTTGAAAACTGGATGGATGCGCGCGACCGGATCGAACGGATCGTCCTGGCGGATGGCTCTGACGCGACAGATACGGTCCTAAGCCAAGCGGTCCGGGGGCGCGACGCGCTGAGCGGGGTCGAGGATCAGCCGACCCTAATCACGACGGCTGAACTACTCTCAGGTCTGTCCGATACAAATAGCTATGTTTTCAGCGTGACCGATGTAACGGCTGATGCGGGATCGTTGGCAGACAATGGCGACGGGACTTGGACACTGACCACACCGGCTGATTACCATGGTACGGTGACCCTGAGTTACATGGTGAAAAAAGGTCCTGCGCCGCTCGTCGAGGCAAGCGCAGTGTTAGACGTTGCGTCGGTGAATGACGCGCCGGTTGTGTCTGGTCCGACGGAGTTGCCGGGAATCTACCATGACGACCTGCTGGTCGTGACCGCCGCAGATTTGCTCGCAAACACATCGGATATGGATGGCGATGCTTTGACTGTTGAAGGACTTACAGCGTCCAATGCGACCGTGACCAATCAGGGCGAGGGAACCTGGACGGTGACGCCGGCGGCGAATTTCTCCGGTCAAGTGGCGCTAAGCTACGGCGTGAGCGACGGCACGGACACGACGGCGGCGTCCGGCGCCTTTACCGTGACGCTCAGGGATCCGGATCTCACCGTCAACGGCAGTCCAGGTGACGATATCCTTTCTGGTGGAACTGGCCATGACACGCTGGTTGGGTTCGGCGGCGACGACCTTCTTGACGGTGGCGCCGGGCCGGAAGGCGACTACTTAGACGGCGGCGCCGGGACTGACACCGTCGACTATTCAACCTCTTCGGCCGGTGTGACTGTCGACCTGACTATGAAAAACGACGGCGCGGCACGGTTACAAAAAGGCGGTGACGCGCAGGATGACCGTCTTATTAGCGTCGAAAACCTGATCGGCTCAGCCCATGCTGATACGCTGACGGGGGATGATGGCGACAATGTGCTTGACGGCGGTGCAGGGCCTGAAGGCGACTATCTCGACGGGGGCGCCGGAATTGATACGGTCGACTACTCCTCCTCTTCAGCAGGCGTGACCGTTGACCTGACGCCGGACGCCGGTGGCGCGGCAAGGTTCCAGCAAGGCGGCGACGCGCAAGACGACCGGCTGTTCAACATCGAGAACCTAATCGGCTCGGCGCATGCGGACACTCTGAAGGGCGACGACGGAGACAATCTGCTCGATGGCGGCGCCGGCGCCGATGTGCTCAATGGCGGCGCCGGCGTGGACACGGCCAGCTACGCCGCGTCAACCGCCGGCGTGACGGTAAACCTCGAAGCCGGTACCGGGTCAGGCGGCGACGCCCAGGGGGACCAGCTTTCGAGTATCGAGGCCCTCATTGGCTCCGCGCATGCGGACACGCTGACGGGTGATGATGGCGTCAATCTGCTCGAAGGCGGCTTAGGCGATGATGCGTTGAATGGCGGCGCCGGCAATGATGTCTACCACTACACTGTCGGCACAGGACAAGATACGATCTTCGATTATGCTGATGAAACGGTAACAAAGACCAAAACGGAAGTGGAGAGCTATCAATCTCGTGAACGTGTTGATGTCAACTGGGTCACTACGAGCCGTTGGTACTCGGGAGAAACCTACAAGGAGACGATTAAGAAAGAAATATACGGTTATCGAACGCGAACGCGCGCAGTGACAGTCAACTACCAGGAGACACACCAACTGGATGCCGGTGAGGATACACTCGTAATCAACGGCGCAGTCTCTACGGACGATCTTGTTCTCAAATTAGATGGTTCCGACCTTCGTATCGGCGTCCTTCCGTCAAACCTAGGTCGAGATGCGAGCATCGACAGCCTCACTGATGTCATTACGCTGAAGAATTGGACCGATGGCTTGAGTCGGATTGAAAATCTGAGCCTCTCAAACAGCCCTGAGTCCCAAGCTATTTCGTTAACGTCGCTGCTTGTATCGACCCTGCAGTCACCGTCTCAAAGAGAGTCGATGATGCTAGAGACGGACGGTTGGGGGTACTACGCTGCGTCCGACACGGGCGGCTCTCTCGCCTCTCAATCCGTCGACAGCTACATGCTCGGGCGCGCCGGCGACGACACGCTCTATGGCGGAACGGGCAAAGATACGCTGATTGGCGGTCTTGGAAATGACGCTCTACACGGCGGCCGGGGCGACGACACCTATTACTTCGGTATCGGCAATGGGACAGATGTGATCGTCGATCATACAGAGAAGACTCTCACGACAACGGTTGTTAAAAATGAAACCTATCAGTCGAGCGAAGTTGTTGATGCAGTTCGAGAGTGGTGCAAAGTACCCCACGGTTGCAGCGATACGTTGCCGAATGTCGACCGTCAATGGGAGTGGCATGAAAGAATAAGGAAAATCTACGCCAATGTAACCCGGACGCGCGCGGTTGAGGTCACCACCTCTGAGCTTGTGCATTTTGACGGGGGCAACGATACGCTTGTGCTTGGCGACGGTGTTTCGCTGGAGCGCGTCGTCGCGGATTTCCAGGGCTCTGATCTTCGTATTGGCATTCTGCCGGTGGATGCAGATCCGTCGACATCGCTGGACGATCTAAGCGATGTTGTGACCCTTGAAAACTGGATGGATGCGCGCGATCGGATTGAGAGGATCGTTCTTGCGGATGGCTCGGACGCGACAGATACGGTCCTAAGCCAAGCGGTCCGGGGGCGCGACGCGCTGAGCGGGCTCGAGGATCAGCCGACCCTAATCACGACGGCTGAACTCCTCTCAGGTCTGTCGGATACAAACAGCTATGTTTTCAGCGTGACCGATGTAACGTCTGATACGGGATCGTTGGTCGACAATGGCGATGGGACATGGACGGTTACCCCGGAGGCGGATTTCAACGGCCCGGTTACGTTGAGCTACACGGTGACCGAAGGCGGCGCGCCGCTGGTCTCGGCCAGTGCGGTCCTGAATGTAGCGCCGGTGAATGACGCGCCGGTCATAACGGGCCCTGTCATCCTCCCGGCGCTGGACGAGGATGGGTCGTTGACGCTGACGGCGTCCGAGCTGGCGGCCACGACGTTAGACATCGATGGCGATGCGCTGAGCATATCCGGTCTCACAGCGACCAACGCGACTGTCACCGACCAGGGTGACGGAACCCGGACGGTGACGCCGGACGCGGACTTCTCGGGCGATGTGACGCTGAACTATAGCGTGACGGACGGGACGGATGCGACCGCGGCGACGGCGACCCTGACAGTGACGCCGGTGAACGATGCGCCGGTTGTGTCGGGTTCTGTTGCTTTGCCGGTGATTCCTGAAGACGGCGCCTTGACGGTGACGTCGGCGGATTTGCTGTCAAACGCCTCGGATGTAGAAGGCGACGCGCTGAGCGTGAACGGTCTGACGGCGACCAACGCGATCGTGACGGACCATGGCGACGGAACCTGGACGGTGACGCCGAACTTGGACTTCGTCGGCGAGGTGACGCTCGACTATAACGTCAGCGATGGCGCGGATGCGGCGACGGCGTCCGCTAGCGCAATGATAGCGCTCAGGGATCCAGACCTGACCCTTGCCGGCGGCCCAGGCGCTGACGCTCTTTCCGGCGGGGACGGCCATGACATACTTATTGGCCTTGGCGGCGCCGATACGCTCGACGGCGGGGACGGCGATGACGTACTGATTGGGGATCGCGAAGAAGCGACGCCGGAAGATCCGCCCGGTCCGCAAACCTTTGGCCAAAGCGGCTCCGTGATGATGACAGAGTCGCAGCAGGCCGACGAATGGTTCAGCGTCTCTTTCGATGCGCCCTTGGCGGACGCCGTGGTGGTGATGGGTCCGATCTCGATGAATGGGGCACAGGCCGCGGTTCCGCGGGTGCGCAATGTGACCGAAACCGGGTTCGAGTTCCAGATCGACGAGTGGGACTATCTGGATGGCGGACATGCCGCCGAAACGGTCAGCTGGCTCGCAGTCTCGGCCGGTCGCCATGTTCTCGAAGACGGGCGGGTGATCAGCGCCGGGACGCTCGACGGCACGCAATCGCGCAGCTCTGTGGATTTCGAGACCGCATTCGACGGCAAGCCCGTCGTGTTCAGCCAAGCGATGAGCGCTGAAGACCCCAGGGCGGTGACTACACGGCAGGCTAGTGTGACCGCCAACGGCTTCGAAGTATCGCTGCAGCTTGAAGAAGCCTCCAGAGGACAAGCGGTCTCGGGAACAATTGGGTGGATCGCGATCGACGCCGGCGCAGGACCGGGCGTGACCGCCGGTGTGACACCCGATGCGGTGACGCACAAGGACTATGCAATTGCGTTCGGCGAGGGGTTCGACGCGGCGCCGCATTTCCTCGCCCAAATGCAAACGACCGATGGCGGCGACACGACAGCGATGCGGTATCGCTCACTGGATGAGGCTGGAGCCACAGTATTCCTACAGGAGGAACAGTCGCGCGACTCGGAAACCAATCACACGACCGAAGCGGTTGGCTGGCTTGCTTTGTCCGACGGCGCACTAGAGGTTCAGAGCGCAGCCGCGCAGGCGCTCGGGGATCTCGATGGTGGCGCAGACACGCTAACGGGCGGCCCTGGCGACGATACGCTCGATGGCGGGGCAGGAAACGACACCTACATCTTCAACTCCGGCGACGGCAAGGATGTCATCTCCGACGCAGGCGGTGCGGCGGATGTCTTGGAGTTCGGCGCCGGGATCGAGCTGGAGGACCTGTGGTTCCGGTTTGCGGACTCTGGCGAATTCGATATTGGGATCGAGAGCGGTATACATGAGACGGCTGTCTCGGCGCTTAACGACCGCATCCGTCTGGACGGCGGTTCAGCTGAGCATGGCGGGATCGAGACGTTGGCCTTCGAAGACGGCTCCAACGCCGATCTCGGCCTGTTGATCGAAGCGATGGCCGGGTTCGACAAGGATCCGGAAGGCTCGATCAGCCTGCAGCGCTCCGACGTACGCGACACCGCCTATTCCTTCCTAGCCGCTTCGACTTGATGCGGGTAGGGCAAGGGCTCTGTCCGCTGCAAGCGAATGGAGGAAGACTCGCGTCGAGCGACAGCGGCGCTCGCCCAACAAGCGTCAGGCAGTCGTAACCAGTCTTTAGCCGCTGTAGCGCATTTGCTGTTTTGTGTGGAGAACACCGACAACGTACAGAGTCTTTCGCACATCTGATTTTTGGGGATAGTTCCCTTTAGGATTTCTGAGGGGAGCGACAGATGAGTGACGAGGAGACGGAGGGACCGATGGCCGAAGTGATCTGGATCGATGATGACCAGATCTAGGATCGTATGGGCGGACTGGTCCGTGGGATCGTTGAGGAAGCCTTGAACGCGATACGGGATTCGGAGGCCGGCCGGCTTTGTGAGGCGGCGCGATACCAACGCACGAGCGGCCGCAAGGATACACGTGCCGGCGGATACGAACGGTCGCTGAATACTAACGCCAGTAAGGTTTAGCAAAAAAGTTTTGACGTTGCGACGCCAGACATTTGAGACCTTAACCATCGAACGCTATCAGCGCGGTGAGAGTTCGGTTGAGTAGGCCTTGATTGAGATTTACCTGGTCGGCATTCCTGCGCTATGTGGCGGGTTGTGGACTCGGCGGTGTGCAGTTGATCGTCTTGGACGCCTGCCAGGAGTTGATGGAGAGCGTTGCGAAGTATCTGCGCAACGCCTGCTGACAGCGCTATATGGTGTATTTCTACTGCTGTGTCTTCAACGATGTGCTGCAAACTAATCGCCCGATGCTCTAGACACGCAAAGCCTTGGCCTGTTCCGGCCCGGGTTTGCTTTTCAACGAGACGGTAGCGATTTCCCAAAGCGCGCGCCTATCGGGAGGCGGCGGTTCGATCGGCCCACGCGACAGGATCGAATAGCGAACTTGGTCCAGCCCAGGACCCGGGGGAGCGGTTTTCTCATGATACCGCGCGACATATTGTTTTCTGTTGACTTGGGATATCGCCGTCGACCCGCCGCCGGGCCGAAACCCTTCATTGTCGTGATCAAGCGCCATGTATGTGCCCTTACGGCGGTCCCAAGTAACGCCTCTCTGATCAAACCGGCTCTTGAGATCCAAATCCTCGTAGCCCCAGCCCCAATAGTCGTTGGCGTAGCCATCCACGCTGCGAAAGCTCTTGTTGTCGATCAGAACCGCACCACCATAGAAATGTTCAAGCGAATGCTGCAGGACGCGGTCTGATTTTCCCGGCGCAATAGGCCTGCGTTCCGCTCCGTACCAGACAATCGCGGTCGGTCGATTAACGGCTGAATAATCAGCCCAAATAGGCAAGTAATCAATGTCGTGGAAGCAGATGTAGTCGGTTTCTTTCTCCAGCAGAAGAAACCCAATGTTCTTTAGGAGGCCCCGATTGAACGGCTTCTGAGCGGTTTGCTCGACAAACAGCACCCTATAATCAATTTCTTTGTCTAATTTGTCGCGCGCAAAATATTGAGAAACATGAGGAACGAATTGCCGAAAATGCGCCTTGCGATCACGGTATGGGACGATGATGCCGAGTTTCATAACGACAATCCCCCCAAAGCTGCATTCTTTACACGGACGTTGTGAGTGAATGACCTTCAGAATTCATACTCTATCGGGAATTCAGTCAGAATTCTAGAGGTCAGTTGCGGATAGGGGCGGACTCCTGCGCTAAGGGATTTTCGGAGTGATTCCGAGCCATCGGTACTCACCGGTGTCAACGTCGGCTGAAAACTGGCCCACCTCGCCGGTTGGAAAGTGACCCACCCTTTGATGGCGTCTGATGCCGGAGAGTGCAGAATCCTACGCTAAGGCGGTTTGATCATTTTTTGACCACCTGTATTCGCCGGTGAGAAGGATGTGGGCCCATCCGAGTGGCGAGATGTGCGCTAGCAGGTCTGGTGAACAATCCAGACGGTCGCGTTGGCGTGCCGTGACAGCTTGGCCAAGGTGCTTGGTGTTCCAGTAAATGATGATAGCGGCAAGCAGGTTCAGCCCGGCCATTCGGAAGTGCTGGCCATGAGCTGTTCGATCACGGATTTCACCTTGGCGACCAATACGCAGGGCGTTTTTCAGCGCATGATGCGCTTCGCCCTTATTCAGGCCGGTTTGGGCACGGCGCTGCATGTCGGCATCCAGCAGCCAATCAATGATGAGCAGCGTCCGTTCGACCCGGCCGATTTCGCGCAATGCTACCGCAAGTTCATGTTGTCGAGGATATGCAGCGAATTTTCGCAAGAGTTGGCTTGGCGGCATCGCGCCCACAACCATGGTGGCCGCTGCGCGTAGGATGTCGGGCCAGTTCGATCTGATGACAGGTTCCCTAACCTTGCCGCCTATCAAGCCCGTCAGCTCTTTCGGGCAGGATACCGGATTGAAGAGGTAGAGGCGCTTCGATGGCAGATCCCGGATGCGGGGGATGAACTGAAAGCCCAGAAGGGCGGTGACGGCGAAAACATGGTCGGTGAAGCCGCCCGTGTCTGCATACTGTTCGCGGATTTTCTGACCTGCGCCTGTCATCAACAGGCCGTCCAGGATGTAAGGGGCCTCGTTCACCGTGGCCGGGATGGTCTGGGTGGCGAAAGGGCCGAACTGGTCGGAGACATGGGTATAGGCTTTCAGACCGGGTTCATGGCTGTATTTGGCGTTGATCAGGTTCATCGCCTCGCCCTGGCGGGTGGTCGAGAAGAATTGCCCGTCGCTTGAAGCGGTCTGCCCTGCGCCCCAGAACCGGGCCATCGGCAAGGCAGATTGACCTTCGATCACCATGGCCAGGGCGCGTGCCATCGCCTCGCTTTCCACATGCCAGCGCGCCAGGCGCGAGAGCTGGAAATAATCATGGGTGTTCGTTGGCCCCAGCCATTTTGCTGAGGCCAAGGTTCAGCCCTTCAGCCAGTAGCACGTTCAGCATGCCGACCCTGTCTTTGCATGGAACGCCGGTGCGCAGATGGGTGAAGGCCTCGCTAAAGCCGATCTCGTCATCCACTTCGAGCAGGAGGTCTGTGATCCTGATCTCCGGCAGGCGGTTGTAAAGATCGAGCACCATGGCATCGGCCTCTTCGGGGACAGCGGCCATCAGACGGTCGATCTTGAGCACGCCATCTTCGATAGAACCTCCCGGAATGGCGCCCGCCCTGGCGGCGCGGGCCAGTCGTTCCAAGCCATCTGCTAGGCGAGATTTTCGATCCGCGAGCCAGAGCTCCGGTTCAAACGGCATGGCCAGTTTTGGCGTGGCCGTGGCAACTTCTGTCGGAACCAGCGCGTCCTTGAGATCGCCATACCGGCGGGAATGTGTGAGCCAGATGTCGCCGGCACGGAATGCGTCGCGCAAGTGGCACAGGACCGCCACCTCCCAAAGCCGGTTCCCATCGTCGTGATTCAAATGTCGATGCCATTTCGAAGCCCGGCGCAGAAAGGTCAGTGGCCGGGTAGCCGTCGTTTCCGTACCCGCGACGATGTCGGCGGCGGCTAGCAACGGTTCGGCCACCGGGGCCGCCTGAATGTCGAGCGCCCGCAGCATACGCGGCGCATAGCGTCGGAAGCGATGATACCCGTGAACAACATGCGCCAGTGGATCAGCCGCCAATGTGTCGGTGAGTTTGGCGGCGTTGGAAACAAGGGCCCTCAGCGATGACCAGCCTCCGGCGCTTTGAATGGCCTCGATCAAGGAGGCCTGATCTTCATGTGCTTCCAACAGAGCTGATCCAAAGTTTGAGAAGCCCTGCAAGGTGTCTTTCAAAGCAACCTTGGCGTCATCTGCCCGAGCATCGCATACGCGTTTGGCCTCGCGCCACGTCTTCCCCACAATCCGGTCATGGCTCTCGACCACGGCATCGGCAATAGCACTGCGCCATTCCAGAGCGCAGACCGCGAGGATGGCAAGGCGGCGATCGCCGGAAATATCCCGCAGATCTCCGGCGAAGTAACGTTCACCTTGCCGTCGGAGGCGCGCGATACGGTGGGGCGGCACACCCGACAGGACGGTTCGGTCCACGGCCATGGTCTGCAAGAATTCCAACCGGTCGAGCAGCCGGTTTATGTCGGCTGAGTTCTGGCCTACCTCAAACTGGCGCAGCCAGACAAAGTGGGTGACAGAACCGTCCGCCATTCCCGTCAGCAAGGCGTCAAGTCGGCTGCACATCTCATCATCCAGCCGGTCGGCAATCCGAGCGTCGATCCGTCGCTCTGCAGCAACGAGTGCATCCGCGCAAAGGCGTTCGATAACCGTGATCCCTGGCAAAATGGTCTGGGTCGCCCGGCATTGTTCCACGAAACGCCGCGCCAAATCCTCGTTCGATCTGGCGGTTTCGGCTGTTCTCTCCAACCAAGCCTTCAGGTCACGCGATCCTCGGCCAGCGAACATCTTGTAGCTATAGAGATCCCGCAAGGCCGCCAGATGTTCATGACGCGTTTCTTCGCGGCTTGCATATCCCGCCAGATCGTCTGGCTTCAGCCCAAGCTGCGCAGCCAGGAAGCGCGTGATCTCCACGGGAATGACCTCGCCTGGGGTCAACAACCGACCGGGATAGCGCAATGCGCAAAGCTGGAGAGCAAACCCAAAACGATTGTGGGGGCGGCGCCGGGCGCGGATGATTTCCAGATCGTCGTCCGCAAGGGTGTAGTGGCGCAACATTGCCGTTTCATCGGTCGGAAGATCAAAAAGTGCTGCGCGCTGACGCTCGGTGAGGATAGTACGATGCGCCATGTTTCTTTTGCTTGCCGCATATAGTTTGCGTATTGATGATTAAGGTACTGAATAAGAAATTGTTCAGGTGACTGAAAGCGCGTCGTTTTCCAGTTCGTCTCAAACGAACGTTTGTGAAACATGCTGATTGGCTATGCACGGGCCTCGAAAGCCGACGGCAGCCAGTCCCTCGATTTACAGCGAGATGCATTGGTCGGAGCAGGGGTCGAAGAAGGCCAGATCTATTCGGACCTGGCATCTGGAAAGAAGGATGACCGATCCGGTCTTGAGGCCTGCCTCAAGGCATTGCGCAAGGGCGATGTCCTTGTTGTGTGGAAGCTCGGCCGTATGGTGCGTAGCGTCCACCACCTTGTCAAAACCGTCAGCATGCTGTCCGAGCGTGGCGTTGGCCTTAAAGTTCTCATCGGGCAAGGGGCGCAGATTGACACAACGACTGCGGCTGGCAGGCTGTCATTCGGCATCTTTGCCGCTCTCGCCGAGTTTGAAAGCGAGGTGATCCGCGAACGCGCAAAGGCGGGGCTCCAAGCCGCTCGTGCGCGCGGCCGGAAAGGTGGAAGGAAGTTTGCTTTAACGAAAGCGCAGGTCCGCATGGCTCAGGCCGCTATGGCAAGTCGCGATACATCAGTCTCAAAGCTCTGCAATGAGCTAGGGGCTAAACCGGTCACGTTCTACCGGTATGTCGATCCCGACGGCAATCTAAGCGATTAGGGGAAACGAGTTCTCAGCGCTTAGCGTAGGATTCTGCACTCCCCGGCAACAGACCCCTTTAGGGTTCTGCGCGAAGCCTCAAACTTTCACCGAGCGATTTGCCTCAGTGTGGCAAGGCTAGATTTCAACTGCTCAAATAGGTAGTCCACGAACACCCTCTGCCGCGCCGTTATGTAATGTCGGTCTGGGTAAACGATCTGCAGCGCCGGGCCTGATGTTGTATGTTGCGGCAGAACCTCAACCACACGGCCCGCTTGGATATGTGCATCTGCAAAGAGATCAAGCGTCTGAATGATCCCCGCTTTTGCGACACAAATCTCTATCATGGCGATCCCGTCATTTATACTGATCTGTGCGGACGTAACTCCGCCCTCGATACCAGTATCCTCTAAAGCACGGAACGGCACTGTGCGGTTGGTGTCCTTGCTGCGAAACCCGACAAAGCGATGGCCTGTAAGGTCAGATAGTGTCGCGGGTGTGCCGTGTTCCGCGAGATACTCAGGGGATGCAACCAGGATCGTCCGCGTCTCACAGATCTTCCGTGCGATCAGGCTGCTGTTTTCCAAGCTGCCAATGCGGAGCGCGACATCAATGCCGTCCCTCACAAGATCGGAATACTGGTCACTGAAATCGATCTCGAGCGAGATCGAAGGCTGGGCCGAGGCGAAATCTGCGAGGATTGTGGGCACGTGACCTGCGGCCAGAACCGACGGCAAACTAACGCGTAGAGGGCCAACCAAACTGGCCTGTTGCGCCGTCAACTCCGCCTCTGCCGACGCCAGTTCTTCAAAAAGCCCCCGGCATCGATTGTAAAACTGCGTGCCTTCCGGCGTTAGGCGCATGCGACGCGTGGTTCGGTTTAGTAATCTGACACCGGTCGCTTCTTCATAGCGCGCCACAGCCTTGCTCGCCCCGGAGGTCGAAATGCCCAATCGGCGCGCAGCACCCGCAAATGTCCCCGTTTCCACAGCCGCGAGAAAAATCTCAATCATGGGAAGATTGGCTTTTGGCATCGTGGACATCTCGCTTGTGACGACATTTTGTCACTAATCAAGAGAAAACAAGATAACTAGTCAATAGGCGATGACCTGAGCAGCTTAGTCGGGCCACTCGGTCTGACCATGACCGTGTTCAAGAAAGGGAACCACAAGATGCTTTTGGATCATTTTGATCTGCACGGTCTTGACTTGCAAAACAGACTTGTCATGCCGCCGATGACCAGAAATCGCGCAAGTGACGGGGCCGTGCCATCCGCGCTGGCTGCAACCTATTACCGGCAGCGCAACGCCGCAGGCCTGGCGATCACCGAAGGCACGCAACCCGCGCCCCACGCACAAGGCTATCCCAGAACGCCCGGGATTTACTCTCAGGAGCAAGTGGAAGGATGGCGACGGATCACCGACGCGATCCATGCCGGTGGGGCAAAGGCCTTTGCACAGATCATGCATGCGGGACGCGTGGCGCATACGTTGAACACAGGTGGCGCGCGTGGTGTCGCGCCAAGCGCGATTGCGGTGTCGGATGGCAGCAAAGTCTATACCGACCAGCGGGGCGAAGTGCCGTTTGAGACGCCAGAAGCCCTAAGCCCGGCAGGTGTTATCGCCGCCAAGCAGGAGCACAGCATCGCAACGGAGAACGCTTTTGCTGCTGGCTTCGACGGCGTGGAGTTGCATGCAACCAGCGGATATCTTGTTGCCCAGTTTCTGGCCAGCAACAGTAATCAGCGGACAGACCAATATGGCGGTTCCGTCGCAAACCGAATCCGGTTCGCCATCGAAACGCTGGAGCAGATGATTGATGCCGCACGAGCGGCCAAACCAGAGTTGGGCGCGGCTGCATCGCGCCGTGTCGGCATTCGGATCAGTCCCGGTCTGGTATTCAACGATATCCACGACGCAGATCCGGTTGAGACTCACACTGCCCTTCTGCAGGCGATTGCGCCATTGAACCTGGGCTATGTGCATATCCAACGGATGCCGGACTTTTTTGGCGATTTTGACGGGCCTGACGTTGTGGAGCTGTTTCGGGACAAAGTCGGGACTGTCCTGATCGCCACGGGCAACTACGCGCCCGCCGAGGCAGAGGCCACGCTCAAGGCCGGAACAGCAGATCTGATCGGATTTGGCCGGGGCTTTCTGGCCAATCCGGACTTCGTTAAACGCCTCACACGAGGCGGCGATCTGAACACGCCCGACCCCAACACATTCTACACACCCGGACCAGAGGGATACACCGACTATCCCGCTGCATCCTGAGCCGCATTACCATGAGAGGATAAGACGATGAAGGTCAAGAAACTGGGGCGCCAGGGCTTGGAAGTATCTGAGCTTGGGCTTGGAACCATGGGCATGACGTCGATGTTGGGCTTTCCCGGCCTCTACGGGAAACCTGACGAAGCCGAAGCGACCGCCACCGTCCATCGGGCGATCGAACTGGGTGTGACGCTGTTTGATACGGCCGAAATCTACGGCCCCTTTGAGAACGAGATTTTTCTTGGCAAGGCTCTGGCGGGAAAGAGGGACCGCGTCAAAATCGCAACCAAATTTGGCTTCACATATTCGGGGGTCGAGGTTTCCGGCAAAAACAGCAGCGCCTCTCATATCAAAGAGACTGTCGACAAGATGCTCACACGGCTGGGCGTCGACCATATCGATCTGCTGTATCAACACCGGCTGGATCCCGACACGCCGATTGAGGAAACCGCACAGGCGGTCGGAGCGTTGGTCCAAGAGGGCAAAGTGGGCTACTTCGGTTTATGCGAAGTCAGCGCCGAAACAGTACGCCGCGCGCATGCCGTGCATCCGCTCACTGCCGTTCAGACTGAGTACTCCCTGTGGGAACGCGAACCTGTAACCAAGATCCTGCCGACGCTTCGCGAGCTGGGTATTGGTTTTGTACCCTACAGCCCCCTTGGGCGCGGCTTCCTGACGGGCGCGGTCAAACAGGAAGATACGAAGCAAGATTACCGGGCCTACGATCCCCGCTTTGCAGACGAGAATTTTGACCGGAATGCCAGCGTCGTCGAGGCGTTGAAGCACACCGCGTCCAAGCTTGATCCGGAAGGTGGGGTCACGCCGGCTCAGGTCGCGCTTGCCTGGCTGCTGGCGCAGGGCGACGACATTGTGCCTATTCCCGGAACCAAACGCAGAAAATACCTCGAAGACAATGTACAGAGCACCGCGCTTTCCTTGTCGCCCGAGATCATCTCACGACTGACTGCCGCCGCGGCCGATGTTGCCGGAGCCAGATATGCAGAACAGCAGCTTGAAGATATCGACTAATCCAAACGCCCCTTTTGATCGGAGACATTCCATGAGACTGTTCAACCGACTTGTCGTTCTTATGACCGCCGCAACACTCTATGCGTTTGTCGGGCTTACAGCCGCCATGGCGGACCGCCCTGCGCCGGACCTGTCCGCCTTTACCCACCATACGGCCATGGTGAACGGGTTCCGCATGCACTATGCAGTGGGCGGTGACGGGCCGCCGGTGATCCTGCTGCACGGATTTCCTTCCACGTGGTATGAATGGCGCTATGTCATGCCAGAACTGGCCAAAAGCCACACGGTGATCGCGCCTGACCTGCGCGGCTTGGGTGATAGCGGACGCCCCCTGACTGGATACGACAAAAAGACTTTGGCCAGCGACATCACAGCCTTGGCCGATCATCTCGAGTTGGGCCCCGTGAATGTCCTTGCACACGATTGGGGTGTCACAATTGGTTATCTGTTCGCTGCCTCTGATCCCGAGCGTGTCAACAGCATGGTGCTGGTCGATGGCCTGATGCCTGGGCTGGGCTACGAGGTTGCGCTTGATGCATCAAACGGAGTGCAGTTTTGGTTCACAGCGTTCAACATCGTTCCGGACTTTCCTGAGGCGCTGATCTCAGGACGGGAAGAAATCTATCTCAACTACTTCTACAAGACCTTCTCATACGATCCGACCGTTTTGACAGTGGAAGACGTCGAGTACTACGTCCGCGCCTATCGCCAACCCGGCGCCCTTCGTGCGGGTCTGGCGTATTACCAAAGCTTCTTCCAGGACATGGAGGACGTGCGTGCGGCGGCAGAAACAAAGCTCGAGATGCCCATCCTCGCGATCGGCGCGGCCGCCACAGTGGGCCAGTTCATGATCGACGCCACGATACCGATTGGCACAAACGTGTCGGGCGTGGTCATGCCGGAGACCGGTCATTTCGTGCCCGAAGAAAAACCGGAAGAACTGACGCGACTGGCGCTCGAATTCTTCCAACAGAACTAGGGTGCGGGACACTTTGAAAAGGATCGGCGAACCGACTGGCGTTACACATCATTGTGTGACGCCAGCGCTGTAGGATTGCGTAGGCTTGGCGCTTTGATCCTTCGTTTTCTTTGCGTTCTGTAGTGTGGCGACACCTTCGGCCGCGCGGTGCGATCTACCTTAAACGGTGCTTTCAATGAGTATAGTTCACTGCCTGCTCCCATGTATCTCGGTGCTGCATCCCTAGTGTCACGTAGCCCTTAATTGGGTTCGTCCCAACAAAGGAACGTGAAGTCCCACAGGGATCGGCGTAAACAGCTAATCTGTCTTGGTTTTCCCATGATCTGCGCCCCCTGTTCTGGAGAGTGACGGTGCGCGACACCGCCTTTCTGCAGGCGGCCGAGCTTCAGGTCAGCGGCGACCTGGTGCTGCGCGCCGGGACGTTCCTGATCGATAGCGGTTCGGAGGAGACGCGCGGTTCCGGGGTGATGACCTCGAGCGGGGGTTTCGGCGGCTCGTCGGAGCGGACCTGGAACTATCTGACCATCACCCAGATCCCCTCGCTGATCGATGTCGGCGGGGATGTGACGCTGGAGGCGACCGTCGAGGCCCGGATCACCCCGTTCCCGTCGGTCGCCTCCAGCGTCACATCCCCGCCGACATCGAACAGCGAGGGGATCTGGGTGATGGTCAGATAGTTCCAGGTCCGCTCCGACGAGCCGC
>JAAUYD010032029.1_pt1 | contig 22164 bp, 20 predicted proteins | sample 7278101 | NCBI WGS metagenome assembly JAAUYD01 (sample SAMN14350128, study PRJNA611818) | marine sediment metagenome | isolation source: surface marine sediment (0.6m) | place: French Polynesia: Moorea | collected 2018-08
GACAGCTTGGATTGAGTTTCTATTAGTCAAATTAGGTTTAACAGTCTTATTAATGTAGTTACAAGCATCAGCAAATGCCTTAGCAGTATCGTCTAATAATTGACGCTGCTCTGATGTAGGTTGAAGCTTGAGAACTAGGGTTAAGACTTGTTTCATCGACCTTAAAAACTCACCAAAATGAGTTTAGCATAATATCCTGTGCAAAGCACGTTTGTTTGTTGGTCGCAATTCCTCCCACGAACTTCGTGCCTTGTTCGGGGCTTCCTTGCGACATTTCGGTGATAATTAAACTTGTAACTTGACCTCTAAATATTGCGGTTGATAGGTATAGACGTATTGCAATACTTGCTCAAGGTCACGTTTATTGGTTAGGGCAATACATCCTTGAGTTCCATCTTCTCCGTTGGCTTGTTGAAAAGAGGGGTCATAATGAATCCCTAAAGCTGACCTTCCGGTAGGAAAGAGAGGTTCAATGGGGAGAAATCTTCCCCCAACTTCAGGATGAGTTCCGGCCACCTCTGCACTCGCTACCTGATATTGACCATCCGGTAGTGGTGCTTCTGTTCCTGCTTGGTGACGATTTCTGTTTTGACTGTTAGCTCTTCCTGTGACAGTTTGATAGGTTGCAATTAAGCGACCATTGCCATACAGTCGTAACTCATAAATGGGGTTCCCCAAGGTGTTACGAGTATTGGTAGGCGTTAAAGTCATATAACTTCCTTGAGAAACCTCTGCATTTTCGTAGGGTTGAGCAGGGGGTTGTGAATAATAATTGTCTGACGATTTGGGAATGTTCGGTTCCCTCTGCCAAGATTTAAAGTTTTCGTGATAACTGGGTTGTGTTTTCTCGTAATTGGAAGGGTTAACAGGAATAGGCGTTTTTAGGGATTGTTCTGAGTTAATCGTAGACGGCCATTGTTTGTTTTGTTCTTGGCTAAAACTTGAGGGATTTTGGCTAGTAAACTCAATATTATTCTGCTCTTCAATGGTTTCAAAGGTTTGTTCTTGTTTTTGTTTTCCATGAGAAACATAGGCAAACATAACAACACAACTTAATAAGGCTAATGTAAGTTTAAATCTCATAATTAATACCTGTTTCTATCAAGATGAGAAGAAGTGAGTTTACTGAATATCAACGATCAATAATTGAGGTTTATAGGTTTCAACAAAGCTCAATAATGTGGCAAAATGTTGGCGAGAACTCAAGCCAATACAACCAGCAGTCCCATCCTCCCCGTTACTTTTATTATAACTTGGATCATAGTGAATCCCCAAAGCACTTCTACCCGTAGAAAATTGAGGATAAACGGGTAAAAAACGCCCCCCCACTTCTACTAAAGTTCCTGGTACACTATGGGAACTGATTTTATAATTTCCATCAGGTAAAGGAGCTTCGGTTCCTGCTTGATGACGGTTTCTGCTTTGGGTGAAATGGCGACCCGAAATGGTTTCAAAGGTATATAAAAGTTGACCTTGATGATAAACTCTCAGTAAATAAATGGGATTTTTTTGTTGATTAGTCATCCCAGATGGCACTAAATGGAAACAGGTATTGCAAGGTCGCGCCATGTTATAAACTATCTGTTGAGGTTCGGCACTAACAGTTAAATTATTCGCTGTCATAAAAGGGGATAACAACCCTAATACTAGGGAAGAAAATAACCAACGAGTCATCATATTAAATTCCTTAAATGTATATTAACCAAACTTTGTTCTCCACACTAACCTTGAGGACTAGCATCCTAGGAATCATCCCCCATTAACTGCTAACCTTTTTAGTCTGGAACCCCTGCATTTAATAGGTCAATGCTAGATTAAATAACTCTCACACCCATGCTTAACTCCCAATATATTCCTGAATTTATGGTTTGACTGGGATTCTTTCATTTTTTTTTATAATCCCTTTTAATTAACCGATTTATCTATCAGCATAGGACTAAGAATAGGAAAAGCATAGATGTAATTATCTGAGGGGAAATACACCATTCTGGGTCGAATAAACCGTATTGTCTGAGCATTTTTCTGCGGTTAAGATGAAGACAACAAAGAAAAAAACAACCAATAAGCACCATTAGGAGACAAAAATTATGGCACTGGTACGTTACAACCCTTGGCAAGAAATGAACGCTTTACAACGTCAAATCAATCAACTGTTTGACGAAGGTTTCTTAACTAATTCAGAACGGAATTTTAAAGAAAAAATCTTTGCTCCTTCGGCTGAACTTTACGAAACGGATGACGCAGTAATGCTCAAGTTAGAACTCCCTGGAATTAAAGCGGAAGATGTAGATATTCAAGCTACAAAAGAAGCCGTATATATTACAGGGGAACGGAAACAAGCCATTAAATCTGAAGAAAACGGTGTGAATCACAGCGAATTTCGTTATGGTAAGTTTTCCCGTTCAGTTGCTTTACCTGCTCTAATTGATAATACTAAAATAACGGCAGACTACCAACAGGGAATTCTATACCTAACGTTACCAAAAGCTGAAGAAGAAAAGAATAAAGTGGTTAAAGTTACCCTCGGTTAATTAGGTAAAGTGGGCAATGTTAATCTAGAATAATTATCTAGAAACTATTATCAAGATTGCTTACCACACATTTCTGAATAATTCCTTATAAAATGCTGTAGAGACGTTTCATGAAACGTCTCTACTTTAATTATCTAAGCGATAATATGACTATATTTCATAGAAGATTAATGATACTTAATCACTAACTCATGGCAGCATGAGAGCGATCATAGGAACTACGGAAACCAGAACAGGGTTTACCTTGAATGGTTGTCCAATAATCTTTTTCGACATCCACCCCAATTTCTGCTGCAGCCCTTCCTAGCATGGACTGTTGACGGTTTTTGACCATTTGGTGATGACGCATCATTAACGCTCTTGCTTGTTGTTGAGTAGACATAATATTTAGACTCCGATTGCTTATGGTGTTTTCTTATGTGGTTTTTTTCACCCTCACTACTATACATAACACATACTTCTGTAACATTTGCTACAAAATATTCTTTTATCTATAAAACTTAATATTATTTTTGGGATCATTAAGAAAAGTGAGCCAATAGAGTTATCAAGGCTAACTTTGGGTTAATCATGAAAGAGGTGGAAAGTGAAGGAGATGAAAAAGAAGGATAATGTCAGGAATCCTTGAACTGATTACCCCAAAAAATCGTTATGATTAAAAATTAAGCAAAATTATTATCTTTGCAAACAGAGATCCTAAATTAACTCTTATGGCATTACCTATTGTTGCGATTATTGGACGGCCCAACGTAGGCAAGTCCACCCTTGTCAACCGTTTAGCTAAAGATAGACAGGCGATTGTTCATGATGAACCGGGAATTACTCGCGATCGCACGTATCGCCCTGCTTTTTGGCGCGATCGCGATTTTCAAGTGGTAGATACGGGAGGGCTAGTTTTCGACGATGATACAGAGTTTTTACCTTTGATACGGGAACAGGCCATGGCAGCCTTAACAGAGGCCAATGCAGCTATTTTTGTGGTAGATGGGCAACTCGGTCCGACTGCAAGCGATCGTGAGATTGGCCACTGGTTAAGACAGCAAAAGGTTCCTGTGTTGTTAGCGGTGAATAAATGTGAGTCACCAGAACAAGGCCTCATTCAAGCGGCCGAATTTTGGGAATTAGGACTAGGGGAACCTTACCCCATTTCTGGAATTCATGGTAATGGAACAGGGGAATTATTAGACGAATTAATTAGCTATTTACCCTCCCCTGAGGAACTGAGTGATCGAGAAGAATTTAATGTTTCTATTATTGGTCGTCCCAATGTGGGAAAATCCAGTTTATTGAACGCTTTTTTAGGGGAAAAACGGGCGATTGTTAGTCCAATTTCGGGGACAACAAGAGATGCCATTGATACATTAGTGGAACGAGGGGGAAACACCTATCGTTTAATTGATACGGCTGGAATTCGTCGCAAAAAAAATGTTAATTATGGGGCGGAATTTTTTAGTATTAATCGAGCCTTTAAAGCCATTCGTCGGGCAGATGTAGTCTTATTAGTCATTGATGCCATTGACGGAGTTACAGACCAAGATATCAAGTTAGCAGGACGGATTATTGATGAAGGACGGGCTGCTATTATTGTAGTGAATAAATGGGATGCAATAGAGAAGGATTCTTACACCATTTATGACTACAAACAAAAAGTGATGGATCGACTTTATTTTATGGAATGGGCTGATATTATTTTTGTCAGTGCTATGTCAGGAAAACGAGTGGAAAAAATCTTTGAATTAGTAGATGGGGCAGTAGAAGAACATCGTCGTCGGGTAAATACTTCTGTGGTGAATGAAGTGTTAGAAGAAGCGGTTAAATGGCATTCTCCTCCAACCAGTAGACAAGGAAAACAGGGGAAAATTTATTACGGAACTCAGGTATCAAGCCAACCCCCAACCATTGCCTTATTTGTCAATGATCCCAAGCGATTTAGTGATAATTATCGACGCTATATCGAACGACAGTTTCGAGAACAAATTGGCTTTCCTGGGACTCCTATTCGTCTGTTATGGAGAGGGAAGAAAATGCGAGAGGTAGAACCCAGTTTAAATAGGGCAACGAAAGTTTAATTTTTATCTTTTAATGTCGGGGTGAAGACCCCCGTTAGAGGATACCTCTACTGTTTCAGGAGAAATCCTGTCTAAGCAAGTAGCCTCTGTGAACAAAGAATCCCCCGTTACAGCGTGAGCTTAACGGTGGGAGTGTCAATCTTCAATTAATCGCAAAGTCATGGTATCTGCACTCCCAGTAAATCCCTCAGCTAAAGCTAAAATTTCTAAAGCATTGGCTAATTTTTTCAGAGCAGTTGGGGAATATTCCATGAGATAGGAGGGTTTGAGGAAGGTTTCTATGGATACTGAAGATGCATAACGAATTAATCCAGAGGGGGGTAAAATTACGCCCCCATTGCCTAAATAGTCACCAATGACTTTGGGGGTCATCTGGCCAATGAAAAGGCTACCGACGGCGCGAATTTTCTCTACTATATGCCAAGGGTCCGCTAGGGTTAAGATCAGATAATGAGGGGCGAATTGGTTGGTAATGTTAACCGCTTGTTCAAGGGAGTCTACCACCGCAATTAAGCCATAATGAGCGATCGCTTTTTCGGATAAAATACCGTGGGCGTTATCTTGTAATTTTTGTTGTACTTTGGTTTGAATTTTTTGTGCCAAACTTAAATCCGTTGTTAGCACCACCACTGCACTACTAGGGTCCTGTTCGACTTGGGCCAATAAGTCAGCTGCGATGTAGGTTTCGTTGGCGGTTTGATCGGCAATAATAAACAATTCTGAGGCATCAACAGGGGTGTCGGTGGTCACGGTACCATGAACCATGCGTTTAGCTAAGATTACGTCTAATCCTCCGGTTCCTGTGATAACGTCCACTTTCGGAATGGTTTGGGTTCCGTAGGCCAAAGCAGCGATGGCCTTGGCCCCTCCTAGACGATAAATGTGATTGACCCCACTCACTTGAGCAGCGACGAGAATATCAGGGGGAACTTTGCCAGTTTCATCGGGGGGACTGAGAAGGATAATTTCTGGGACTTTAGCGATTTTTGCGGGTAGGGTTTGCATCAATACCCGACTGATGGGGGACCCTTGATCCCAAGCTACGTAAATACCGGCCCGTTTGACGGGGGTGTAGCGTTTGCCCACGACTACGTCGTCGTCTTCAAATTTCACCCAAGGTTTGGGGAGTTGTTGTTGATAGAAGGTTTCTAGTTTTTGACTGACGGTTTGGATGGCATCGAGTAATTCTTTGGGAATTTTTTGATAAGCTGCGTCTAAGTCGGAACCGCTAACTTTGAGATTGGTGGGGATGGTAAGCGTATCGAAGGGTTGAAAGAGTCCTTGATCTCCTTGGTGTTTTATCCTGTCGAGAATTTCTCCCACAGCAACTTCTTTTGCTTGAATCTCGTCTCGATAGGGGCGATTGCGGATTCTTTGCAATTCTGTATTTATCTCAGCTGACTGGGTGATGATTCGCAACATGGAGTTATTTAACGAAGTCAGAAGTCAGAAGTCAGAAGTTCCTCACTACGTTCCGGCGCTATCGCACAGAAGTTGTTTTTGAGACAAAGATTTACGCTCCCTCTCAAAAACTGTTCGCCTTCAAAGGCGGGGTTTTAAACCCAATTAGTTTCGATCACTTTGCTAGAGTCGCTAAGCCAGAATTTACATTCTTTCTCCACTTTGGTTTAAGAAAGAAACTTGCTTCTAACCTTGGGTGGGACTGTTGTCAGTCCTTTCCTTATCTAGCTTACCTTGTATTTTTGAAATTGTACTCACCTAGCGAACATTCTCCTCAGATTCTCCGTTGGAATCTTGATAGGCTGCTCCCAGATAAAGTTGTGCTACCTTGGGATCGTTGAGTAATTGTTCTCCTGTGCCTTCAAAGCGATCGCGGCCATTTTCTAAAACATAGGCGCGATCAGCCATCATTAGGGCTTTTTTGGCGTTTTGTTCTACTAATACGATGGCTTTTCCTGTGGCATTAATGGCTTTAATCTGTTCAAAAACGCTATTAACTAAAAGGGGAGACAAAGCGGCTGATGGTTCATCTAATAGTAAAACATCGGGGTCTAACATTAAAGCCCTTCCCATGGCCAACATTTGTCTTTCTCCTCCGGATAGGGTTCCTGCTTTTTGACGGCGACGCTCAGCTAGTCGGGGAAACATGGTGTATATTTTGTCTTTTTGCTGTTTCAATGAGCCATGACTGATAAAAGCCCCCATTTCTAAATTTTCTTCGATACTCAGGGTGGCAAAAACATTTTGTATTTGCGGAACATAACACATTCCCAATTTGACAATTTGATCAGATTTTAATGCTGTGATATTTCGTTCTTTAAAAATAATTTGACCTTGATTGGTTTTTAGGAGGCCAAAAATGGTTTTTACTAAGGTGGATTTTCCGGCACCGTTGGGACCGATAACTGCTACTAATTCTCCTAAAGAAATACGAAAGTTAATACCTTGTAAGATGTTTAAATCTTTGACATATCCAGCATAAACGTCCTTTACTTCCAAGATATTTTTCATTTTTTCAATCGTTATCAAAATACTTTGCTCTAAAACCCTGTCTTTTAAGGAAGAATTTCTGACTTCGTTAATCTTTCTAGGTTGGGGTTTTTTGTAAGTCGGGTCTTTCTTCTGCTACTATTGCTGCTTCAACGGGACAAACTTGTAAGCAGATTCCACAATCAATACAGGTAGGAAAATCAATCCAATACCAGTCGGTTCCCTTAACATTTTTGCCGGGACCTTGATGAATACAAGCAACGGGACAAGCATCTACGCAGTCTGCAACGCCTTCGCAAGTTTCAGTGACAATGGTGTGTGGCAAGGTTAAATCTCCTTCTTATTTTAACACCTACTTTTTTCCTGATAACCTGTAACAAAATCTACTGGTTAATTATCCATCTATCATTATATCATGGCAATTTTTATCTGTCTAGAAAGATCTTGAAAGATTTTAGAAGATATTGGCAGATATTGATAGATTATTGGCTCCTAGAAAAAGCAGTCCTTCGGGCGAGGCAGGAGGCTCCAGCGCAGGGTTCTCCCTACAGTGTGGTGTAAAAAGTATAATAGACTACATACCTAAAATGGTGGGTTACGGCGCAGACCAAAACTTATTGTGTTTTCATCAAAATCAACCCTGCGCCTAACCCACCCTACGAGGTATAAATTTTTCTTATCCCCATAACTATGGGAGAGCCTCATAAGAGTTGGATTTTCAGATAATAACAGTAACACAGTCTTCTTGTCTACTCCCAGCAAAATGCTTGGATGACACTACGATCAGGGAACAATTAGCAGTAAATAGAGTCAACAATCACTAAATTATTCAAATCTTTACAGTAATTAAAATTAAATTTATTTTTTGTGACTATATACAGTATATTTTTTAAAATGTTTAATTCTAAGAAAATAGATTTTTTGGCTGCTCTTATTAATGTATTAATTGCTTCTATTGTTGTCATTGTTGTTGTTTCATATTTTTACTTCGTTAAATTTGATAGTAACATAACTGGTTTTTTTCGCATTGGTTCAATTTTACCTTTATCTCCTTTTCTTGTTCCTGAAAACACTTTAATTTATCAAGGAGAAATTGGTTATGATGGTCAACAATTTTTAAGTTTAGCTTTTGATCCTTTTTTAAACAATGCTGAAACGATAAATAGTTTAGACCATCCTATTTATCGATATCGTCGTATTTTATATCCTTTGGTTAGTTATGTTTTAGGTTTGGGAAATCCCGGTTTAATTCCTTATGTTATGGTAGGAATTAATGCTGTATCTATTATTCTTATTGTTGCTATTACTAATTTATATTTTAAATTTGATAATGTTTCAAAATTTCAATCTCTTTTTACTTTATGTATTCCTGGGGTTTGGATGGTGCTATCTTTAGGAACTGCTGATTTATTTAGTAGTGTCTTTTTAATCGCTTCGTTTTATTGCTATCGTTATGAAAACTATAAGTTAACAGCCTTATTTATTAGTCTAGGTTGCTTAACGAGAGAAACCTTATTAATTATGTGGTTTGCTTTATTTTTGGCAAGTTTAATACAAAAACGATTCAAGCAAATCCCCTATTTATTGTATGGGTTAATTCCGCCTATTTTATGGACAGTTTATATTGGTTTTTTAGATTTACCAGGAAAAGTAAGGGTTAAAGATAATTTTGGGTTACCTTTTATGGGAATAATTAATAAGTTTATTAATATCTTAACAGGTGGATTAAACGGAAGAAATCTGTTTGAAGCTTATATGTTCATCATTTTATTATTGAGTTTTGCTACTATTTTTATTCTATATATTAAACATCGTAAAATTAATTTATTGATGCCAATAGGGAATGGCTTTTATAGTTTAATGTTTGCTTTTAGTAGTATAACAATTTTGGGTTATTATTTAGACTATTCAAGGGTTTTTATAGATGTTTATTTTTTATTATTGCTCAGTGTCAATTTAACCAAAATTCCCTATAAAACGCTCCTTTTTTCAGGATCAGGTATAGGAAGTTTAGCTTTTTTGATTTTACATTCTTAATGATTAGAGTTGAGTGATAATGAGTAAGGTAAAATGAAATACAAAAATCTTGATTTTGTTATAATCTATGGTAGAATACAAAGGCGAAAAACAAATTTTTATCGGAAATTATGTCTTGGCAACGTCCTGATGGTCGTCAACCGAATCAACTTCGACCTGTTGATTTTGAACTTAATTTTACTCGCTTTTCTGCTGGTTCGGTTTTGATTCAATGTGGTGAAACAAAAGTGCTTTGTACTGCTAGTATCGAAGAAAATGTTCCCCGTTTTCTCTTAGGAAGTGGCCAAGGATGGTTAACCGCAGAATATAGAATGTTACCGGGTGCAACCCAAGAACGTCAACGAAGAGAACTTTTAAAACTATCAGGAAGAACTCAAGAAATACAGCGATTAATTGGTAGAAGTTTACGTTCTTGTCTTAATTTACAACAGTTAGGAGAAAGAACCATTACTATTGATTGTGATGTCCTTCAGGCTGATGCAGGAACCCGAACTACTTCTATTACAGGAGGATATGTAGCTTTAGCTTTAGCCATAGATAAATTGCTAAAAAAAGGAGATTTAAGCTCTTCTCCTTTAAGATTTCCTGTCGCAGCTATATCCGTTGGACTCATTGAAGGAGAAGCATTTTTAGACTTGAATTATCCTGAAGATGTCAAAGCAGATATTGATTTTAATGTGGTCATGACGGGAAATTTAGACTTAATTGAAGTCCAAGGAACTGCTGAAGAAAATAGCTTTACTCGCTCCCAACTTAATCAAATCTTGGATTTAGCAGAAATTGGTATCAAAGAGTTAGTTTCTTTACAAAATCAAGTGTTAAGTTAAGTATAGAACTCATCTATTGTACTATAATTGCGATCGCTAACAGTTCATTCTCTACTATCAACACAAGAATACATATAACCTTATTTTTGTCAAGAGCAGCACTTGACAAAATTTACATAGATTGGTACATATGCTCAAAAAAGATGCAAAGACAAGCGTTAAACTGTCTTAAATGTCATGTTTTCTTGACTTAGATAACGAACTATTGGTATTTATTGGGGTTAAATTTTTAAGTCGACAGAGATACTCCCGATTATTAGCCTTACCAATATACCTCAAAGTCAGCAAATCCGTCAACTATTGAGAAAGATTCTTACAGATTAAGAACTGTAAAGTTGACGGAAATTTGTAATGATTAATCAAAGTCTGCTTAAAAGATTAACTATGCTTATTGGGTGGAACCAGGATAGGTCAAACCACTGTCCTAAACAGACGGAAAGCAGAGAAAGCTAAAACGGTTGCTACCATGATGACTATCACAGAGATGGTGAACGGAACTGTCCAGACTCCTACCATTGCTGGCCACTGAAACATGATTCTCAACAAGTGGAGCAATCCGACTAAGGCAAAGATGACACCAGAAATAATTAAATACAGTTTTTCGGTCATGGTTCTTCCCTCCAATGACTCGCAGTTCTAAAAAAAGAACCTCTTAATTCAATTATAGCAATTTGATTCCTTGGTTCTTGCACCATTCTGTTAAACTTGGTTTTTGTTCATTAAAGGTTAATATCTCAGTATATAGACTTATGTAAACAAAGCTTTAACCCCACTCCTGCCTCCTGCCTCATATCAACTGTAACGTTTATTTTTGTCCAGGTACTTATGTCAGCAGATAGCAATAAAAATCAGCATCATCAACCAGATTTATCTGGCCTTCCTTCTCGTTTAGCGCAACGGCAAGATTATCTCTTTAGTAGTTTTTTTATTCTTATTTGGCTTCTGCCCATTTTTTGGGTTGGTTTCACTAAAAGATCGGTGCCAAATGCGGGTAATTTTTTCAATGATCTCTATCGTGTTTCCTGTCTCTTTACTCACCGAGTTTCTTACTGGAATAACTCTTATATTCAGGTTCAGTTAGAGGGTTCAGAGTCTTGGTTAACCCCTCCAGAAAGTGATTTTGCAAAAATGACACCATTTGGACACCGTACTCGACTTCATCGAATGCTAAATGAGTTTCGTGACCGTAAAACCACAGACCGTTTGTGGGGAGATATGGCTGAATTTGTTAAAGTCCGTTTTGAGAGTCGTTATCCTGAATTATCTGAAGTTAAAGCGGTTCGATTTGTCCTAGTCAGATATGATGTTGGTAGTGAAATTGCCAAACCGTCTGGTCATTGGCAAAAACCTCCCTATGATCAAACAAACCCTAAGAATCGTTATCTTCTTGCTAAATATCAATTTGACAATTAATTATGAGAATTTTCCCTAACTATGGTCAGTGATTTAAAAGCTACAGGAAACTTTCTGCTTAACTTTTGGTTTGAACCAATAGATGTTATAAAATTTGATACATTTCGACGGTTTTTTGCCTTAACTTTTTTGGTGTATATGGCTGCTTGGTTTCGCCATCCTTATGAATGGTTAACCTCAGAGGGATTTCATTTTACGGCAGAAACAAAACAATGGTTTCATATTAATCCGTTTCCTTTACTTCCCCATTGGGCAGTTCCTTTATTTGCTTTATTAGTCTTCTGTCCAACCTTTGTGGTTATTTTCTCTAAACGGTATCGTCTTGCTGCTGTAATTTTATTGGCTGTAGCGATTTATATTCAAAATGTAGATAATGTTTCTTCCTTTACTCTCAATAAATTTTATATTGTTTTTTTTGCTCTTATTGCTGTTTCCCCCCAACCGCAGTTAATTTCATTACCAGACGGGTCAAATGGGGTTTTACGTCAGTCAGCTTGGCCAGTTCGCGTGATTCAAGCAACAACTCTTATTCAATATTTTACCGCAGGAACTTGTAAGGTGTTGCATGGTAATTGGTTACAATATTCTGATGTTTTGTGGACTCAAGTTCAAGGGTTATATTGTACTGAAATTGCTGCTTGGTTATTACGAATTTTACCTCTAGAAGCTTGGAGTATTATGATGTATGGAGCATTAATTTTTGAGTTAGTTTTTCCGTTATTATTTATGGTTAAGCGGTTAAGAATTTTTGGATGGATTTCTACTATCGGTTTTTTAATAATAATTACTTTAACTATGTATCAATTGTTTTATTTTACGTTTCAATTATTATCCTTTTTAGTTGTATTTGCTGATGAACGTTTTCTTTATTCTTTAAGGAAATATTACGCCCGATTAATTTCTCAATTTCAGTCATAACCTATTTTAGTTTGATATATCAACAGTAATATTAGGCTTCTTTCACAAATCAAATCTAAACCCTATCTTGAATGTCTCAAAAAACCATATTTTTATATATAACAAAGTGAGCAAAATTAAGATTAATCCTATATTTTGCCCACTCTTTTTTATCCCATTTTTTCTTAGTGATATAAACTAAGAATATAGATTAATTGTTTTTATTTTACTCTTTTTGCGAAAGCAGTGGTTGCTCCAAAAGCGGTAAGGGCGAATAATCCTAACATAGAGCCAGGTTCTGGTACAGAGGTAGGCGGCATAGGACCTGGGCCGGGTTCGGGGTTGGGAATGTTAGGATCATCAAAGGTTTCAATGATGTTAAGACGGACATCTGTCCCAACATTAAATGACAGATCATAAGTCAGCTTTAATTGAGAGAGACTGGTTAAGTCAACTCCTGCAAAGTTAGATAAAGCAACAGAGAAATCTTCTGGGCCGCTAAAAACAGGAGGCTGAATTCTTTCAGTAAATACGGCGTTGTTGTCATCTGTATCTGTCAGATCAAAGATTAAATCGAAGGGAACATTACTAGATTGAATCTCAAGCCTAAACGCATCCAATGCACCCTCATCTGTGATGTCAAGGCCGGAGTCAAAAGCACCACCAGAATATACAACCATACCAGTTCCTAAAACCCCAGTGTCTCCATTGAAGTTTAGTTCACCAGTACCACTTACCAAGGCAACACCATTGTTTGGAGCAGCACCAGCATCCTTCTCATCTATATTGAGGATAAATTGACGAGTCGCCCCAAGTCCTCCAAGAAAAGAACCGTCATTGTCAATAGTACCAGTAACTTCCATATCATTATCCATTGTATCTTCAACGTCTTGATCAGCGGTAAATGGATCAACAGTGAATTGTGCCTGAGCGGTATCGGCAGCAAAAGGAATAGCTAAGGAAGCTACCAGTAGAGTGTAATGTAATTTAAACAATTGCTTCATCGTCCTCACAGTTTTTAGGGAAATATTACTTAAGTATAAGCACCTTAATTATATAACTTACTTTTGAGTAAATAGTCAAGAAAGTCAATCGGTATCAATGATTTAAGTTTCTTATGGGACTTGAGTTTGGGAATAAACCTGAAGATTTAGATGACAAAAAGACTGAAGAATGAGCATTTTGTAACATGATTATTTTTAACACATTCTTTAACTTTCCTTAATGATTATTGCTTGTTTATTCAACAGTATTCCTCAAGGTGTTTCTTCTCAACATCTTGTATTTGAAAATCTAATCTTAACCCCGTTTTTTCAACTCAGTTTCAACAGCATTAATTACTGTTTCTAAGACATTAACACGGGCATAATATTTGTCATTGCCAGGTACAATTGTCCAAGGGGCGTAAGGGGTACTGGTACGAGCAATCATTTGATTCACGGCGACATAATATAACGGCCATTTTTCCCGATTTCTCCAGTCTTCATCCGTCAATTTATAGGATTTAAACGGGTTGTTTTTTCTCTCTTCAAACCGTTTTAATTGTTCTTCAAAACTGATATGTAACCAAAACTTAACTAACACATATCCCGATGCAGTTAACTGCGCTTCAAACTCATTAATTTCCTTGTAAGAACGTCGCCATTCTAACTCGGAAGCAAACCCTTCTACCCTTTCCACTAATATTCGTCCATACCAACTCCTATCAAAAATACCGATGGTTCCTTCTCCTGGAATTTGTCGCCAAAATCGCCATAAATAATGACAGTTTAATTCTTCAGACGTGGGGGCAGAAAAAGCATTGACTTGATAACTTCTTGGATCTAAAGTATCTGTAAGACGTTTAATAGCCCCACCTTTTCCCCCTGCATCCCATCCTTCAAATAAGACTAAAACGGGAACTTTTTTTTGAAAAATTTTCAACTGTAATTGTCGCAATTTAACTTGTGCTTCTCCTAACCGTTGCTTATAATCATCCTTGGGTAGATGTAACCCTAAGTCGACTTTCTCTAAAAAATCTGGTTCTGTGGGTTGTAACTCTGTTTGAGGGGGTAATGGGGGGATATCGGTTTTTGGCAGCTTGAGACGGTCTAAAGCTTGGGTAATGGTAGCTACAACTTGAGATAATACCTTGATTCTGGCCCAACGTTGACAGTCTCCTTCTACCAAGGTCCAAGGAGCATGGCCTGTACTGGTATAGGTTAACATTTCCTCGGCAAAGGCTGCATAGCGATCGTATTGTTTGGCCTGTTGCCAATCTTCTGGACGCACACGCCATGATTCTAACTCATCGGACTCATATTTTTTTAATCGCTTTTTTAGTTCTTTTTGACTCAAATGAATCCAAAATTTGGCCATCGCTACGCCATCATCCACTAATTGCCGTTCAAAGGCGTTAATATCTCGTATTAACAAAGGAATACTCCCATCCGTTTCCCGTTCAAATAAACGATCTTCTAAAACGTGGGTGTACCAACTATGATAAAAAATGCCAATACTGCCTTTTGGGGGCAATTTATGCCAAAATCGCCAAAGAAAAGGATATTTCTTCTCTTCTGCTGTGGCTGATAAAATAGGATGAACGTTAAAGCCACGGGGGTCCATATAACCGATGGTTTTCTGTAACAACTTTCCCTTTCCCGCAGCAGCCCACCCTTCTAAAACAATGATCACCGATAGTTTATTATTCCAACAGTCTTTTTGTAGCGATCGCAACTGTCGCATTAACCCTTCTATTTCAGTGTTGTAGGTTTCTTTATCTAAGGTTAATTTGAGATCGAGACTATCTAACATCGGAAGAATTACTTTTAATGAAGCAACCTGCGAGACATCTTCTATTATTCATCTTGCCAACAATTTTCTTTCCTGTCAAGAAAGATTTGAATTAAGATTAACTTTCTACACTTAATAACATTAATTCATCAGCTATTTCAAAATTAGTGGTGACATTCTGTACATCATCTAAGGATTCTAAGGCTTCAATTAATTTAATAATCGATTTTGCTTGTTCATCATCCTCAATTTCAACTAAGTTATTAGGAATCCAGCGTAATTCTACTTCTGTGACGTTAAAGTTTTTATGGTTTAATGTTTGAGTTAATCTATCTAAGTTAGTCATATCTGTAAATATTTCTGCTGATTGCTCTTCTGCTTCTTCATATAATTGATAACTTTCTGCTTCTCCTTCCATTGATGCTTCTAATAAGGCGTTTTCATCAATTTTACCTTCTATTCTGACCACTCCTTTTTGTTCAAACATCCAACTAACACACCCTGTTTCTCCTAAGTTTCCACCATTTTTATTAAAAGCAGATCGTAAGTCGGCTGCGGTACGATTTCTATTATCGGTAAACGCTTCAATGAGAATGGCAACCCCTCCAACGCCATAGCCTTCGTAGCGAATTTCTTCATAAATTGTATCATCGTTTTCGTAGGTTCCGGCACCTTTAGCGATCGCCCGTTCTATATTATCATTAGGAATGCCGGCTGCTTTGGCTTTTTCGATTGCTGTCCGCAGTTGAAAGTTTCCTGCTGGATCAGGAATACCATGTTTAGCTGCGACGATAATTGCACGGGATAACTGAGCAAAGGTTTTCCCTTTTTTAGCATCTACTCTTTCTTTTTGGCGTTTAATATTTGCCCATTTACTATGTCCTGCCATAATAATATTTTTAATAACTATCTCTCTTTTATCTTAGCGTATTTTTAGCGTATTTAGAGGTTATATTTTTTTTGAATTAATAAGAATTTTTGCTTAACTTCCTTTGCATTTTTGGCAATTTTACCAAATTCCATAAATCGTTTTAATTCCTTTCGTAATAAGTTTCGTTCCACTTCCCAGGTTTCTCGATCTAAATCGGGAGGCATAACTATCATATCATAAATGATCGCTTGTTTTTTCTGAGGATAGGGTCGTAACACTCGTCCTCTTCTTTGAATAAACTGATGCGGGTTTCCACTACTTGCTAAAATAATCGCTTGTTGAATTTCTGGTATATCTATTCCTTCATCTAAACAACGAATAGAAACTAATCCTTGTAAGTCTCCTTTTTGAAATTGTTTACGTATTTTTTCCCGTTCTTCTAGGGTATTTTCTGCTGTATAAGTATTCACTCGATATCCTAATTCTTTGCCTAAAATACGAGTGACTGCTGCAATTTGTTTTTGATAATTTTTAGGTTCATTCTCTAAATAGCCATCCCCACAATAAAATAGAGTATATTGAGTTTCTAAAGGGGTTTTCATCAAGTCTCTTAGGGCAGTTAATTTATTTTCTGCTGTTCCCACTAATCGCGATCGTTGGATTAATAATGATGTCAAGTTATCGTTATTTTTAAGGTTATCATTTTTTCCTAATGCCCAACCAATTCGCTGGGTTAATTTAGCATAAGTAAAGGCTTCTGATTCTGTTAATTTAACAAAAATAGGATAGTATAAATAAGGAACTAAAGCTTGTTTTTTAATGGCATCAGCTAAAGTAAACTCTGGTTTAATGACTTCTCCAAAATAGCTTAATAAAGCGTCGGTTCCCTCTTCATCAAAATATCTTTCTGGGGTTGCTGATAAGGCTAATCTTAAGCCAATATTACGGGGTAAACTACTTTCTAAACGGGGGGAACCTAAATGATGTGCCTCATCACCAACAATTAAGGTTTTCTCGGGAAAAAATCTAATTTGTGATTGAAATCCTTGATTAATTAAAGTAGAATTAGTGGTAATAATGGTTAAAAAAGGTTTCTGATGAGACTGAATATTATACAGTTCTGTTGATAGTTGACTTTGCCAATTATAAACACTTTCAAAAGCTAAAATAGGATTGAGATTAAACTTTTTACATTCCCTTTCCCATTGAGTTACTAAATGACGGTAGGGACAAACCACTAATAATAATTGCAAGGCAATTTTTTCATATAATTCTGTCGCAATAGCTAAAGCAGTAATGGTTTTTCCACTTCCTGTTGCCATTTTTAAGGTTCCTCTTCCCTTATTTGTAAACCAGTTAATAATTGCTTCTTGTTGATAATCTCTTAATTTTATAGATTCAGGAATTTGAGGGGTTCCTTGAGGGAAAATTTGATAACTTTTTTTGTTTTCTTTGACTCGATAATTAGAATATTTTTGTTGATAATCTCTAATTAATTGATGCCAATCAATAGTTAAATTGACTTGATTATATTCATCCATTAGATTTCAATTTTTAATCTTGTAATGATTATAGAGACGCAATTTATAGCGTCTCTATCTATTAGTTCAATTAGGATGCAGATCCTACAACTTGGGATAAAATACCATTAATAAAACTGAGACAAATTGAGCCAAACAGCGCACTCCAAAAACCATAACGTAAGCGAAAACCCCTGACTAAAGCAGCAGCTAAACCAAAAATAATGGCATTAACAATCAACAAAAATAACCCTAATGTTAATATAGTCAAAGGAATACTTAGAAAGAGAAGAATTGGTTTAACTAAAGCATTGAGAATACCAAAAATAATGGCAGCTACTAAAGCTTTAGCAAAATTATCTACTTCTACTCCTATGGGTAGTTGTGCAATAATTAATAAACTGATAGCGGTAATTAACCAAGCAATTAATAGTTCCATGATCTTATCCTCTTTGTTTATTAAGCTTGTTGTTTTTATTATATAACAATGACCTGTACAATAGTTAGAGTTTAATGCTTATAACACTTTGTCAAGTAGTCTAAAAAAAATAGGGGTACTTGCAGCAGTACCCTTATTTATAAAACTTAAGTTTGATTTTTGCTATTTTTTAGACAAAAATTAGATCAGTAGCTGTATTAATGGTACTAGAAACCGTTCCAACTAAATCAAAAGACAAGGAAGGTTTGGTGATTAATTCCGTCTGAGAAATGCTATCTGAAAGGATAGAACTTCGGCGAATAATTGAGGTTGAAGAAGTGGTTCCCAATAATACATAATCCATCAAACTACCATTAAGTTGAATTTTATCAAATCCAGTCTTAAAGTCGGTGATAATGGCTAAATCTTGAGAACCTCCACCAACATAGTAAGCTTGCTTTTGATCACCTAAAACAAACACATCTTGATCACCACCACCTGTTAAGATATCTACTTCTCCAAAACCAGCTAATTTGCTAGTAGGATCAACCCCATTAATAGTATCTTTTCCTGCTAAACCAGAGAGTTCGTCATTGCCTTTTCCTCCAGTAATATTATTAGCTGAATTATTACCAACAATAACATCATCATTGCTAGTTCCTATTACATCGATAAAGTTTTCAACAGTAAACTCTAAATCCCCAATAGGAGTCCCGACAACAGTTAAACTCTCTTTAGCTAAATCAACTTTGAAAGAAGCGGTTCCTGTTCCCGTTGAACCATCAATTTTATTAGCTTTTGTTCCATCGCCAATAATACGTTCAACCTCATTTAATTGATCGGTTCCTAAACTTCCTTTGTTAACTTTTCCCCCTGCTTCTAACGTAATAGCTTGACCTAAATTTTGATAGTCAACTGTATCGAAACTTAACCCTCCATCAATAATATCATCCCCAGCAGAAGCCTCAATAAAATCATTACCTCCTTCAGCCATTAATTGATTATTAGCTTGACTACCAATGATAGTATCTTGATTGTTCGTTCCTATTACATCGATAAAGTTTTCAACAATAAACTCTAAATTACCAATAGGAGTCCCGACAACAGTTAAACTATCCTTGGCTAAATCAACGTTGAAAGAAGCGGTTCCCGTTCCTGTTGAACCATCAATGGTATTGGTTTGTGAAGCATTACCAATAATTTTTTCAATCTCAAAAATTTGATCGGTTCCGGCACTTCCTTTATTAATAATACCAGCAGCTTCTAGGGTAATTCCTTGATTAACAAGACTATAATCTACTGTATCTTTTCCTGATCCACCAATGATAAAATCGTTACCTTCTCCCGCATAAACCGTATCGTTGCCATTACCACCAAAGATAATATCATTATCAGGAATACCAGCAGAATTTGGCCCTCCAAAAATAATATCGTCTCCATCTTCTCCAAAGACAATATCATTCCCTGCTAGTGCAATGATAACATCATCACCTTGTTTGGCAAAAATGATATCCCCTCCGAGAGTTCCTATCAGAAAATCATTAAAAGGTGTCCCATCAATACGATTGAAAAAACTCAGGGTTAAGAAACTGTTTAAACCTAACTGAGATAAGATGGGTTCTTCCGTTAATAATGATTTTTCTATATCATTAACAGTATACTGAATCGGGGGAAGATTAGGATCACCAATAACAACTTCGTTGACCACTTCATCAGCGACTACTGGTTGAATTAATGTTAATTCTGGATAAGTTTCTAACTGTTCGCCAAAGATATTGCTAACGGGAGTTTCTATTAGTTGATCAAACATTTTTAGATTCCTAGTGACTGGTTAATAAATCTTCATAATTGTTCGTACACAGTTTACTCCAGGTATCTAGAAAATGACAACCCAAGTTTAGGATCTTAAGAGGAAGTTAAGTCATCCTTAAGTGTTAATAATCTCGATGGTTAAAAGGTTTTGCATTCTCACCGGAATAAGTTGCAGCAATGTGACCTTTTCCTGTTAGTTGATATTTATAGGTAACTAACCCTTCTAACCCTACAGGACCTCTAGGGGGCATTTTTTGGGTACTAATGCCTACTTCTGCGCCGAAACCGTAGCGAAACCCGTCAGCAAACCGTGTTGAACAGTTATGATAAACCCCCGCAGCATCTACTTGATTCATGAAGAGTTCTGCGCTATTTTTATCTTCTGTAACAATCGCATCGGTATGTTTTGACCCATAAATATTAATATGATTAATGGCTGCTTCTAAGGAGTCTACAATCTTAATCGATAAGATCAAATCACTATATTCTGTTTTCCAGTCTTCTTCTGTTGCTGTTTCAATATTGAGATAATTTTGAGTTACTTTATCCCCTTTTAATTTAACTTGATGGGAGGTTAAAGCCTCAGCTATTTTAGGTAAAAACTCAGCAGCAATATCTTGATGTACTAATAAAGTTTCGATGGCGTTACAAGCAGCAGGATATTGAGTTTTTGCATCGACTGTTAGAGAAATTGCTTGTTCTAAGTCTGCTTTTTTATCAATATATAAGTGACAAATTCCATCGGCATGACCTAACACGGGAATATTCGTGTTTTGTTGAATGAATCTAACAAATTCATTGGAACCTCTAGGGACAATTAAGTCAATATATTCCTCTAAGTCTAAAAGGGTTCTAATTTCTTCACGAGTAGTTAATAATTGTACTGTATCGGGATTAACTTTAGTTTTTTTCAAAGCTTCTTGGATAATTTTAACCAAGGTTTGACAAGAGTTTAATGCTTCCTTTCCTCCCTTTAAAATTACTCCATTGCCTGATTTTATGGCTAAACTGGTAATTTGAATTAAGGCTTCTGGACGGGCTTCAAAAATGATGCCTAACACTCCTAAAGAACAACTTACCCGTTTCAAGATTAAACCTTCATCTAATTCTCTATGAATCGAAATATGACCCAAAGGATCGGGTAAATTTATAACATCTCTTACCCCTTTTATAGTAGCTTCAAGTTTCGTTTTTCCGAGTTTTAAACGGTTATATAAGGGTTGAGAAATTCCCTCTTTTTCTGCTAGTTGACAATCAAGTTCATTGGCTTTAATAATTTCTGTTGAGGCGTTTTCTAATGCTTGAGCGATCGCCTCTATTGCTTGGTTACGATCTTCTGTTGAAAGTCCTCCCAATTTTCGGGCTGCTTGACAGGTTTTCTCGGCAATTTCTCTTAATAATAATGATTGAGAAGAATTAACTATCATTGCTAATAACAATCTTAATTTTCTAGAGGATTTGTATTTTAGCAAAATATCTACAAAAAATATTATTTTCCAGATATTCTTAATAATTCCTCTAGTTCATTAGCAACTCGTTTAACCGAACAAAAGATAAAGCGATTCAAATACTGTAGAAGGAATTAAAATTGTGTTTGATGGTTTGATTAATTTGGCATCAAGATATAGTTTCCTGGATTTTTATGCTGGTTTAATTGTACCATCCAGCCCCTCAGTCATTAATTTTTGTCAAGATGGCTCTGGTTAAGTACAAATCAACTGAACATAGTTATCTTTATTCGGGGATTTCTCACCGGGAATGTGTTAAATTTTTTAATGAGGTACTCTGCTTACTTTCATCTCGGCTTTAGTCGAGATAATTGAAAGAAGTAACGGCATAGTAAACTATCCATACCATTCAATTATCCATCGTCGATTCGATAGCGGATTATAGCTTCAATGTTCTCTAAACAAGTCACAGATTCCCCAGTTTACAAATGGTTCAATGATCGTCTAGAAATTCAAGCCATTTCTGACGACATCACCAGCAAATACGTCCCCCCCCACGTTAATATCTTCTACTGTCTTGGTGGAATTACTCTGGTGTGCTTTCTGGTTCAGTTTGCCACTGGGTTCGCCATGACCTTCTACTACAAGCCAACAGTAACCGAAGCTTTCTCCTCCGTTCAGTACATCATGAACGAAGTCAACTTTGGTTGGTTGATCCGTTCTATCCATCGTTGGTCAGCCAGTATGATGGTATTAATGATGATCCTCCATGTCTTCCGTGTGTATCTAACCGGTGGCTTCAAAAAGCCTCGTGAGTTAACCTGGATGACAGGGGTTATCTTAGCGGTTATTACCGTTTCTTTTGGAGTAACAGGATACTCCTTACCTTGGGACCAAGTTGGTTACTGGGCGGTTAAAATTGTATCCGGTGTTCCTGCTGCGATTCCTGTGGTGGGAGATCAAATGGTAGAACTCCTCAGAGGAGGTCAAAGTGTTGGACAAGCAACCTTAACCCGTTTCTACAGTCTCCATACCTTCGTTTTCCCTTGGTTAATTGCAGTATTCATGTTAGCCCACTTCTTAATGATTCGTAAGCAA
>JAAUYD010066409.1_pt1 | contig 22159 bp, 6 predicted proteins | sample 7278101 | NCBI WGS metagenome assembly JAAUYD01 (sample SAMN14350128, study PRJNA611818) | marine sediment metagenome | isolation source: surface marine sediment (0.6m) | place: French Polynesia: Moorea | collected 2018-08
CCCTTTGCGAAAGGGGGAGAGACTTGCTCGTCTTCTCGAATGCAACCAATTCTGCAAAAATGTGCTCACTACGAGAGGAGAGGGAGTCCTCAAAAATGGCGAAACTCTAGCCTAATCCAGGTCAGGAAAACAACGACGGTGACGCAGAAGGTGACGTCTGTGATCCGGACGATGACAACGATGGCGTGCCAGATGCCGGCGGAGCTCCGTCAACCGATTACTACTTCTTGCTGGATGTCCTGAACGTTACCGGAACAGTGCCTCCTCAACCGCCGGACAGCTATATTTTCCTAAGCACCTTCAACGGCGTACAGCTCGGCTGGTACGGCCTGAATGACCAGACCTATTACGATGGAGACACTGCCACGGAACCTTCACCTCTGGCGATTTACATCGACGCCAACGCATGTGGCTGCATCGATATCAATGACGGCGATTCGATAACAGCCCAAACAAACGTCGGCGACATAACGATCTACCTGCCGGAGTTGGCCTCGGGATGGGCGGGCTGGTTGTATGTGGCCAGTGATGGATCCACTTACTACGACACTTCGTTTACCCAGTTGGCCAAGGGGGCACCTGTTGGCAGTGGCGACAATTGCCCCTTTGTCGCCAATCCGGATCAGGCGAATAGCGACGGCGACGATAGGGGCGACGCCTGCGACAACTGTCCGTCAGTCACGAATGCCGATCAGTCAGACATAGACAGTGACGGGTTTGGAGATGCCTGTGACAACTGCTGGGTTGTTGCCAACCCAGGTCAGCTGGATACAAACGGCAGCTGCCCGGCCATGCCCTACACGATGGATCCTGTCTGCGGGGATGCTTGTGAAGTCGCTCCGATTCGAATTATCGATATTCAGCAAGACTGGGATGCAACCGACGATGTGACAATTACCTGGCAGAGCACTCCGGGCACTGCTTATGATATCTACCTGAAGAACGATTTCCTCGATCCGTTCACGGCGGTCGATTCGGTCATTGCGGGAGGTGTCACTGCTTCGTGGATAGACGACGGCACCTGGTCCGGCGGTACGCATCCGTCGACGGTGAACCAGCGGTATTACAAAGTGTCTCTGGGGGGTGTTGATTCAGAGAACACCGTCGGGATGTACAGGATTGTTGCCCATGAAGGCATGAATCTGATCTCGCTGCCGCTCGTTCCGTTCAGCGATACTCTCGAGGATGTCTTCGCGTCACAGCTAACCGGTGCCACTAACGAGGGCGACGCGGATCGACTCTGGGCTTGGAACGGGACCAACTTCGAGTTTGCGTGGTTGGTCGAGAGTGCGGGACCGGCCTTTGATGGAAAGTGGTACTCGGGCAATGTGGAGACCACGATCACATTGGATGCGGATGAGGGGGCGTGGCTGCAAGTGCGCACCGGACATGGAGATCAGGTCGTCTACCTGCTCGGAGAAGTATCGTCGGGACCCAGGGAGATTCCCCTTACCGTCGGTATGAACCTGGTGGGGTCCAGCTATCCCGTGAGTGTCCCGCTTGGAGATCAACAGGCCGATGACAGCAACCTCTGGGAGAGTGGGGCCACAGGTGCCAACAACGAGGGAGACGCGGATCGGTTGTGGAGTTGGACCGGGAGCAACTATCAACTGCACTGGTTGGTGGACGGCGTCGGATCGACCTATGACGGCCTGTGGTACACCGGCAACCAAGCCAGTGTATTGGAATTGGAACCGGGCAAGGGGTACTGGATTCAGATCCGAGAAGGGCATTCAGAGTTTCTCTGGATCTACCCCCAACCGTACTAGCAAGTAATTCTGATGGAGATGTTTGGGTTTTAAAACTGAAATCAGGAGAACAGTGATGTGCAAGACCAAAGTGCGTACTTGTCTGTGTTTGTCCTTTATGACGACCTGCTTCTTGTTGAGTGTTGACCTCTCTACTGCCTTTGCGGGCAACATAGAGCTAAAGTCATCCACAGGTGTGGTCGAGAGCGATGGCGCAACCCCCCTACTAGGAGATGGGTTTGCCGGACCAGAGGATGATGATCTGGTTCAGTGTTTGTACGCCGGGCCAGACGGATTAATCGATCCTGCGGATTCCCAGGGGTATCCGACGGGCGATGATGTTTTGTTGGAGACCGCTGAGTTTCCCGGTGTGTTCAATACGGTTATCGGTGAGGGATTCCCGTTCAATCCCGACCAGGGAATGTTCGTCGAAGATTTCTCCCATAGCCTCAACATGGGAGATCTCGTGTACTGCAGGGCCTGGAATGGGTCGGATTTGTTGAGCGCCCCCTGTTACGGAGATTCCCAGCTGGTTGCCATTCAGGATGTCAATTTTGATAGCGTCGATTTGGGGACCTGGGCGACTGACGTTTGCGGGGGTGAGTGTGTCCCCGGTGCCACGCAGGTTTGTGATACGGGCGGCCAGGGTGTCTGTGCGGCTGGAACCCAGACCTGTGAAGGCAATGGGTTCTGGGGTGGATGCGTCCAGGACGTCGCTCCCTCAACCGAAGTTTGCGACGGACTGGACAATGACTGCGACGGGTTGGCCGATGGCTCGGAGTTGCTAACGCAGCCATGCGGTGTCTCAGACGTGGGGGAATGTAGTTTTGGTATAGAGACTTGTGATGATTTGGGAAATTGGACAGTGTGTACGGCAGTGCTCCCGGCGCCTGAGCTCTGTGATGGTTTGGATAATGACTGCGACGGCGTCTCAGATCCTGATTCCGATGGCGACGGAGCACTCGATTGTGCTGAGCTGTGCGACAATGATCCACTGAAGACCGAGCCCGGTGTCTGCGGATGCGGGGTGGCGGATACGGATTCAGATGGCGACGGTGCTGCTGACTGCAACGACAACTGCCCCAACGATCCCAACAAGACCGAGCCGGGGGTCTGCGGATGCGGCGTACCGGAAACGGACTCAGACGGCGACGGCGCTGCTGACTGTAACGACAACTGCCCCAACGATCCTAACAAGACAGAGCCAGGCGTCTGTGGCTGCGGCGTACCGGAAACGGACTGTCAGGGATGTATGGAACACGCCGATTGTGATGACGGCAATCTATGCACAGACGACATCTGTGTAGACTTTATCTGCCAAACCGTCGACAACACAGCCAGCTGCTCAAACGGTCTGTTCTGCGATGGGGAGGAGATGTGTCAGGGCGGCGCGTGCCAACCGGGTACCCCCGTACCAATCGATGATGGCGTACTCTGTACGATGGACAGCTGCGACGAGGAGGAAGACAAAATCCTGCATATCCCGGAGGATTCAGTCTGCGATGACGGAGAATTCTGCAACGGTGCCGAGGTATGTGATCTTGTGAATGACTGTCAACCCGGCCCCCCCCCTGTCCCTGGACGACGGGAACGAGTGCACCCAGGACTACTGTGATGAGGTCAATGATACGGTCGTTCACGACCCACAACCGCACGTCGGTGAGCTTTGTGACGGCGACACCGGTATCTGCCAGGCAGACGGTTCCTGTCTGGTCGAGTGTGTGGTGGACGCGGACTGCTTTGACGGAATTGTCTGCACTGTAGATCGGTGCGATACGGCTCAGACGCCTCCAAGGTGTGTGTATGACCCCGATAATGTGTCCTGTGACGATGGAGAATTCTGTAATGGGACAGAAACCTGTGACCCGGCCGCTGATTGTCAACCCGGTCAGGCACCTCTGCTGGATGACGGCAACGAGTGTACTGCGGACTATTGTGACGAAGCAGGTGATACGATTGTCCACGATCCCCAGCCCCATATAGGTGACCTGTGCATGAGTGATGCGGGAACATGTCAGGAAGATGGCTTTTGCCTTATCGCCTGCGAATCAGATGAACAGTGCGTCGACGGCATTGACTGTACGCTGGACTGGTGCGACGTCAGTCAGGCGCCGTACGCCTGTGCTCACGACGCGGACCATGAGTCCTGCGATGACGGGTCATTCTGTAACGGTGAGGAATTCTGCGATTATGAGCTGGGTTGTCAGTCCGGACCAGATCCTGAATTAGACGATGGCAATGAGTGCACCGAGGACTACTGCGACGAAGACCAGGATATGGTGATACATGATCCCGAACCCCGAAATGGTATGGCATGCCAAAACGGTACAGGCATCTGCGAAAATGGTGTATGTGTGGGCCAGGGTGAAATTGTCGTGGGGTTTGATATCAAGCCCGGCTCCTGTCCAAACCCGATGAATGTCAAAAGCAAGGGCGTGCTGCCTGTCGCCATTCTCGGTAATGTGGAATTTGATGTCACAACTATCGATGTGGGCAGTATACGCTTGGGTAGAGAAGGAATTGAACAGAGCGTCGCTCCTGTGCGTTCCGGTTATGAGGACGTGGCAACCCCCTTTGAAGGCGACCCCTGTGACTGCCATGACCTCGGCGGGGATGGATATTTGGATCTCACACTCAAATTCAGACGATCGGATATCGTTAACACACTGGAACTCAAAGAATTCGCTGGATCAACGATCCCCTTGGTTATAACGGGTAACCTCGAAGATGGCGAAGGGAATCAAATCATAGGTGAGGATTGCGTGAGACTGATTGAAAACTAGCAGGTATTACCCTTGAGAATCTGGAAGAGCTTTTAGATCACATATCCACTCTCAGCCCCATCATCAATCGGATCAGGAGGCGGATCACCGTCTTGGTCGTGCGGCACGCCCACGTAGCAGGTCTCTACGGTGCTATTGCCGAAAGTATCTAGCACTTCGAAGGTGATGCCGTAGACGCGGCCGTTCAACTTGCCTTGCCGTTCCGCGCGGACTGCGAAGGAGCTGTTGGACAGGATGATCATGTCTTCAACGGTCTTGCCGTCGCCGCCGCCCTTGGCATCTTCGGGCTCGTCGCTGTACATCGACAGGATCGTTCCTACCGCGTCGACGGCGAGGGAGCCTTCACAATCATCTTCCACGCTGACAACACAGTCTGACAAGTTGAAGGTGTGCATGTCGTGATGTGGGGGCCACAACTCGATCATCTCGCTCACTGTGACGTGGGCGGGCGTGGTGTCCTGTACGATAACGGTTCGCGTTACCTGGGTGGCCGCGTTTCCACAGGCGTCCACCGCGTTGTACGTCACCACGTAGGTCCCAGGTACATTCACATCAACAATATCGCCACCGATGACACTCTCGATCGCCAGACCGCTGTTGTCTGTGACCACAGCGCCCGGCTCGAGGTACGTATCGAGATGACATTCGAGGGTCATTTTCGCCTCGTCGTTCAGCGAGATGATCGGGGGGGTTGTATCGACCACATCGATGACCTGTGTGCAATTAGCGGTGTTACCCGAGTTGTCGGCCACTTCCCAATAGCGCATCACAGTAAACGTACTGCCGCAATTGGGGACCGCTTCATCGAACCATTCCGTGGGGTTAACGCCGCAATTGTCAGCAGTGAATGCTTCACCCGTGGCGCTCGGCGAAATATCAGCCGGGTATTCCAAAACGAGATCCGCGGGGCACTCGATCACTGGCGGCGTCGTATCCACCACCGAAACCGTCCTGAGCACAGTTTGAGCCGCGTTTCCACAACGATCCGTGGCGCTGTAACTCACCACGTAGGTGCCCGGGGTATTGTTGTCTACAGGGTCGCCGCCGATGACGACGCTCAAATCATCGTCGCTATTATCGGAGACGGTCGCTCCAAGCTCGATGTATGCGTCGAGATGACATTCGAGGGTGAGTGCTGCCGGACCGTTGAGGCTGATCTGCGGCGGTGTCGTGTCAACCACAGTGATGCTTTGGGTACAGGCTGCAGTGTTGCCCGAATCATCAGCCGCGTCCCAGTGACGCGTCATGGCGAAGGTGTTGCCGCAGCCGGGGACGGTGTCGTCCTGCCAGCTCGCGCTATTGACACTACAATTATCTGCTACTGTTGCTTCACCGACGGCCGCGGGTGCCGTATCTGCCGGGTACTCCAACACCACGTCCGCGGGACAGCTGATCGCCGGGTCGGTAAGGTCGTTCACGACCACGGTTGCCTGACAGGAGTCTTCGATTTGGCCGTCAGAGACCGTCAGGGTTACCACAGTAGATCCGAGCCCATAGGGGGGAGGCGGATTCTGCTGGATGGTCAATGGATCGCCATCGGGATCGTAAGAGCCGGCGTTGACATTCGCCAAAGCTGTGCAACTTTGATCTGCCGCTTCGGAAATATCTTGGCACATGGCCACTGGACTGCGATTGCAGTAGACGGTGACCTCCTGCGGTCCGTCGGCGCCGGTGACCGGCCATACAGTGGCCACACCAAAATCATCCACTGCTTGAATGTAATACTCAATCGCCGGCTCAACGACCTGGTCCGCCGGAATTGTGGCGGTTTCAGCGACGCTCACAGGATAGGGCGATGGGAAGGCGTTGACCAGAATGGAGTTCCACAAGAGCTCACCCTGTTTTCGGTAAAACAGATAAAGATCGGCCACACCATACGTGTCGTCTTCTATATACATGGTCAGCTCTACATCGGTATTGCATAGAGCATTCTGGGGCGGGGTGTGGGTAATCACAGGTGCAATATTGGGCAGAACAGCAAGTTGATACGGATTGGTTGCGGGCTCGGTGCTCGGATCGGTCGCGCTGACCTGACCGTCGGTTGCCCGAATGTAGTAATCCAGTCCCGGACTCTGAACCAGACCGGCTGGAATCTCAGCTGAATACACGTCACCGCCGATGGGACTCATGGGGAACTGTTGATAAGGAGTTGCCCCTGTGGTCCTGACGAACAACGTAACGTCTTGCACAAAGGGCGTCACTAGATCGATGACCGTGGCGGCAATGGTGACCGTGGTGTTCTCCGTAATGGTCTGACTGTGCAACGCGATGGTTTCCGCAGTACGCTCGATGATGGGTGCGCCACATGGCGTATATTGAGCGGTGGCGCTGGTGGTCATTGCCAGATTAGAGGCGAAAATCTCGACATTCCGCTCCAAGCCGTCGCAATTGAGATTATCGGTGCGATACCTGACGAGATACGTGTTTTTGATTTGTCCCACGATCGTATCCAGAATGGCGTCGTAGGGACCAACCACATTAAAAAGCAATCCCCCAGTAGCAGCTCGAACGCTGGTGTCATCACAATAATGATTATTTGATTGAGCGTAGGAGCACCGCACACAGGTGTGGATGGTCACATCATTGGCCAGAGCCAGATTGATGGTCTCCTGCTTATTGCCCCCATCACTGTCCTCATCAGTGATCAGGATGAATATTTTTTGTGTGCCTGGACGAAAGTTGTAAGTGCCAATCCCCAGGTTTATCGCACCAAACCCGGGCTCATAACCGCCGCGCGCGCTCAGGGTACCGACCCAGCTTTTGAATTCTTCGGCATCGGCAGTCAAACCGCCACCGATGATTCGGGGATTCGCCCCCGATGAGTTGCCAAACTGAACCAGCCCGAGTCGATAGTCAACGCCGCTGGCGGCCAGAGCGTTTGCAAACTGGATACTATTGTTTCGAACAGCGGCGATCTCGCCCCCCATACTGCCGCTCGTATCGATTAGAAACACAATATCGGCGATACGAGCGCCACCGGTCTGGTCAGGTGGGGTGACGTGGAACAGATCGGTCTGTAGACGACCGTCTTCCTCGACGTAAAAATCTTCTTGCACCAACGAATCGATTGGCGCGCCGTCCTCGGTCACGGCCACCGACATGTAGATCATGGGAAATGATCCGGAGTCAAACGAATTCAAGGTGATATCCAATTGACCGGTAGTCGACGCACCAAGCAGTTTGCGGGGGGCCATTGGCATCGGCGCAGGGAGCTCTGTTACGATCGGTTCCAGTTGGCTCTCTTCGATTGGATTTCCGTCTCCATCCAAACCTGTTATTTGCACCGCTTCTAATCCCAGGAATGAAACATCTTGAATGGTCAGGCTTGTTTCCGCACTTGAAAGAAGTGTATCATATACTAGATTGTTCTGGTGGTCATAGCCCGATACCAAAAAGCTATCACACGGATTTGGCGATGCGGCATAAATTTCTACTGTGACCCCATCGATCTGTGCGTCATAGGCAGTATTGAGATCAATCGAATTCCCAATCGTCTGTGATGCCGCGCCTATCGCGCCTAGCATCCAGGCGATAGTTATTACAGACACAAAATACTTCAATCGCATTGCTTGTTCCTTTCTGATCTTTCCTTTTTGGGGAAGAATTGTTTTCACCAAGACAAAACACATTTGATTGGATGCCTCCTAAATCTGTATTCTCAGTCACCCTCCTTTCTAAGGATTCTGAATTTAATTGGAGTACAGAGACCCCGGATCACGTTGCCGTTCTGGAAGACCTACACCCGATTTCGTTGAATGCAGCCGATCATTTTTTACGATTTTGATCTCGTGTAGATCAAATACGATTTTTTGGCAATCAATAATGAGAACATTAATAATGAATTATAAGGTCGTTCATCGCGTCGTTCCCGGATATGAAAAAAACCCATTAATTTCTTATGATTGTGGCCGTTTTTTCACTTTATAGGGCATTGTTCTAATCCTTGGGGTTGGACAGCGTCGGAGGGGTGATTATATTAATATTTGGGTAATTTTTCATCTGGACTGTATTTCCGTGTCCAGATATCTTCGGGGGAAATCGGGGGTCCACACATAGCCGAAAGGTCGTACGCCTGAGCGAGAGCTCTGCGCTATTCAAGCGGTTCGCTGGTCCGCGACGTTCCCTTTTCGCAGATCCGATCAAGACGGTCGGGAAAAAAAGGAGTGGGGCAATGGGAAAGGCAACATCTATTTGGACGGTCGCAGGTCTGGTGCTGTGCTTGTTGTGTGCGGGAGCATGTGGCGGTGGAAAAGGAGACGGCGCATCTGGTGATAATTCACCAGACACATCCGGCGGCGATACTTCCAATGATAACGATACCTCGAACGACACCTCAGTAGAGGGCGTCGTGGTGTTGCAAGGTGCTGTGGACAAGGGACCGTTTGTCCTCGGATCTTCGGTCGCTATTTCTCCTGTGGATAGCTCCAACGGCAGCCCCACTGGTCAAGTGTTCAATACCCAGACCGTGAGCGATTTGGGTGAGTTTGATGTGGAGTTCAATTATATCGGGTTGGTCTCGCTAGAGGCGAGCGGGTTCTATTATAATGAAGTCACAGGATCCCTTTCCAATGCCCCGATCACGCTGCGCGCCTATTACGAAGTGGAAGCTGCTGGCACTCAAAGCGCGTATATAAATCTCATTACCCACCTATCTTATAACCGGATTAAAAAACTGATCATCGATGGCACGCCCTTTATAAATGCCGTGGCACAAGCCGAATCAGAGCTGCGCTTGGCATTGCAAGTGGGCCCCCCAGGGTTTGACCCCAATGCATCTGGCACAGAGATGAACATCACCGGCGGTGAGAGCCTGGCCAATGCCTATCTCTTTGCTGTGAGCAGTGTGCTCGCAGAACGAGCCTCCCTGAACGGCGGCCCGATTGATGCGTCCCTGCAAGAGCTCCTCAACACCATTGCCGTGGACTTTGCAGATGATGGCGATATTTCAGATGGTATAAAAGAAGGTTTGTGGGAAGCCCAATTCCATGTGGACATCGAAGGGGTGAGCAGCATGCTGGCCGAGCGACTGGCAGCAGTGGGCTCTTCTGCTGGTGTGCCAGATATGAATGCGATCCTCGACCTCGACCAAGACGGCGCTGTCAACGCCGAGGACTGCCTAATTTACGATCCCAACCGCCACGACGGGCAAGCAGATGTCGATAACGATGGCCACGACCACTACCGCTGCGGTGGCAATGACTACGACGATGACTGCGCCACTTGTGTGCCCGGCGGTACCCTGACCTGCGGCAGTGCGCGTGACCACGATGGGGATAAACTGGTCGACGAGCTCTCCGGGTGTGGCCAATGCGTCCCTGGTACCCCGTTCGAGGTCGGACAGTTGAGCACAATTCAAGCCCACGACATCTTTGTGGCTGGCAATATCGCCTATGTGGCAGCAGCAGATGGCCTGCGCACCCTTGATGTGTCAAACCCCACGGCCATGTCAGACATCGGCCATGCGTCAGACGTTGGTGGGGCATCGAGGATTTTTGTTTATGGCGATATTGCCTACGTGGCCAGTGGGTTTGGTGAGGCCGAGGAAGGCGAGATCAGCCTCGTGGATGTGAGCAATCCAGCGTTTCCCGAGTGGATTTCCATGGCACCGGGCATGACCGATGTGTTCGTAGCAGCTGGGTTTGCGTATACGCCAGATGGGGAGATGGTGATGGATGTGACCAATCCCCAATTCCCGATCCCGGTCGCGAATCCAGAGGGCTCTGGCGGTGGAAATCGCATCTTTGTCGCCAATGACATTGCAGCTGTGTTTGGGCAACATGGTGAGCTCTCGCTGATCGATGTTTCAGATCCGCTCCATCCACACCATATCAGCACTATCTCTCTGGATATGGAAGATCCTTACGAGAATGGGGAATTCAAAGAGGGGGTCGGCCTGTTCATGGCAGGCGACGCTGTCTTTGTCGCTGGCGCGCCCGGGTTTGCCATCATCGATATTGCCAACCCCTCTGCGCCAATGATGGCCGGCGCCCTCGGACACTTGGGCATGCTGTCAGATATATTCGTAGCAGGCGAGCACGCCTATGTGGTCGGAGAGCACGGGCTCTTTGCCATTGACGTCTCTGATATCTACAACCCGGTCGCCGTTGCCGGACCCATTGGAGAGGGATTCAACGGCGGTACCGTGTTTATCTCAGATGGGCTTGCCTATGTGGGGGACGCCTGGGGCATGAGCGTTATCGATCTCGACTGCGGCGGCACGATTATGATCCACTGCGGCGACGGTGCTGCAGACTGGGGCGAGGAATGCGATGACCAGGATTTCATGAACGCATCCTGCAATGACTTTGGCTTCGACCTAGGGTTCCTGGTGTGCAACGATGACTGCACGGTAGACAGTTCAGACTGCACCAACTGCGGCAACAACTTCTGGAACGACGGTGAGGAATGCGACGGGGATGATTTGAATTTCCAAGACTGCTGGTCCATGGGCTTTGGGGACGGCACCTTGACCTGCTCACCAGACTGCAACTACGACACGTCCGGCTGCTACTACGTCTGCGGAGACGGTCGCATCGACCCGGGTGAAGAGTGCGAGCACAGCTGGGATCCCTGGGGCGAGGACGACCTCAATGGACACACGTGTCAGGACTACGGCTATGCCAACGAGATAGGGCTCGCCTGCGATGAAGTCTGTAAGCTCGATCCCTCTGGGTGCCTCCCGGTCTGTAATAACGACCTCCTAGAACCTGGCGAGGAGTGCGAGGAAGGGGATCTGACCGGCCTCACCTGCGCGGATTTCGGCTTTGTCGGCACTGAAGGGTTGGCGTGCAAACACTGTACGTTTGATGTCAGCGGATGTGCGTCTGAGTGCAATAACGGCGTTATCGAACCCTCTGAGGATTGCGAGGGAGACGACCTGGGCGGCGCCACGTGCGCAGACCTCGGCTACCTCATTCCGAGCGGGCTCGCCTGCGATGCCTGTATGTTCGACGATAGCAACTGCATGGCGATTTGTAGCAACGGCGCATTGGAGCCGACAGAGGAATGCGATGACGGCAACATGACTGCCGAAGACGGCTGCTCAAGCGCATGTGAAATCGAGGAGGGCTTCAACTGTCTGGGCAACCCGAGCGTGTGCAGCCAGTGCGATCCCTACCACCACGGCGAAACGTGCGAGACCTGCGTCATCCTCGTCAATCCGGACGAGCGCATCACAGAACGGGACGGCCAAACCTGGTCGACCGGATTTGCTACGATTGCCGAAGGGATCGAGCAGGCAATGTCCCTTGCAGAGGACCTCGAAGAGGCCTGTGAGGTCTGGGTCCGGGCCGGTACGTATCGAGTCTTCAACACATCACCGGATGAGAGCCTGATGCTACCGAGCGGCACCCAACTCTACGGTGGTTTCGCCGGTACCGAGAGCGCCCGAGATCAACGGGATGTGGTAGAGCACTTGACCATCATCGACGGCGAGGGGCCGGGCAATGGCGCCCCCCACGTGAGGGCGGTGATCAGGATTTCAGATGCTGAGGACGTTCGCGTAGATGGATTTTTCATTCGCGGTGGTCGGGCAGCGCCAGGAGATAACGGGGCCGGAGCAATCCTGATGAATTCATCCGTTAGCTTCGTGAACTGCACGTTCCAAGACCACAAAGCCTCTGGAGATGGGGCTGGCATTTACGCTGAGAGCAGCGATCTCACCTTAAGCGAATGTGTGTTTACAGAGCACGAAGGCCACCGGGGCGGAGGACTCCATACCCGATGGTCCACAGTCACCATTGAGGAGAGTTACTTTACCGCCAACAGTGCCCGGGAAGCCGGCGCCGGCATCTTTTTTGGCGAAGGCACAACCGCCACTGTTTCGGATACTGTCTTCGATGAGAACTACGCACACCAGGGCGGTGGCTTCTGCAGCGACTGGCGAGCCCGAGTGACGGTTACAGCGTCCACGTTCATAGACAACCGAGCCGACGAATGGGGCGGGGCCATCAATCTGTACAACGAGTCCCATCTCACTGTTGAAAATTCCATTTTTGTCGGCAACGAGGCCAGAACAGGTGGGGCCATCAGCGCCATGGGCGAGATATACACGCAGATCGTCAACTGCACCATGGCCGGCAACCGGGCCCACGACTGGGGTGGGGCGATTGCCGGGGATCCCCAAGCCCTGTTTAGGGTTGCAAACAGCATCATTTGGCACAACGAACCATCAGGTGCCGGCAGCAATGCCTCCTATGAGGTGCGTTACAGCGACGTACAGGGCGGATTCCCAGGTGAGGGCAATCTAAACCTAGATCCCAAGTTTGTGGATGTCGAAGGGGGCGATGTTACCCTAGCGGTCGATTCCCCCTGTATTGATGCGGCAGATGGGGATATGGCGCCGGCAACAGACCGGGTGAACTTCCCGCGATACGACGCTCCTGAGTCGGAAAACATTGGGGCTGGCGATCCCATTTACGCTGATATGGGCGCCTACGAATTCAACACCTGCGGCAATGCCAGCTTAGAAACAAACGAGCAGTGCGAAGGCACAAACCTGGGTACCAATACCGATTGTCAAGACCTGGGGTATGTGGCATCTGGCGCCCTCTCCTGCACTGAGACCTGTATGTACGATGTCTCAAATTGCGAGGCGGCATGCGGTAACAATGTTATCGAGCCTACGGAAGCGTGCGAGGGCGAAGATTTGAACGATGCCACCTGCGAAACCTTGGGCTTTGAGGCACCAGAGGGGTTGGCGTGCGACGAAACGTGTCAATTCGACATCTCTGATTGCGCAGCTAGCTGCGGCAACGAGATTATCGAGCCCACCGAGGACTGCGAGGGCTTTGATCTAAGCGGCGAGACCTGTCAGACCCAAGGCTTTCAAGACGGCATGCTGGTGTGCCGCGAGGACTGCTCGTTTGACTACGGCGAATGCTTTGGCGGCTGTGGCAACGGTATCTGGGAAGGTATGAACGGACCAGAGAACGAAGAAGGAGAACAGTGCGACGGTGAGGATCTGGCGGGCTGGGACTGCCATATGTTTGGTCTTTGCGGCGAGCTCGCCTGTCACGATGACTGCACCTGGGATAAGTCCGGGTGCTACGACTGCTGTGGCAACGGCCAAATCGACATGGACGAGCAATGCGACGGCGAGGAAATGTGGGGGCAGAACTGCTTCAACTTTGGCTTCTCAGGCGGCGACGTCACATGTACTGAAACTTGCGAGATCGATACGTCAGAGTGCTTCTACGTTTGCGGCAACGGCATGACCGAAGAGGGCGAGCAATGCGACGACTGGGATCTGGCGGGTCAGGACTGCCAGAGCCTGGGCTTCCAAGGCGGCGGAGAGCTGGGATGTACAGCCCAGTGCACCTTTAATACCACTGCGTGCGATTCCATCTGCGGCAACGATATCATCGAGCCTGATGAAGCTTGTGAAGCAGGCCAGCTGGGAGACACCACTTGCGAAACCCTGGGGTATGTGGGTGGCGGCGAGCTCGTCTGCACAGAGTGTGAATTCGACGATACCAGTTGCATTGCCGAGTGCGGCAATGCGGTGATCGAGCCGGGCGAGAAATGTGAAGATGGGGATCTGGACGGCCAGACGTGTCAAGACCTGGGCTATGCGGACGTCGGGGCCTTGGCCTGCCTCGAGTGCCAGCTCGATGCCACCGGGTGTGTGGCCGTATGTGGTAACAAGGTGATCGAGCCGGGCGAGACCTGCGACGACGGCAATGCAGTGGATGGCGATGGATGCTCGTCCGCGTGTGCAGCTGAAGACGGCTGGCAGTGCTTGGGCCAGCCCAGCCGATGCGATCAGTGCGATGCGCACTTCCACGGCGAGGGGTGTAACGAGTGTATCGTTCTCGTCGATAACGATGAAGACATCACCGAGCGCGATGGCCGATCCTGGGCAACTGCGCTCGATGACATTCAACAGGCCCTCGATCTAGCTGAATCCCTTGCCGATGGGTGTGAGGTCTGGGTCAAAGCAGGCACCTACTATGTCTTTGACACCAACAATCAGGACACCATTAGACTGGGCGATGGGGCAGCCCTCTACGGCAGCTTCAAAGGCACTGAAGGCTATCGGTATCAGCGAGAGGCCCGCGCCTATCCGACCGTGCTGGATCCCAGACAGAGCTACGAGGGTATGCAGCGGGTCAACCACGTGCTCACGGCTGAGTGGACGCGTGACATCACCGTGGACGGCTTTACCATCTACGGCGCTGGGGACTGGGAAAACGGCGGCGGTTTGATGGTTCGGGACGGATCGGTCACCATCCGCAGTTGCGCCTTTAGTCCTGGCCTCGCAACAAACAGCTGGAGCAGTGCGGTATACGCCCAGAACGCGACCCTGACGGTGGTCAACAGTACGTTCACTGCCAATCGGGGCGGGGGTATCTTTGTCGACTGGTCCCACCTCGATGTGATCCACAGCACGTTTTACAAAAACGATCCCAATGCGATTTGGGCCAATCCAGAGTCCACTGTCTCGATACGGGGCAGCATTATCTGGGAGAACCAGCCCAATGGCATTGAAGGCGGTCAGACCACTGTGATGTACAGCTTGGTGCAAGGCTGGGGCGTAGGCAACGGCAATATCGTGGGCGATCCCCAGTTTATCAACCCAGATGAGGGAGATCTCAGATTGGCAGCGTCATCGCCCTGTATCGACGCGGCGGACGGAACAGTGGCACCGACAACAGATAAGGATGGATACGCGCGGTACGACGATCCAGATAAGACCGACACTGGCGAGGGCGATCCAGCTTACGCGGACATGGGCGCCTATGAGCGAAACGTCTGCGGCAATGGCCAGCTGGACGTGGGCGAGGCCTGCGAAGGCGACGACCTGGGTCAGGCCACCTGTCAGGCAGCGGGGTACGCGGATACCGGCACCCTGGCATGTCTGCCCACGTGCCGCTACGACACCACGGGATGCACCGAAGTGTGTAACAACGGCGTCATCGAACCTGGAGAAGAATGTGACGGTGCAGACCTGAACGAGCACACCTGTCAGGACCTGGGCTACGTGGCCGTGGGTGCCCTCGCCTGCTCGTCTGAGACGTGCCAATTCGATACCACCGGGTGCGAGGCGGTCTGTGGCAATGCCCAGCGAGAGCCGGGTGAGGAATGCGAAGACGATGACCTGGGCAATATGTCCTGCCACGACCTGGGCTTCATGGGCGGCGGTGACCTCGCATGCTATTTTGACTGCACCTACGACAAGACCAATTGTTGGGATGGATGCGGCAACGATCGGACCGAGGACTGGATGGGAGAAGAGTGCGACGGCACAGACATGGGCTGGCAAGGCAACTGCTTTGACCATGGATTCTCAGCCGGTGAAATCGCCTGCGGAGACGACTGCAAGTACGACACCTCGGGCTGCGGCTACCAGTGCGGCAACGATCAGCGAGAAGGCGACGAAGCATGCGACGGCTGGGATCTGGCGGGTCAGAATTGCACGGGTCTCGGCTTCCTAGGTGGTGGTGAACTGGCGTGTTCGGCCAGTTGCACCTTTGTCACTACTAGCTGCAGCACTGTCTGTGGCAATGATACGGTCGAGCCGACCGAGGCCTGCGAGGAGGGACAGCTCGGTGACACCACCTGCGCTGACCTGGGGTATCTCGGCGGCGGTGAACTGACGTGTAGCAGCTGTGAATTCGACACCTCTGGCTGCATTGCTGTCTGTGGCAATGGCACGATCGAGCCGGGCGAGGCGTGTGAAGAGGGTGATCTCAACGGTCAGACCTGTCAGAACCTGGGGTACGCGGACGTTGGGACCCTGGCCTGCGCGTCCTGCGCCCTCGACGACAGCGGGTGCGCTGCTGTTTGCGGCAACGGCGTCATAGAGCCTGGCGAGACCTGCGACGACGGCAACACTGACGATAGCGACGGGTGTGCGTCCACCTGCACTGCTGAGGACGGATGGCAGTGTTTGGGTCAGCCCAGCCGGTGCGACCAGTGCGACGACTACTTCCACGGTGCTGGGTGTAGCGAGTGCATCGTCCTTGTCGACAACGAAGAGACCATCTCGACGCGGGATGGCAAGTCCTGGTACACGGCCCTCGAAACCATCCAAGCGGGCATCGACGTGGCGTCGACCCTGGCTGACGGCTGCGAGGTCTGGGTCAAGGCAGGCACCCACTATGTCTACAGCACCAATGACAACGACACGATTCAAATGGCGCCCACCACGGCCCTATACGGCAGTTTTGCCGGAACCGAGGGATATCGGTCACACCGTGATCCAGGGAACCATCCTACCACAATCGATGGCAGGGCAAACGCGGATGGTCTCAACCGGGTGGCACATGTCATTACTGCTGAGAACGCACAAAACGCCGTGCTAGACGGCTTTACTGTTCTTGGAAACGGCCACTGGGAATGGGGCGGTGGCTTTAGTCTGCAGAACGGTTCGGCAACCATTCGCGGATGTGCGTTCAGTCCAGACATAACCGGCAACGGAGACGGCGGCGCTGTCTACACCCAAAACGGGACCCTCACCATTGAGAACAGCACGTTCACTAAAAACAACGGCACTGCCCTCTTTGCTGATTGGTCCACCCTCAATGTGCGCCACAGCTCGTTCTATGGCAACGGCCAAAACGCCATCGGTGGGAATCCAGAGTCTGAAATCACTGTCTCGGGCAGCATTATCTGGGGCAACGATTGGGAGGGCATACAGTCCGACGGCCCGGTGCTCGTCGAGTACAGTCTGGTTCAAGGCTGGGGCGGCGGCACTGGCAACTTGACCGGCGATCCCCTCTTTGCCGACGCTGAAAACGGGGACCTCAGGCTCAGTGTGGGATCTCCCTGCATCGACGCGGCCAATGGATCCCAGGCGCCGGTGTACGACAAGGACGGCCACCCGCGCTTTGACGACCTCGGTGTAACAAACACCGGCGCTGGTACCCCGACCTACGCCGACATGGGCGCCTACGAAAGCACCTTGTGCGGCAATGGCCAGCTGGATGTGGGCGAGCTGTGCGAAGGTGACGATGTGGACGGAGCGACCTGCATGACCGTGGGCTATGCCACTGCCGGCACCCTCGCGTGCTTGCCTACCTGCAACTACAACACCACCGGCTGCCAAGCAGTATGCGATAACGGCACATTAGAACCCGGTGAATATTGCGATGGCACTGCTCTGGGAGATGCTACCTGTCAGGATCTGGGCTATGTGGATGTGGGCAGCCTCGCGTGCACGGCTGGAACCTGCGAATACGACACCAGCGGCTGCAGCGCCACGTGCGGCAATGATGTTACCGAGCCCACTGAAGATTGCGATGGTACTGACTTGGGAACCAGCTCTTGTCAGGATCAGGGATTCACCGGTGGCGGTGAACTCTCCTGCAACCAAGACTGCACCTATAACCTGAACAACTGCAACGACGGCTGCGGCAATAACCGTGCTGAAGGACACTTGAACGAGGAATGCGACGGCACGGACATGGGCTGGCAAAGCAACTGCTGGGATCACGGCTTCTCTGCCGGAACGGTGAGTTGCACGGACGAGTGTAGGTACGATACATCAGACTGCGGCTACGAATGCGGCAACAATCAGAAAGAGGGCGACGAACAGTGCGACGGCTGGGATATGGGCGGCCAGAATTGTCAGGCAGCCGGGTATGTATCTTCTGGCAACCTGCAGTGCCAAGAGGACTGCACCTTTGATACCACGGGCTGCACAGCGCTGTGCGGCAATGGAATCGTCGAGCCCACAGAGTCCTGCGAGCCGGGAAATCTGGGAGACGCCACCTGTGCCGACCTCGGTTATGTGTCACCAGATGGCCTCGACTGTACGAGCGAATGCGCATTCGATACAACGGGATGCTCGGCTGCCTGCGGCAACGGGGTTGTCGAGCCCACCGAGGATTGCGAGGGAACTGACCCAGGCGATTACACCTGCCAGGATCTGGGGTACGTTGAAGTCGGCTCGCTCGCCTGCGACACCTGCGCATTTGACACGTCTGGGTGTGCAGCGGTGTGCGGCAATGGGGTCATCGAGCCAGGCGAGGCCTGCGACGATGCAAACGCCACGGACAGCGATGGTTGCTCAGCCACCTGCCAGGTAGAGACGGGGTGGCAATGCCTGGGCGCACCGAGCGCGTGCGATGCATGTGACGACTACTTCCACGGATCCAGCTGCACCTCCTGCATGGTCCTCGTAGACCGGGATACCGGGATCAGCACCAGGGACGGCAAGAGCTGGCGCACGGCCCTGGCCACCATCCAAGAGGGCATCGATCAGGCTGCTGCGCTCGATGCAAGCTGCGAGGTGTGGGTGGCGAGCGGCACGTACTATGTGTACTCAAGCTCGGATAACGACACCATACAATTGGAGTCCGGCGTCTCGGTCTACGGCGGCTTTAGCGGCACTGAAAACAGCAGGTACCAGCGAAATCCAGCCGTGGCGGAAACCATCATCGACGGTCGACAGTCTGCAAGCAGCTCAAACCGGGTTAGGCATACGGTCACGGCTGACTTTGTGACCGACGTCACGTTTGATGGATTTACTGTCAAGCGGGGCGGCCAATGGGATTGGGGTGGCGGCATATACGCCACCAACGCCTGGGTGACGATCTCCAATTGCGCAATCGTCGAAATATCCAAACCCGATGGCGGTGGTGTCGCCATGTACAACTGGCAATCCACGGTTGACCTGATCAGCACCACATTTGTCGACAACCAGGGCGGTGCCATGCGCAACGAAGGTTCTACTGTGAACATCACCAATTGTACCATAGCCGGCAATAATCAGTTCGGCATCCAGAACGAGCAGGGCGCCACCACCACCGTGGTCGGCACCATCATCTGGGGCAACGATCCCAACGGCCTCGAAGTCAATGGAGGCATGATCTCTGTGCGGTACAGCGACGTTCAAACCTGGGGCACGACAAACGGCAATATCAGCGAGGATCCGATGTTTGTCGATTTGGAGAACGATGACGTTCGGCTCCTAAGTGGATCCCCCTGTGTCGATGCGGCAGATGGCACTGCAGCGCCCACCTACGATAAGCACGGGTTCCCGCGATACGATGATCCGACCGAGACAAATACGGGCACGGGCACGCCGGCCTATGCGGACATGGGCGCCTACGAGCTGAGTGGATGTGGCAACAGCGAGGTGGATACCGGTGAGAACTGTGACGGCGATGTGGGCGCAGCAACATGTGTGGATGTTGGGTACGCAGATCCAGGAACCCTGACCTGCCTTGGTACCTGCCGCTACGATACAACCCTTTGTGAAAGTGCCTGTGGCAACGCCACCCTGGAGCCAGGGGAGCTGTGCGAAGCCGGGAACGTGGGCGATGCCACCTGTCAGGACGTGGGATACGTCGACCCGGACGGCCTGGCCTGCGCAGCTGAGACCTGTACCTTTGATACCTCAGGGTGCACCGCGGTCTGTGACAACGGACTCAGGGAACCCGGTGAGGTCTGTGATGGGGAAGACACTGGCACCAGCTCTTGCTATGACCTCGGTTTCCAAGGCGGCGGCGACCTCTCCTGCAACCCGGATTGCACGCTCAATTTAAACAACTGCAACGACGGCTGCGGCAACAATCGCCTCGAAGGCCACCTGAACGAGCAGTGTGACGGCACAGACCTGGGCGGTCAGGACTGTGGATTCTTTGGCATGACCGGCCCGCTCTCCTGCGATAGCAACTGCGAATTCGATCAGTCCAACTGCACACCTTAGGGCTCTGTCCAGTAAAAATTGTCCCCCACCCTCCCCCCCAACGTCCAATTGTCCACCGGGGGAGGGCCAGGGAGGGGTCCGAAGGCCCAGCACTGACGAGCCTTTGAGCGATTTCGCGTTGATTCTTCGGTAATTACGTATCAACTTAACAACGACTCAAAAGGGCTATCGTTAGTGATCAAAAGATCCATTTATAATATTGCAACTATTTAGCCTTGTCTTTTTAAATTAATAATTTATAGTAAACGTAGTTTTTATCAACCTAAAAGGAGGACATCATGTCGCGTTTTATCTGTTTTTTGGTTTGTATTTATTCCGCCTTCCAGGTGACCTGCTCCCCACAAAATATCACCTCTGGCAGTCCACTCGTCGAAGAGAGTCAGCAGCCACTATCTTCACAAGCTCGATTTCTGCCTCAGGAAATACTGAATGGAGCAATCAACAAAGCTGAGAACTATATCGATCACTATCACTACGATCCTGATTACAAATGCACTGTGTCAGGTTCTTCGTACGAGGGGGAAACACTGCAGTATCGAAAAGTCCGTGATGTCGCCGAAAACCTGGAAGAGCTTGCTCGATATTATACGACCGCCAGTCAGGACATGAAGCCTACCATGAGAAAGATGATGCTTGATGCCTACTACTATCTCATGACCTTTTTACGAAGTGCTAATGGAGAAATCTGGGTAAAGAGCGATTATGCGAAGTGTTATCATGGTGATGATAATGATGAAGACTTTTACCCATTTGACGGTATTACCAATTGGACAGTCATACGAGCATTGAGCTTCTATTCAAAAGTTAATGACGCGCATGTGATCACTGATCACATGACCTGGCTTGGCAGAACCTTTCGCGACTGGGTACTGTCCTCATACGACGAGTACGTGCCAGCAGAGCCGAATAGAGCCAATGCCAATAACAGAGCGATTTGGCTCGATGTGTTTTCTCGGCTAAAAGAAGTGGCGCCGACTGAGGTGACAATCGATAATATCGTCGACATCCACAAAATTTCATACCGTTACTTAGAGCTGACCAAAATATGGAGCAGAAATGACGAAAAATGCGGCAAACCCCTTGGTTTCGGCAGCTGGATGCATAACGATCCCCCATCTTCTGACGGTGTATGGCATGATACGGATTGCGATGCTCCCGGCGCATTTGATAAACTGTACTATCAGGGCACAGGGTACCATCAGATGATAGTCGATGGACTGGTGAGTTATTACCGGCTCCTCACTTCACAGAATCTCTGTTGGGAGCCCGATTTTACATATCTCAACGGACAAAGAAGCGTCTGCAATCAGATGCGATATACTCTCATGTCGGCTTTAAGCTGGCTAAGAGACAGGATGGAAACAGCGAGCGGCAGTGAGAGTATCTACGCTTGTTACGACAGTTTTTCATGTGGGGATACAGACGCACCAGGTTTTAACGCAGACTGCTGCAGTGAAGGGAGCTTAAAGCTCGGAACAGGCATGGGCCTGAGGGCGATATTTGAAATCCTTTCCGTTGTCGAAGACGGTACCATCAATCATTTTCCGTACTATGCTGACTATCCGCCTGAGGATCCGAGTCGATCGCTTACGCGGGATTATCTATGGACGCCGCTTGAAGACGTTGTCAATAATATATCTAATAAGGATGCTTTACACTTTATTGGCGCTTATTTGGATTACCGTACTAGAATGTAACTGCGACATACGCCATCCCCGATTCCAATTTCTGCTCAAACCCACTAAACGCAACACCAATATCTTCATCTATTGCCTCGCGCTGGCAGCTCGGAAATCGGGTATACTCGTTTGAACATGAGATCCACGAGGTTTACAAAAACTGAGGCCTGGCAAGTACTAGAATAGTTCCCATCCCTGAAGTGAGTGGTTTGGAAAAATTTTTGCGCCCATGTGGGATATTTGAATACATTCACGTTTAGGATACGCATTCCAGTGTAGCAAATCGTGAGATAA
>JAAUYD010185833.1_pt1 | contig 22132 bp, 15 predicted proteins | sample 7278101 | NCBI WGS metagenome assembly JAAUYD01 (sample SAMN14350128, study PRJNA611818) | marine sediment metagenome | isolation source: surface marine sediment (0.6m) | place: French Polynesia: Moorea | collected 2018-08
GAATTGTCAAAGGTGTATTATAAACCTGTGTTATGGTCAAGCTCTTACTGTGTGATTTCTGCTGGTGGCGCACCACTAGAAGTTATCAAGAAGTACATCCAAAATCAAAAGTCCCCCCAGTAGCTATTGCCCTGGCTTTCATCCCTCGATTTTCGTTCCTCAAGCAAGACCTGCTCTTGCGGAGGAAACCTCCGCGAGCTTCCTTGCTCAATCGGGGATTTCTCGCCAGGAAGAGGGTTAACTTAAAGAGCGAATGGCCTCTAATAACCCTCTGGCCTTGTTCATGGTTTCCTCATATTCCGTTTCCGGGTCAGAGTCAGCCACTAAACCCGCCCCTGCTTGCACACAGACAAGATGTTGACCATTTTCCAAGGGACGCACTACCATTGTGCGAATAGCGATCGCCGTGTTTAATTGTCCTTCAAAATCATAGTAACCATACACCCCAGAATAAGGGCCTCGCCGTTCCGGTTCCAATTCGTTAATAATTTCCATCGCCCGAATTTTGGGCGCACCACTGACGGTTCCGGCGGGAAAACAGGCTTTAAACAAGTCCCAAGGGGTTTTATTCGGGGCTAATTTTCCAATCACATTACTGACGATGTGCATCACATGGGAATAGCGTTCAATGACCATTAACTCGTTCACCGTCACACTCCCTTCACAACAGGCCCGGCCCAGATCATTGCGGCCTAAGTCCACTAACATCACGTGTTCAGCGATCTCTTTGGGATCTTGTAATAAGTCTTGGGCTAAAGCTTGATCTTCTGTCAGGGTTTTACCCCGTTTCCTGGTTCCTGCGATGGGTCGTAAAATAGCGGTTAAGGACTCATCTTCGGTGCGTTCCGCTTTAACCATGACTTCCGGACTTGAGCCGATAATCTGCCAATCTCCGAAATTATAATAAGCCATGTAGGGGGAAGGATTAATCAACCGTAGGGAACGATAAAGATTAAAGGGAGCATCGTCATAATGGGCTTGTAAGCGTTGAGACAGCACCACTTGAAAAATATCCCCTGCACGGATATATTCTTTGGCCTGACGCACGTTTTCGCAGAACTGAGTGCGTTCTGTGTTGCTGGTATAGCTTAAGGGTCGTGTTGTTTCTGGATTCAGATTTAATTCTAGGGCCTTCCCTTGGACGGGTAAGGGTAATTGTAGCTTTAAGACCAATTTGGCAACGCGATCGCAGGCTTGTTGGTAGGCTTGTTCTAAACTAATTGTCTCGTCTCGTAGATCAGCATAAGCGATCGCCCAGATTTTCCGTTTGATCTGATCAAAAATAATTAGATGGTCGACTTGCATCCAGATTCCATCTGGGAGATCCTCGTCGGTGATGGGATAAATGGACACCCTTGGCTCGATCCAATTAATTAATTCATAACCCCAAAACCCGAATAAACCGCCGATCCCAGAGGGAAGTTGGGGTAAGATCACTGGTTTAATCGAGGCTAAACAGTCCGTCAAAATATCAAAAGGGTTCCCCTCAAAGGTTTTGACCTTACCATCCCGATAGGTTTGGGTGGTGATGTTTCCCCTTGCGGATAAGATCCAGACAGGATCACAGCCTAAAAAGCTGTAACGGCCTAGATTTTCCCCTCCTTCCACTGATTCTAATAAGAAACTGTAGGGGCGATCGCCACAAACTTTGTACCAAGACGAAACCGGGGTTTCGAGATCCGCCACCCATTCCTGATAAACTGGAACAAAATTACCTTGTTGCGCTAATACGGAAAACTGCTCAAAGTCAGGAAACATCATAAGTTTAGGTAAAAATGAGCCGTGGCCAGTTACCAATCATCAGATCATCAATGATGATCAGTTTATTGTACCGATAATTGGTCATTGATGCAGAACCATTAGTATCTGGCCACTTTTAGGTTGCTCTGGGGGTTAGGGAATTGTCATCAGGATTTAAACAGGATGCCTTTGTTTACCTTAACCGCAACTCCTCGACCCTTAAACGTCATAAGGATCTTTACCAGAGAATTTGAGGGTAACTGGTTCGGGGTTATCCCCAATTTTTCTGTCGATTTTACCGTTGTAGTCTCGGCCTTCGTTAACTTTTTCGGGGAACACTCCATCGGCAGGGTGAAGGTATTGAATTTCACCACTGGGATAGATGCGATAAATTTTGTAGTCTTGAATTTTGGGCTTGAACTTAGTCCGTAACTGGGTTCCCAGAGCCAGACATTGTTCTTTGCGGGCTAAATAGAGGAGATTTTCTCCTGCATTCATAATAGCTGCCCCACCTGTGGGCATTTCAAAGACTTGCTCTGTTTTGCTAGTCCAGGTGATGGCGTATTTTTCTTCCCGTTCAGCTTTCGAGAGTAAACCGCCGGTACTGCCACCGAATTTGGGAAGGTTTCCTTTAAGCTCTTCTGCCATGATGTTTGTATTTCCCTCAAAAAAAGGTGTTTTAGGGAATGGTATCACTCAGTTCTACTTTGTTACCTAGATTAGTAAAGAACTGTAACAATTTGGGCAGTGAGCAGTAACCGATAACTGGTAACTGATAACTGTTTTTACAATTATTTCAAAACCCGAATAAATTCTAAGGGTAAACCATCGTGATCGGCAATAAAAGCCACTTCATAGACTGTTTCACCGATCATTTGTTGTTGGGGTTCAAGTAAAATGGTTAGGGGAGAAAATTGAGTCGGCTCTTGTTGAGAAAGCTCAGTTAACTGGGTTTGTAATGCCCTTAACCAAGTGGTCAGATCCGAGACGCGATCGCTTAAATCAAAGGATAAGTGATAATACCCCACATAATGCTCATCCCCAAAAGCATCGGGGGGTGGTTTGGGTTGAGGAATTTGAATCAGTTCAATTCTGCCCCCTAACCCTTCCATCCAGCAAGCTAGGGTATAACCTGTCGTAAACCGTTCTTTAACTGTAAAGCCCAACAATTCATAAAAAGCGATCGCGTGATGAATATTAGCCGTGCGAATGGAAGCATGGTGCATGATTATTCAAACAACCGAAAATAAGGATAACGTTTAGGAACCCCAGGCTCTTTCTCTAAGTCAAAATTAATAACCTCCCATTGGGGTTCCTTGGGAATGTCGGGGCTGAATTCCACAGGGAGACCATACAACCGAGGCACAGACTGAGAGTTACCTCGCCAAGAGGTGTTACGCTCTAAGTAGGTACTCACCAAATCTTTATAACGATTGGCGATAATCACCTTGGTGGCTCGATATCCTTGAGTATAAAGTCGGTCTAGAGCTTCATGAATCTCAAAGCGAATACCGTCGGGGTGAGTATGTTGTCGATACCATTCCCCTTCCCAGCGTCTCCAGTGCCTACCAGATTGCAAGTGGACTAACTCATTATTTTTAGGATTGGCTTCAAAGGCACCATGACGAGGACATAAGTAAGTATCCGTCAAGGTCAAAGCAGGAATGACTTGACGACAATGAGGACATTGGATTTCTGGCCCGTAAATGGGGTATTGTAAACTTAGAGTCATCTGTTTTTAGTTGTCTATAACTGCACTGGGTGGTCTGAATACCTATGCAGACTGGATCGTGTGTTGTGAGCAGCAGGGTAGATGGGAATGTCTCAGTGGCAACAAAAGGAAATAAATTCTCAATGTATGCGGCCGATCTCCTTAGACCCGTTGCTAGTAGCTATTATATCGACTAAATCCTGGTCGCCTCGATCCTACCGCGAGATTTTAGATTTAGCTTAGATTTATGTCAGACCCCTTATTTTCCCTTCCTTCTTATTGGCCACCGCCGGATCTGTCTCAAGCTGCCTTTGTTGCGCCCAATGCGGTGATTGTGGGTGATGTGGAAATTGCTCAAGGGGCTAGTATTTGGTATTCTGCTGTCGTGCGTGGTGATGTGGAAAAAATCAAAATTGGAGCCTATACGAATGTTCAAGATGGGGCGATCCTACACGGTGATCCAGGGGAAATTACCTGTTTAGAAGAATATGTGACCATTGGACATCGGGCAGTGATTCATGGGGCCCACATCGAAAAAGGGTGTTTAATCGGGATTGGGGCGGTTATTTTAAATGGTATTCGAGTGGGAACTGGGAGTTTGATCGGTGCGGGTGCCATTGTCAATAAAGATGTGCCACCGCGATCGCTGGTGGTAGGGGTTCCGGCGAGACGGGTTCGAGAGTTATCCGAGAGTGATGCCCAAAAAATGATCGAACACGCTAAACGCTACCAAGAACTGGCTTTGGTTCATGCCAACAAAGGAAACAATTTGGGATTCACAAATGAACCCTGATAAGCTATAAATAGAAGGATAAATTTTTCATTAAAGTCCCATAAAAAGTAACAGAGGAAACAAAACAATGGATTGGCGTGTTTTAGTCGTGTTAGGACCGATTCTAATTGCAGCTGGTTGGGCAGGTTTCAACATTGCTGCGGCAGCTATTAGACAAATTCAAGGGTTCTTTAATAAAGAAGCGTAATTTTTCACCGTTATCAAATTCAACGAGAGAGGCCCTACATTGTCTGTCTTTGTTAGACTAACAATGTAGGGCCTCTCTTTTTTGATGCTAAATAATTCATGTCTGTTGCCGATCAAATTATTGTTCCCTTAGATGTTCCCACAGAAGAAGCAGCGATCGCCTTATTAGATCGCTTGCCTGAAATTCGCTTTTGGAAAGTTGGGTTAGAATTATTCGTGGCCACCGGTCCGACTATCCTAAAACACCTCAAAGATCGACAAAAAAAGATTTTTCTAGACCTCAAGTTTCATGATATCCCTAATACAGTCGCAGGAGCTTGTCGTAGTGCATCTGAGTATGGAATTGATTTAATGACTCTCCATGCTACTGCTGGCAAAAATGCCCTCAAAGCAGCCACAGAAGCCATTGCACACAGTCCCTCACCCCCCCAATTATTAGCCATAACCCTTCTAACTAGCCTCAATGCACGGGATCTGGCATTTGATCTAAAAATCCCCCTAGAACTGCCAGAATATGCCCTACAGATGGCTTTATTGGCTAAAGATTCAGGCATCAACGGGGCGGTGTGTTCTCCTCAAGAAGTCGCCCCACTCAGGCGAGTCTGTGGCCAAGATTTTGTCTTAGTCTGCCCTGGGGTTCGTCCGACTTGGGCGCAAACCGGCGATCAAAAACGAGTCATGACCCCCAAAAAAGCCCTAGAAGCCGGAGCAGACTATTTAGTGATTGGTCGACCAATTACAATGGCAGATGATCCCGTTATGGCATGGAAGCGCATTATTGATGAAGTGGAAAGTTAGAAGTCAAACCTTACCAGGGAGAGGGAAACAGTTGCTTAATGCAGCGATGATCATGATTTTAACCGTTGTTACTATCCCTTCTCCAATACAAGCGTCACCCAAAAGAGGGGAGTCTTGTCCTTCGGAGCTAAAAACCTTAATGACTTGGATGTTAGAAGATTTACCGGGTTACAGCAACCGAGTGACACAACGAGCTAGACAAAGCGATCGCACCATTGATATTTACAACTATATCGTCTTAGCTGGAAATCCAGAATTTACTCCCTTACCTTTGACTCATTTACAATACGAACCTGTGCTAAGCGATGAAACAAAACAGGTGTTTTTTACAACTTTAGAACGACAATATACGAAAACAGAAGTTATTTTGTTGCAGAATTATTATTGGTTATTTTTAACCCCCAGTTCCGATGGCTGGCGATTAGTTTTATTATTTTCTCAGTTAGCTGATTTAGAAGAAGATGATCTGCCTTTACCCCCTCAAGATGCCATGAATGGAGCCATCGGTCAAGGAATTCAACTGTGGTTAAAAGATTGTCGGGCTGGGGTTTTAAGAAGATAATCACTCTATCCAATGTAGGACATTTCTAATAATAGACCAGCGAGGTTTTTTGATACTCTCAACATTTCCTTCAACCCAGTAATTATAAAGAGATTGTATGGTTCCGTCTTCTCCTTTTAAATCTAACCAAACATTAATAATATCAGCTAAACTATCAGCATTTTTAGGCAACATATATCCCACAGGAATTGATACAATCGGTTGGGGAACTGCTACTACATTACTGGGATAAAGAATAGTCCAAGCTGAAGCATTTTCTGCAGGTAAAACCATGGCATCAAATTCATTGGAGTTGGCTACTAATAAATCTCTGATTTTTCTTTTAGTCACCACTACTTCCGCGTCAGGTAATAGGCCTTTTAATTTAGCAATATAGTAAGGAACATTAGCAGGAATTGCTAATCTTAAATTCTTATTTTTTTGCAGTTCTTGCCAATTGGTAAACTGGTCTTTTTTATAGTCTTTAACTACAAAAGCTAAAGTTCGCTTAGAAAAAGAATGGGTAAATTGAACCACTTCCGTTGCTTGGGGTGTCAACGCTAAGGAAGGAATTGATAAATCACAGTAATTTCCATTGAGATAAGCTGCAATTTCTGCTCTTTCATTGACTTCTTCTTCTAGGGGAATAAACTCTAATTTTAAACCTAGTTCTCTTGCTAAAATATGGATCATTTCTACGTCTAAACCCACTAAATCTCCTTGGGAGTTAAAGTAAGAGAAAGGATAATCATCTTGTAAATAACAAGCTCGCAAAAGGTTATTAGCTTTGATTTGTTCATATCTAGATCCCTCTGTTTCTTTTTCGTCTAAATTGTTGATAATAGGAGGGATTTTAGCAACTTTTGCTGGTTGTGGATTTCTAACTCTTAACAGTTCTAAATTACTTAAAAGTTGATTTTTTGTATAATTACTAGGGAAGAAATAGGTATAAGTAAAATGGATAGATCCGACGATTAATGCTAATAATAAAATCGAGGTAATAATAAAGCGAATTATCTTTTTTCTTCTAACTGTAATTAGTCCTTGAATCGCACAAGTTGCTAAAATTCCTAACACCACTGTGTGCATCGCTGCGACTAACGTTCCAAAACGACCAGTAAAAATCTCGACAGTTATATATAGTGTTAACATATCCACAGGAATTTTAAAAAGATTTAATAAAAAGGTTGTTGCTAATGTTCCATCTGCAAAAAGAACGGCAATTCCTGCTAGCAAAAAAGTTGGATATTGAGTAGTTGATAAGGGTGAACCCACATACCAAGCAGCAAAAGGAATGAATCCTAAAGATAGCAATTTTCCCATAGTAGGAAAGTTGAAAGAAGCGGGGATAATAACATCTAATGGTGATTCTTCTTCCTCTGTCTCAAAATTATTAATCTTAATATTTTCAATCAGTTTTTTACTATTATCAACTAAAATTGGGATTACAACTAATAAGTTAGATGTGGCAAAAGCTGTGGCTAAAGGATTTTTGACACTATTAATAATATCTATATATTTTATCGGAGTAAAAACTGTTATTAACCTCGGTAAAATCCAAAAACTTAACACTAAAGAAATACAGCCATGTAAGATAATATAAACTTGTAATCGCTCAAAATCGTCAAATCTTAATGTTCCAGCAGCATTAGCAGCAATAGCAAAAACACCAATAGGTGCTAATTTAGCTACCCATCGAGTAATTAACATTAAACTATCACTGAGTTTACTAAAAACTTCAATTACCGTTGATTTTTCAGGAATAAAAATAAAAGCTAACCCAACAGCTACACTAAAAGTGACAACAGAAGGAATAATAGTATTGGCCATCGCATGAAAAGGATTAGATGGCAAAAATAAATCTAAAAAATTAATACTTTTTTCTGGTTCAATTAAACTGGCACTAAAAAAAGAGGCTGACTCCCAACTAGGAAAACCAAAAGGAATAAGGAGCAAAACAACAATAATGATCATCCATAAAGATAATAAAACAATTCCTCCTTTAATAAAGATTCCTTTTGCCGCTGTAAAATTTAATTTACCCAAACCCGAAATTAAAGAAACTAAAATATAGGGAATAACTGGCATTTGGAAAAGACGAATATAACCCAGTCCAACAACGCCTAAAACTGAGGTCATTTCTCCAAAAAATAAACCTGCCAATATTCCTAAAACAAACCCAATTAAGACTTTAAATGCTAAACTTGATTTAACAGTGTTATACAGTTTTTTCACTATCAATTGATCCGATTTATGAATAACATTTAGTTAGCGATCGCTTTGAAAATACAATGGAACTCAAACTCCTAGAAGTCATATTATAGACCATTTAACCTCAATAACAATGATACAATAAGTCTTTATGGAAAAATAATAATGATGATCGAACCTTCTGGCCAACCAAGAGAAATAAAGTCCTTGGGAAGTGCTTCTTTAGACGGAACTCCCTTAGATTATATTGTGGTAATGTCAGCAGTAGTGACAGTGCTGGCCTTTATCCCTTTTTCTATTACCATTGGCTCAGGTGGTATATTTCCCCTCAGTCAAGGCATTTTTCCCCTTCTCGGATGGATTTTAGGCCCTGTGGGGGGTGCATTAGCCAGTGGTATCGGAACCCTCATGGGGGTGTTTTTAGCCCCTCACACGGCGGGTATTCCTCCCGTGTCTATTTTTGGGGCAATGGTAGCCAGTTTTGCAGCTGGTTGTATGGTAATAGAAAAAAAGCGCAAATATTGGTGGTTTTTTATGAGCATTTTCTTCGTTGTTGCTTTTTATCTTTATATTGCTCGCGCTATGAATAATGGGGTTTCTCTTCCTGTTATTATTAAAGGTTCTTTGATTGATTGGTCAGGGTTATTGTTGTTTATTTTACCCACTCGAACTTTATTTGCCAAGTGGATTAATAATCAGAATTTACGATTAGTTTGGTTAGGTTTATTTTTAGGCAGTTGGACAGTAGCAGGTGTCTATCATATTAGTCAAAGTGTCATCACTTACACTATGTTTAATTGGCCCGAAGAAGTTTGGATCTTTTTAATTCCTATTATGCCTTTAGAAAATTTAGTCCGTTCTTTAGTGGGTGCATTTATTGGAGTTCGAGTTATTTCTGGCCTGCGCGCTATTGGTATTATGAAACCTGAAGCAGCTATTTATTAATTTAGAATTTAAAATTTAGAATTTAGAATTTACAAAAACTGATGACTGATGACTGACAACTTATCACTGAAAAAAAATGAACATTATTGCTAGTTTAGATAAAGTTTCTTACTTCTATCCTAATTCTCAAAACCCTGTTTTAAAGAATATTTCCTTAGACGTTTATCAAGGAGAATTTTTAGGTATTATTGGGGCAACTGGGGCAGGAAAAACCACCCTTTGTTTAACGTTAAATGGGATTGTACCACAGTTTTATGGGGGTCGTTTTTTTGGTTATGTTACCGTTGCTGGTTTAGATACTTTGAAGCATCCTGTGAGTCATTTAGCTGGTTATGTAGGGGCTGTTTTTGAAGATCCTGAAACTCAATTAATTTCAACTTCAGTGGAAAATGAGATTGCTTTTGCTTTAGAAAATTTATGCGTTGATCGCGATGAAATTATTGCCCGTATTCCCCATGTTTTGCAAGCAGTGCGATTAGAAGGAACAGAAAATAAACACCCTCAAGAGTTATCTGGAGGACAAAAACAACGGTTAGCGATCGCTGCTGCTTTGGCCTTACAACCTCGTTTATTAATATTAGATGAACCTACCTCTCAACTCGATCCTATCGGTACAATGGAAGTGTTTTCAACAGTTAAAGAATTAAATAAAGAATTAGGGGTAACGATTGTTATGGTTTCCCATGCAGCAGAAGAAATGGCTGAGTTTAGTGAGCGTTTAATTCTTTTATCTGAAGGAGAAGTAATAGCAACAGGAAAACCTCACGAAATTTACTCAGAAATTGATTTATTAGAACGTCATGATCTGCGACCTCCCCAAGTAGCAAAAACTTTTTATAATCTTAAAAAAAGAGGATTAAATATCTCCAATATTCCTGTTACTTTAGAATCAGGAAGAAATGAATTAAAACAATTAAGTAATATAGCGAATCTATTGCCTAAATTTGAGGTTAAAACCGTTTCTCATCGAGAAAATAAAAGTCCTTTATTATCAGCTAATCATTTAACCCATATTTATGAAGATGGAACCGAAGCATTACAGGAAATTTCTCTCAATATCTATCAAGGAGAATATTGTTTAATTATTGGACAAAATGGTGCAGGAAAAAGTACCTTAGTTAAACACTTTTTAAACTTACTACAACCCAGTCAAGGAACCGTCAAAATAGGTCAAAAAGACACAAAAGTGTTATCCGTTAGTGACTTAGCAAAATCCATCGGTTATGTAGCACAAAACCCCGATAATCAAATCTTTAGTATGACAGTAGAAGAAGAGGTTGCTTTTGCTTTAAATAATGTGGGATACGACAAAAAACAAATAGATAAAAAAGTTACCCAAACCCTAGAAGAAATGGGATTATTAGAACAAAGAAATGATCATCCCTTATCCTTACCCAAAGGCGATCGCGCTAGAATTATTATTGCTGCTATTTTAGCCATGGAACCAGATATTATTATCTTTGATGAACCCACTACAGGACAAGATTATAAAGGTTCTCGTGCTATCCTAGAAGTGAGTCGTCAACTGCATGAAATGGGAAAAACTATTATCGTTATTACTCATCATTTATATTTAATGCCAGATTATGCAGAACGAGTTATTATTATGGGAAAAGGTACCGTTTTATTGGATGCACCGATTCGAGAAGCTTACCACAAAACCAACTTATTAGAATCTACTTATTTAACCCCTCCTCAAGCGGTTTTATTAGCGCAGCAATTAAGTCAATTAAAGAATGAAGCTTATCCTTTGTTAACCCCTAATGAACTAGCGGAGTGTTTCTATCATGATGAAGTTTGAAACGGTTGATAAAAATTCTCTTTTTACCCGATTAGATTTTCGGACAAAACTGTTAATGATGGCGGTTATTACTATCATTGCATTTGTCTGGGAAAGTCCAGTTACTGGGGGAATATTAACCTTAATTGTTGGGACTGCTTGTGTTGTTGCTGGTGTAAAATTAGAATACCTTAGCACTGTTTTTAAGGTGATGATTCCTTTTTACATTTTAATAGTTATAGTCATGGGATTTTTTAATGTTTCTCAAGTGCAAACATTGCTAAATACAGATACATTAACCCCCATTTTTTCTCTTCCTAAAAATTGGTTTTGGGTCGGCGGTTTAACCCTGAATCAAGAAGGGATTGTTTATGGATTAAATATTGTTTTTAAGACATTAACTATGGTTTTAATTATTCCGTTAGGCATTTTCACCACTGATATTAATGATATGGTTGTAGGAATGGTAAAAGCAAAAATTCCTTATAAAATTGTCTTTATTTTTTCATCAACTTTGCGTTTTTTCCCCTTATTACTAGAAGAAATACAAGGCATTTTAGAAGCGCAAAGATTACGGGGTTTAGCATTAGAAAAGATGGGAATTATTAAAAAAGTAAGGGTTTATGCAACTATCGCAGTTCCCTTAATATTAAATGCCATGGCTAAGTCTCAAAAATTAGAAGTGGTGTTACAATCGAAAGCATTTTCTGGTAGTTCCCAAAGAACCTATTTACACGAATCAATTTTAAGCCAAACGGATTATATGTTTATGATTAGTTTTATTTTATTGTTCATCATAGCCACTATTTTATATTTTCAGTGGGGTGTAGGACAGTTTCCTTGGTTATTGTATTCATGAGGACTTCCAGGGGTTTAGCTATGTTAACCCCCCACCACGGCAATTTTCTGATTAATTTTGACTTCTGACTTCTGACTTCTGTGCGATAGCGCCAGAACGGAGTGAGGAACTTCTTGAAAAACGCCGTTTCTAACAGTTTGTAAAATTTCCACGACAGGGGAATCACTGTCGTTAGTTTGTTCGCTACCATATCTAAGTGAAATGTTCTAAAGACCTGGACAATAGTCAGGGTTACCTGTTTAGTCAAGCAGGGGAGCCAGACTGGGTAGAGGAGAGAGTTCAAGCTAGTTTACATTTCTTAAGACAGTTAATTTTATTTACGTCCAACTACTTACTAATAACTTGGAGATTAAGTTATGGATACCGGAGAGGCGTTTGATTACATAATAGTAGGATCTGGTGCCACAGGGTGCGTGCTGGTTAACCGTTTGAGTGCTAATAGTGATGTAAAAGTCCTTCTACTAGAGGCTGGCGGTTCTGACAAAGATCCCAATATCGAGAACTTGACTGGTTTTATTAACCTATGGGGTACGGAAAAAGACTGGCAGTTTTTGACAGAACCGCAACAGGGTTTAAAGGGACGCCAGATTATGATTAGCCAAGGTAAAGTTATCGGTGGTAGCACTTCGATCAATGCCATGATGTATGTACGGGGTAATCGCCGTAACTATGATCTGTGGGAATCCTTGGGTAACGAAGGCTGGGGTTATGAGAAAGTCTTACCCTATTTTAAAAAGTCAGAAAAATATGAAGAAGGTGCCTCTGTGTTTCATGGAGATCAAGGCCCTTTAAGTGTGCGTAAATGCCCCGATCTTACCTCTGTTGCCGAGGCATTTATAGAAGCTTGTGTTGAACTGGGTTATGGGGGAGAAGACTGGGATTTTAATGGCTCTCAACAGGAGAATGGGGCTTCTGTTATGCAATTTAATATGACGGCTGACAACCAGCGAGCCAGTTCTGCTTCTGCATTTCTGACCCCCATCCTCGACCGTCCCAACTTAAAAACCAAAACCTACGCTCAAGTGACACGGGTTTTGTTTGAAGACAACAGAGCTATTGGAGTTGAATATGTCTGGGAAGGAAAAACTCATCAGGTGAGAGCAGAGCGGGAAGTCATTATCAGTGCTGGCGCATTTCTCTCTCCCAAACTACTGATGCTCTCTGGTATCGGTCCAGCAGAACATCTTCGCACACAAGGCATTTCTGTCTTAGTCGATTTACCAGGTGTGGGACAAAATCTACAAGATCATCTGCGCCTGCAAGTCATATACAAGTCTAAGCGGGAGTTACCGGTTCCAACCCTATTGTGCGAAACAGCATTGTTTACGGCTACCCGTCCTGGTATTCCCCCCAATCTTCAACTTAACTTCAGTGCGGGGGTTCCCAACTTAACGCCGGCCGAATACCCCTTTGAAGGGCCATTCTCTATCTTTGTCCCTATCCTGGTTCAGCCTCAAAGTCGAGGGGTTGTGAAGCTGCGCTCCAATAATCCCCTCGATGCACCGATTATTGATCCTCAATACCTCAGTGCTGATATTGATCGACAAACTTATGAACAAGGCATCAGAATCTGCCGTGAAATTGCCAATACTAAAGCGTTTGCTGATTTCAACAATGGAGAAGTCGCCCCTGGAATAGAGGCCAATCTCGAGGAATATATTCGTCAGTATGCCGACACAATTTGGCATCCGGTTGGAACTTGCCGCATGGGATACGATTCCTATGGCGTAGTAGATGCTGAACTACGGGTTCATGGGGTTGAAGGTTTGCGCGTTGCTGATGCTTCGATTATGCCCTATGTTACCAGTGGAAATACTTGTGCTGCTTGCGTTATGATTGGCGAAAAACTCAGCGACATAATTACTGCTGAAGACAAATAATGCCGGGGCTACACCGCATAACACAAGCAGTCCTATTAGTCGGACATCAATAAATACCACTGTATTAAGAAATATTAGCAAAACTAAAAACCTTATCTGTTCCCGATTTCCAATTCCCTGTTCCCTTCCCGAATAGTTAACTTTAAATATGTCCGATTATTTAGTCTTATTTGTAAGATTTCCACGGCTTATGGCCTGGGAAGTCATAAAAATCAGAGGAGATAACCATGAACGATAACGAAAAAAAAGAGCAAGATCAACAGTCAGGAGGATTAAACAATTTCGCGTCAAATCTAGTCCTAACGGCATTAGAAAGTTTTATTCCCCTGGAATTTGGCACCTTGGGAGACGATGAAATAGAAGTCCCTAATCAAGCTGAACCCGTCTCTGTTTTGAGCGGTGACGGCAATGACTTGATTGATGCCAGTGATAGCTCAGAAGCTAAAAACCGCCTTGATGGTGGCACAGGAGAAGATGAACTGCTCGCTGGTGTCAACGATCGCCTGTTGGGTGGTTCGCAAGACGATATCCTCGATGCCAGCATTAGCAACGGCGGTGGCAACCGCCTCTATGGCGGTACAGAAGACGATCTGATCATTGCTGGCAGCGATGATCGGGTGTTTGGGGGCGATGGAGAAGACATCTTGTTGGCCGGATTAGGAAACAACACCCTAACCGGGGGTTCACAAGGGGATCAGTTCGTCATTGTTCCCGCCTCACTACCGGATAACCCCAATACCATTACCGACTTTGGCCAGGGGGCTGATTTGCTGATCCTGGCGGGAGTTTTGCCGGAAGACGTGGCGCTCGCAGACAGTGAGGCAGGTGCAACCGTCAGTGTGAGCGGACAGGAAGTGGCTATCTTAACTGGTATTGCGGCGGCTGATCTGGCTGCTCCTGTCCTAGGGGACGACGGAACAGTCTCGATCGCACTCAACCCTGATGCTGAGCCAAACTTTGACCCCCTCGAACCATTGGTCTTCGGTACCTTGGCAGACGATGAGATAGAAATCCCCAATCAAACTGAACCCGTCTCTGTTTTTAGTGGTGACGGCAATGACTTGATTGATGCCAATGATAGCTCAGAAGCCAAAAACCGCCTTTATGGTGGTACCGGAGAAGATGAACTGCTGGCTGGGATCAACGATCGCTTGATCGGCGGAACGGAAAACGATCTCCTCGATGCCAGCATTAACAACGGCGGGGGAAATCGTCTCTATGGCGGGACAGGAGACGACCAGTTAGTCGCCGGAAGTGGCGATCGCCTGTTTGGGGGCGATGGCGAAGACACGTTGATAGTCAGTTCTGGGAACAGTACCCTCACTGGAGGGTCAGAAGACGATCAGTTTGTCATTGTTGCGGCCTCACTGCCGGATAATCCGAATACTATTACCGACTTTGGTCGGGGGTCTGATTCGCTGATCCTGGCGGGAGTGTTACCTGAAGATATCACCATCGCAGACAGTCAAGCAGGAGCAACCGTCAGTGTGAGCGGACAGGAAGTGGCTATCTTAGCGGGTATTACAGCGGCTGATCTGGCTGCTCCTGTACTGGTGGACGAGGAAACAGTCTCCATCGAACTTAACCCTGATGCTGAGCCAGAATTTGAAACCCTAGGACGAATCGTCTTTGGGACGTTGGAAGACGATGAAATAGAAGTCCCCAATCAAGATCGTGCCGTTAATGTTTTTGGGGGTGATGGCAATGACCTCATTGATGCCAATGACAGTTCAGACGCGAGAAACCGCCTTCATGGTGACCGAGGAGAAGATGAACTAATCGCCGGTATCAACGACCGGCTCTTTGGTGGCTCAGAAGATGATATTCTCGATGCCAGCATCAGCAACGGTGGTGGTAACCGTCTTTATGGTGGCACGGGTAACGATGTGCTGTTGGCTGGACAGAGTGATCGCCTTCTTGGTCAAAGCGGAGATGACAGTTTCTTTGCCGGTTTGGGTGAGAGTACCTTGACTGGGGGTGAGGGCAATGATACTTTCTGGATTGCTCATGGAGGACTCCCTGATACTCATAATACAATCGCTGACTTTGAAATTGGCTCCGATTTGCTGGGAATCAGAGGGTTAGACGTATCTTTCAATGACTTAGTCATCTTCGATACAGATGATGGGTCGATCATCAATGCGTTAGGACAAGACCTAGCACTTTTGCAAGGGGTTGCTGCCGCCGAGCTAGATGAAACGAGCTTCATCGGACTGGAAATTTCCACCCTAGCCATCGCTCAAGAGTTTGTTGAGCTTTACGATGCGGCATTTATTAATCCCTTTGCCGAATTTAACAATCTCGCAGCCTTGTTAGCCGAAGATGCTGTCTTTGCTTTCCCACAAGAACAGCAGATTTTTGGCAGTGCTGATGTGATCGGGTTTGATGCGGAATTTGTTGGTGATGAGGAGATATTAGGGTTTTTCACCAACGGACTGACTCGCTTTTTCCCCAACGAAAGTGAGGTAATCGAGTTTCTCCCTACTGGAAGCTACGCCCTCTCGGACGACCCAGAAGAAAATAAGGTCGCCATTCGTCTCAGGCAATCAGGGGTCGGGTCCCAGACAGGTTTAGACTTTGAACAGTCGGCCACTTGGACAATTGATATCAATGAAGAAGGTCTAGTTGAGCGTGTTGAGTTTTACAGCAATGCCTATCCCCTCCATGCTGCCGCTCTTGAAGCAACACCGCCACCCCCACCCCCAGCAGATGACCCCCTAACGTTTCAAACGGTGCAAGTCGACCTCTCGGCTGATGCAACGGCGGCCACTGAAGTGGCTACAGCGATGTGGGAAGCTCTGGCAACCAACGATCTTGTCATGGCCTCTGAGTTACACGCGGCTGATGCTGTCTGGAGCTTTTCTATTGGCGGTCCGAGCTTTATGCCTTATGTTGGCACGGCTGAAGGCTTTACCTCAGACGGACTGCCTCTGGCACCAGACTTTAGCAATATCGGTGCAATCCTCACAGACCTCCTCGGCCCCCTTGGCACTGTAGTCGCACCTGGAGACTTGGAAATTGTCGAAACCTTTGCCCAAGGCAATCGGGTTTTAGTCCATCTCAAGGAGGGACAAGTGACCCTTGAAGATCAAGGTACGCCATCGGCAAGGGAAACCGGTAACCCCTATCGGACCCCCCTTGATCTGCTCAGTTGGTTAACCATCGAAGACGGTCAAGTGGTTTCCAATGAAGTGATTGTCAATACCTTTGCCACGGTTAGTGCTGCTCGTCCTGGGGAGACTTCGCCCCTGGGATACTCCCTCAGTTTTACCAAGCATTCTCCCCCCTTCTTTGTTACCGCCAGTCGCGTCAATGAGGGGATTCTTGCTTTTGATGAGGAAGGAAACTTTGGAGGTATTCTGTTTGAAACCAATGGTGTTGATGCCCCAGAATTGCTACAACCCATTGCCCTGACCTACGGACCTGATGGGAATTTGTATGTGACTTCTACCATTTTTGACGATCCCGCGACGGCTGATGATCCTCTGTTGATCACCAATGGCATCTTGGAGTTTGACGGAGTGTCTGGTGAATATCCGGATATCTTCGAGACGCGCGCAGCGGCACGGAATGGATTATTAGAAGATGGACTCTTAAGAACGCAGAATGCTGACGAAACCCTCGACACGTTCAACCCGGCTCTGGTTGGCAACGCCCACGGAGAGGTGTTTGATGCAGCAACCGGACAATTAATCGATGAAGGTTCGCTGCTTCTGGTCCCCTTTGATGCCACAGGAATGCCAGACACATTAGCCGCTCGTCCTTTTGATTCGGAGACTAATACGCTGGTTGAACCCAACAGTGGGGATTTTGTCTTTGCCGACTCAGAAACGGGCAATCTGGTTCCTGCGATTGTGGATGACGGAAATTTCATTCCCGTTGCGGTTCTTGACCCAGTGGGCAATCCGATCGCCGTTCTTGACCAAGAAACAGGAGATTTTATTGACCCAGCCACAGGCAGTACGGTTTTTGAATTTAATCCCGAAACCGGCGAGTTCACTGATCCAGAAACCGGTGAAGTGGCTTTGGTTTTTGACCCCGTCACCGACCCTCGCGTTGTTTTTAACCAAAATACAGGTGCGCCAGAAGGATTGGCCATACCCGGACTGCTTATTCCCAGTGGCATCAAGTTTGGACCCGATGGCAACCTATACGTTGGCAGTGCTTTTACCTCTCGGATTTTGCAATACGATGGCGATACAGGGGAATTTCTCAGTGTTGTTGGCACCAGGTTAAACGGAGTCCCCGTAGCCAACCTGTTAGATCCGGCAGCCGGTTTACCACCGGATTTTACCGTCTTTGTCTTTGGTCCTGATGGTGGGATTTATGTTGGCAGTCTTCGCACCGATATCGATCCCGAAACGGGACGACCCGAACTCAATGAAGATGGGGTAGAAGACCTAACGGTATTTAATCCCACCAATGGGTCAGGTGCGGTGCTGCGTTTTCCTGGGCCAACCTGGGAGATTGATTCTGCCACCGGCTTCTATATTGACCCAATCACGGGTAATTTAGTGGAACCTGGGCAACCAGCAGCAATTGCTACAGATGGTACAGATTTAACGGAATTTGGCGTTTATGGCGAGACAGGTGGGGTTCTCGATCAACAGATACAACCTTTAAATGAACCGAGTGCGGTTGCTTTTGGTCCGGATCTTAACCTCTACGCCGCCAGTGCCCTAACGACAGAAATTCTGGTCTATGCTGGTCCGTTGGCCGACAATCCTGGTGAATTTTTGGGAGTGTTTGCCGATGTGGGTACTGCGGTTCGGGAGGAAAACGGACGGGGAGAAGAGGAGCCTTTAGTGCTGTCGGGCATGGGCTTTGGTCCCGATGGTAATCTGTATGTTGGTAGCTCCTTTGAAGATCCAGCTACCGGCGCGCCGGTGGCTGGTAGTCAGATCAGTGTCTTTGTTGGACCGAATCCCGAAGCCTTTGGCCAAACGGAGTCACCCGGAACCTTCTTAGGCGCATTTGGCGATGTAACCACTGATGTCAGCCGACTGCTACTGCCGACCACCCCTGAATTTGTCTTCTTTGAAAATAGTTTCAAGGAGGAAAATGCGCCGACCCAGCGTTTCCCTGAAATCTCCTTTGTGGTCGGCATCAATACTGACCGACCCTTTAATGAGGAAACAGGGGAGATAGGATTCTTCCAATCCGATGAAACCGATGCTCTGGCCGCCTATGATAGTGATTTTAATTTCCTCGGTTGGTTGGGACCTGACCTAACGGATGGTCAATTAGCACAAAACTTAACGGGCCGGCTGTTTGCAGCTGAATTAACCGGCGACCAGGAGGTGCTAACCGATGCGAATGGAGAGTTTATCCCCTTCGATACCAACTCTGAAGCAACGGGTATGACTGAGGAATTGAGCCTAAATGAAACGCTCGATGCTCTGAGCTACACGGTGACCATTTCAGGTCTAGATTTTGGTCCTTTCTTGGGAGAAGACCCACAAACCCCTGACAACACCGACGATGACGTAATTGGATTCCACTTCCACAATGCACCTCGGGGTGAAAATGGAGGGATTGTTTTTGATATCATAACCGACGATGACCTGGCGTTCATCTTTAACGAAGATGGTTCAACCACTATCTCAGGCATTTGGGAAGACACAGAAGGATTGAGTGCCTTCGTTGATGATTTCCTCAATACTCCCTTCGGTCAGGATGTTCCTCTCTACTTCAATGTTCACACCAATGGCTTTCCTACGGGCGAGATTCGAGGGCAAATCACGGCAGATAACCCTCTAGACGGCATTGGTGGTGTTATCTTAGGGCCAAGGGGCCACATCTTGGTCAGCAGTCAACTCTCCAATGAGGTACTCGAGTATAACAGCTTAACGGGAGAGTTCATCGGTGTCTTTGGGGATGCCAGTGAAGAAGGCAGTGGCTTAAGTTTCCCGGCCGGACTGACGGTAAGCGATCAGCATAACGTCCTCTATGTCAGCGACCTAGACAATGGACGCATTCTGCGATTTGATGCCTTCTCAGGAGACTTCTTAGATGATCCCGATACCCCAGATGTCAATGAAGGGGTGGTTGTGGATTTGACGGAAGAATTGGGATTAGGGGAAGGTGATCCGATTCCACGCTTCACTGATTTGAGTTACGGTCCTGACGGTCGGCTTTATGTTGGTTTGAATCCACCAATAGAGGTAGAATCTGAGTTTGGGGCAGCAGAAGTACGGGTCTACAATCCCGAAACTGGCGTTTTAGAAGACAGCATTACGGGTTTGGATTTCGTTGCTGCCTTGGCCTTTGGTCCCGATGGCAATCTCTACATTGGTGATGATCCGGCCTCGTTGGGATTCGATCCCGTGACTGGGTTGCCCTTCGATCCAAACACAGGACCAGAAAGTCGCCTTTTAATCTATGAAATCGATCAAGTTCATCCTCTGACAGATCCCGTCACTGGTCTGCGACTCGAATCACCAGAGCTGATTAACGCCTTTGATGTTGGCTATGGTAATGCCGGCGCACTCACGGTGATTGAAGATGTCTCTAGCGATGAAATCTTGATTTATTTGAGTGAACCTTCGAATGAGCCAGAGCTGGCTCGGGTTTCAGTCTACAACCCAATGGGAATACTGCTCGACACCATAGAGCCGTTCCTCCCTGATGAGGCATTGATGGCCAACGGTGGCGTAGATGCTGACGGTTTACCACGACCCACAGGTTCTACTTTTATCCTGGAAACCTAAACTACCAGATGGGGTGAGAAAAGGCTGTTGAAGGAGGCAGGAGTTGAAAGGCAGGAGACTCCGAGTCAGCCGGTTAGAGGGGGATTCCAACCCCCCTCGTTGCCCGTTGACCACTAAAATTAAAGATTTTTAGTGGGGGTCTTAAACCCATTTAGGCAAGGCAAAAAGCGGTGCCACCCAATACTGCTCGGTTAAGAAAAATTGTCTGTTGAGACAAGCAGGGGGAGCAAGGGACGGGCGGGGATGCAGGGGGAGAAAATGGGACTTCCTCCTCTGCCTCCGGGAGCCCCCGAAGCCTCCGGGAGCCTACCTCAACTAAAGCGTTTCGAGCAAAACCTACGTAGTATTGGTATCTCTAGAAATTTTCTCTCCTGCAAAGAAACCTCCTGCCTCGCCCGAAAGGCTGATAATCACCCCAGGGAACAGAGGGAGTACAGAAAAAGAAAGAACAACAGAAAAACTTTGAGAACAAGGAGAAAAATTATGAAGTACAAACTATTAGGTAGGAGCGGTCTACGAGTTTCAGAACTGTGTTTAGGATGTGGAACGTTCGGGACACAGTGGGGACCGTTAGGCTCAGATAAAGAAGAAAGCCGAAAAATTTTTGAGACATTTGTAGCAGCAGGAGGAAACTTTATTGATACGTCTAACCGCTATCAAGAAGGTCAGTCAGAGGAATTTCTAGGGGATTTCATTCATCCTGAACGCGATCGCTTAGTCATGGCAAGCAAGTATTCCCTTTTTGATGGTGGTTCCAACTTCGATGATCCTAACAATAGCGGCAACCACCGAAAAAACCTATTCCGCTCCATCGAAAGCTCTCTCAAGCGTCTTAAAACAGATTATATCGATCTGCTGTGGGTTCACATTTATGATTACACCACACCGGTAGACGAAATACTCAGAGCACTTAACGATCTCATCCAACAAGGGAAAGTTCTGTATATTGGTGCGTCCAATTTTCCTGCTTGGTGGCTGGCTCAAGCCAATACTATGGCTGATTTCCAAGGATGGAATCCGTTCATTGCGACTCAATTGGAGTGGAGCATGGTTGAACGTTCCTGTGAGCCGGAATTTTTGCCTATGGCCGATGCCCTAGATATTGGTTTGGTCTGCTGGTCCGCATTAGCAGGGGGACTGGTTACGGGCAAATATAACCGAGGGGAACTCAAATCCGATCAGTTGTATCGTCTCTCTGAGCATGTAGACCCCAATCAAAACCTCTTCTGGAATAAGGTAACACAACGCAATTTGGCAATTATGGATGAAGTGGTTAAAATTGCTGATGCCATCGGCAAGCCACCTGCTCAAGTTTGCTTACGTTGGCTCATGCAGAAACCAATCGTTGCGATTCCCATTTTCTCAGCCCGTACTGTGGCACAAGCCAAAGAAGATTTAGGGGCTTGTGATTTCACTCTAACAGAGGAGCAAATGCAAGACCTTGATCGAGTCAGTTTGCCTGCCCTGAACTCGATTATGCCAGAAGCCGGAGCGTATCCCTATCCTATGTTAGAGTATGGCAGTCCCGCCTTGCCTCATTTCTACTCTCGTGATTTACTGTTTGGCAATGTGGAATACAAGATTGTCAATCACCGTCGTAAGTTCCCCTATAAATACAATCCGACTTAACGAAGTCAGAAGTCTAAAGGCATCTATAACAGATGCCTTTAGTTTGCTCTGGAAACTCTTGTCTTAATTTGCGACTAGAAACACTTTTAAAATTATTGACAAACTTACTTGACGGGGTGACAAGAATTGGAGAAAACCGATCAAATAAAGGTTTCAGAATCTGGGTTGACTAAAAAATCAACCCTTTTAATAAGTGGTGATGATGATTAAGGAGTTTAGGATAATTCAAGTTAATATTATGATGAAGAAATTTGTCACGATTATTTCTATCAGTTTATAATCCCAAAAATTGAACAAAACAAAATAATCAATACATCTTGATTGATAGCCTTTATTTTTAATTGACTTA
>JAAUYD010159431.1_pt1 | contig 22114 bp, 19 predicted proteins | sample 7278101 | NCBI WGS metagenome assembly JAAUYD01 (sample SAMN14350128, study PRJNA611818) | marine sediment metagenome | isolation source: surface marine sediment (0.6m) | place: French Polynesia: Moorea | collected 2018-08
GCACCATGGTGGTCTGGTGGCTGATCTCCATCGCCGGGCAAGCCGGTGGTTGGCTCGCAACGGATTCGGAAGCGAAGCGGTGGATCATGCGTTGATTGCACAGGACTACACCTCGGCAGCACGGTTGATAGAAGAAATTGCTGAAAAGGACTGGGATCGTGCTTGGGGAGGTCGATTGATCGATTGGATCGAAGCGCTGCCTGATGAACAAATAGAGGCCAATCCAATGCTCTGTATCTTTTATGCCAGGGAATTTTTTAAAAGTGGCGACCTGGATGGTGCTGAAAAGAGGCTGCAAGCTGCTGAGCAAATTATCGATTCCTCTTCGATCAGTGGAGAAAATGAGCAAAATTTACAGGGCAGGATTGCGGTTATTCGTGCGTACATATCATCTCGAACCGGTAATGTCCCCCGTATCATTCACTTCGCTAAGTTAGCACTGAAGTTGCTCCCTCAAAGGGATTCAATGTGGCGGAGTGTGGCGGCCACGAACCTGGGCTTTGCCTATGGTTGGGCCGGAGCAGGCAATCTGGTAAAAGCCCAGCAGGCTTTTTCGGAGGCCATGAAAATAAGCCAAACAGCGGGCAATATTTATTATCAAGTTTTTTGCGGAAGTTGTCTCGGGGGTGTCATGCAGGTACGTGGTATGCTCAAAGAAGCCACAGATATTTGCCGGCAATCACTGAGTCTTGCAATTGAAAATGGCATTGAGCATATGGGAGTTGTGGGCTCCCTTTATGGGAATTTGGGCATGATTTTGTCTGAATGGAACAATCTTGACGAAGGGATTCGCCTGATCAACAAAGGCATCGAATTGAGTGAACAAGGGCGTGATCCTGTAATCCTTGGCAGTATTCGAATTAGCTTGTTAAGAGCGCTCATTTACCGGGTCGATATTGCCGGTGCATTTAACGTGATTGAAAAGCTGAATGAGAGTGTCCGTCATTTCATGCTGCCCCCCTGGATTACGAACACCACCAGCGCTTTGAATGTACTGTTCTGGCTGGCAGCCGGCGACCTGAAAAAAGCCATCCAATGGGTGAAAGAACGAGGATTGAGTATCGACGATAAACTCGAAAACTTGCGTGGATTTGAGTATGTAGCCCTAACCCACATTTTGATCGCTCAAAAGAAGTTGGATGACGCTGATCGATTTTCCCAGCGAATAATTGATATGGCCCAGGCCGGTGATAACGTAATTTTGCAGATTGAAATCCGACTGGTGCGATTATCAATTTTTTTTGCCCAAAAGGATAACGCAGCTGCGCTGGTTGAGTTGAAATTAGCATTAGCACTGGGTGAACCCGGCGGCTTTATCATGATCTTTGTTAGCAAAGGAAAGCCTGTGGCTGACTTGTTGGAAGAAATTATTGCGGTCAAAAAAAGTGAACATGATGATACCAAAGCCGGTTTTTCCCTGGCCTATGTAAAAAAATTGTTGTCTATCTTTAAAGCCGGCCCAGCGCCGGAAATCAAAGGTTTAGTAGATCCGTTAAGCGAGCGCGAGTTGGAAGTTTTACATCTAATCGCGGCTGGATTGTCAAACAGAGAGATCGCCGAGAAACTTTTTATTTCCTTAAACACGGTAAAAACCCACACCAAGAACATCAACAGTAAATTGAATGTCAAGGGCCGCATCAAGGCCATCGGACGAGCAAAGGAACTAGGACTTCTATAGCTTCAGACTAAAGTAATCCGGACTGCTGGAAATCATACCTCCTATTGTTTTATCTCCTTTTTAATCTAAAAAAAATCACCCCTTAAAATCACACTTTGGTGTGATGACAGACTGCTTCTGGTTTCGTATGTATTGGTCCAAACAACGTCGAAAAACTGGGAATTTGTCATTAGCCTTTGCTGAGTTTAGATCCGATAGACAGAAACCAAGAAGATATTTTCATGACAAAAACGCTCAAATCTCATGTGCCAGTACCCTATCGGATCAGGTTAAAAGAAGGCCTCGGCGATAAATGGTCGGACTGGTTTGAGCAAATGGTGATTTCCAGGAAGGACGGCGAAACAATTCTGACAGGTCCGGTTGCAGATCAAGCTGCGTTACACGGTTTACTGATCCAAATCCGTGACTTAAATCTGACGCTGCTGGCAGTGGAACGGTTGGCACCGGACCAGGGGGATGGACAAAAAACCTGGTGAACCTCAATCAATTAGGAAGGATTTAAAATGAAAACAAGAAAATTTGTTCAACTGGCCGGCGGATTGATCTATATACTGATTTTGCTAACGGCTTGCAGCGGTGGCGGTATCGATACCAGTTTCAGTGTCAACAACGAAGGTGTTGGATTTCTTTTCGACGAGCCCAGCAATTTTGCTTATGAAACATTTACAATGGAACTGGCGATAGTAGACCACAAGCGCATTTGGCTTGAAGCAGTCCAAGGAAATATTGAAATCGAGGGACAGGTTGATGCCAATTCAATTGTCGTAATCGCTGAAAAACGGGTTGGATCAGATAGTCTGGAAGACGCTGAAGCACATATGAACGAATTGGAAATTTTAATAACCGATAAAATCGACAAATTCCTAATTCAGACGCTTCAACCGGAAAATCCACAAGACCGCAAATACGTTGTTGATTACTATATTACAATACCAAGCAACTTGGAAATCGATGTGTTCCTCACCAATGGAGACGTCGATGTGCTAGATATTCAAAATTCGGTAATGATCGATGCTGTAAATGGAGATATATTTTTATCGAATATATTTGGAAATGCAGTTGTAGACCTTACCAATGGAAACATCAACAGCAGCATGGATCTTCCCCTAAACGGTGAAATCAGATTGTCTACTGATAACGGCTATCTTGATCTGAGCATCCCGACATCTACATCAGCGGAATTTTCTGCCACCGTCGACGGGATGGGTGAAATGAGAGTAACCAATCTGGATATCAGATATTCATTGAACACCCAAAAATCGATAGTCGGGACACTCGGCGGTGGTGAAGGTTCAATTACGCTAAGCACGGTCAACGGAAATGTTGAGGTTATCGGTGTCGACTGAAGCCAAAAAAAATGGACCGGGACCCAAAGATGAAATGGGCTGCATACAAAGGGCGGCTTTATCATGCCGCCCTTTTCCGTATTAAATTGTGTGAGAGATCTTTTCTCACCTATCAATAATTTTCCAGGCGAGCAATCAGGCAAGTATTTTTTCGAACCACTCGATACGAGAGCATACTTGAAACCCCACAGATTTGTAGAGACCCAGCGCCGCTGCATCCGTACCATCGGCGGTTAGCCCGACGATGGTGACACCTCTGCTATCAAGTTCAGCCAGCCCGGCCAGCAATACGCTGCGACCAATTCCTTTCTTTCGGAATTCAGGATCTACGCCCAACATATGAATTTCGCCCTGCAGGCGGTCCGCCTTCGTATTCTCTTCAATCATTATTCGAGTCCAGCAGTAGCCGATTGGCCTGTTTTTCAGATAGGCAATCAAAATATTTTTCGGAGAACAACTACTTAAATTGATGCGATAGGCAATCTCATCAGCGGTATTGGGGTTAAAACCCCAGGAATCGGCGAAAGCACGGTTTTGGAGTTGTGTTAATATTTCAACTTCATCAGGCCTTAAACTACGGATAATATATTCACGCGGCTCAAGGTCCGGCAATTGAGCTGCGTCGAGGTCCAATTTCAACTCTTGAAAATAACGAATAAACTTAAAGCCCAGACGTGAAGCGAGCTTCTTGGCCGGTATGTTGTCTTGCGCAATACAGGCTTGCAGCCTCATGGAGCCCGCCTCCCCGGCATGAAGGCTTACCTCCCGCAGCAGCTCGGTTGCAATGCCATTTCTTCGATGTAGTGGATGAATCATGCATTCCAATATAGCACGTTGAATACCCGGCTCTAAAAAAACACTCGCATACCCAATGATACTGCCACCCGATTCTGCAACAAACAGATTCTTATCTGGATGAAAACTGGGATGTCCCAGGGCTTCTGCTAGATACTGTTTGGAAATAAAACTTCCGGCCTGATCGTGGTCATTTATTTCCACATGCAATTTAAGGTAGTCCTCAAAATCACCGGAACGATAATTTCTAATTTTTAAAAATTTTTTTTTCATATTTCAACGGCACATAGATCTGTGACCGCGTCGGCCTATCTATGAGGAGGACCAAAGCACATCTCCGCAGAGATTGGGATCATGGGGCTTAGCGGAAAAGGCCTCGAAGGACGGCTTTTCTTGTTCCAAAATTGCAAAATCTCCATGTCCGGGATAAAACCGCGTATCGCCGGGTAGAACAAAAATTTTTCTAGTAAGAGATTCCATGATTCGCTTAAAATCATCGGGAGAACCGGTTTTACCCGGACCACCCGGGAAAAGCGTGTCACCCGCTATCAGGTATTTTTCGGTTCGAAAACATAAGCTGCCCGGAGTGTGGCCCGGGGTATGCAATACTTCCAATTGAATATTTCCGCAGGTGACTAACTCACCATCGGTAAGCAGTAGATCCGGTGTTAGTGGCAAACCACCAGCATCGTCTCGATGTGCGGCAATTGGCACATTCAAAGCAGATTTTACTTCGACAAGGGCACCGGTATGGTCCATGTGATTATGGGTCATAAGAATGTATTTGGGGTCGGTCCCTTCAAGTTGCGCCAGAATTTTGTCTGCACCGCCCGGCGCATCCACCAGGATGCTGGCGTCAGTACGCGGGCAAATTAAAAAATAAGCGTTGGTGCCGAAGGGTCCCAATTCAAGCTTTTCAATCCGGATACTATCGTCGTTCACCATGTTTACCATTTTTATTCTCCTCAATTTCCTAAGACAGGAATGGCATTTAATTCCATTTGAAAAAAGTCTTCTGGCTATTTCACCCAAACCGTTGAACATTGAACCTCTGAAGACAAGCTAGAATAACTATCATTCATTTTTTACAGATGTCAAACTCCTTTTGATATCGATAAATTCTATTTGACAGGTTCTCAATTTATCTCCATATTTGGTTAAGCAGATTGGACCTAAATTTTGGTCATCACAGAATACAACCCGATTTTCATCTTGTAAGCAGATAGAGGGGCCAATTGACCAATTCAAATAAAGTGAGAGTGTTGCCATGTCACAAACGGATATCACCGTCTATGGAGCCCATTGGTGTCCTGATTGCCGCCGCAGCAAGCAGTTTTTAGGCGAGCATCAGATCCCATACAATTGGATTAATATCGAGGAAGACGCAAGAGCCGAGCAATTCGTCATCGAAAAAAATGATGGCAAGAGGATCATCCCTACGATCGTTTTTACCGATGGAACCTTTCTGGTTGAGCCCACCAACGCCGAGTTGGCAGCCAAACTTGAATTGCAGACCAAGGCCAGCCGCGGCCACTATGATTTAATAGTCCTAGGAGGTGGTCCGGCGGGTTTGACCGCCGCCCTATATACGGCCCGTGAAGCCATCGATACGTTGGTCATAGAGCGTGCTGCATTTGGAGGCCAAGCCGCAGGCACGGAGAAGTTGGATAATATGCCCGGATTTCCAGATGGTGTAACCGGCATTGAATTCTCTCAGCGATTGCGCCAACAGACCGAGCGTTTTGGCGCTGAAATGCTGCAGGCTCAGGAGATCGCCGCCATCTACCAGCAGGATAACTATCATTGCGTTCAAACCGCAGACGGTAGCGAATACAGTGCCAACGCGCTGTTAATCACCACAGGCAGCCGATATAAGCGTCTAAATATAAAGGGAGAGACCGATTATTTGGGCGCAGGTGTTCACTTCTGTGCCACCTGTGACGGTCCCTTTTACAAGGGCAAACATGTTGCAGTCATTGGTGGCGGCAACAGCGCTACTGAAGAAAGCCTATTGTTGACTAAATTTGCCTCGCAGGTGACCATTTTGGTGCGAAGCGGCGAATTCAAGGCGACCGCAGTCATTCAAGAAAAGGTATTGTCACATCCAACCATAGAAGTTCGCTGGTTTACAGAGGTCAATGAATTCATCGGCAAGAAATCAAAGTTAACCCAAATCAAAATCGCAAACAACCAAACGGGCACTGAAGAAATTCTTCCAATGGATGGGGTTTTCATATTCATTGGACTTGTTCCCAACACCGTATTTCTTGAGAACAGTAATATTTTATTGGATCGTTGGGGTTTTATTGTCACCGGTCAAGCGCTGTTGCACGGTAACCACCGACCGTTTGGCTATGAGGACCGCGATCCCTTTTTGCTGGAAACCAGTATTCCAGGCGTCTTTGCCGCGGGGGACGTGCGGGATACGAGCACCAAACAGGTTGTCAGCGCTGCTGGAGAAGGAAGCACAGCAGCTCTCATGGTGCGCGAATATTTAAAAAGTGTCTGAGGATAGAGGATCATTGGCAGCATTCCCCTTGATTAAAGCAATTATATTTGATTTCGGCAGAGTCATTTCGGCTCAAAAACCAGACACCCTATTTCGAGGTTATGAGGACGCTTTAAATCTGGAGCCCGATTCAATCAATCGCATTATGTTTGAAAGCCAGGCCTGGCAGGATGCAATGATCGGTCGGATATCGGCAACGGATTTCTGGCAACGGATTGGACCCGAGCTGGGACTTCACTCGCGCGATGAAATTGACGCATTTCGCCGGCGCTACCATGCGGATGAATCGATCAATAGAGATGTATTGCGCTTAATCAAGCAATTATACAACCGTTATAAGTTGGCTATCCTCTCCAACCATCCGCCGGGTTTAACCGACTGGTTATCGGATTGGGGGATCCTGGATCTCTTTGATGAAGTCTACTGCTCAGGTGACGAAGGCAGGGTTAAACCGGATCCAGCGGCGTATCATTCAACGATCAACCGATTGGGGGTTCTACCTCAAGAATCTGTATTTATCGACGATACCAGCGGTCATGTGGAGGCTGCCCAATCGTTGGGTTTATTGGGGATCATATTTATAGATGCCGGCCAGTTGGAGCGCGACCTCAATCGCGTACTGGTGATGTAAATGCAAGAGGATAGAATGATCCTCTTTACTTATAAGGTAAGTGTGGCACGGTTATGGGATTTATATTATTGGAGGGAGGCGCTGAGTTCGGCGGTCTAATGGCCGACCCTGATAGGCAGGCAATGACGTTGGCCGGTGGACCCGATGTCCCTATAAGTATCATTCCTGCGGCCGCGGCGCCGGATAACAACCATCACAAGGCCGGACAGAATGGTGTCGCCTGGTTTCGCCGGCTGGGAGCCGCCAATGTCTCGGCCTTGCCTCTGATTGACAACGCATCCGCCGATGACCCTGAAATCGTCGAATCCCTGGCAAATTCAAAATTCATCTTTTTATTAGGGGGATTTCCTCAATATCTGGCTCATGTTTTAAACGGCAGCCGCAGCTGGCAGGCGGTTTTAGCTGCCTTTGCGTCAGGAGCGGTAATTGCCGGTAGCAGCGCCGGTGCGATGGTGCTTTGTGAATACTACTACGATCCGGTTTCGTCTCAGGTAGCCAAAGGTCTGAACCTTGTCAAACGTACCTGCATTTTGCCCCATCACAATACATTTGGTAAAAACTGGGCCGTCACCCTAAAAAATCGACTGCCGAACATAACCTTACTTGGCATTGAAGAGGAAACCGGTGTGCTAAATGATGCCTCGCAAAATACCTGGTGTGTTTATGGCAAAGGCAATATCATTCTGTATCATAACAGCCGGATAGATAGATTTGGCAAACGGCAAGAGTTTGCTATAGAAAAAACAATCGGATAACCTGTTGTGGACCCAGCCTTGGTTTGCAATTATCGAATTATGCATTATACTTTCAACAGTGTATATCAGCGGGGGGTTCCGAAATGATCACGTTTTATTAGGTGATTTCAGAAAAAAGCACAATCCGATCTCAGCAAGCCCTTTAAAAACAGCCCATTTCTGCAATTTAAGACAACGGAATATCAGATGTCGCCCAAAAAGGGAAAAATCGTTCTCATGGGATCTGGTGAGCTGACCGCTACAATGGTTGAGGTTCACAAAGGTCTTTTGGATCAATTGCCGGGAACTCCCCAGGCAACCTTTCTGGACACACCTGCCGGTTTTCAGCTTAACGTAGATCAAATATCGCGCAAAGCAGTTGAATATTTTCAGGTTCATGTTCAGCAATCAATGACCGTATCCTCATTTAAATCACATGAGACAATCACTGATTTTGACGCCCGGCAGACATTTCATCGATTGCGGCAATCCAACTATATCCTCATCGGACCTGGCAGCCCGACATACGCGGTACGCCAGTTGAAAGAATCCCCGATTCCGGATATTTTAGTGCAATGTGTTGACAATGGTGGATGCCTGGTGGCCGCCAGTGCCGCCGCGCTGACCGTAGGACGTTTGACACTGCCAGTATATGAAATATACAAAGTGGGCAATGAATTGCACTGGGTGGACGGCATGGACATTCTCGGCCAATTTGGTTTTGATCTGGTAGTGGTTCCCCACTGGAACAATGCCGAAGGTGGTACCCATGACACGCGATTTTGTTTTATGGGTGAACCGCGCTTTCGCCAGCTTGAAAACCTTATTCCGAAAAAAGTGCCTGTGCTCGGATTGGATGAGCATACAGCCTGTATTTTAGATTTTGAATCCAACCAGGCAGAAATCAAGGGCATTGGGCGAGTCACGCTTCGGTCGGAGGGCAGAGAAGTTTCTTTCCAGCCCGGCGATCGTCTGCCGTTAGGTGTCTTAACGGAAGGAGAGACGGATTCCGATTGGCGCCCAGATATGGAGCAATCCCTATCGCTACAAAAAAAATCTGCCCCTACGCCCGATTCGTTTTGGGACAAAATTCATGCCCTTGAAGATAGCTTTCATAAAAGTCTGAGGGAACATGACCACAGGACGTCCACCAATGCCCTGCTGGAACTGGACCGAATTATCTGGCGCGCTCAGCACGAACTGGAGAGCGCGGAAGATATCAGCCAAGCGCGTGATACGCTCCGTGATTTGATTGTTCTGACGGGAAACGAGCTGTCATCGTCTCCCGAAAACCAGGCCGAATGCATGGCGCCATTGGTAGAGGCATTGCTGGAACTGCGCCAAAAATTCAGAGTGAAACAGCAGTGGATTGAAGCCGACGCGATCCGCAACACCCTTCAATCAGTGGATATCACAGTGGAAGACGCCAAAAACGGCTCAAAATGGCGAGTGGGATCGTAAAGGAAAACCCCAATCGATTTCTAAACCAATGGGGAGCAATGTTTAAGGATTGTTATAGTTAAACTGCGACCCTTATGATCCAATTCATAAGCCGCCGGCATCAATCAGGTTGGCACCTATTAAGCATGCCCGTGCGGTAATGGTAGGATCTTAAAAATTCTCATCCCGCCAAGGCGGGGTGGCTTATGAATTGAGTTAGTGGTCACGGCGGCCGGAGAGATTTATACATATGATGGATATTCCGCAGATTTCGATATTATTTCTCAAAGACTCGGAAGAGGTAAATTTATCGTCCTTTTTTGCTTTTCTTAGATCCATACCGCATATCCGGTTATCGGAGCTGACGCAGGTGCCTGATGATCTGAGTTCTTATGATGTTGTCATCACATGCAATGGTCGACATTTGGATCCGTCAGTTGAGCGCCTTTCGCAGTTTGTAAAGGCCGGCGGTGGTTGGCATATGTTTGTCAATTTGTCCGATGATCCATTGCCACCAATATTTGGTGTTCAGCAGGATCCAGTGGGACCGGCGACTGAATTGCGCGTGCTATTTGAAAATGCATCCCATTCAATGGCGTTGCGGTTACCCGATGCGGTTTATTTACAAGGTCGTTATCATACACTCAACAAGACGGCCGAGGACACCGAGTCGATTCTTTATGCCGACTGGCAATACAGTCACCGATCGGTCCTAACCTATCGACGGGTCGGCCAAGGCAACGTAACCTGCACCTCCTTGCAGGCTTATGCCGATCCAGCCCTGCAAAGAATTTTATTCCGGCTGCTGTATCAGCTCGCTGGTCGCCGGATGACAAAAGATACACTGGGGATTGGCATATTGGGATATGCGCCCTCCGTAGGTCGTACCCATGGTTTGGGTGCTGAAGAGACGCCAGGGTTGGCCTTGCGAGCGGTATGTGATCTGAATCCGGCTCAACTCGAACGAGCCCGAAGAGATTTCCCGGAGATCAGTATTTTTAGCTCCGCCGAGGCATTTGCAGATGCAGAAGATGTAGACCTCGTGATCGTGGCGACCCCACCGGATACCCATGCGCGCCTATGCCTGCAAATGATGAACATCGGCAAACATGTTGTCTGTGAAAAGCCTCTGGCGTTGAACTGCAAGGAGACCGACGAGTTGAAAAATATGGCAGTCAATCGAAATGTTCATTTGAGCTGTCATCAAAACCGCCGCTGGGACCCCGATTATTTGGCAATTAAACAAAGCCTGGCCGACGGATTAATCGGAGATTTATTTTATATGGAATCGTTTGTCGGTGGATTTAATCATCCCTGCGGATACTGGCACTCCCATGCGCCGATATCGGGTGGCACCTCTTTTGACTGGGGGGCCCACTATCTGGACTGGACGGTGAGTTTGATACCCGAGCCGGTGGAAGCGGTTGTGGCTACCCGGCACAAGCGTGTCTGGCAAGATGTAACCAATGCCGATCAAGAACGAATTCAGCTTCGGTTTCACGGAGGCAAAGAAGCCGAGTTCATGCATTCCGATATCGCGGCCGCACGTAAACCAAAATGGTATCTGCTCGGCACTCAAGGGGCTATTGTCGGACATTGGCAAGATGTGGCTTCAATTGAATACGATCCTGACCATTATTATCAGCGCCAGGATATTCCTGTCACGGAAATGACCCCGGATTTAACAGTATTCCGCCGCCAACAATGCGGCGAAATTATTCGCATAAAACCGGCGATCCCAGCGCGAAAATGCTACCAGTTTCACAGCAATCTGGCCGATCATCTATTATTGGGCGAACCCCTATCAGCCCCACTGGATGACTCGGTCAAAGTAGTGGCGATCTTAGAAGCCGCCAGCCGGTCGATGGCTAACGGTGGCAGGGTGGAGGCGGTCGATGGCGGATCAGATTAAATGGGGAATCCTTGGAAATGCCATGATTGCGCGCAAATGTGTTATCGGAGCGATTCAAAAATCCTGCAACGGTAGAGTCCATGCTCTTGCGACGCGCTCACCGGGCAACGCAGTAGAGGTTGCAAACGAAAACGGCATTGGAAAGGTTTATGACAACTATGATGCGCTGTTGGCAGATTCCGAGGTTGATGCTGTTTATGTGCCGCTTCCGAATCATATGCATTTGCCATGGACGCTAAAGGCTTTATCCGCCGGCAAGCATGTTTTGTGTGAAAAACCCCTGGCCTGTAATGCCGGGGAAGCTCAGCAAATGGCATCAAAAGCCAATGCATCTGGACTGCAACTGATGGAGGCCTATATGTATCGCTTTCATCCCCGCAGCCGGCGCATAAAACAAACGGTGGATCAGGGTGCCATCGGCAAACCTCGTCTGGTGCGATCGGCATTCTGCTATCATATGGACGAGAGCATCTTACGCAGTGGGGACAATGCACGCCTCAAACCTGAAATGGGGGGCGGTGCATTGCTGGATGTCGGCTGCTACAGTATCAGTGTTGCGCGATGGCTATTGGCAGCTGAGCCCACTGCAGTTCAGGCCCAGGCCGCCTATCATCCTGACGGTGCTGATATCCATATGGTCGGCACGCTTCGATTTGAAAATAAAAAGATGGCCGTCTTTGAAGCCAGCTTTATATCGGCTTTGCAGCAGACCTATTCCGTCGTCGGTATGGATGGCGCTATCGAACTCCCTCATAATGCCTTTATTCCCTGGGAAAAGGATGCCGTCTATACCCAACGCAATCAAGATCAAGAAGTGGGTGAAGAACACGTGATAGAGGGAACGGACGAATACAGATTGATGGTAGAGCATTTTTCGGATACGGTACTTGGCCGTACAGAGTTAGACTATACGCCCTATGACAGTATTGCCAACATGCGTGTGCTGGACGCGTTGTCGAAAGCGGCGAAGTCCGGAAATACGGTGCATTTAGAACCCTGGCAATAGTTGAAAAGCGGTTAAACGTTTAAGACCTGGGGATCGATAATCAGCGACCACCAGCAGAGCTGAGGGTTTGAGATTGGCCCCTGGAAGGATCCGATGCCATCTCTGCTGGTGGCCGCTGATTTTTAAGGCAAGGTTAAATAGTGAGGATTGCAGAAAAATCATATACAGTGAAATCTGAGACCCTGGAAAGTGTGCTTGCTACCTGGCAGCAGACAGACGGTTTGTTACCATGGAACTGCATCTTTGTCTTACCCGTCTGGTTAAAGACCTGGTGGCATAGCTTCGGTGGCAGCGATACACTTTATCTGTTTTCAGTTCGTCAAGCGGACCGCACCATCGGCGTTGCACCACTTCAGAGAAACGGCGATACAGTCCGGCTCATTGGAGATGAGAATGTGTGCGATTATCTCGATTTCATCGCCGCCCCGGAAGCGGCTGCCCAATTTTATAGAATTTTGCTGAAATCATTGAAACAAGATGGAGTAAGCCGGCTGGATTTGGCGTTGGTTCGGCAGGATTCCTCGGTCATGACCCAGTTGTTGCCCGTGGCTGAAAAAGCCGGCTGCACCGTTTCATATGAGAACAGCGACATCTCCTATGAGTTGCCATTGCCGGTCAGCTGGGAGGACTATCTCTCCGTCTTAAGTGGTAAAGAACGACATGAAGTAAGACGTAAGCTCAGGCGCCTACATGAGGCCGGCCAAATAAATTATCGTCTGGTTGATGATTCTAACGGGATCAACGAAGAAATGCAAACATTTCTTACGCTGTTCAGATCAAATCGATCCGATAAAGCCGAGTTTATGAGTGATCACATGGTTGCGTTTTTCAAAGAATTGGCTGGATCTTTGGCAGAGTTCGGGATGTTAAAGCTGTTTTTCCTCGATTTGGATGAAAGACCTGTCGCAGGAATTCTGTGTATTAATTATCTCTCGACGATGTATCTTTACAACAATGGTTATGATGAGCGCTTCAAATCATTGAGCGTGGGACTACTCGGCAAACTGCTCAGCATAAAGGATAGTATTCAATCCGGCATGAGAGCCTATGATTTTCTCAAAGGTGCCGAAGTTTACAAAAGGCGCCTGGGCGGACAACCTGTTCAACTATACCGATGCCTAATCGAGTTAACCTAACATCAATTTAAAGTTTGCATTGTCAATTGCTACCGTGGGTATATAAAAGTGGATATAAAACAATTTAGAATTGCAATGCTCAGCATCCATTCCGATCCCATCGGAGAACTGGGTACCAATGATACCGGCGGCATGAGCGTTTACATCCGGGAACTCGCCCGTGAACTCGGAAGATACGGGCACCGAATCGATATTTACACCCGACGGGGCAATGGCCGGCAACAGCCAATCATTAATCTTTTTGAGAATGTGCGCTTGATACATCTTGGCATTCCGAACAACGGTCATCTCTCCCGGCTGGCGCTTTATCCATATTTATGTGACTTTTTTAAATCTATGGAAGATTTCAGGTCATCTGAGGGTATCGAATATGATCTTATCCATAGCCATTACTGGTTGTCGGGCCGATTGGGAAATTGGGCCCAGGAACATTGGGATCGACCACACCTCGTCATGTTGCATACCCTCGCCGCGGCGAAAAATCACACGGGTGTCGGTCAACAGGAATCCGAGCTTCGTATTGCTGCCGAAAAAGAACTTGTAAAAACCTGTCATCGCATTGTGGCGCCAACCGAACGGGAAAAAAATAACCTGGTGAATTACTATAAGGTTCCTGGGGAGAAGATAGGTGTCATACCATGTGGCGTCAACCTGGAACTTTTTCAGCCCATACAAAAGAGGGTTGCTCGCAAAAGGCTGGGTTTAGACCCCGACGCTGAGATCCTGCTCAGCGTCGGGCGATTTGAACCCCTAAAAGGCATCGACCGGCTTCTGGAGGCAATGACTCATCTTCACGACCTAAAACGCCTTCAACTGGTCATCGTGGGCGGCGATGGTGAGGACGCACCCGCAACGCAATTTCTGAGAAAAAAAAGCATAGATTTGGGGATTGAACATAAGGTAATATTTGCCGGTCGAATTGAGCAAAAGAATTTGCCTCAATATTACAGTTCAGCAGATATGTTGGTGATGGCATCTCATTATGAAAGCTTTGGCCTTGTCGGCCTGGAAGCTCTGGCATGCGGTCGACCGGTTATCTCAACGCCTGTGGGGGCTATGGAAGACTTAGTAAGGCAGAGCCGGGCCGGACAAATCGTCAGCGACACGTTGCCCCAATCTCTGGCGAGGGCGATACGGTCAATCTTAATTGGTGACAGGCTGCCGCCAGCTGATACAATTCATGAATCTGTTGTCAAGTACAGTTGGTCCAAGGTAGCTTCGGCAATCCTGAATGAATATGAAGCAGCGATGACACAGTGGCCTTATGAAAATGACCGCCTGTTGGCAGTCGGCGCATCATGCGGTTGATAAGATCGCACATAAGAAATGCCGGGTAAAATATGGCCTGCATAGCAGAGTCCTACTATTTCTCCAACTCCTATGGCTGCCTTGCAGGTTTGACAGAGTCTCAAATAATGAGGAGTTTGCCGAATCTGATCATCGGAAACTTTTGCGGTGTACTATTTGAGATGCACTATTTCTGGTTTTACCAATTCAGGGTTGCGCTTTCCACACACGGGACAATTCTGCATTTGCAATGGTTTTTCCAACCTGCTCTTTTCGAGAAGTGCTTCATCCTGCAACAGTTCCGATGTCGGTCCGTCAGCCGTGACACTTCCCTGGTGAATCACAATGGCCCGTTCACAGACATCCACCGCCATGTCCAAATCATGAGTGGCGATAATTTTGGTATGGTTAAAATTTTTAAGCTGGTCGATCAACCGACGCCGCGCTCTCGGGTCGAGGCCTGAAGTAGGCTCATCCATTACCAGAATATCAGGTGACATGGAAAGCACCGCAGCAATGGCCACGGATCTCTTCTCACCGCCGGAAAGCTTATATGGAGGCCGATTTTTCAAATGGCTCACATCCATGATTTCAAGTGCTTGCATGACGACGACGTCCAGATCCTCCAGGGGCAGACCGAGATTCGCAGGGCCAAAGGCAACATCATCGTAAACGGTGGGCATAAAAAGTTGGTCATCCGGATCCTGAAAAACCATGCCGACCGTCCGCCTCACCGCTTTTAAATTTTTCTTGGTCAAGGGAAAATCGCCGATTCTCAAACGTCCTTCAGTCGGCAGGAGATAGCCGTTTAAATGCAATAGTAGCGTGGATTTGCCAGCACCGTTTTCCCCGATGATAGCAACGGATTCTCCATGGGTAATACGAAAAGATATACCATTGATACCCGGGGTACCGTCTGCGTATACGTAGTGCAAATCCCTGGCTTCAACAATGTGATGGCTCATTAGATCAACTCCATAACCACGCTTCCCATCAAAGTGGGAATGTTGTAAACTCGCATGATGATAAACAGCGTCGACCACCCGAGGGTAAACCCGAGCTCGGTGCTCCCGAATCTTGAAGGTTTAATGATACGAATTTCTCCATCAAAACCCCGGCTGCACATTGCCATATAAATGCGCTGGGCGCGGTCCATCGTGCGCAGCAACAAATTTCCAACCAATGGCCCGTATGATTTTAATCCTGATCCACTTCCTTCAAAAGACCGAAGTGACCTGGCACGAACCATCCGTGCGGCTTCGTCCACGAGGACAAACACATAGCGGTACAAAAACACGAGCTGCACCACAAAGGCTCTAGGTGTGCCAAGTTTGTCCAGCGCCTGACAGACAGCGTTGAAGCCGGTGACCGCAATTAACGTCAGTGCGGCTCCAACCGTAAGGCTAAATCGGATCAAAATGGAAAAAAATGATACCCACCCCCCGGATATGCTTAGCTGCCCTATTTGGATCAAGATATCACGGTCCATGAAGGGATTGAAAATACCTATCATTACGGCAAATGGAGATACCAGCAGCAATTTTTTCAACAAATAGACTGGCGGGACATTTCCCTTGGCAGCCAAAAATACCGGATATGAAAGATAGGGCAAAAGCGCCGAAATTTCATATTTGCCGAACGAAATCACAGTTGTGATAAATACAAAGCTGGTGATCAGTTTAGCACGCGAGTCAAGTCGATGAATTGACGTCTGCTGCGAGGACAGCGTATCCATGTAACCGATGTCAAAAAATTGCTGATCGAGCTTTGCCATAACAGGTGCCTTGGGATGTAGGCAGCAGTAAAAAATTATTCTGTCTGCGCGGTGTAATTTTTATTTGTTTCTGAGTTTAATCATCCGATTCAATTTTTTTCTTACGACGTGTGAGCGCAAATCCGAGCAGCCCTGCCAGAAGTAAAGTAATTACCCCACCGATCAAACCCGAAACCGTTTTGCCCATATCCACAGTTGAATCTAAACGGGGGGGCTCTGTCGAATCTTCAGCTTGTTTTCGTTTGAAGTCATAATCCGGTAACACGGCAATTTTCTCTTGCAAATCCGACAGGCTGGATTGCCGTTCCGTCTCGTGTGAGTTCAAAACATCTGTTCGAGTGGTTTTAAATATTGCCCACTCCAGTCCATCCGGATTCGAAGAAGCGAACCAGCTCAAGATGCCGCCGGTTGTGAGTGCCGCAACAAGAAATCCTATAATTACTTTTGGCATGGAAATATGCCCAACAGGCGCTGATGTAACGGTGGATTTGATGAGTTCAGGACGTGCCTGCCAGATAAACAGCACCACTGCTGAAGTTGCCAGTCCTTCGACAATACCAATGGCCAGATGAATGGGTTGCATCAGAAGGACAAAGGTTTCGAAGGGCAATTCCGAAACGCCGGAAAATAAGGTTTGCAAGACAACACTAAAAGCCCCCAGTTGAAGTGCGAATATAGCGGCAATCGTGGCGGCTGTAAACAGCCGTCTTCGACTCAGGGCTGTGCCGGCAAGACGTTTAAAAATGAGTGGATAGGCGATAAAGCAAGGATAAAATCCCAGATTAAAAATGTTGCACCCCAGTGCCATCAGACCCCCGTCCGCAAAAAATAGGGCTTGAACTGCCAACACCGAGGACAGCGTCAAAAACCCTGCACAAGGTCCAAGCAGAATGGCCAGAATCATGCCACCTCCAAGATGGCCGCTTGATCCCGTGCCCGGGATGCTGAAGTTGATCATCTGTGCGGCAAAAATAAAAGCACCGACGACCCCCATCAAGGGGATTCTAGCATCATCGCTATCTTCCTTAATTTTTTTTGAACTATATGCAATCAGTCCGGCAGAAGCGGCCCACATTGCGCCACCAACGGCGGGTGATATCAAAGCATCGGCCATGTGCATTTTTAAAGCCCTCTGTAGCTATGGCTATGCCAATTTGTATAAGACACATTCGGAAATAACAAAGTCTAATTAATTTTAATGTCAACTGAATCAATTTTAAAGGTTATGGTCAAATAGTCGCATCCGCTTTATTTTTAAGAATAAATGGTACGGCATGTCAAGAAAAATCATTGATTTTATTATTATATCTTTACCAAGGTATTTTAAAGGACCAGCTTTATTTCAGATGGAGGGCTGAATCCGTCAATGCATACTTGTTGCTATCTATCCCAAGCTAAAAACCTTTGTTTGACTCAACTCGAAATTCTTGCAATAAGAAAAAGGCCAAACGGATTAAAGAAATGAGAATTACGACCTGAACTGCTTGCTCAACACAGAAAGGATGATGGAAATGAAAAAGGGTATTGAGATTCTGCCGGCTGAGGGCAAACTCGGTGTCTTGACACCGGGGATGGGTGCGGTCGCGACAACTTTGGTGGCAGGCGTTTCTGCGGTTCAGAGGGGCTTGGGGCAACCGATCGGATCTCTGACACAAATGGGTACTATCAGGTTAGGTAAACGAACTGAGAAACGAATCCCCAAGATCAAAGATTTTGTGCCGCTGTCAGGGTTGGAAGATCTTGTATTTGGCGGCTGGGACATTTTTGAGGATGACATGTATACAGCGGCGATAAAAGCCGGTGTATTGGACAGACAAATACTGGACGGCATCAGGGCCGAATTGGAAAGTGTGAGGCCCATGCCGGCCGTTTTTGATCAGAGCTACGTAAAGCGGCTCAGGGGAACTCATATCAAAGCGGGTAAAACCAAAATGGATCTTGCCGATCAGCTTCGCGAAGATTTGCAGAATTTCAGGACAGATCACCGCCTAAACCGACTGGTGGTGATTTGGTGCGGCAGCACGGAGGTTTATATTGAACCGGGTCCCGTTCACAGCTCAATTGAAGCGTTTGAAAAAGGTTTACGGAAAAATGACCCTGGTATTTCACCAAGTATGATCTATGCCTATGCTGCATTAAGGGAGGGCGTCCCGTTCGGCAACGGCGCCCCTAATCTGACGGTTGACATACCGGCTTTGCTTGACCTCTCCAAACAAAACAGCGTACCGGTAAGTGGAAAGGATTTCAAAACCGGACAAACTTTGATGAAAACCGTTCTCGCCCCCGCATTAAAAGCCCGCATGCTGGGTCTCGCCGGCTGGTTTTCCACCAATATTCTCGGCAACAGGGATGGAGAAGTATTGGATGAGCCCATGTCTTTTAAATCGAAAGAAGTGAGCAAGCTGGGTGCGCTGGAATACATTTTACAACCGGAGTTGTATCCGGATTTATACAAGGATTTTTACCATAAAGTCAGGATTAATTATTATCCGCCTCGGGGTGACAATAAAGAAGGATGGGACAATATAGATATTTTTGGTTGGCTGGGATATCCCATGCAGATAAAAGTGGATTTCCTATGCAGAGATAGTATTCTTGCCGCTCCACTTGTGCTGGATTTGGCTTTGTTTATGGATCTGGCGGCACGTGCCGGCATGAACGGAATTCAGGAATGGCTTTCATTTTATTATAAAAGCCCGATGGTTGCAGAAGGATTATATCCCGAACACGATCTTTTTATCCAGCTAAAAAAGTTGAAAAACACCTTGCGTCATCTTAAGGGAGAGGAATTGATAACACATCTTGGACTGGAATATTACGATTGAGAGTTTCAATCTAAATCTTACTTGGTTGTTTTACGGGCAGGGTAAATTGAAATGTTGCCCCTTTGCCCTCGCCCTCGCTTTCTACCCATATTTTACCCGCATGGGCCTCTACAGCCATTTTGCAGAAAGCAAGTCCTATTCCGCTTGAACCCACGGTCACTCCGTTTCGTTTGAGACGAACCTGCTCGAATTTATTAAACACTCTTTGATGATATTCCGGTGCCAGTCCATAGCCAGTATCGATGACCCGTAGCTTAATCTCTTTCTGAGTGTTCAGGAAATCCGTTTTCACTTCTACTCTACCCCCCGCCGGCGTATGCCGGATGGCGTTGCTTAGAAGGTTGGCCAGTACACGCCTTATGAGATTCTTGTCAAAGTCAATCAAACAAGGGTTTTCTATTCCGTTTGCAAATAGCAAAACCTGATTTTGTTTTGCTATAAAATCAGATTGTCCGACAACTTCTTTTATTAATTCTGAAATGTCGGTTTTCTCAATATCAAGTTTCAGATTCCCCTCTTCAAGTTTATGAATTTCAAGCAAACTTAGGATCATATTCTTTAGCTCACCACAGTGACTCAGGCAAGCGGTCATGCTGCCGAGCTGTTCTTGTGAAAGTGGTGGCCCCTTTAAGAGAATCAAATCAAGGTTTCCGATTATTGACATTAGAGGGTTGTTTAAGTCGTGTATGATCATATGAACCAAACCCTCTTTTATTTTTTCCAATCCTCGTAGCTGCTTATTTTGTTCTGCAATTTCTCTATTTCGCGCTAAGAGTTCATCATGATAGTTTTTCATGCGCAGGAGGGATTTGACCCGAACCACCAATTCACTGCGATCCACCGGTTTACTTAAAAAATCATCAGCACCGGCAGATAGCGCTTCTATTCGATGTTCATTTTCGCTTAAAGCGGTGACCATGACAATTGGAATTATTTTAGTCTCTTCCGCTTGCTTAAGCGTCTGGCAGACATCAAAACCATTGATTCCCGGCATCATGACGTCCAATAATATCAGATCCGGATTAATAGCACGGACAGTATCAAGGCATTGTTCACCGCTATGGTTTTCATAAATGTCATAATTTTCCGACAACAACATACCCTTAAGAAGCTTGGTGTTTTTCAGCTCGTCATCGACAATCAGTATTTTGGGCTTGATTGTTTTAGGCATTTCCTTTTCCTGCCTGTGAAGGAATTACAAAACTAAATTTGCTGCCCTTGCCTTCGCCCTCACTATCGGCCCATATGCGACCACCATGAAGCTCCACATATTTTTTACTCAATGATAAACCCAGTCCTGTTCCCTGAAATCTTTTACGGGAAGATCCATCTGCTTGCTCAAAGTGCTCGAAAATACGTTCCAGATCAGCTGGATTTATGCCGACACCGTTATCGGCCACCACGAATTCGACACATTTCCTGAGCTCAATGTCGGCAGATATTTCTGAATCTCCTGGCGTTTGAATGGTCCATAAACTTTTCACACCATTCTTGAAATCAGACCGGCAGCAGCTCACCTCGACAGTCTTAGCGCTCACAGTTACCGCGCCGCCATCAGGAGTGAATTTAGCAGCATTTGAGATCAGGTTATACAAAATCTGGATTAATTTGTCTTGGTCCGCTCTGAGGGACATTGATACATCGTTCATATCAATTGATACTTTAATTCCGTGGTTCAAAGCCCTCTCTCTGATCATGGTGAGGCTGTTTTCAAGAAGCATTTTAACATCTATATCGGAAATCAACAATTCAAGGTCTCCAGTCTCGATTTTCTTAAGATCAAGTATATCGTTAATTAACGCAAACAAATACTTGCTGCTCTGAAGAGCATCACTTAAGTATTCTCTTTGGGTTTGGTTGAGTTTTCCGAATTTTTGATCCACAATCAATTCGGTGAAACCGATCATATGATTGAGTGGTGTCCTAAGCTCGTGGCTCATGTTTGCCAGAAACTCACTTTTGGCGTTATTCGTAAGATTATGTTCCCGTTTTACCTCAGCCGCTCTAGTTGGTTTTTGCACAATGGACCTTTGTTTTCTGACAGCGCTCTGTTGGCATTCGATTCTCTTAGCTTCTAGGGCAAAGGAAATTGCACTGACAATGAAAAAAGAAGAAAGGAAAATAATTATAAATCCGGCATCATATCTAGCAACCATAAAAAAATGCTCTTGAAGCAACAAAACTATTGATCCGACAACAATAAAAAGTCCGGTAAATAGCAACGCTGCTGAGCGATTCATAAGATAAAAAGCGGCGGGCGGAAAAATAAAAAACCAAAATACATTGTAGCTGCGCGGTCCACTGCTCGCTAGTAAATAAATGAAAAAACATCCTAATAACAGCATTAGAATTTTAGCTGAAAAAATCTGAATACTATATTTTCTGAATTCAACAATGGACATTGCAATAACGATCCAGATAATAACGGTCCTTTATGCGTTCAGGTCCAACTACAGATCAGTTAGAATTTAATTGCTCGGAAATAAAATCGAGAAAATTACGAGTATCGATGGGTTTGGCAATATAGCCCGAGCATCCAGCCGATAGCGCTTTTTCTTCATCTCCTCGCATGGCGTAAGAGGTCAGGGCTATGACTGGAATATGAGTCAAGGCGGGATCGCTTTTGATGATCCTTGTGGCATCTAGCCCATCCATCCTTGGCAATTGAATATCCATAAGAATAAGATCTGGCGATTGCTCCCGGGCAAGCTCAATGCCACCTTCAGCATCTTCTGCCTCCAATATTCGGTATTTTCCGAGTTGGAGCATACTCCTTACCAGCTTCATATTTAATTCATTGTCTTCAATTATCAATATTGTCGCGCTGCTCATTATTTATCCTAAATTGTATCAGTTGTTTATATATGTGGCGAAAATGCGGCTAAATGGGATTATTAATAAGAAATATTGATACGTAATATCGAGAGTACATTCTTAAAATATGATGCGGTATCTGTCTTGTGTGCTCATCATCTGCCAGTAACCGGTTTATTGTTTCTTCGATTAGCGGAGAATCGATGGCTGTGGAGATACAATTATCC
>JAAUYD010146598.1_pt1 | contig 22108 bp, 23 predicted proteins | sample 7278101 | NCBI WGS metagenome assembly JAAUYD01 (sample SAMN14350128, study PRJNA611818) | marine sediment metagenome | isolation source: surface marine sediment (0.6m) | place: French Polynesia: Moorea | collected 2018-08
TAAGATATATAGCGTGATGATTTTTAATGGACGCTTCGCGGTTGATTTTCTGGTCGTCATTCATCCCCACCGTGTAGACGGATGGGGTATTCTGACGACATTAGGATAAAATCAAGATATTTATGAAAAAACTGACAACCTATTGAATCTATATATTATGAATTTAGATATTTATCATGACACAAGCACAACAACATAAAAAACAATTACAGGAAAAACTTCGTACCCTTAATGAAATTAATCGCACTTTAATGAATTGCCATACTCAAGAAGATGTGATCAATGAAGCGTTGAGACAAGTTCGCCATCATTTACAAGTACAAGTCGCTTCTATGTTTTTATTTAATAAAGATGGATACATTCAGCGTGTTGGTATTGATGGGGTTGATAAAGATAATAATCCTATTGATGGCCAACAATGGCTACCTGATGAAAAATATTTACCAGGAGAAAGCTTTTCAGGAAAACCTGTTCCTCCTTCAGATGCAGAGTCAACTTACGGTGAACCTCATTACTCTAATGAACTCATGGAAGAATATGAGGGAATGACTTATGTTTCATTTTATCGAGAAAACTTAGGAAAGCTAAAAGGAGGAATTTCAGTTCCTTTGAATGGATTGAATCGAACTTTTGGAACCCTAGAAGTTTTGAATAAAAAACATAACAATAAACTAATTGATTTTGATAATAATGATGTTTATATTCTCATGCTTATTGGTACAATTTTATCCAGTATAGTTGCTGATTTTAAAAGAAAAGATAAACTCCGTATTTATAATGAAATGACTCAAATGCTGATCAAATTAGAATCAGAAAAAAATAATTTTGTTCTCCAAGATGTTTATCAATTTGTTGTTAATAATCTCGTGGGTAGTCAAACAGATTATAAGGTGGCTATTATCCGAATTGTTAATAAAAATAAAGAGTTTGAAATTGCGGAACAAGCAAAAACTGAAGATATATCCTGGACAGATAGAAAAAAAGATTCGGTTAAGATAGGAAATAATATCGTTGCTGAGGTGTTTAAAATAAATCGACCTTTAAAAATTGAAAATGTTGAACCAGAAATTGACAGATTTTTTAACAATAAGTGGATTGAAAAAAATAAATTAAAATCTTTTATTTGCTTACCTCTATCTCTAGGAGAAAAACCAGTCGGAACTTTATCTGTTTATGTTGGCTATAAACATAAATTTTCTGAAAGTGGAATTTATTTTTTGGAAAATATAGCATTTTTAACGGCTGGTATTGTAGCTATAGATCGTTATAAAAATCAGCTTAAACAAACTCAGTCTGACCTTGAACACGAAAGGTTAGAACTTGAACATGAAAGGCGAAAGTTTACCAGTATTTCTCGTTCCCTCAGTTATAATTCTGTTATGAAGAACTTTTTGCATAAATATAAAAATGAACTGATTGAATTTTCTGAAGATTTACATCAACTCTCTGATGAAAGTCCAAAAAGTAATCAGCAAAAAAGGAGAATTATTAAAGATAGGGCAAATTGGATTAAGAATCGAGTACAAGAAATGAAAGATGCTTTTCAAACAAGTAACCATACCTTGGATACTGTTGATATTAATGAAATCATTAAAGATGTTGTTCGATTATTTTCATCGATTAAGAATAGAATCACAATCGAGGAAGACTACGATCCAACAATTCCTTTGATAGAAATTGATGGAAATCGAATTAAAGATGTCATTTATAATTTAATTGATAACGCAGTAGAAGCTATTAACGAAAAAAATAAAAAAGATAAATATATTAAAATAACAACGAATATTGTTATGATTGATGATATACAATACATTCAAGTTATCATTGAAGATAGTGGTACTGGGATACGTAATGAATTAAAGGAAAAAATATTTGAACAAGGTTACACCAGTCATCCAGAGTCAGGAGGTACAGGAATTGGTTTATTTGTTACTCGTGAAATTATTAGTGACTATGGAGGAAAACTTAATTTTACATCTCAGGTTGGTAAAGGTACAACTTTTTCTGTGTGCTTACCCCTTAAGAGATATCAACTTTAATAAAGTTTTGATAAAATCAACTTATCTTATTTGACAAAAATAAGATTCACAAGTAAAATGACAATGCTATATTTAATTGATATCTAAGAAAGATGGTTAGTAGTTTGCCGAGTTGTGATAACACCTACATTTATGATCCTTTCATGAAAAACGAGGTAGTTGTCATGGAAGATAGTTTGGCTATGAAAAACGCAATTAAAGAAGTAATTAGCGATATTGGTTGGGAAACTAGATTTGTCAATAATAGATATGAAGCGGTTGAGCTAGTAAAAAATAAACAAGCAGCCTATTTCATTTTAGATAATTGGATTGATGAAAATAAGCAAGAAGGGTTTGATACATTAGAAGTCATTAGAGAATTCGATAAACAAGTTTTTGTAGCTATTCTAACTGGGTATCCAGATCCGAAAAATGAGAGATTGGCTAGAAAACTTAAAGCTAATTTATATAAAGAAAAATCAACAGAGCATTATCGAAAAGATATTGAAGAAATAGCGTCTGCTATGTTAGAGTATAAAAAGCAAATATTTAGTAATATTATTGGTATTATTAATAATCAAATAGCTCAGTTATATAAAGCAGATGTTAATGTAACTGCTTACGAAAGAGCTAAAAAAAATTCAGAATGGTTAGAAAAATACACAAATCAATATGTTGCCTTTGTTGATGGAAAATTCTTTGATGGTAATCCAAATGAATTTGAACTCCTCAAACTAGTACGAGCAAAATACCCTGATAAACCTAGGTTTTTTACAAAAGTAGGCGAAATAGAAGAACAACCTATTGATTTGTCAATGGCTTCATGGTTAGATGAGATCATCATTTAACATTGGGAGGATTTAGAGCAGTGTTCGATTATGGAAACACACAGCATCCAAATCATGTTAGTCCAGATGCTCTACTACAAATTATTAATCCAAACGATCTGACTAGGAAAGAAGAAATTTGTGGTATTGTTGATACTGGTTCAGTAATTACTGTTCTTCCTAAATTTATTGTTGATCATCTAGGTGGAGTGGACTATGGACAAGCAAAAGCAACAACTGCTAATGGAGAAAAAATTACTCTACGTAAATATAGAGTTCATATCGTAGTTATGAATCATAACAGTCGTGATTTATATGGTCAGGGTTTTAGAGAAATCGATGTTTTAGCTATGCCAAAGAAAAAATACGCATTAATAGGAAGAGATATTATCAACCAGTTTAAAGTTTTTTTAGATGCTCCAAAGGGAAAATGGGGATTAAGATGTATAGGATATTGTGAAAGTCAAGAATAATTACTATCTTGGCATTATTTGGATAAATGAATTAAGGAGATTGATTGTATGCAAAAATTTATGTCTGAGTTTATTCAATATGCTTTCGTTGGAAAAAGTGAGCAGACATTACCAGATAATACTATTTCCGAAGAATTACCTTTGGCTATAGAAGAAATTAAGTTATCTTCTTCTGAAGAAAAGGCTATTAACACATTTATTATAGCATTAAATTGGGTCGCATTGGGAACGTTTATCGTATTATTAATGGTCGTTATTTTCTATATAATATTTCGTTCTGAGCAAGAAATACCATGTATCATTCAAAATATATTAGCAACTCCTGCTGGATATTTAGGTGGTGTTTTAGCAACGTTTTGGAAAAAATACACAGCACCATAAATTATTTATTAAGTCAAGGAGCTTTTATTCAACCTCAAGTTAATAACGATACTTCCAGGGATGAACAGTCATTATCTAATCCAGAAGAACAAAAAGAACACAAAAATAGATATTTGGCATTTATTGGTAATAAATTAGTTAAAGAAGCTGACAATACTCAGTTTACCACCCTAAATCTGTGTATAAACTAATAGTTACAGACTCACTTCCTAGAGGAATTGCACTAATACAAGCACAAATAGGAGTCCCATCTTCTAACTCTACTTCACAAGCATGACACGACCCCATTAAACAGCCTGTCGGAATAGTAATTCCTGCTCGTTTTGCTACTTCTAACATGGGTTCCCCTGCTTGGGCTTCAATCGTAATATCATCGGGTAAAAATCGCACTTGAACCGTCATAAAAGTTTCCTCAAATAATTAGTTATTTAATAATGGTTTGAGATCAACGAACTCCTCCACGAGATCAGCTAATTTATCTAAAATAGCCTCTCGTTGTTCTCTATAATTAGCAATTCCTGTGGGTAAAGAAGACAAACCTCGACGATTTCTCAGGTAATTTAACCAAGTTCTTCGCCAAGCCCCATTATCAAAAATACCATGTAAATAACAGCCCCAAACTGATTGATTATCATTAACAATCCCTAAGCTACCATCTTCAAATAGAGCCTGAAACGTTGTTCTAATTGGATAAGTTGTATTTTTAGGTAAACGAGTAATTCCTTGATGAATTTCGTAACCCGTAATAGGAAATCCAGGATAGGGATAAACTGAACAAGTTTGACGTTGTCGGACAATTTTTTCAGGAGTGATGACTGTTTCAATGGGTAACAATTTCAGTCCTGGATAAGAAACATTGTTACCTTCTAATTGATCCGGATCAAACACCATTTCTCCTAACATTTGGAAACCGCCACAAATCCCTAAAATAATGCCTCCTGCTGCTACATAATCCTGTAATTTTTTCGCCATACCAGTTTCATGTAGGGCGATTAAATCATTAATTGTGGTTTTTGATCCTGGAATAATCACCGCATCAGGATAACCTAAATTATCGTACAAATCTAAATAGGTGATAGACACAGTTTTTTCAGCATCTAAGGGTTCAAAATCCGTAAAATTAGCAATGTGGGGTAATCGTAAAACCGTTAAATTCATTTCTTTTTCTCCTTTCCTTCGTCGTTCTAATAAATCTAAAGAATCTTCGGAAGAAAAGGAAATCTCTCGCCAAGGAATCACCCCTAAAACGGGAATACCTGTATAATTTTCTAACCATTCAATCCCCGAATCCAAAAGCGATCGCTGTCCTCGAAACTTATTAATAACAATCCCTTTAATTAAAGCCCGTTCTAACTCATCTAATAATTGTAGGGTTCCCACCACATGAGCAAAGGCCCCACCGCGATCAATATCGACTACTAAGAGTGTTGGTGCATTGAGATATTGGGCTACTCTCATATTGGTTAAATCTCGATGTTTGAGATTAATTTCTGCTGGACTTCCGGCACCTTCACAGACCACAAAATCGTATTCTATAGCCAAACGTCCTAGAGATTGAGTAATGATATCCCAACCCTTTTCAAAATACTTTTCGTAATAGTCCCCTGCTGTGGTAATTCCTGCTGCTTTTCCCCCTAAAATAACCTGTGAACTCATATTACCTTGAGGTTTAAGGAGGATAGGATTCATTTCTACTCTGGGATTAATCCCTGCAGCCCAAGCTTGTACCGCTTGAGCATAACCAATTTCTCCCCCACTGGTGGTAACATAGGCATTCAATGCCATATTTTGCCCTTTAAAGGGGGTAACGTGCCAACCCCGACGGGCTAAAATCCGACAAATTGCGGTGGTAATAAAGGATTTTCCGGCGTGAGAAGTGGTTCCCACTACCATCATGGCTTTCATTGAATATTCAAACCTATAATCAGTGAACAGTTATCAACTATCAGTTATCAGTGAATGATAACGGTTAAAAAGGAAGACTAAACCAACGAATTAAACGATTAACCAGTTTTTCCCACCAAGATAGTTGTGGTAAATGACCTTTTTGGCTATTCCATTTGTCTACAATTTGCCGTCCCAGAGGAGTTAAACGAAAACTATCTGTAATCCCTTGTCCATCGACTTCTCGCCTTAATAATCCTACCTGAATTAACCACATTAATTCTCTTTCGACCCGTTGTTCTGATAAAGATTTGAAGGTATAGCCTTCCTTAAACCCTGTTTCCCCTGCAATATGGGGCAAGGGGACACTTTTAGCCTTCATGGCGGTAAATAAGGTCAATCGAAAGGGAGCGCAGCATAATCCCCGTTCTGCGCGGGTTAGAGTTCGGTCTGTATAGGCAAGATTAAGGGTTTGGGTTGAGGCTTTCATGAAAATTGTCACGTTATGATACAACAAGAGGTGGGAGTGAGAATTAATTGCCGTCTTTCTATTATGAAAGGTTTTCTTCTGGGATGTAAAGTTTTATGATCAAAGTTGATAACGATTAATTTAGGAATAAGACCCTATGGCTTTAGCTGTTGGAACCGTTGCACCTGACTTTACTACCGTTGATGATGAGGGTAATACCGTCTCTTTATCGGATTATAAGGGTAAAGTCGTCGTTTTATATTTCTATCCTAAAGACGATACCCCTGGTTGCACCAAGGAAGCTCAAAGCTTCCGCGATAACTATCAACAATACCAGGATAAAGATATGGTTGTGTTTGGCGTTAGTATGGATGACCAAGCTTCCCATAAAGCGTTTAAAGAAAAGTATGGTCTTCCTTTTCAATTGTTAGTAGATAAAGATGGAACTTTAACCAAAGCTTATGATGTCGATGGAGGCGGTTATTCTAAACGCGTCACCTACATTATCAATGCAGAGGGGAAAATTAGCTACGTTGATGAAAAAGTGAAAACAGATACCCACGCGCAAGATATTTTAGGCGTTGCTGGTTAATTTCTGTAAGTAACTGAAGTTAAACATCCCTCATTATCAGATGAGGGATATTTTTAACAAAAATGTCAAAAGAAGTCTCCATCTAAAAATACTATCAAAAACATCCACATTTTAGGTAAAAACTTGCAACCATTTATAGTACATGATATAATACACTAGGCGTAAACTAAAAATTGCCGTTAAATAGGAGGAAAAAAGTAGTTTGGGACGACCCACAAAAAGAAATAAACCTGTTACACCTTTCAACCAAAACAGTAAATATCGAGTTAATAATCAAATTCGAGCAGAAAAAGTTAGAGTGGTTAATGAGCAAGGAGAACAACTTGGTATTCAACCCCTATCAGAAGCCATGAGTTTAGCAGAAGAAGCGGGACTGGACTTAGTAGAAGTTGCTCCTAACGCTTCACCCCCAGTGTGCAAAATCATTGATTACGGTAAGTTTAAGTACGAGTTACAAAAAAAAGAATCCTTAGCCAAGAAAAATCGTACTGATAACTCTCTCAAGGAAGTTAAACTGAGATATTGTACGGATACAGGGGACTTAAATACAAAGCTCAGACAAGCAAGAAAATTTCTTGAAAACGGCTCAAAGGTTAAGTTTTCCATGAGATTTAGAGGTCGGGAACGAGCATTTATGAAGCTTGGCCGCGAGAAATTAGACAACATTGTAGAGAGATTGTCTGATGTTGCTAATCAGGATGGAAATAGTAACTATAACGGTGGTCAACTATCTATTATACTTGAACCCAGTTAATTACTCAGAATATGATTAATAGTAGGGGTCAACGCTGGTTGACCTCTATTATTTTTTGAAGAATATCTGTATGGGTTTAAACCCTGATTATTTATTGCTGAAACTTAAGAGAATAAATTTATAAGTCTTGGTTTTCTGGATTATGATTAATTGCATTAATTCCTCTTTTAACACGATTAACTACTTTTTCGGGGTTAGGAAAGGAATGATTTTCTGTCATGATATTGACCAGTCGTTTTTGGCTTCTTGAACACTTTATTATGATTGTAGTTTATCTGTTGGGTTTCGTACCTCAACCCAACCTACAAGATATGCGATCGTACTTAATTAGCTGATGTAACATAAACTTGAATTTCTTTATCTAATATTTCCGCTAAGGTATCTTGTGCAATATCTAGATCATAATCGTTTTGTAGTCCTAACCAAAATTGGGGAGATGTTCCTAAGAATCGCGCTAAACGTAAAGCTATTTCTGCTGTTATGGATATTTTTTGACATATTAATTGATTAAGAATTTCTAAGTCTATTTTTATTCCTTGTGCTAATGTTTCTGGAGTGATGTTCATTGGTGCGAGAAATTCCTCTAATAAAACTTCTCCTGGATGAATAGGCTTAAGTTTTTGGTCTGACATAAATACTTTCCTAGTGATAATCCACCAATTCAACTTGATAAGCATCTTCATTATACCACTCAAAACAAAGTCTCCACTGTTCGTTAATTCGGATACTATGACGAATAATAATATCATCGCCTAATTCTTCTGATTCTTGTTCAGGATAAGGTTGACATTTATTAATATAAAGTATGTCACCGATAGAATCATATTTAAAGATTAATTTTTCTGCCATTCAATCGTTCCTCCTGTTAATTTACGGGCAATATAAGAAGTAATTATCCAGTTTCGTCTACTAGGAGATTTGGTATTAATGATAACGACAACTACAACATATTTACCACTACGAATATTATCAAACCAACGAGTAAATAATAAAGAATTTTTAAACCGAGAACTAGAGCGAATTTGGTCAGGATCTTCTAAAGTTTGACTAATCACAGATTCATAAATTAGTGATAATATTGTCTACATCTATCTGTTGGGTTTTGTCCCTCAACCCAACCTACAAAATATGCGATCACTACACCTGAGTCGAATTGGATGGTCTTGTCGGGACATCTAATGTCTGTATAGACTGTTGAATAGTGCGAGATACAAAAACTTGAATAGAAGGAGGCTCTTCAAGCAGTATTTGAATAAAGTTCTGTATTTTTGTTCTGATAGAAGGATCATCAATTTTAGGAATCAAAATTGTTTGCAAATCCTCTGGATTAATCTCAGCTAGACCATCAGAACCGGTTGCTAAAGCTCTCATCTGAACTCGATAAAACTCCGATGAGAGTGCAAAAATTAGGTCAGGCAGCCAATCCTGCATAGTTTCTTTGATTTGTAACCGATAAAAACCATTTGTGACTATAAGATTATTGGATTCTGCTTCTTGACCTGCCATAAACCATTTATTTACACTACCCCATATGGAGCCGATAAAAATATCTCCTTTGTGTGCTAAATGTCTTGCTCTACTAGGAAGTTCCCAACCTTTTAAAAGTTTATAGTCATAAGAATTTCCATTAACATCTTGTATTTCTACATATTTATAAACCGTAGATTTTTGAAGTTCAAAGCCTTGACGTTCTTCAACTAAATTACAAATTTCTAACAAAGAAAGATGATTACCTGATTGAATACGAAAAATAAGTTCACGATACTTTCTACACCACCGCTTGGGGTCAATAATAAGATCATCATTGTTGATTATGGTTTTAATTGAAGTAGACCAACCATCATTTACACTGGCAGTTTCTATCCCCCTACCAATCCAAGGAAAAGCATCAATTACAGGTGATTTATATAAATCTGCAAGTACCTCCTCAAATGTGGCATTTAGAATTGGTTCATTGTCTTGATTCAATAATAATTCCCCGGTATGAGCATCTCTTTTGTAAATTTTTTGAGCTTTTTTCGTAATGTCCCAACCAACACTATCTACTAAATTACAGTAAACAGGATAATCATCAGTTTGAGTAACTTGATTCAAAGGCTTAATTCTTTTTTCCAAAACTAAAACTGATGCTGAAACATCTGCACCCGATTTCTTAAAGGTAAATCTTGGAAACCCAATAACACAGGCAATTCTAGTATGCTTTAGTATCCATTCACGAAGGGACTTATATCTTTGACTTCTGTTTCCTAAATAGCCATTAGGTAAAATAATAGCAATCCGCCCTTCTGGCTGGGCTTGTCTAATACATAATTCAACAAATAAAATTCCTGATTCTTGATATTGGACTCTCACTTTTTTTCGCCTTTGATCTTGAGAGTCAATATCAGATTTTAAAACTTGTTCTCCCAAGTCAAAATCCAGAAGAACTTCTCGTCTTTTTTCTTTTATTTTAGTACCAAAAGGAGGATTACATAACATGATGCTATATTGATTTTCATATTGTAAAACAGTTGTCAAGCTATCTTCCTGTCTAATATTACTTTTACCATCTCCGTTTAGAAGCATATTAAGTACACTAATTTCAACCGCATTTCTACTATTATCAGTACCCCAAACTCTGTCTCCAATTTTGGGATCTTGCTTCACCCCCATTCTATAGGCACTGACTAAAAAATCAGCACTTCCGCAAGCAGGATCTTTTATAGTATCACCAAAGTGAGGATTGACAATTCTTACGATAAAATCTATCACTTCGTAAGGCGTAAAGTATTGAGCTAAATCCCATTTATATAGTTCTTTAGCAAAATACATATAGAAATTTTGGATAACTTCAGGGCTAGACTCTAACATATTTACAGATGCAATTAAACTACTAATATCTTTTAATGCGGCTCCTGAGATATAAAATTGCTCAGGAATAGTTGGTCTACCTAAAGCCTTACTTGGTGGAAGATAAAATTTATATATATCTAGGGAACTTTTAAGGGTTTTGTTAAAGATATCTATTATGGCTTTTTCAGAATATTCAAGAACTAAAAAATCTTGAATTGCAAGGGTTTCTGATGTATATTTGTGGAAATTCTCATCGTATATTTTTGCTAGTAAGATTTGCAGTAAAACTTGATACCTTTCAGACCTATCTGCACAATAGTGGTGCAAGGAATCTTCTATCTTTTTAAATAGGTTTAATAAGTTAGGAGATTTTCTCAGATCAGTATAACGTAGCTTAACAACTTCAATACTGCTACCATAATCAGGTAAGTAAGCTAGGGGAGCCTCAATAATTCTTTGTTTATTTTCCTTTATTAACTTATAGAATACTTTTTGCTCAATATCATCCCAATAGAGAGCAACAGACCTTAAATCAGACAACCAATTTAAAGCTGGTTTGACTTGTGTTTCTTTTACTTGAGCAGCATTTTTATTATCACGCTTAATTTCTGCTGCAATCAGAATATGCTCTCTAATTAATTCTAAACTCAGTTTTTCTATTGATTCAGCCTCCGTATCAAAAACTACCAAGTCTGTTCTAAAGGTATTTCTTCCTTGATTCCCAAATTTAACCAGTGTTGTCTCAATCTGAAAATTTTCTTTTGGATAACCTTTGCTGAGGAGAAATTTTATACAGTCAATTCGTCTTTTTTCTTCTGTAAACTTAAGATTATCTTTGGCCTTAGCCCTAACTTTTAGTTGTCCTCTAATAGGACAGTACAGTAACGGGTTGGTTGTCATAGCTTTTATTTATTTGCCTAGATAGTGTTTACAGAAAGATTGATAAGATGTTGCTGCATTAAGTAATTAACATTTAATTATAACTTATTCTCTATTAATTTCAATAAAAAACCGGGTTCTTGACCTTACAAAAACCCAGTTAATGATTTTTGGGAGGAGGTTTATAGTAAATAAACCAAAATAAAAAGAATGATCCAAATAACATCAACAAAGTGCCAGTAAAGTTCGGCAGCTTCCACACCGAAAAAGGACTCACTACTATAATGTCCGGGTTTACGAGAACGCCATAAAACCGCTAAGGTTAATAACAATCCAAAGGTCACATGAAGACCATGAAACCCGGTTAAAGCGTAGAAAGAACTGGCAAATAAATTGGTGGTTAACCCCATTTCTAGATGGAAATATTCATACATTTGGCCCATGAGGAAAATAATCCCCATCACCGCAGTAATACCAAACCAAAGTTGTAACCCAGACACATCATTTTTCTTAATAGCAGTTTGCCCTTTGTGCATGACAAAACTACTAGAAACCAGGATAATCGTGTTAATTCCAGGTAATAATAATTCCAGTTCTGGGGTGCCTTCAGGGGGCCAAACCGGCAGCACTGTTCTATAGATTAAAAAAGCTGCAAATAAGCCCAGAAAAATCGAACTTTCTGCCACTAAAAACAGGGCAATACCAAACAGTCGATGATCGGGATGTCCCCCATGGCCACCGTGATGGCCACTGTGTTCGGGAACCATTCCTTGAGGTTGTTGAATCGCTGATCCTTGCATAAGAAATTGAAAGGTTGAAATGATCTAATGAGAGTTGAAAAAAGAGCAGTAAGGGCATAATATAGCAGAAGTCAGAAGTCAGAAGTAAAACCTTGATGGTTCATGGGTTAGTACGTCGTCAACTCTACTTCATAAATCTAAAAAACACTACAAATTATGCCCAGAAGACAGGACAAATTACTTAGAATTAGCCCCAACTTCGGCTAAGATATCTTCGACGGTTTCCTCAGCATCAACCCCTTCGGAGTCGGTACCATAATCATAAGGGCCCGCCCATAAAATGGGTTCTTCATCGAAGTTTTCAATGGCTGGGGGAGAAGAGGTTTGCCACTCTAAGGTAAAGGCACGCCAAGGGTTACGTCCCGCTTGTTCTCCTTTGGTTAAACTGAGGAAAATATTGATGACAAAGGGAAGACTAGAAAGAGCTAAAAGATAGGCACCCATAGTACAAATTTGGTTTAAGGGTTGAAACTGGATGTCATATAAAGCAATACGACGGTTCATCCCTAATAATCCGAGTTTGTGCATGGGTAAAAAGGTGATATTTAAGCCAAGAAACAGCAGGATAAAATGGGCTTTTCCTAAGGGTTCGTTGATCATTCTGCCGGTCATTTTCGGGAACCAATGATAGAACCCGGCAAACAGTCCCATCGCTGCCCCACCAAAGAGAACATAATGGAAGTGTCCCACGACAAAGTAGGTGTCATGGACATGAATATCAAAGGGAACAGACGATAACATCACTCCCGTTAATCCACCCACTAAGAAGGTAGCAATGAAACCGACACCAAAACACATAGCGGTGTTGAGGTTGAGTTTTCCGCCCCAAATGGTGGCACACCAGCTAAAGATTTTAATCCCTGTCGGAACGGCAATGAGCATGGTGGCAGCCATAAAGAAGATCCGCAACCAGCCAGGAGTACCACTGGTGAACATATGGTGCGCCCAAACAATTAAACCGAGGAAACTAATGGCTAAACTGGAATAGGCGATCGCCCGATAACCGAAAATGGGCTTACGAGCATGAACCGGTAGCACATCGGAAACCACGCCAAAGAAGGGCAAAATCATGATGTATACCGCAGGATGGGAGTAAAACCAGAACATATGCTGGTAAACGATGGGATCACCCCCTCCTGTGGGGTTAAAGAAACTGGTGCCGGCGATTAAATCAAAGGATAAGAGAACTAACGCAGCAGCGAGTACGGGGGTGGAGAGGAGAATTAAAGCAGAAGTTGCCAGCATAGACCAACAAAACAGAGGCATACTGTGCAAGTCCATATCTTCAATACGCATTTTGAAGATGGTGGTGACAAAATTAATCGCCCCCAAAATGGAGGAAGTCCCCACCAATAACACACTCAAAATCCATATTTCCTGGCCCCAAACCCCACTGACGAGACTGAGGGGTGGGTAGGAAGTCCAACCAGCTTGGGCTGCCCCACCATCCACAAAGAAACTGAGCAATAGGAGGATACCCCCAGGAGGGGTTAACCAGAAGGCAACAGCGTTGAGGGTAGGAAATGCCATATCATCAGCCCCAATCATCAAGGGGATCAAATAATTGGCAAATGCAGCCCCGGCAGGAACGATCCATAAAAAGATCATAATGGTGCCATGAATAGTCATAAACTGGTTATACATGGCCGGGGTAACGAAATCGGGGTCGGCAGTGGCTAATTCTGTGCGAATAACTTCAGCAAACGCCCCACCGATAAAATAAAAAGCGAAGGACGTAACTAAATATTGAATACCGATCACCTTATGATCGGTACAAAAGGTGAAATAGTCCGTCCACTTCCTTTGTTGGTGTTCCATGTGGGTTGATTCGACGGTGATTGTCATAGAAGGTTTATCAATGATTACGATAGACTTGGCAAAAGAGGTACAAACAAGACCTTGAGTCAGGGGTCTAAAGGAGAAGTCAGAAGTCAGAAGTAAAACTCTTTCTGTATCTAGGTTTAAAACCAAGGATTTGTTTATCCCTCCTCTAGCTTGGGACTTCTCTCCGGTTAAAAAGCGTGATCAGAATGATGACTTGCTAATTCAGCAACCATATTGTGATTCATACCCATTTCTTGGGCATAAGGGCTGAGAAATTCCTCATCGCTCATGTTTTTCGGCTCAACTAAGGCAGTTTCTCCCATTTTGGCTTCTTGTACGGGTTTATTTGCTTCTTCCCATTGGGCATAGGCTTCTGTACTATCCACATGAAGCACTGATTTCATGCCCCCGTGATAAGCCCCACAGAGTTCCGCGCAGATGATGGGATAATCTCCTTCACGGTTCGCTGTAAAAGCTAAAACCGCTTCTCGCCCAGGAATGGCATCTTGTTTGAGGCGCAGTTGGGGAACCCAAAAGGCATGGAGTACATCCCCTGCATTAATATTCAGTTGCACAGGGCGATCAATGGGGACATGGAGTTCACCAGAAACGATCCCTGTTTCGGGATAGGTGAAAATCCAGGCATATTGAATGCCTTTGACATCCACCATCACAGCCGGGTTTGTCTCTGTTGCAGAGTTACCAATACCCAAGGCCATTTGATGCTGGTGGCCACCCATAGCAATTTGTTGGGGAGGGTTATCTTTGGAAATAACCGGATCGAGTCCCCCCATATTGTTGTACGCTTCAAAGCTATACAGGGCAAGAATGAAGACAATAATAGTGGGAATAGCCGTCCAGAGAATTTCTAGGGGAACGTTTCCTTCAATGGGGGGTCCGTCTGTGGTATCTCCTTTACGACGACGAAATCGAATGACACTGTAAACTAAGACCCCTTCTATCAAGAGAAACAGTCCCGTCGCAATAGTCATCATAAAGTTGAATATATTGTCTACCTGTTGGGCATCTTCAGAGGCAGCCACGGGCATTAGGCCATGGTTTTGACCATACCAGAGACTCGCTAATGTAATAACGATACCAACGAGTAAGGTGATAATGTTACTTGGAATCTTCACAATGGTTGATGGGTTAGACGATTACCTATCTAATAACGGTAAGGCCAACTTTTAAAAATGTTTGGCTTTTTTATCACAGATTTAAGGATCTTTTGTTTTTCTTTAGAATTAAACTGAATCGAAATTGATTGAAATTGAAAAGATAATCTTAAGAAATGAGTATTTTAGCTTTTTTTAATATAAAGCTTATAAGTTTGAATTAGGATAGGAATAATAGATTTAACTCTAATTACCCTTAAAATATGACAACAACATCAACACAACTAAATTTAATTACTAATATTACGGGAGAACCCTATCAACCAGCAAGACTTTATTATTACGTTACTAATAAAAAAACGGTGTTAGGGGTGTTTAAGAAATTAAAATGTATGGAGTATTATGAAAAGAGCGATCGCTGGTATTGGTTTTATCACGAAGAAGCTAAAAAAATCCGCTTTCAACAGTCTTATAATAAAATTCCTAAAGAAGAGCGACCCGTTCCTTTAGGTTATTTTCAGTTTATTAGTGATAATTTAATGATCTTAGAAGTGCGATCGTTCCAAAGGGTCATAGAAGCGGTAAAATTCTTTAATACTAGACTGAATTGGCGAGCAGCTGAACCGATGAGATTAGGAATTGTTAATAAATTGTTTGGTTGTTCTCCTGATGAAACCCCTCAACCGCCTAATTCTTTTGCAGAGTTTTTTGATCGGGATGATATTGTTATTCATACCCCCGAAGAATTAGAAGAAGAAATTCAGGATATTATCGCGAACTATGAAACAGAAGAGGAAAAAAATAAAGCAGTGACAGCTTACATGGAAGAAAAATCGAAACAGCCATTACCTGAAATTGAAGAAATTGCTGTTAGTATTCATGAAGAAGGATTATCAATTTTAGAAATGGCTTTAAGAATGAAACATATTGAAGCTTGGGAACATTGGCAAGGAAATAAGTATTTCACTCAGTACGATTTAATTCAAAGTATGATAGAAAATATCCCAAATAATGAAGAGACATCTGAGTAATTAGTTAACAGTTAACAGTTATCAGTTATCAATCATGACGCTTGGTCATTAAACAATTAAGTTGAGATAATTTTCTAGTTAGATATTTAATATAATTCTAATTAGGAATCAATAGCATCGATTAATTTATTTACCTCTATTTTAACATCAGGAAAGGCGAGGCAAGAAACCAAACCGCTATTTAATTCTAATTTCTTATTATAGGTTTCTTCTTGAGGATATTGAAAAATAATTAAGCAATCATTTTCGAGATCAATGATCCAATATTCTGCAATATTTGACTTAGCATAAACTTGTTTTTTCTTGTTCAAATCATAGTTTAAAGTTGAATAAGAAATTTCAATTAATAGATAGATATCTTCAGGTTCGGGGTGTTTGCTATCATATAAACTATCCGGCAGTTTAGCTAAGACTAAATCTGGTTGTGGTTGTGAGTTAGAGAGACTAATAGGATGAGCAGAACGAACATCAGCTAAACTATTAAATAAAGTCAAAAAATATTTATAAATTTTGTTGTTACAGTTAGCATGATAAGGGGTTTCTGGACTCATCTCAATTAAGTGTCCTTCGATTAATTCTACACGGCGATCGCAAAAGATTCCAGTTTCTACAATTTTTTGATAATCTTTAATTGAGAGTTTAGCAGTTTGGATCATAATTTGGAAATTAGGTTTATTTTTAAAGGTCAATATGCAGGCAATGAAATACTTATATAGTTGTCATTTTCTTTAGATATAAAAAAGGTTGAAGATATGACCATCTCCAACCTTTCAATAATAAAAATCAAGAAAATTAACGTTTGGCTAATTTTTTCGCTTTCATTTTCCGTAAACGAATGGACTCTGGTGTCACTTCTACCAACTCATCAGAACCAATATATTCTAGGGCCCTTTCTAAACTCATTTCTTCAGGGGCCTGGAGTTGAACTAATTCGTCTCCACTGGCCGCGCGATGGTTGGTTAACTGTTTGGTTTTGCACACATTTAATTCTAAGTCTTGGGGACGGTTATGTTCTCCAATAATCATCCCTTTATACACTTTCGTTCCAGGGGTAATAAAGAAAACGCCGCGATCTTCTGCGTTTTTCATCGCATAGAAAGTAGATGTCCCTTCCTCAAAGGCAATAATCACTCCATTGTAACGGGTTTCCAACTCACCCGATAAAGGACGATATTCTAAGAAACTATGGTTCATAATACCTTCACCCCGTGTGATACGGATAAAATCCCCACGAAACCCTAATAAACCCCTTGCAGGGATGATAAACTCTAACTGAGTCCGTCCATTGACACCAGTTTGCATATCCTGCATTTCGCCTTTCCGTTGGCCTAACCGTTCAATACAAGATCCCACTGCTTCTTCGGGAACATCTAAAACTAAATATTCAAAGGGTTCATAAGGTTGTCCGTTCACTTCCCGATAAATAACCTGAGGTTGCGCGACTTGGAACTCGTACCCTTCGCGACGCATGGTTTCGATTAAAATACCTAAATGGAGTTCACCCCGACCAGAAACTGAGAATTGATCGGGAGACTCTCCTGATTCAACCCTTAACGCAACGTTGGTTTCTAACTCACGCATTAGGCGATCGCGTATTTGTCGGGAGGTGACAAACTTTCCTTCTTGGCCAGCAAAGGGGGAGTCATTGACAGAAAAAGTCATCTGTAATGTGGGTTCATCCACCTTAATTAAAGGTAACGCTTGGGGTTCATCGGGACAGGTTAAGGTTTCCCCAATATTCGCATCAGCAAACCCGGCCACAGCAACGATATTCCCTGCACTAGATTCTTCTAATTCTACCCGTTGTAGTCCTTCAAACCCTAACAATTTACTGATTTTTCCTCGGACGATGCTACCATCTTCTTTCATCAACGCTGCTTGTTGTCCTGCTTTGACGGTTCCATTATGAATACGACCAATCATGATGCGGCCTAAATATTCAGAATAGTCCAGGGTGGTAACTTGCAGTTGTAGGGGTTTCGTCACGTCCCCTGCTGGTGGGGGAACGTGGTGTAAAATAGCTTCAAACAGAGGTTTCATGTCTTCTGACTCATCTTCTAGGTTTTCTTTAGCAAACCCCGACAAACCAGAAGCATAAAGGGTGGTAAAATCACATTGATCATCATCGGCCCCCAATTCTACAAAGAGGTCAAACACCTTATCTACCGCTTGATCCGGTTCCGCTTGAGGGCGATCGATTTTATTAACGACGACGATGGGACGTAACCCTTTTTCTAACGCTTTTTTGAGAACGAAACGGGTTTGTGGCATGGGGCCTTCGTTAGCATCTACAATTAAGATGCAACCATCCACCATCCCTAACACTCGTTCCACTTCTCCCCCAAAGTCTGCGTGGCCAGGGGTGTCAACGATATTAATTAAGGTGTCATTGTAGCGAACTGCTGTATTTTTTGAGAGAATAGTAATACCCCGTTCCCGTTCGAGGGTATTGGAGTCCATCACGCAGTCAGGGATCTCTTCCCCTTCACGAAAGATACCAGACTGTTTGAGAAGGGCATCAACCAGGGTGGTTTTACCGTGATCGACGTGGGCGATAATAGCAACGTTACGAATGGGAAGAGACATAAGATACGGTAGTGAGAGGATTATGGTTACATTACTACAGATTTCTTTACAATTGTAACTTAGTTTAGGGAAGGTTGGATAAAAACTTTATAAATAAGGGCAAGCTATTCAGAAAATTGTCTAAAAAAGTTAAAGATTATTTTTTAGTTGAGAAAAATTAGCTAAAATCCCTATGAAAGAAAATTAAGTTAGGGAAAATAGACAACAATATGAACATATTTTTGGATGAATTTACAACAAGCTTATGATTTAGAAATAGCAAAACTTTAATTAGGAGATAAATTAGATATGATTATTCTTTATAAAAACATCAAATCGACTGAAATAATGGAAACTAGGGTTAAACAAATTATCATCATAATGAGTAGTTTATTTTTGGTTATGCTTGGCTCATTTTGGTATATTTTCTATCGTTTTGAACCTCATTTTTTTAATCTGGATGATGGACCTTATTATTCACAAGACTATGAAGGCAATATTGAGTTATTAACCTTAGAATCTCAAGTTAAATTATCTCGTTTTGGAGTAAATACTTATACTCTTGAATCATACTTATTAACCCCAAATGAAAGCGTTCTGGTACTTAAAAATACTCAAGGTGAAATTATCTGGCAAAAAATTCCTATTAAGTTTGATGTTGGTAAAAAGAGACTTTTGGGAACAGTAAAATTAAGACAACGATTCACTCATTTAAGGTTAGATGGAGGTTGGGAAGTTAGTATTCAACCCAGTCATCAAGAAAGTGGTAAATTATATATTAGTCCTTGGGGAGAGTTTCGCTTCTTTTATCATAGTTGGTAGCTAGTTGTAGTCTTTAGTTTATATAGTTATTATTAAAGGTCAAATTATCTTATGAAATTACTTAAAGTCTCTGTTCCTAATTTTCGTAATCTTAAGAATGAAGCATTAGAAGAAGCTACTAAGAAGACTTATTTAGTATCTCCTTTAACTCAACCTTTTTTATTTATAAACAGGGAAATTAAAAGAAAAATGTACACTGATTTCACTGAGTATCAAAGTGAGATTAGTAGTATAGAAGAAGAATTAGATAACTTTTATGTTTATAATAAATTAGAGATAGAAAAAATAGTTGATGCTTTTAACCAAGCAAGAGATCAAGACTTTAATATAGCTATAAATAACGAGAATTTAGACTATGGAACATCTTTTAAGGAATTAGTGCAAGATTTTCATAACTTTTTAGGTAATGATAAATATATATTCCCTTCAGAGGATATGGAATCTATTATTGTACGTCGCAAAACATCAGAAAATGAATTTATTGAATTAGAACCCGAAGAATTAAGTCATGGAGAATTAAAAAGATTAGGGTTGTATGCTTGGATCAAATATAATAATATCAATGATTCCATTATTCTCATTGATGAAATTGAAAATGGTTTACATCCTGACTGGCAATATAATATAGTGAATGAATTAGCATCCTGGGGAGATAATCAATATTTGTTAGCAACCCATTCCTTCTATTTGTGTGAAGCATTAACCCCTGGTCATGTTAAAGACATCGAACCAACAATGTCAAAACCAAAGTCTAAAGAATCAAAATTATTATGAATGACATTGAAGCAAATGATCTAAGTTTTTGTAATAAAATATTGAAGCATCGAAGAATAAAAAATAATTTAGTTATTCTCTGTGAAGGAGAAAGACAATACTTAAATATTCATACTCTGCAACAAATTAGTAGATTAGATAATTTTCCTGATGCTAACTTTTGGAAACAAACTATTCCTATGGAATGGAGAACTAAAAAACCTGTATTTATTCCCTGTGTTTCCCGTTCAGATATTCTCAGAATTTATCCTAAATTAATTGAATTACATAACAATAATTCGGGTAATTCTTATTTATCTCCAGATAAACTCTTTATTCTCATTGACTTAGATATTCAGTGTCAGGATATAAGTAATATTTGTTCTCATTATCAAACCACTGAAGAACTTTATCATGCTATTTATCAAAATAATCCTATTGATACAAATATAATTGATCAATCTAAAATTATTATTACTGGATGGATACATAAAGAAGCATATTTTTTAGAACCAGACTTACAAGACTATTTACAACAAAAATTATCCTATACTCAAATTACTTACAAAAATAATCCTTTATCCTTAGAAGAAATTTATAAAGACATGATCCAAGATATTAATAATGATGCAGATATTAATCAAAATATAGATAATGTTATCCAACGAATAGAAAAATTTTTATCCATTTCTATTCCTGATCAAAATATGCTTATTAGTGAATGTCAAAAATTAAACCATAATTCAACAATAACCCCTCAAGAAAAGAGAAATATCATAGAAGTCATCCTAAAAATTGTCAAAGCTAAACCTTATTGGGAAGAAAAAATTATCATTGAAGATGACTATCTTTCTGAAGATCAACCTAAAGATAATGTTATGCTAAATATAGCTCAATTTTATGCTAATTCTTGTAACTTATCGAATCAATCTAATTCAACAGTGTATCATATACCTCAATGGATCAATTTTCTTTATAAAAAACACAAGGAATTAAATAGATAAACTTTCATTTTCAGGCAAAATCTAAATGAGTTTTGATAATGTTTGTAAATATTTAGCGGAAAAATATCCATCTAACTTTGTCCAATGGTTATTAAACATTGAACCCGTTAACATAAGAATCTTAAAAACAGAACTTAACGTTGACCCCATTCGTGCTGATTCTATTTTATTCTTAAAGATGGGAGAGAAAATCTTACATTTAGAATTTCAAACTGAACCCCAGTCTAAACCCCCTTTACCCTTAAGGATGTTAGACTATTCAGTACGTCTAAAACGAAAATACCGATGTTCTGTGATTCAGTTTATAATATTCTTACAACAAACAGAATCAGAACTGGTATTCACGGAAAAATACGAAGATGATACCACCATTCATCACTATCGAGTCATTCGGTTATGGGAACAAGATCCTAATTTATTTATCAATCAACCTGGATTATATCCCTTTGCTCCCTTAACTAACAGTAACAACCCTAACACTTTACTACAACAAATTGCTGATAAAATCAATAACATAGAAGATGTTGAACAGCGTCAAGTCTTAGGAAGTTGTACCAGTATTTTAGCTGGTTTACGATTTGATAAAATATTAGTTAACGCTTTATTCCAGGAGGAAATTATGAAAGGTTCTGTTATTTATCAAGATATCCTAGAAAAAGGTGAAAGAAAAGAAGGGTTAAAGTTAGTTATGTTGCAACTTAATCACAGATTCCCTAATTTAGAAGAAAGGTTCACTAATAAAATTCAAACCCTTTCTTTGAATGATCTCGAAGATTTAGCTATGTCTTTACTGGAGTTTAAAGATATTAACGATTTAGATGCTTGGTTAGGTTATCCTGAATGATAATTTAATAAAAATTAACTTGTAATTTTTGCGATCTTATGGTAAGGCGAGATGCTTTGATGGGGAGATTAGAATAATAAGCAATCTCCCCCTTAAATGTTACCTAAAATGTCGCCAGAATGCCCCCGTCATATTTTTCGACAAGATACTCACCAAAATTGACGGTGAGATGAATGGCGACCAACAAAAACAAATGCGTAGCAACAATTTAATTCTACCATCTTTGGGTAAACTGTGTTAA
>JAAUYD010131432.1_pt1 | contig 22105 bp, 14 predicted proteins | sample 7278101 | NCBI WGS metagenome assembly JAAUYD01 (sample SAMN14350128, study PRJNA611818) | marine sediment metagenome | isolation source: surface marine sediment (0.6m) | place: French Polynesia: Moorea | collected 2018-08
CGAAAAAGCCGGAGAACTCCAGATCCCGCGTTGCCAAGGGTTCGCAGTAGTATGACTACGGCTTCACCCTTGGTCGCCTTGACTCTGGAGCTCTCCGACTTTTTCGACATTGGGATTAATATAGACTGTAGGAGCGGCTTTCAGCCGAGATGAGTTTTCTCATAACGCAATTATATCGCGGCTAAATGCCGGAGAACCCCAGATCCCGCGTGGTATGAGCCTCACTGATAGAGGCGACAATATGTTTCATTTTAATACCTCCGAAGGAGCGACAGAAATCCATATCTCGTCAGCAGCTGTTTCTGCCACTCCTTCGGAGTTGATTTATATTTCCCACCTAACCCCGGGTTAACACCCGGGGCTATATTCCGTGGCCCCTTCAGGGCCGTTAAAAATTCGTCACCATAGCCGGCTAATCGCCGGAGAACCACAGGTTCTGCGTTGTGCCTCACGGATAGAGACGACAATGTGCTTCATTTAAATGCCTCCGAAGGAGGCAAAGATTATAGCCCCGGGTGTAAACCCGGGGGGATGTCGACACCCCCATGACAGAGCTCCGAAGGAGCGGCAGAAATCTTCACCCCTGGACGCCTTATCTCTGGTTTGCTCCGGTTTTTGACATTGGGGATTAATTATAATTTGTGCCGACCGATCGCTTCACCGTAGCGAACCAGTGTCTCAATGCCTTGGGAAGAATAGGACTGGATATCGTCATCGATATCCACGCAGCCGGGCGGTAGGATCAACAGAACTGTCGAGCCGCCCATTTGAAAATAGCCCTTCTCCTGACCGCGTTGGCAGGGGCCACCAGACGGGTCGTGCTGAATGATGGATCCGACCACCGTGGCCCCCACCTCGATCTGCAGCAGGGTCCCAAGCGCTGGGCTTTGTATAAAACACCAATGCCGATAGTTGTCTCCCCAGATGGTCGGCATATGACGCAATGCCAAAGGACTGACCGAATAGAGCCGCCCTCCCAAGATGTGGATGCGTCCTTGAACGCCATCGGCAGCATGACCGAATCTGTGATAATCCCGAGGCGCCAGCCTGAATTGCAGGCACTGGCCATTGGCGAAAAACTTAGAGACGGCATCTGAGCCTAGTAATTGGGCCAGGGTCAGGGTGTGCCCCTTGACATTTATAATGGATTCCCGCTGCATTGGAAACACTTTCAGCCGGCTGTCGGCCGGCGCAACCAGCAGTCTTGGATCCTTCGGTACGGGACGTGCACCGGGCTTAAGGCGCCGGATGAAAAAATCGTTAAAGGATTGAAAGCCCCCCTCCGGGACGATCACCTCCGACATATCGATTCCATGCTCGGATATGAATCCCTTAATCTGATTGCGGCTGAACCCCTGGTGCATGGGCCAACCGTAAAGGCGAGAAAAGAAAATCCGGCTCCAAAGCCAGTGAGCCATTTTGCGCCCCCAAGGGCGGCTGTAAATAAGGTGTAGGAACTTCTCGCCGGGCACTTGCTCAGTCTCGATAGTTTGGGTTTGCCGATTGTAAAGCTGAATTTTCTTTAATTGAGGTGCGTTTCCAGCCATTATGGTTATGCCGTTCTGTGGGTGGAGGTTTTGCAGTGCGTGTGACTATCCGGACTTTGGTCGGATATAATGCACATGGTTTTTAAATACAATTCCAACCCCCCTGCCCGGTGCAGGGGTATTCGCTGTTGCCGGAATAAGGTTGAATCTTAAAAGCGGGCTATTTTTTTTCAATTTTTACCGCCACGGCAAACCGGCCGGGACCGGTGATCATCAATCCGATGCATACACATGCCAAGGCGGCGGCATACAACGGCAAGGTTTTATACCCTATGGTAAAAAAATTGACAAAATAGAGCGAATAAGCGGCAGTCAAAAGTACAGCGCTGATACGAAACAATCCCCCGGTGAGCATTCCAATGCTGCCCAGTACTTGGAGCAACAACAGCGTCAATCCTGCTGCTGGGAATGGAAAGTCTGCCTGCAAGAATTGCAGGTCTTTGCCCACGCGGGCCCACATCTGCGTACCGCCCAACAATTTGGGTACGGCGTTCACCAGTAAAGTGACCGCAATACCCAACCGCATTAGCAATAGCCCCATATTCAATTGACGTTCACCAGCTGCTTGCATACGCTTACCTCTATTGCCTATGAGAGTCATAGTTTACTCGCCCCCCCAATAGGTTACCTGATGATTAAGATCAAACGTTCACCCATGAACCCAGCACTTCATATTTGCTTATCGGCTCTTTTTCTGAATTTGATTACAAAATTTAGATGAACACGATCCAATCGACAATCTCGAGAAAGATATCTTCCATCTGCCGGGCGAGTCAAATTTAAAAAGGGAAATCACAATATGTTGTATTTTGGCTTGACACACACCACAACAAAATGTAGTATACGTCAAAAGAATGGCAGGCGCACCTGACCTTGATCCCTCCTACTGATCCCGAATGAAAATAACGAATAATCACCCACAGAGCTCATAATTTTAGTCATGCGTCATTGGTTTTACTGGGAACCTTCTGGGATGGCGCCCTATTGCATCCACCCATGAGGTCCGTTTCAGGTGTGATCCGTGGAACGAATCCGGTCTCATCGCAACCCTAATCGGATTCAACAGGCCGGCATCACCCCACTCATCACAAGCGTTGTATTTATTTAACCTCCTTCTCAGCGCCTGCCACTTTCTTCGAGCCCCACAGCCCAATCGATTGGAAATAATCCCAACCCCATCCATACACTTACAGATCCGGTATTTGGGCAAGCGGTGTCTCGTCGCGCTTCTCTCGGTGTGTTGGATGGTAGCCTTACATACTTCGAATATCCACTGTTCCTTGTTCGATGAACCACATACCATTGGCCGAACATTCTTGATACGATATGGCTTTGTGCAGTTCGCAGGAGAACGGATTCAGAAGAGCCATTTCGTGGCTTGACAATTGCAATTTTGCACCCATTATATACGCGAACTGAACCAGGTAAAGATGTTGATATGTGCTGAATAGAATCCGATGCATCCTTAAAAAATCCAAGGTCATCCGACCATTAATTAATTTATCGAAAACAAAACAGGTTACAAGGAGTGGTTATGGCAGGCAGTAAGCAAACCCATGAATTTAAAACTGAAGTTCAACAAGTCCTTAATTTGATTATCAACTCGCTCTATTCCAACCAGGAGATTTTTCTCAGGGAGCTGATATCCAATGCATCGGATGCCATCGACAAGCTACGCTTCAAATCCCAAACCAATACCGATATTCTCGGCGACGAAGGAGATTTTAAAATTAAAATCCGCCCCGACGGCATCGCCCAGACCCTTGAAATCAGCGACAACGGCATCGGTATGACCTACGATGAGGTCATGGAGAACATCGGGACCATCGCCAAAAGCGGCACAGCCGGTTTTCTGGAAATGCTGGAACAAGCCCAAAACAGCGAGCAGCTCACCCCCGAGCTCATTGGACAGTTTGGTGTGGGTTTCTACAGTGCCTTTATGGTGGCGGATAAAATCACATTGATCACCCGGGCGGCCGAAGTCGCCAAAGACGAAGCCGTCAAATGGGTATCAACCGGCGACGGCTCATTTACCATCGAAACCACGGAAAAAGATTCCCGTGGGACCACTATCATTTTGGATCTCAAAAAACGCGCCAAGGACGATCCGGACTACACCGACCAATGGCAGATTCGGCGAATCGTCAAACAGCATTCCGATTTCGTGAGCTATCCGGTGACAATGGATGTGGAAAAGGATGAGCCCCTTCCCGATGAAGAGATTATCAAGGATTCGGACGGCAAGCCCATTGGAGAAACGACACGCAAGGTCATCAAGGAGGAGACCCTCAACTCCATGAAGGCCATCTGGACCAAGCCAAAAGATGAGGTCAGTGATGAAGAGCATGAAGAGTTTTATAAACACCTGGCGCACGATTGGAACCCGCCCCTGGATCGCCTGCACATGAAATTCGAGGGCACCACTGAATATTCAACCTTGCTTTATATTCCCTCCAAAGCACCCTTCGATCTGTTTCAACCCGACCGTAAGCACGGCATTCAACTCTATTGCAAACGGGTATTTATTATGGATGACTGCAAAGAGCTGATGCCGGAGTACTTAAGGTTTATCAAAGGCGTAGTGGATGCGCCGGACCTCAACCTGAACGTGAGCCGTGAAATCCTCCAACAAGATCGGCTGGTCATGAACATCCGCAAAAATATCGTCAAGAAGATCCTCGATAAATTGGCAGGCATGGATGACGAAACTTATGTAAAATTCTATGAAGAGTTCGGACAGGTCATCAAGGAGGGCATCTATACCGACCACGCCAAAAAAGAGAAAATTGCCGAACTGGCAAGATACAAGACCACCAAATCAGAGGACAACTGGGTCTCCCTGGAAACTTATGTAAAAAATATGCAAGAGGACCAAAAAGAGATCTTCTACATCACGGGAGACGATGTCAACGCCCTGCTCAACAGTCCCCATCTGGAGCAGCTCAAAGAGAAAAATTACGAAGTTCTGCTGATGACCGACCCGGTGGACGAATGGGTAGTACAAAGTCTCACTGAATTCGACGGCAAATCCCTTAAGAGCGCGGAAAAGGGAGACCTGGATGTCGAGGATAAAAAGGACGATAAAGAAAAGGACGAGTTTAACTCCCTGTTCGGCTTTATCAAGGGACAGTTGGAATCCAAGGTCAAAGAGGTCAAAGCATCTGCAAGGCTTAAAGATTCAGTGGCGTGCCTATCCGGTGAAGATCACGATATGAGCGCCTATATGGAAAAAATCCTCAAAGCCTCGGGCCAGGCCCCAACCGATGTCAAAAGGGTTCTGGAATTGAACATGACACATCCGTTGATGGACAAGATCAAATCCCTGTTTGAAAATGACCGCAATAATGAAGCCTTAAAAGACTACAGCAAGATGCTGTTTGACCTGGCCGTAGTTGCCGAAGGCGGCAAGCTGGACAACCCGGCACGCTTTTCACGCCTGGTTGGCGAAGCTATGGCGAAATCTATGGAAACCTAGACACTGAGCTTTATGATAAATTTCAGGCCGGGGAGGGGGTTATACCTTCCCCGGTTTTTTTTGGCTTGTATCCATAGAACCGCAGAATTTCGATGTAAGGTATTCTGTCTATTTTATATAAAAATGGTAGAGCGCAGCGATTCCTCACTTCTGCATTCTACATTCCTTATTCGACATTCTGCAGTTCAACGCAGTACTTGCGCAGATAACGGGACTTTTGAGTCCCATAACTAAGTCTAAATCCTGCGAAGACACCCCGGCCCACTCCTGGTTTAACTCCTCTCAATTATTTTTAAATTTGACAAAAGCGTGACACGCATATAAATATACCAAACCGGTATAATAGCCTCCGTACTTGTGCGATACCAGATCAACAATCGGATGTATTGGAATGCTCGCGATCAATCAACCTTATACCCTGCTACTTACCTTTGCAGCGATTATTCCGGCGATTCTGGCTGTCCTCATTTTGAAACAACGCCCCAACCTGGGGGCACGGTCCTTTTCCGTATTGATGGCCTCGGTATCTTTGTGGGCCTTTGTCTCCCTCTTTGAAGTCTGCTCCCAAGATCCTGAGACGAAAATTTTCAGTTACAAGATCAAGTATCTGTTTATCGTCATGGTACCGTTGTCATGGCTGACCTTCAGCCTTTACTACTCTAATCGGTTGCGCAAGCTAGAGACCAAAACCCTCATACTGCTGTTAATTGTCCCCGCCATGACCTTGTTGATGGTGGCCACCAATCACTACCACCTATTGATGTTCAGTGATTTTGAGATTGTAAGCCTTAAAAACTACCAACTGCTCTATCCCCATTTCGGCATTCTATTCTGGTTTCATGTACTCTACAGTTATGTCTTGCTCATGATCGGGTTCGTTTTTCTGGCAAAGCACTTGATCGACTCCCCCGCCCATTATCAGCGCCAGGTCACCTATTTGCTGGTCGGGGGACTGGCACCATGGGTATCTAACATCACCTTTATTTTTAAAATCGGTACGCTGACCTATTTCGATTTTACACCCGTTGCCTTTTCCATTAGCGGTGTTGCCTTCCTATGGGGAATCTTACGGTATAAACTACTGGATATTGTCCCAATTGCGCGCGATGTGGTATTTCAAAACATGTATGACGCCATCATTGTTGTAGACAATAACGACAATATCATCGACTTGAATTCAACAGCACGGCGGCTTTCGGGAATTGAAGAGACGAATTTCATTGGCGCCCGCGCAGAAAACATCATCCCCTGGTGGCGCGATTTAAAAAAATTCGAGGCTTTGGGAAAGCCGACTGCCCCACCTATCCTGGAACTGGAAGTAGAAAACCAGATTCGTTATCTAAAACTTAATCAATCCAAATTGTACGATAAAGATAAACCACTGGGCGTTATGCTCAGCCTGCATGATGTGACGGACACAAAGTTGGCTGAAAAGGCCGTGTCCGAGAGCGAAGAACGCTTTAAGTCCTTGAGTGAAAATGCACCGGTCATCATTTTTTCTTTGGATGAAAGCGGTGCGCTGAATTATGCCAACCCGGCATGGCAGACGTTGCTCGGACATTCGCGCGAGGAAGTGTTAGGCCGCTCATTTTCCCATTATATTCCCAGTGATCAATGCCAACCCATTGAAAACACCTTTGACCAATTGATCAAAGGGCAATTGCCCGCCGCAGAATTCGACCTGCATATGGTTCATAAAGACGGTTCTCAACGCCTATTCAACACCAGTGCCTCAGCAAATTCAAACACCGAAGGCCGGGTTACCGGAATCATAGGGTTGGCCAAAGATGTCACAGAAGAGAAGCGATTGCAGCAGCAGCTGTTCCAATCTCAAAAAATGGAGGCCATTGGAACCTTGGCCGGTGGCATCGCTCATGATTTCAACAATTTACTTATGGGAATGCAAGCCAACTTATCATTGATAAGGCTGGAAGCAGGCCATTCCCAATCCTTTGATGAAAAATATCAGCGCATCGAGGAACAGATTCAGAACGGGGCCTCTCTGACACGACAATTGTTGGGATATGCACGCAAAGGGAAATATGCGGTCACCGTCTTTGACTTGAATAAACTCGTAGAAGATACACTGAACGTGGTCCGGCGGACAAACAAAAACATCATCGTTCAACTCCGGCTGGATGAAGAGCCAACGTTCACCCGTGCCGACCAGGGGCAGATCGAATTGGTGCTGCTCAATCTTTTTCTCAACGCCATCGACGCCATGCCCCATGGCGGTGACTTAGTGGTATCGACAACGTCTAAAACAACTCAATTCCCCGGCCATGAGGGTAATCCGTCAAATAACGGTCAGTATGTGGAAGTCTCAGTTGAAGATAACGGCACCGGTATGGACAAGGCTACTTTAAGCCAAATTTTCGAGCCTTTTTTTACAACCAAAGAAGCCGGACGCGGAACAGGGTTGGGGCTGGCATCGGTATATGGTGTAATTCAAAATCATTCAGGACACATCGACGTTCAATCGGAACCCAATCAAGGAACGACCTTTACCTTCCGGCTTCCCGCGGCTTTGACGCCGATGAACCAGTGCCGCAACACGTCGGATCCATCACAATTGTCCACTGAGGGCGGCAAAATTTTATTGGTGGATGACGAGCCCCTGATTCTCAAATATTCCCATGAAATGATCGCCAGTCTTGGGATTTCTGTCATTTCGACCATCGATTCCGATGAGGCCATCAGTCTATACCAGGAGCATTGGGAAGAGCTCGATTTGGTGGTCCTGGATATGGTGATGCCCAAAATGGACGGCATGCAACTGTTCGACGCCTTGCAAAAAATCAATCCCGAGGTCAAGGTGATAATGACGACAGGATATGCCATGGACAGCCGCATTTCCGAGTTGATCGCCTGCGGCCGGCACGATTTTCTGAAAAAACCGTATACGCGGGAGGATCTGGCCAAATCCATCAGCGGGCTGATGGGATCCCGAACCCGATTGCAAAAGAAAAAGTCCATGGGCGCTGCATAACGTCCGGAAGTTGCCCCTTGCATCAGGTTATTTCGGTTTGACAAACCTTCCGGACACCGATAAATGATATCCATCATCCGTGACATTTCTCAATTCTAAGAGATCGTTGCCTTAATTCATACAATTGCCTAAGCACCAAAGTTGAATGGGATACAGCTGAACCATGTTCGTCATCGACCAGCCCTATACGATTGTTCTGATTACCTCGGTGATCATCTCGATCAGTATGGCGGTGACGGCATTAATGCTGAAACGCAACTTGGGCGTTTACGCCTTTTCGATGCTCAAAGCTGCCATCGGCCTCTGGGCTCTTGCCTCACTTTTTGAGATCTGCTCAAAGCATCTGGAAACAAAAATATTTGCATACAGCCTTAAATACGCCTTCATCGTCCTGGTGCCTGTGGCGTGGTATACCTTTGGGGCGTATTATTCCAACCGGCTCAGTAAATTACCCTGCCGTCAAATCGCGTTGCTGACGATAGTTCCGGCCATCACTCTGGTTTTTGTGGCCACCAATCGCTATCACCAACTGATGTTTACCTCCCTGGAGGTCCTCCAAACCGATACGTATCTCTACATTGTCAGGAATTTCGGCATCTGGTTTTGGGTTCATGCCACCTATTCCTATGCGTTGCTCCTCATGGGATTTCTCTATATGGCCAAACATTTGATCGACTCACCCTCCCAATACCGTTGGCAGGTTGCCACACTATTGGTGGGGGGCTTTACGCCATGGGCGGCCAATATCATGTTCACCTTCAAATTAATGCCGTATCCCTATCTGGACCTGACGCCCTTTGCCTTCACCATCAGCGGTTTGGCTTTTATGATAGGGATCTTACGATTTCAGCTGCTCGACGTGGTCCCCATTGCCCAGGAGGTGGTGGTTGAAAATATCGAAGACGGCATCATCGTGGTGGACGGACAGGATCGCATTCTAAACCTCAACCCTACTGCCAAGGAGCTTGCGAATTTCCCCAATTCTCAACTGATCGGGGCCAAAGCAGAGGAGGCCTTCTCATGGTGGGCCAACTTGGATAACGGCAACCATAGCGCCCATCCAGGACAACCTGTAATCGAACTCTTCATTGACAACAAGCGCCGCTTGATGCGGCCTAAACAGCTCCCGCTGTGCAGCCATGAGAGGGAAATTGGCCATTTGGTCACCCTTCAGGACGTGACCGAAGAGCATGAGCTCCAATACCAGCTCTTTCAATCCCAGAAAATGCAGGCCATCGGCACTTTAGCAGGCGGCATCGCACATGATTTCAATAACCTGCTGATGGGCATGCAGGCCAACCTGTCCCTGATGCATCTGAACGCCCGCTCGAATCCAGAGCTGCGGGATAAGATTCACCGTATCGAAACCCAAATTCAAAGCGGTGCCAATCTCACGAGACAACTACTGGGCTACGCCCGCAAAGGAAAATATGTCGTAACCACGGTGAATTTGAACCGCCTGATCGAGGAGACCCTCACTGTGGTGCAACGCGCCAACAAATCCATTACCATTCAACGCCTGCTCAGTGACGAACCCATCTTAATCAAAGCCGACCGAAGTCAAATAGAGATGGTGCTGCTCAATCTTTTTGTCAACGCCAACGATGCCATGCCCCGAGGGGGCCGTCTCACCGTGTCCACCCGCAGAGTTGATGAGATCGACCTCCCTGTGGAAAGCGATCCCAAAGCGCAGTATTGTGAGCTGGTAGTGGCCGATACAGGTGTGGGTATGGATGCAGCTCACCAGAAAAGGATATTCGAGCCCTTTTTTACCACTAAAGAAGTGGGACACGGCACCGGATTGGGCCTCGCTTCGGTTTATGGCGTGGTTAAGAACCACGGTGGATACATTGACGTCGATTCAGCTGTTGAGGAGGGGGCGACCTTCACCCTCTTTCTGCCCACCACCCGAGCTAAAGAAGAGGTGAAGCCCCGACCCGACCCGCACCAATACCCACTGAGCGCCATGACCACCGACGCCGGCATCCTACTGGTGGAAGATGAACCGCTGATTCGAAAGTACTCTTTCGAGATGCTGCGAAGCCTGAATTTCAATGCCCACGCGGCGGAAAATGGTCCGGAAGCCATCGATATTTATGAGAAGTACCACGATAAAATCGATGTGGTGATCTTGGATATGATCATGCCGGGAATGGATGGTCTCAAGGTTTACAAAGCCTTGAATCAGACGGATCCAAATCTTCGGGTAATTGTCACCAGTGGCTACGATACAGATAAGCGCATTGATGAAATCCTGCAAGACGGCAGCCACATATTGCTCAAAAAGCCTTACACACGGGAAGAACTAGCCCAGAATATCCAGACGATCTTGAAATCTCCCCCCAACAATGAGCAGCAACAAAAGTCGGATCAAGCCCTTTTAGCAGACGCCTCATGACAAAGCGCCGTCCTGGCAAGCTATAAATCATAAGATTTAAGCTTATTATGGAGTGTTTTGCGTGTAATGCCAAGGCGACGGGCGGTTTCACTTTTGTTGCCCCGGGTGGCTGCCAGAGTCTTGAGAATGGCCTCTTTTTCAATCTCCTCGAGGGACCTGGATCCGGCTTCGGCAACCACTGCCGGGACAATGGCTTCGGGATGTTCATTCCGATAATGTTGAACGATGTTAAAAGGCAGCTCCTTTTCGGTGATATGCTCTCCGATCATGAGAATCACGGCCCGCTCAACGGCATTTTCCAATTCCCGCACATTGCCGGGCCAGGCGTACTTGATCATCATCTCCATGGCCAAGGGTACAAATCCCTTGACATTTTTGCGGTTTTTGCGGGCATAACGTTCCAAAAAATGTTGGGCCAGCAGAGGGATATCGTCGCGACGTTGTTATAGCGGCGGTACATTCAAGGTCACCACATTAAGTCTGAAAAAGAGGTCTTCGCGGAACCGGCCCTGCCGTACCTCCTCCTCCAGATCGCGATTGGTGGCCGCTAAAATACGAACGTCCACCCCAATGGTTTCGGCGCCCCCTACGCGTTGAATCTCGCGTTCCTGAATCACACGCAAGAGCTTGGCCTGCATCACCGGCGAGGTTTCGGCAACTTCATCCAGAAACAACGTGCCGGTATGGGCCTGCTGAAAGCGGCCGTCGCGCCGACGATCGGCTCCGGTAAAAGCCCCCTTTTCATGACCGAACAGTTCGGACTCCAATAACGTTTCGGCGATGGCCGCACAATTGACCACCACCCACGGCCCTTGGGCACGGGGACTGTTGCTGTGTATGGATCGGGCAATGAGCTCCTTTCCGGTACCGCTGGGGCCGTTGATCAGGACCGTCGCCTCGGACGGGGCCACCATGGCCAGCATGTCGAGCATCTCCTTCATCACCGGACTGCTGCCGATGATTTGGGTATCGTCAAACCCGCCCTGGAGCTGATCTTTGAGCGCACGGTTCTCCTGTTTCAGGCCCACATGCTCTCTTGCACGATCTATGGTCATCTTCAACACTTCAAAATCCAAGGGCTTGATCAGATAATCATATGCCCCGGCCTTTAAGGCCTCCACAGCGGATTGAACCGATGAGTAAGCCGTCATGATGATCACCGCTATGGCCGGATTATAGGCGCGTATCAATTTGAGCGCCTCGATTCCCCCTAAGTTGGCCATACGGACATCCATCAGGATGAGATCCACGGGTCCCTCTTTCACCAGCGCTACGGCTTTCTCGCCATCGTCCGCCGTCTGGACATTGTACCCCCAGCTTTTGATAATGGTTTTTAAGGTGGTCAGATGTCCGTGATCGTCATCCACTACCAGAATGGGATTGGCCAGAATTGGATTAGATAGTTCATTCATGTTCGCCGCCTTGATGGTCGCAAGGAAGAAATAGTGTGAAGGTCGTACCCCTGCTGGTGCTTTGAACGCCAATGCGTCCCTCATGGGCCTCCACGATCTTGTGGACAATGGCCAACCCCAGCCCCGTGCCGGTGGATTTGGTGGTAAAATAGGGATTGAAAATCTCCGACAGGTATTCTTCGGCAATCCCCTCTCCCGTATCGGCGATGGCGATGGTAATTTGATCCGATGCATCCTGGAAGCAATCCACCGTCAGTTTTCCACCATCGGGCATTGCGGCAATAGCATTCAAATATAAGTTCAGCAGGCATTGGGAAAATCGATCGGGATCGATGAAGGACCGGCAGATCGGCCCCTGAACATCCAATTCGGTTTCAATGGACTTGGCCTCGGCATCCTTCTGAATGAGTCGCAGGGAGTGCTGCAACAGCTCCGGCAGATCAGCCGACCGAAGGGTAACATCGGAAGGACGGGCAAACTCCAGCAACTCGCTGATCACCCGGTTGAGACGGTCTACTTCCTGCACCATGACATTGGCGGCCTGTTGATCCTCTTCGTTCGATGTCTTGCCGGCCAGATAGGTGGCCATACCTTTGATGGAGCTCAGAGGATTTCGGATTTCATGAGCCACCCCGGCCGCCATACCCCCCAAGGCCGCCAATTTTTCCTGGCGCTGAATTTCTCCTTGCAGCCGTCTCACCTCGCTCAGGTCTCTAAGGATCACCACGTGTCCGACCAAGCGATCCAGTTCATTTACGATGCGGGTGGCGCTGACGCTCAGCGTAGCGGATGAACGATCATCGAGAAGCCACACCATCTCCTTTTCCTGAACCGTCTGTTGGCTGTCCAATACGGACTTGAATTCTCCCATACCTTCGGACAGAAGGATCTCAGGCTTCTTCCCGAGAGCCTTGTGCTGGGGCACCCCGATCAACTTCTCGGCCGAGGCATTGTAAAAGGCAATTTGACCCTGGGGATCGGTGGCGACTAACCCGACAGGAAGATGGGCCACCACTTCATTGGCAAAAACCGAGGTGTCCTGTAAGGAGCGGCGGGCAGTGCGATAGCTCTGCATCCAAAACATGGCCACAAACCCCGCGAACCCCAGGAGCAACAGCAGCACGGACAACACAATGGTGTTGCGCAGTTGCCGTTGAATCGCCGCTTCAAAGGGCGCCATTTCCAGACCGACCACAATGAGCAAGGACTCGGACTGTTGGGGGTTGAACCAGTCCTTTGACTGACCCGACGTGCCCGGCCCCATGGCACCGCGGCCGAAGCGTCCCATCATAGGCCGATTTTCGCGATGCATCCTACCCGGCCGCATCAATGGCCGAAAATAACGGTGCACCTCAAACACCCGGTCACCGTTGTCCAAGGTCAGGACCTCGTGATTCTCCTGAAAGTCCGGCCCCAAGTGTTGGACGAGTTCTTTGTCACGAAACGATTGGCCCAATTGCTCCGGGTCACTGTGCGCTACTATGGTACCGTCACGCTGCACTACTGTCACATAGCGCACATCCGGCAGCTGTGCGGTCTCTTCCAATAGCCGCTGCACCTGTCGCCCGCCCCACATCAGTCCCCGCATACCGGTGCGCGTTCCGGCCTCCACCGCCCGAATCAAGGCCGTGCCTTTGGCGGTAAGCACCTGGGTTGTCTGACGCCTCCCACGCTGAATATTTTGAATCGCCAGAACCAGCACCACCACAACCAATATGGCTGCAGCGCCAAGGATAATCCAAGGAGAGGTCTTGAGACCGGGTCGTATAACATGTTTCTTCAACAACATGGTAATAATATGGGCCTCTATGTGTAAAAAGTAAACACGCCGCCTGAAAATGAACCAATAAGAGGGTAAATATTACCCGATTAAGTAGCAGTATATAAAAAGTATCAATATTTATGCCAATGATTTACGACAGGCCAACCATAGACATAGCGTCTTTTTAAGAATCCGTTTGAGGAAGCTGTGTCATAATCCAAAAACAGGCTCACTTTCGGTTGCCATCACGGTAAAACCCCTTAATTGAACTCGTAAGGGCTGAAATTACTGGATCCCGGCTTTCGAGTCTGTGTCATAATTGCATAAACAACGGCATTTGTTAACATCGTCATTCCGGCGAAAGCCGGAATCCAATATAATATCATTTGCTTACGTTTATGGATGCCGGCTTTCGCCGGCATGACGGGAGGTGTTTAGGCCATTTATTGAATTATGACACAGTCTTCTCCGCCGGAATGACGTCAGTCCCCAATTGCGTTGATGAGGGCAATTGTAACACAGTCTGGAGGGTCGGGATCCAGTTGTTTCAGTTGCTTATGGGATAGAGGTACTGATCCGTTGCTCCAACGAAATCAGATAACGCTTTCGATCCAAACCGCTTGCAAATCCGACGAGACCCCCGTCGCTCCCAATGACGCGGTGTCAAGGAACAACTATGGAGAGTTTGTTTTTGCCGTTGGCGTTTCCCACGGCCCGGCATGCGGCTGGATTACCGATGGCCTCGGCCAACTTCTTGTAGGACCAGGTCCGGCCGTAGGGAATAGTGGTCAGTGCTTTCCAGACCCGTATTTGGAATTCTGTGCCGACAAATGAAAGGGGTAGAGAAAAAGTCTGCCGCCTCCCCGATAAATAGTCTTTGAGCTGTCCACTTGCATCCTTGAGCAGGGAATCCTCAGGACGTTTTTGCCAGCGGTCGTCCATGGACAACGGCTTTGAGCTATCGAGAAAGTGGATCCGACTGATGCCGGTATCATCTCGGGCCAGCAGAATCCTTCCGAGATTCGAATCCATGGTGTCGTAATACATGGTATCCTCCTATAGACCTTTCATTTGCCATAGCAACATGGCGGCGTAAGCCCGCCATGGACGCCAGCCAAGGGCTATCCTGCCGATACGGTTTGGCGTCAACTTCTCTCCGAGGTTGGACAGCGCCTTGACAATGCCCAAATCTCCAGCCGGGAACGCATCCGGGTCCCCCAGACCCCGCATGGCGATGGTTTGGGCGGTCCAATCACCAATGCCGCGCAAGGCCACGCATTGACCGATAAAGGTGTCGAGGTGGGCGGCACGGTGCAACTCGAGCCGGCCTGCGGCGACTTCCCGGGCAATAGCGGTTATGGCCGCCGCTTTGGTGCGAGATAGGCCACATGCCAGCAAATCCGCCTTCAGCAAGGGCTTTGGATCTGGAAATAGCTTATAGACCCCCTCGGGAGCCGGCAAAGAGAGATCTTGTGAAAATCGGTTGGCGATTCTTCCCATGAAGGTGGTGGCGGCCCCCACGGACACCACTTGGCCGACGACAGCGCGCACGGCAAATTCAAATCCATCCCATGCCACAGGTACCCTGAGGCCCGGGTGACGCTGCCAGGCCGCGCCCAGGATCTGATCCTGATGAAAATGGGCCTCTAACGCCATGGGATCTGCATCCAGATCAAGCAAACGCCGGACCCGCCAAACCACCTGCCTCAGACACGACAGATTCCCGGCGTGGACTTCCAAGCGAATGGCATGGCAATCGGTCTCAGGCCGAAGCGAGAACCAGCCCTGGGTTCCCTTCATGGAAAAGCTTCGATGGTAAGCCCCTTCTTCCACTTGTTCCACACCGGCAATGGCGCGAGCCTGGAGATAACGCAACAACCCATCCCAGTCCAGCGGCGGGCGAAAGGATAGGCGCAGCGCACAGGATTGAACGCCGGATCGCTGCTGGACCGGCAAGGGCTTTCTGAAAGCTTTGGGATCCCTCCGAAAGCGACCGGACAACTTTTTCATCATGCTGCGGGATGTTCCAAGGTCGCTCAAGATGGCGATTTCAGAAAGCGGCAGCGCCGTATCGGAGATCAACATCTTGGCAAAACCCAGTTGAAACGTCTTCTCATATTCTGACAGGGTCGATCCCAACGCCCTTTGAAAATCTGCCAAAGCATCCGCTTGAGTGGCGGGGTGTCCAGCGAGAATGTCCTGGGAGCGCTCCCCCTGGTGGATGCGGTCCAGGAGGTTGCGCACCTTCCAATTGGCAGCGCTGCGGATATGGTTTCCCGGCGCAATCTCCGGACGGCACCGAAGGCAAGGCCGGTACCCTTGGGCTTCCGCCTGGGCGCTGCTGAGGAAAAATGCCTGGTTTGATGCCAAGGGCGGCTTCCCCGGGCAAATGGGACGGCAATAGATCTTCGTGGTGATGGCTCCAGAGAAAAAAAGCCCGTCATAGCGAGCATCACGGGCAATACGGGCTGCGCGACAGATGTCGAACTGGGGGGCGCCCGCCGGCATTTCCTGGAGGGTCATGACAAGATCGATTTGACCGGAATCAATCCGGTGGCCGCGGCCGAAACAATGTTGCCGGCCACACCCGGCCCGTCACCGGCCACAAACATGCCGTTGACGGCCGTCTCCAGATTGTGGTCGGTGTCGACCTGGGTAGCGAAAAATTTGATCTCAGGCGCGTAGAGCAGGGTCTCGTCATTGGAAACGCCTTTGACCACGCGATCCAGTTTTTCCAGACCCTCGATGAGATTGGTCAAAATGCGCTCGGGCAGCGCCATGGCGATATCGCCGCACACCACATTGGTCAGGGTGGGGGTAATATAGCCTTTTTGAACCCGATGCCAGGTAGAGCGCCGACCGCGTTTTAAATCGCCGAAACGCTGCAAGATGGGTTTACCGCCGCCGATGAGGGTGGCCAAGTGGCCGATGGATTCGCCATAAGCCTGGTTGTCGGTCACCGGTTCCGTCAGCACCACCTTGGAAAGAAAAGCGAAATTGGTGTTTTCCGATTTGCGGTCCATGTAGGCGTGACCGTTCACACAAACAAAGCGGTTGTAATTCTCCATGGCCACATATCCGCCTTGGTTGGTGCAGAAGGTTCGGGTCTGATCGTCATACTTTCCGGTTTGAATAAAAAAGGTCGGATCGTAAATCACATCGCAAAGGTCCTGCAGAATATCGTTGTGCACCTCGACCCGGACACCCACCTCAATACCACGCTGGCTGAGTCCAAGGCCGTGCTTCATCGCCAGCTGCCCCATCCAGTCGGCTCCAGCGCGACCGGGGGCCAGGATCACGTTGCGGGTGCGATAGCTTTTGCGGTTGGTGGTCACGCCGGCAACGCGGCCGTTTTCGATGTTGATGTCGCGCACCTCTTCCGAAGTGTGCATCACCACGCCCTGGTCTTTGATATACTTGGCCATGTCTGCAATGTAACCAGGCAGCCGATCGCTTCCCAAATGCTTCTGCTTGATGATCAACAGGTCTATGCCGTGTCGTTTGGCGGTCTTTCGAATCGACTTGGCAGCCGACATGTCGGTGGGGTAAACCGATCCGTCCATGCCGAATCGGTTGAAAATGGTTTCCGTCTCATCGATCAACTTCTGGGCTTTGGAAACCGACATGAACTGGGAAAGATCGGTTTTGCCCAGTTTGTAGATATAGTTCAGCTTGCCGTCAGAGAAAAGTCCGGCGCCGCCTACGCCGGAAAGTATATTGCACGGCTTACAGCGCAGGCAGACATCGTTGGCCGTCATAGGGCAGTTGCGCCGCTGGGGCGCCTTACCCTTATCGATCACCAACACCTTCAGGTCGGAATGCTCACACAGGTAATAGGCGGCAAAAAGGCCGGCCGGCCCGGCACCGACAACGATGACATCGTACCCCTCAATTGAAGATTTATCTGTAGCAGCCACCGATCTATGCCCCCTGGTTAAAATGGATGGATAAAGTGAGGAATTCTGCCGAACTGTAATTGGCTATGAAGCCCCATGCACCTTGCGAGCCAATTCAGCAACACGCCTCCCCAGCTTGCGCCCGTTTTCCATGGCACCGCTGTCGGGTTTGCCGACGCAGGCGGTCCCATAATGGCCGGTTGCAGATAGAGGGTCGCCGACGATGATCATTCCGTAAATCATCAGCGCCTGAATGATGGACATCATGGTGGTCTCCTTGCCGCCGGTGGGATCGCCGGAGGTGGTAAAGGACGCCCCGATCTTGTCCTCCATCTGCCGGCGAAGGCCGACGAAGTCGTCCAACACTTTTTTGAGCTCTGCAGCCATGGTGCCGAAATAAACCGGCGAACCGGCAATGATCCCCGACGCATTCACAAAATCGTCCTTGGAGACATCTTCGGTGCTGCGGACAATGGCATCCACTCCCTCAGTTTGCCCCACGCCTTCCGCAATGGCTTCGGCGAGTCGACGGGTGTTCCCGCCCTTTGAATAGTAAAGTATCAAGATCTGCATATTGATGGTCCTCGCGATTTTCATATTCAAACAATGGTCTCAAGCGATTCGAAACCCTACCCATACTAAAGAAAACATTCCCATTGATCAAGGGGCCATTCTTTTTCCAATGGATTTAAATTTGCCTTTGACTCGTCCCCTAAGCTCAACTTATAATATGGAAAAACCACTACTTCAACTCCCTTGGGAGCTATCGCAATGCATGGTTAATGAGATCTGCGGAGGGTGCCGGTTTCACCACAGGGACCTAGTACCGATGGACGCTTCGATACCCCTAAGGCAAAACGCAAGGAGGTCTGCATGGCTGTTAAAGTTATCATCAAACGCCACGTTCCGGAATCCAAATCCCGGGAAATGATTCCGCTATTCAGAAAAATGCGTTCCCTTGCAATGAATCAAGAAGGCTATATCGCCGGTGAAACTCTGCGAAACATGAACGATCCTGAGGATTTCATTGTGATCAGCAATTGGCAGTCTTCGGATACATGGATCAAGTGGTTGAAAAGCCCTGAACGGCAAGAGATCCAGGCCGAAATCGACAATCTGCTCGGGGGACAGACCCAGTACGAGATTTACCACTACGGATTTACCGAATAGCCTGGTCAGAGAGGCAAGAGACGGTGGGAATAGTGGCGTACACCCTGTGTACACCAGTTCCCGGCGGGGTCGAAGACCCCGCCGGGTTGTTTACGTTTAAGTTCTCGTTAATCTTCTAAAAGCTTTCCTTCGGAATACAATAGGGTCGTACCCGTCGGCATCGCTCCCATGTTGGGTGCCGTGTAGATATCAATAGCGTCAACATCCACGTCATCGGCCAACGTCACATCCGGCAGATCCATACCGGTGGTATCGGTGACAACGGTCAGGAACTGGCTGATCTCCAACGGCTTGAGGAGGTAGGTCTGGGTACTGTCGGCGGCATCGGTCAGTTCGGTGCCGGCAGCCAGATTCACGATTTTATCGGCCACATCTGCGGTCATGGTCCAATCGTTCTTCTCCAACTCGTGGTACATATCCGGCAGTCCCATCATCCAACCGTCAAATTGCAGGGCAAGGTTTTTGGTATCACCACCGTTATTCTGTGCCGTAATGGATACGAACCGGATGGGGTCGCCCAACAGCTTAAAGGAGTCGTCGTTGTTCAGCAGATAGGTGACGCTGCCCCAATCCTGCATATCCGCTCCATCACTGTCATATTCCCAGTTGAAGGCCAGGGGTTCCGAATCCGCCCCCAGAACTTCATTGTCTGAGCCATCGTAGGCCACAATTCCCCAAATGTCCTTATTTACGACAGCTCCCACGGCCACACCGGTATTGGCATTGCCGTCCTGGTCCTTGTCATTGTCGCCAATGGTCTCATAAACCAGCATTAAAAATGTATCGCTGGCCGGGTCGGTATCAAAAGCGTAGGTCGAATTGTTACCCGCCCAGGGCTCACGGAAGCTGTAGGTATTCAGTGCGGACAGGCTGCCGTTGACAGCCACATTGGCGGGATTGGCTGCGGTCTGCAGCTCCACCTTCACGCTGGTTATGCCGCTCTCTTTCCGAACCACATAGTTGGTACCGTGCAGGTTGATATACAGCTCGCGGCCCTCGGGCAATTTATAGGGTTTATCATTGGGGCCGAATTCCGGCATCCAGTGCTGCTCATTCCAGAATACAACCTCTTTTTCAACCCAGGCACTCCCGGTCCATTCCACATACACGCTGCCGCTGACCCAAGCCCAGAGTTGGGTGACGTCGCCGGTGTTTAAGGCTACCAGGGGTTCCACAACTACGGTTTCATAAGTCTGGGGATCTTGGCTCGCCAGATAGAAACAGGCGGTGTAGTTTCCGATGGTATCCGCAGCCAGGTAGACGAATTGCTTGTCCACTTGGTTGGTATCATCCCACCCGTTGATGTGGATATGTTTTCGGGTATCGTTCTCATTCTTGGTCAATGTTTCCCAGCCGTATACATCACCAAAGTCAACCTGCGTCTGGCATACGGGAGTGGGAGACCAGTTCATTTCAGTACAGTGGTACCATGTCCCGCTGTCATAAATCAGCTGGAAGTCCTGATTGACCCAAATTTCCACCGGTATATTCTGGATATCCGCCAATTGCGCATTGGCATAGGTCCGCTTGACAAAGGTACCGTCGAAGGTCGGTCCCATTTTGTAAGTTTCAGGTGCGCTGTTTGGATCGCCATGATCTTCTCGGGTCAACACGGTCCCCTCAGCAGGCAGGCTGTCGCCATCTGCCCATATCTGATGGCGGCCTTGCCAAGCACCATAGTAACCTCTTTTCGTAGCGTTGCCGTCCGTATAGTAGAAGGGGAATCCAAAGGATTTTGTCTTCAGCACATCTTCGCCCGTTACACCATCGAATACACCATACTGGCGAACCATCTCCACCGGTTCCAGGGTACGAGACTTGTATGTGGGATTGATATCACCTTCATTTTGAACGGCCAGAAGCTCATCATTATAGGCATAGACAGCTTCCGTCTGCGGTATACTCGTAATATTCTCATCAGCACCCGGACCAAATACTGCCTCCCAGTCAGGGTATTTAACTTTCCCATAGCCGTAATCGTCATTGCGGTGCATAATGGCGGCCACTTCCATGGGGAATTGACCTCCAGGGCCCTCTTCGGAGAAATTCTCGTGAAGGGTGATCACATTTCCGCCGTCGTTACCAGTGGCACAGGAGGCAGCAAAAAAATCATCGTTGCCTTCCCCGAACCTCACGTTCAAATGCCAGGCACCATAATCGGCAAATGAGCCGTCCGCATTCTTTGTCGGCGGCTCCGTAATCATGAACTCCGCGCGAATCAATTCGACTTCGCCTTCATCCATCTCTTCAATCCAGCACCGTACGCGAATGTCATAGTCACCGCTATCCACTGCATTGGACGGTTCTACGACATTACCGTTTTGGTCGATGATATCGGCTTCCACCACCCAGGGCGCCAAAGATTTTGATGCCTGCGCACCCCCGTCGCCGGGTTGAACCACCATCGCCCGATAGGCCGGCTGGCCGATTTGATCATAGTAGTGGGTCTGGTTTAGGGCAGTCAGCACCTGCTCCAGAATATCGAACTGCTCAAGGGAATGTTCTTCCACATACTTGCGGGTATTGGCGGTGTGGTAATCCGAATCAGCCGGTAAATCACCGGCCGCGCTGCGTGCCAGGGCGCGAAACAACGATGGGTAGTAGGCACGGGATACGTCCTGGGTACCGGCGGTTGGAACCGCCGAAATTTCATCCGGCATGACGAAATCGGATAATGCCGCCGGGACCGTACCGGTACCGCCCCCTGATGAAGATCCGCCACCGCAAGCGGTTAGTGCCACCAGGGATACCGATAATAGAACGGCGATCCATCGACTCCCCCGGCGCTGTTTGTCTTTATGCCGCATGTTTCCAATTAAGGGTTTGCACAACATCTATAACAACCTCCTATCAATTTGATGGTAATGGGCTTTTTGGAAGAACAGCTGAAACCACTCAGGATAACCCGATTGACCGTGACCACGGCCATACTGACGACTGGGCTAAACATCGGTCGGAGGACACCAATTCTTGAGTGGTTTAATCGGAATTTATTTTAGATGCCGGGTGGGGGGCTAAGGCCCTGGAGTTCAAGGTTCAAAGTTCGAGGTTTCGGACCTATAAAATTTTGCGGTGATGGGTATGTTCCCAAAATCTAATTATTAACTATATCGAATCGGGATCGCTATCGGGATCGGGATCGGGATCGAATTCTGTGCAGTTGTAATACTCTATACTTTCTTTAACGCGATAGCCTCTACCGCCTAATCGACTCAGCATTGCAACAATACGGTCCAGTTCTACTTTTCGCTGTCGGCGCTCTTCTATTGCCAATCCTTTGCCAACGACTAGCACATCTTGGATTGCGGCACACTCCAATGCTGATCCTCGTGCAATTTCGAAAAAACGCCGTCGATCCGCTTTGGTTGTTTTGCCATTACCCTCAGCAATGTTAAGCGGTATCGACTGACTGGCACGAAGCCATTGATCTCGTGCTGTCCGATGGATGCCCTTCAG
>JAAUYD010130911.1_pt1 | contig 22096 bp, 19 predicted proteins | sample 7278101 | NCBI WGS metagenome assembly JAAUYD01 (sample SAMN14350128, study PRJNA611818) | marine sediment metagenome | isolation source: surface marine sediment (0.6m) | place: French Polynesia: Moorea | collected 2018-08
ATTGCCCAGATGTAAGACGTGGTAGAGGAGGACGCAAGAAATCCACTACACCGCTATCTGTTGGATAGGAAGCCCACGCTGTACGCAAGCGTCAGCCTGTGGTAGTTCACAAAATAATCAAATAATTATCCAAAACTCTCTTGAGAATGAGTGATAAACTGAGTTTTATGCAAGAATTTGGGCAATTTTAACTATATCAAACTTAGGTTAATAATCTCGAAAATGGAAAATAGGATTTCATTTATTGCTCCGATTCCAAACTCCCCTTATAATTCAAATCAAGGAGCTTACAATCAACCATGAGCAAATCTCAAGCACTAACAATTGATGTAAATGAACAATTCCCGTGTTTAACGCGATCGCCTTTTATCGAAGCGACGATTGATTGGCAAACTCATGCAAATAAACAATTAGTTCCTGAAACCTTAAAAACACAACTAAATCAAAGATTATCGGACTATCCATCAATTCAGCCAAGTTACAATCTTAAAGTACAAGCTTCAGGATATTCGGATGGAACATCAGAAGTTGAACATAAAACACAATGGAATGGTTTTAGACTCCAAAATCACGATAATAACTTTGTAATACAGTTTACACAGACAGGACTTGTTGTCAGTAACATAGAAATGTATGAATCATGGCAAACTTTTTCCCAAGAAGCTTTACGTCTATGGGCAATTTTTCAAGAACTCGCTGAACCCACCATAATTAATCGGTTAGGAGTGCGCTATATCAATAAAATTTCGCTTCAAGCTGGAGAAAACCCATTAACATACTTAAAAAAAGTACCAGAACATAATTTTAATTTGCCTCTCACCAGAGAATCATTTTTTGTTCGAGATACTTATAAAGTCCCAAACTATCCCTATGGTATTAATTGGGTATGTACTGAACAATCACAAGTCACTCAGCGATTTCTAATTGTTGATATTGATGTATTTATATCTGAGATCCTTGAACTTGAAGAATCAACGTTAACCAATTACTTGAATGAAATGCGTTGGCTAAAAAACAAAATTTTTTTCAATAGTATTACTGATTTTGCTCTTAAAAACTTTGGAGGATAAAATGGCAACGTCAACTAGAATAATCGGAAGTAGTGATACTGCTAACTACCTCGAAAAAATTAATCAAAATAACTCTCGCTATTTCTTCGAGTCAGTGACTTTGGGGAAGCAGTCAGCGTATAAGGACTTAATTGAATTATGGGATGAATGCAAAATTAAAAATTGGGATGGATATAATGCTTTTCCTGTCCAAGAAAAAACGTTTAAAAATACTTGGTATGTTATAGATGCTTTACCTCTTGGTTGTCCATTACCCTCTTTTGGAGCAGAACCAGACGGTCATATAACTTTGGAGTGGTATCGTCATCCTCGTTGGATACTTTCTGTTAGCGTAAGTCCAGAAGGTTATCTTTACTATGCTGCTTTATTTGGTGATAGCAGTATTAAAGGAACTGATACATTTTTGGGCAATCTTTCAGAAACAATTCTCAATTTAATCGAAAGAATCAATATCAAAAAAATCTAAACTTCATTCATGCTCGATCCATCAAATATTCCACCTGTTGAAGATACCGAAATTCTAACTCGTTATGTTTTACAAAGTCGGCATTTTCGTAATGATAAAACTGCTAGACCAGAACTTTTTATCCCTCATCCTCGTCAAGATTTATCAGTAACCCGTCATCGAGATGCAACTGAAAATGAACTTTGGCAAGTTGGGAAAAATGTTGCTCAAAAGAGAGAAAAAAATCTTTATGGCCGTTTTGATATTCAGACAAAAGATTGTAAAATTAACCCTTTATCAGTTGAGGCAAAACCTTTAGATGACAATCCTAATCATGCTGATATAACAGGTTGGCCCTCTTCAAAACAAGACCAAAAAGAACTTGCGTTAAAAATTGCAGCATCTAAAAGTATTAGTAAGTTTATTTCTCCTTCTTAAGTAATAATCACATCAGAAATAATAACTAAGCTGGTCATAAATAATGAAGCAATTGTGTCCTTTAGGTAAACTGTAAAATCACCTAATCTTGACTCTAAGTCCAATTACCCTTAGAATATTCACTAATAATATCTTAAAAAAGATAACAATATTTTTACTATAGTTTTTAACATATTTATTCTCAATTGTCGATGATCAAAATCATAGGTTAACAGTGATTTTAATCCTTGCGAAAAGATGATTTCAAAATTACTCTGAATATAGAATCTACACTAATTATTTAAGAGAAACCCAATATGAATATCAAATCAACTTCTCTAGGATTACTAGGAGTGAGTATTGGTATGGGTGCAATGTTAAGTCTTGCTCCTATTAACCCAGTTTACGCAGGATCGTTTAATAGAGAAATACTAGATGCTAACGGTCAGAAAATGGGTCGCATGACTTTTGCTTGGGATGATAACAACGTAACCAATAATATGTTAAAAGGCTTTGACTCCTTAACCAGTTTTTCTCTAATGGATTATGAGAACATGAACTACGATCTTGACTTTGCTGAAAATACACACTTTAACAACTTCGAGTTTAATGTTATGGACGGTAAGTTAGATGTTTATGCCTACAATCGATCACGAACAACCCAAACACGAAAATACGGGTTTCAAATTAAGAGCAAAGACTTTAATTCCGATCTCATCGCTGCTGACATACCTACCGTTGCTTTTCCTACCCATGAACACCCTTTAGATCAAGCTTTAAAAACCAATAGATACTTCGTTAATTTGAACTTAGGGGAACCTGTGTCATCTGATTCAGCTACCATTTCCAGTTCTAATTCTTTTATGTCTGATAATGCTCAGTTTGTAATACCAGCAGCACAAGACCCACAGAGTGTCCCCGAAAATAGCTTAACCACCGCTTTATTGATCATTGCTGGATTGGTTTTTCTCAGTCCTCACAAAATTTTCTAAGGTTAAAAACAACAGTTTTTCTTGTTATTAATCAACCCACACTGAAAACTCTAAAAAATCAGTGTGGGTTGATTTTCTTGCTCTTGTCTTTTAGAAGAATCTCTTTCTCTTAAAATATCCACTCAAACCAAGAAGTATTAATCCGATCAAAGATGTCGGTTCAGAAACCTCTTTCGGGTTAGTCGTCACTGTCTCAATGGTTTCCAGGGGATTGGGTTGACCATCTTGAGTAATAATAGAGGTATTATCTAGCGAGTCAGTATCATAATTGGAGATCCTACCATTAGCAATATTAGGAGGATCTTCGGGAAAAGGCCCACCACCATCACCAATAGAAGAAATAAAAATAGAAGAATCCGCTAGTGCATACTCAAGAAAAAACAGGCTTAAATCTATATTGTCTAAGGTATGGGTAAAATCCATAAAGGTTGAGTTGCCTGAAAAGTTCATTTCATAAGCAGATACTTCATTGAAGGCAGGATCAGGATCAAATATAATCATATTGTCTCCATCTTTGTCTTCTCCTGAGAAGGTTCCTATTACTTCTCCACCACCGGGTTGCCATCCTGATTGAGAAAATTCAAACGTTAACGCATTAACTGGTTTACCTCCTAGGACAATAGCAATGGTCAATCCTGTTGTCCCAATCGATAAGGACTGTATAAATTTTTTCATAATTGTAAAAAGTTCCAAATAATGACTGTAAGCAATCGCTTCTATCACCAGTCTATTTAATTTCTCTCTTTGTAAAAATTAAACTTTTCTAATTTCTATCACGAGATAAAAAGCTTAGGTTTTAAAACTCAATTTTTCTTAAAATTTTTTAGCATAAAAATGATAAAACCGTTAAATTGTCTCAATTGCATCAAAACAAAGCTCCTATCAATCAGACAGGAGCGATAAAAATTAAATTTTTGTTAGTTTCTAGTGACTTTGTTGATGGCTCACAACCTTACGATTACCTCGGTTAGAGTTACCATTGTGCTTAGAATGATTAGAGTTATATTTGCCTTTGCGCTTAATGATAGGTTTAGGTACAGTTGACTCAGGTACTTCCCAGTCGGTTTTCATCCACTCAGGACAATCTTGATCATAAATCATCTGTAAAGCAGCAGCGGCGATCGCTTGGGGGTCGTATTCAGCACTCAATTCCCGTACCAAGGGTAAAAATGAGGCCATCCGTTCTCCTGTTAAGGATTCTTTGATTTGATTTTGTAGTTTTTCTAAGCGTTTTGCTTCAACTTGAGAACGACTAGGGATCTTGCACGTTTCTAACTTTTGGCGCAGTCTCCGCTCAATTTGCCGTACCATACGGCGATCGATGGGTTCGATGAGGGAAATAGCGGTTCCTGTTTTTCCAGCCCGTCCTGTACGACCAATACGGTGAATATAGGTTTCACTGTTATCGGGTAAGTCGTAATTGATGACATGGCTTAAGTTTTCCACATCTAAGCCCCGTGCAGCAATATCAGTGGCCACCACTAATTTAATTTTTCCGTCTCGGAAGCGGTGAACTAATCTTTCTCGTTGGGACTGAGAGAGATTTCCATGATATTCATCCACACTATGACCAATTTCTTGAAGTTTGGTGGTCAATTCTGAGGCCGTTTGTTTGGTACGAACAAAAATAATAGCCGATTCGGGATCTTCCATCTCTAGGATAGGTTGTAAGGCTTTGCGTTTTGACCATCCTCTCGGAACCAGATAGAGATGCTGATCAATGCGTGTGGGGGCTGCTTGAGTGCGTTCTACGGACACTGTGACGGGAGACTTGAGAAACTGATTCACTAAGTCTCGTATTTCTCTGGGCATTGTCGCCGAGAAACACGCCGTACTACGGCTTTGAGGCGTTTTTCTAAGAATCGTTTTGACATCGTCAATGAAGCCCATACTTAACATTTCATCGGCTTCATCGAGAACTGCCCAACGCAGGGAGTCTAAAACTAATTTTTTGCGTTCTAATAAGTCAATGACTCGTCCTGGGGTTCCCACAACAATCTGTACCCCTCGTTCTAAACTACGGATTTGTCGTTCAATGGATTGACCACCATAAACCGTTAAAATATAAAGACGACGTTCCGTTGAAAAATCTTTTAATGCTTCAGCAACTTGTTGAGCAAGTTCACGGGTTGGGGTTAAAATCAGGGCTTGAACATTGGGATTTTTGGTGTCAATTTGTTCAAGAATTGGTAAGGAGTAGGCCGCCGTTTTTCCGGTTCCTGTTTGGGATTGTCCTAAGATATCGTGGCCTTCTAAAATTAAGGGAATTGCTTTTTCTTGAATCTCGGTAGGACTTTCAAATCCAAGGGTTTGTAATTGGTTAACGCGGGCTTCGGATAGTCCTAAGTTCTCGAAAGAAATGGTCATAAGGTCGCTTTTGTTGGTAAGTTGACTATGGTTTAAACCTTGAGCAAGGTGCAGCTAGATTTTTTTATAGTGGCTTTTCAAACTGCTTATTATTGTCACTTATATTAGCATAAGTTTTTGTTAGTTTCCACTACGGTTTGTACGGAATTCAATGTTTTCGTTTAGATAACTTTTCCTGAGAGATCGTAAACGTCAGCATCGGTAATTTTTACGGGAATAATTGAGTTTAATTGGGCTTCTCCTTGAACATAAACAACTCCATCGACTTCGGGGGAAAATCTGGTTGAACGGCCAATATATTGTTGGGTTTTGGGATTTTCTTGTTCAATTAATACCTCGACTGTTTTTCCAATACAATTTTGATTTTTCTGAGCAGAAATAGGTTGTTGGATTTCCATTAAATAGTTATGTCTTTCTTGAGCAATTTCTAGGGGAACTTGATCAGCCATTTGATAAGCTGGGGTTTCTTCTTCAGGGGAAAAGGTGAAAACTCCAACGTGATCGAATTCATGTCGTTGAACAAAGTTGATTAAATGTTCAAAATGCTCGTCCGTTTCTCCAGGAAATCCTACGATAAAGGTGGTTCGTAAAATAGCATTAGGAATTGATTTTTTTAGCCTTTCAATAATCTTATCGTTGACCTGGCCTTGCCAGGGACGATTCATGGCTTTTAAAATAGCAGGGTGGGAATGTTGCAGAGGTAAATCCAAATAAGGTAAGATATTCCCTGTCTCTCCAATGGCATCAATGACTTTTTGGGTTAATCCTGTGGGATAAGCGTAATGAATACGAATCCAAGGAACATCAACTTGCCCTAATGCCCTTAAGAGTTCGGCTAGTTTGGGTTCTCCATAAAGGTCTACACCGTAATTGGTGGTAATTTGAGAGATGAGGATAATCTCCTGAACCCCTTGGTCGGCTAGTTGTTGCGCTTCGGTTACAATAGACTCCATAGAGCGCGATCGCTGATTACCTCGTAAATGAGGGATAATGCAAAAAGCACAACGGTAATCGCATCCTTCTGCCACTCGAAGATAGGCAACGGCTTCATTAGTCGTGCGATAACGGGGAGTGGTTTCGTCGGCGACAAAGGTGGGGGTTTGAGAGACTTGTGTGACCCTTTCCCCCGTTTCTACCCGTTGAATCACCTCTACGATTTTTTGGTAGTCTCCCGTTCCCACTAAAGCCACAGCTTCGGGTAACTCTTCTAATAACTCCTCTTGGAAATGTTGCGCCATGCAACCAGAGATGATGATTTTCTTGTTGGCTTCAGCCAGTTCGACTAAAGTACGAACCGACTCCTCTCTGGCTTCTTGAATAAAGCTACAGGTATTGACAATAACGTAGTCGGCTAACTCCTCATTGGCATCAATGGAGTACCCTTGTTCTGCTAGTAAGCCTAGCATATGTTCTGAATCTATACGATTCTTCTCACAACCGAGGTGAGATATAGCAATGGTTGGCTTGTTGCCCATGTATTATTTGGTTTTACCCCTTGTCTTCCACTGGGGCGAAAAACCAAGCAAATCCTTCAGTATAGCCTTTCGGCTAAGAATAGTGTTTGGGATACTGGCTTGCCCCTTGTACTCTTAATTTATCTTAACAGATTTTTGCTCAGAAGGGAAGCCTTTAAGTTAAATTCTTTTTTTATAATGTTGCGCCCATAACATTTTGTTATTGAGTTGACTATATTTTTATGGACAATCAAGCAGACAACAAAACGTTAAGTCTCTGGGATGTTAGAAAAATTTGAGTTACATTAGAACGGGAACCTGGTCAATGTGATCTCGATCCACATTGCTTTCTGGCGTTACCCATTCAAACATCGGTCAAGTTTCATTCAATAAAGATATGTTAAGCCGTATCCAAGATGCTATGGGAGGTTTAATTGGGGGAAAGTCTGACGGGGTTGGTTTAGAAATCACCCCTGAGAGACTGAACCTAGCTAAACTCACCAAACATGGTCAAGGTTATAAAATAGCCAAATTTTGCAGTGCTGAAGTGCCTGAAGGCATTTTTGAAGAGGGGAAAATCATTGATTCTCCCGGGTTAGCTGAATTGATTCAGGAGTTTTTTGTCGAAAACAAGATCAAAACTAAACGCATTGCTACGGCCGTTCCGATGCGAGAAGCCATTATTCGCATTATCCCTGTTCCTGCTGAATTAGACGAAGCAGAATTGCGAGATATGGTCTTAAACCACGAGGCTGCCTTGTATTTACCCTATCCGAGAGAAGAAGTGGATTTAGACTATCAAAAATTAGGCTTCTTTGAAGACGAAGATGGGATTGAAAAAGTACAAGTGTTGTTAGTAGCAACCCGACGGGAAGTTACGGACTCCTACATGGACACCTTTGGTCAAGCAGGATTAAAAGTTGATGTCCTAGAAATCAACAGTTTTTCGGTTATTCGGACCATTCGGGAACAACTACGGCAATTTGGGTCCACAGAAGCAGCCGTTTTAGTGGATGTGGAATTCGATAGTACAGAAATTGCCATTGTGGTTGATGGAGTCCCCCAATTTTCTCGAACCGTTCCCATTGGAACCTTTCAGATGCAAAATGCCCTCTCACGGGCCATGAATTTACCCCCCTCTCGCAACCCAGAAATTCTGCAAGGAATGACCATTCCTGTCACCCAGTTCGATAGTTTAACCACCCAAGGAACGGCGGTGAACCCAGGAATGACTGCCTTGATGCGAGTATTAGGGGAATTAACCGATGAGTTGCGTCGTTCCATTAATTTCTACTTAAACCAAAGCGAAGAATTGGAAGTGGTTCAGTTGTTATTAGCAGGGCCAGGAGGAGGTTTAGTACAACTAGATGAATATTTTACCCATCGTTTGAGTTTACCCACCATGCAAATCGATCCCATTGCTGCTTTATCCTTAGAAATGGATAAGGAGGTTCCGGTTGTGCAACGGCCGGCTTTAGGAACCGTCTTAGGTTTAGGATTACGGGAGGTGTAGCCTATGTATAGTTTAGATATTAATTTTCTTAAAGATCGTCATCTTGATACCAGTGCAAAAACAACGCTGGTTCCCCAATCCCGTGGACCATCGTTAAAAGAACAAATTCCCCTGTTAATTGGTGGGGCCGTGATGGTCCTTTTACCGGCTATCACAGCTAGTGCTTTGTTGCTGTTCAATCAGTTATCCTCTTCGACGGAACAAAGAATCCAACAATTAGAAAGTCAATTAGGACAATTAAATGCACAAAACAAAAACATTGAAGAAATTAATGCTCAAGTAGAGCAAAACGATCAACAGATTCAATCTTTAGTGACTGTTTTTAATCAAATTCGTCCGTGGTCAGCCATTCTCAAGGAACTTGAAGCTCAAATTCCCGCCAATGTTCAGGTGGGTTCCATTGTCCAAACGGAGACCGAAGTAACCATTGGCGGTTATGCCCTGAGTTATAATGACCTCAATGATTTTTTGTTGACCTTACAAAGTTCTCCTCTGCTAGACGCAGACAAAACGGTGATTAAGACAGCTAGTTTGGAAGACTTTCCCGTAGAAACCCCAAATACCCCGGAGAATCTGGAAGTAGAATTTCCTCAAGGGGTTAAATATAGTATTACCACTGCCATCAGTGATCGCCCTTCATCAGAGTTACTTCAAGAGTTTGCTCGTAGTGGGGCTGTTGGTCTTGTCAATCGCATTAGAACCCTTGAAAATAAAGGAGTGCTTAAACCATGACCTTTTCAGAAGAATTTAACTCTACACAAACCGATGCCGATTTTGATGACCTTGGTAGTAGTTATCCTACGGCTTTTGGGATTACCTTTACCCCACAAGTCAGTGGTATTGGTTTAGGATTATTGGGATTAGTGGGTTCGATCTATGTGGGGTTGAATTTTGTTAAGCCAGCCTATGAGAATTATACTGAACTCAGAACCACCGAAGCCGAAAAGCAGGGTCAAGTGGCACAGCAGGAATCCGGAGAACTCAGCCAAAAAATGTTAGATGCTGAGCAAAAACTTCGGGAGTCAGAATCTTTAAGAAACCAAGTGTTATCCTTGTTTTCTAGCGAAGAAAGTCTGAAAACCCTGTTGTTCGATATCAACCAATTGGTGCAAAAACACCAGGCAGAATTAGTCAATTTTAAACCCAACGGAACGATTACAGTCGTTGATGATGGTTCCTTAGGAGCAGGGGTTAATGGTCGACTGAAACGCCAGCAATTTGAACTAACCATTAGAGCAGATTTTGGTTCAACCCAAAGTATTCTCAGAGATTTAGAGCGACTACAGCCGTTATTAGTCATTCAAGGATTGAAATCTCAGTTAGTTGAAGAAAAATTTACCATTGACCTTGTGGAACTCAAGCAAGAAGGAGGACAAACGGTTGCCACAGGACAAGCTAAAGCCCAAGGCAAAGATTCTTTAGAAACCAGTTTCACCTTAGATGCTATCTTACCCTTAAGTCCAGAGGAACTAGCAAAATTAACCCCAGACGGAGAAACCCCAGAAAACGGGGAACAACCAGAAGGAGAATAATTCCCATTTGGGATCATTAAAATAGTCACTAACGATGTTAGCTGACACTTGTGTGTGTGTTGTGTGTGTGAACAAGGAGTGAACCGTGAAACAGTATCATTACCCGCTTATGACCAGTGGAGTCTTTTTAATGCTCTTGTGCCATCAACCCCTAATGGCAGTTGAAGACTCTCCATCTTCTCGCTTAAGCCTTGATTATCGACCAATCGGGGATCTCCCACAGGGAACAAAAGAGACGATGCTCCCGAAAACCCGATCCTTATTAGAACAACTGAACGCCCAACTCCCGACAGTCGAAACCAAGATCGATGGCGATCGCATTTCCATCATCCCTCCTGAGAGGTCCGAAGAAGCATCAACGACACCCTTGATCGCTCAACTGCCTAACTATTCCCCGGCTCCCCCCACTTATTCCCCACCCCCAGGACAAACCTTTCCCCCTCCAGTCCCTAAGCCAATCGGTCCTTCTGGCACTAATTCAGAGGTGTTAGTGCCTAATCCTGAAGTCATTATCAAGTCCAATGGGAGTTCGATTCCCGATAGCTTACAACCCACTATGCCCGTCGCTCCTACCTTGCCACGGGCGATCGCTCCACCAGTGGGAGATATGGCCATTTCTAATATTGACGCAGGAGCCACTCAAGTCGATTTAGGCAGTAGTGCTGTTGTGCCACGGTTAGTCCTACGAGAAGCCCCAGCTAGAGAAGTCTTAGCCGTATTAGCCCGTTTTGCTGGCATGAACTTGGTGTTTACCGATACCCCTGGCGCTACTCAAGGCCAGGGACAAGCGGCCGCTGAACCCACGGTATCCCTAGATTTAGAAAATGAACCAGTAGAAGATGTCTTTAACGCGGTGTTGATGATTTCAGGACTACAGGCCAACCGCCGAGGCCGCACGGTGTTTGTGGGTTCTAAGCTACCCCAAGCGGCCCGCACCCTAGTGAGTCGAACCTTACGCCTCAACCAAGTTAAATCTGGGAACGCAGGGGTGTTTTTAGCCTCCCAAGGGGCAGAATTTCAACGGTTAGTCACGCAAACGGAAGATATTATCGATCCCTTAACCCAACGGGTGGTGGGACGCAGAGAACTCCCCAGTACCCTAGAGTCTTTAACCTCCGAAGCAGGTCAGGGGTCAACTGGTCCCATGCTATTGAGGGGGTTAACGGTCTCTGCTGATGATCGTCTCAACACCGTCACCTTGGTAGGAGAACCCCGTGATGTTCAAGTGGCTACCTCTTTATTGACTCAAATGGATGCCCGTCGCCGTCAAGTGGCGGTTAACGTCAAGGTGGTGGATGTTACCCTCACTAATGATCAATCCTTCAGCAGTAATTTTTCCTTTGGCTCTGGGGATGCCTTTATTGTTCAAGACGATGGGGCCGCAGTGCTACGGTTTGGGGGCTTTAGTCCCGTCAGTGGTGAGGATCTTAACAGTCCACCGGGTCGGGTGATTAATCCTCCCGTTATTGATAACCCCTTTATTGACGGAAATACCTTTATCGATTTTAACCGCTCCATTGTTGCTCCAGGACAAGGGGGTGGATTTCTGTTCCTCGATGATACAGGAAACTTAATCCGTGTGCCTAGTGATGCTCGATTTTTCGGTCGAGTGGCTGGTATCTCTATGGACCCGACGATTGCAGGGATTACTGAGATTACCCCAGGGGAACCAGATACTTTTCAAAGCACCTTTGATCCTGCAACGGGAATTGAAACAGTAACCATCAGTCCAGGAACCATCCCCACGGCGACTTCGGCCCTTCCCAGTTTCTTCCAATTTCCTAGACGTTTCTTAGCACAAATTGAAACCAATATCCAAAGCGGTAATGGTAAAATTCTCACCGATCCAACTTTGGTGGTACAAGAGGGACAGGAAGCAACGGTTAAACTCACGCAAAAGGTGATTGAAAACATCACCACTCAAGTTGATCCCCTCAGTGGTGTACGGACCACAACGCCGGTTTTACAAGATGCCGGTTTAACCTTGGCTATCAACGTCGATAAAATCGATGACAATGGTTACATTAATCTCACCGTCAGTCCCACCATTGCTGCGGTTGGAGATATTCAAACATTTGATAGTGGGGCCGATGGCGGTACGAATAACCTCTTCCTGTTGAACCGTCGAGAATTGAGTTCTGGTTTAATTCGTCTGCGAGATGGCCAGACTTTAATTCTTTCAGGAATTATTAGTGAAACGGATCAGTCTACTACCAGTAAGGTTCCTTTATTGGGAGATATTCCTCTGCTTGGGGCTTTATTCAGAAGTCAAACGGATAGTTCCCAACGAACTGAGGTTATTGTCTTATTAACCCCCCAAATTCTCCATGATAATGGTCAATGGGGTTACAATTATCAACCCGGACGAGGAACGGCTGAAGTGTTGCGGGATCAAGGTTTTCCTGTTCAGTTAATCCCTTAAAAATTAAGAATTAAGAATGTAGAATTAAGAAAAAATTAAATTCTACATTCTGCATTTTTAATTCTACATTTCCTACTATATTTGACTTAGAAAGTCAATAAAAAATTGAGTTTATTGATAATTTTTAACAAGCGATCTTTTAGGGAGAAAAATGGTTAAAATAGAAGTAAAAATTAGGGTTAAAAATTTATGGTAACAACAACGTATGAAATAACCCCAACGGTGAACAGAGAAACAGCATTTATCCTTTGGTTTGAAGAAGTCGGTAGTAAAGATGTGGGTTTAGTGGGAGGAAAAAACTCATCTTTAGGAGAAATGATTCAACAATTACAACCTGAAGGGGTTAACGTTCCCACTGGATTTGCCACCACCGCTTATGCTTATCGCTACTTTATCGAATCAGCCGAATTAGAGTCAAGACTAAGAGATTTATTTGCTGATTTAGACGTTAATGATGTTACCAATTTACAAGAAAGAGGACAATTAGCCCGTTCTTTAATCTTAAATACTCCCTTCCCCAAAGAATTAGAAAAAGCGATCGTTGAAGCTTATAAAATGCTTTGCGATCGCTATGCTCATGAATGCAGTAAACTCCATGAAAAATACCGCGAAGAATGTCAAATAGAAACCCAAAATCTTGATGTTGCAGTGCGTTCCAGTGCCACAGCAGAAGATTTACCGGAAGCGAGTTTTGCCGGGCAACAAGAAACTTATCTCAATATTCATAGTGTTAAAGGGGTGTTAGAAGCTTGTCATAAATGCTTCGCTTCTTTGTTTACTGATCGCGCTATTTCCTATCGACATCATAACGGATTTGATCACTTTGCTGTTGCCCTTTCGGTCGGGGTACAAAAGATGGTAAGGTCCGATTTAGCTTCAGCCGGCGTGATGTTTTCCATTGATACCGAAACCGGCTTTAAAAATGCGGCCTTAATTACCGCAGCCTATGGATTAGGAGAAAACGTGGTACAAGGTGCCGTTAACCCTGATGAATATTATGTTTTTAAACCTACTTTAAAAGAAGATTATCGACCTATTTTAGAGAAAAGAGTCGGTAGCAAAGCTATCAAAATGATCTACGATACAGGGGGTTCAAAACTGACTAAAAATGTGGAAGTTTTAGCCGAAGATCAAGAACAATTTTGCTTAGCGGATGAAGAGATTTTAAAACTAGCAAAATGGGCTTGTATCATCGAAGATCACTATTCCCAAGTTAGGGGAACCTATACCCCAATGGACATTGAATGGGCAAAAGATGGACGCACCGGAGAACTCTACATTGTGCAAGCTCGTCCAGAAACCGTACAATCTCAAAAAGCAGCCAATGTCCTCAAAACTTACCAATTAAAAGACCATAGTACCGTTCTCTCTATCGGACGTAGTGTGGGGGCTGCGATCGGTCAAGGGAAAGCCCGTGTCATCCTTGAAGCGAGTAAAATTGACCAATTCAAACCAGGGGAAGTCCTGGTTACCAACCGCACCGATCCCGACTGGGAACCGATTATGAAAAAAGCCAGTGCGATCGTTACTAACCAAGGAGGCCGAACTTGCTTTGATGGTAATACAAAAATCTTGACGAATCAAGGGTTTATAACGTTGCGTCAACTGTACGAACAAGGATATGAAGGGTTATCGACTTTATCCCTCAATACCAAAACCCATAAAATTGAGTGGAAACCCATTTTAGATGCCATGAAACGTCAGTCTCAAATGATTGATATTAGCGTCTCACAAACAGGGAAAATAACTGATAATACCTTGCGTCTGACCCCTGATCATAAAATGGTTAATTTACGAGGAGGGAAATACACAAAAACAGAAATTCAAGACCTATTGAAGCAACAAGAAATGGTAACGGTTGCCCAAACAATTCCCTCTTTAGGTAACAATAAACATCAAGAAGCTGATCTCGCTTATTTCTTAGGGGGGATCATTAAAGATGGTTCAATCTATACCAGTTCAACTAGAGGAGAAGTCCAGTTTATTCAAAAAGATGTTCCTGAAAAACAAGCCTTTATTACCAAAATGAATGATTTGGCTAATAGTCTTGATGGGAAATCTTTTACGCCTCAAGAAAAACCTATTTCTTCTAGTTATATTCGGGGCAAAAAATTGACAGGACAAGCAACTGCTTATCGACTTCATTCTAAAGCGATCGCCTATGATATAAAAGAGAGAGAAAATAACATTACTCAACTGCTTCTAGAAAATGAAGCTGAACTATCCTATTACTTTTTAGGAGGTGTGATTGATGGAGATGGTTGTTATCACAATAACCGCCTTCATATCTATATCTCTGAAGAGGATTTATTACAAGCTGTAATTATTGCTTGTCTCAAAATTAATACCGTTCCTCAAGTTACCAAAAACCGTAATATTTATCATTTGCAAATTGTCGACAAACTAGAGGAAATTTTGCGCTACACCCAAAAAGTTAAAGGGGAAGTTACACCAAGAACCATTCAAACTCGCTTTTTTGCCACTCGTCAATTGTTTGAAAATCAAGCAACAGAACAAATTAAACTCCGTCAAGATAACAATTACTTGATTTCTGACAAACAACTGCGTCAAATGGGAGAATTTGAGCAACTTATTGACGGTGATACGAGAATGCAGCGTGTCATTCAAGTAGGGGAAAAAAGTGAAGGAGAAGTATATAATATTACCGTGGCTGAGCATCATAATTATGTCGTTTTTACGGCTAAATATACCCCCGTTATTGTTTGTAACTGTCACGCTGCTATTATTGCCCGTGAGATGGGAATTCCGGCGATTGTGGGTTGTGGAGATGCGACGGATAAAATCAAAACTCGTCAAGAAATCACCGTTTGCTGTGCAGAAGGGGACGAGGGAAGGGTGTATGAGGGGTTATTACCGTTTGAAGTGCAAGAAACCCCTTTAGATGATTTACCTGTCACCAGAACGCAAATTTTGATGAATGTGGGCAACCCGGAAAAAGCCTTTTCTTTAGCTAGTATTCCGGCGCAAGGAGTGGGTTTAGCCCGTCTAGAATTCATCATTGCTAACCATATTAAAGCCCATCCTTTGGCGTTAATCAAGTTTGAGCAATTAGAAGATGAAGCGGTTAAAGAACAGATTGCAGAATTGACCAAACGCTACGAGAATAAACCGCAATTTTTCGTTGATAAATTAGCGCGAGGAGTGGCAACCATTGCAGCTTCATTTTATCCTAAACCGGTTATTGTTAGGATGTCTGATTTCAAATCCAATGAGTATGCTAACTTGTTAGGGGGGCAAAAATTTGAACCCAAAGAAGATAATCCGATGATTGGTTGGCGCGGTGCATCTCGTTATTATGATCCCATGTATCGGGACGCATTTGCTTTAGAATGTCAGGCCATGAAAACGGTACGAGATGAGATGGGTTTGGTGAATGTTATCCCGATGATTCCGTTTTGTCGCACCCCAGAAGAAGGGAAAAAAGTGATTGCAGAGATGTCCAAACATGGACTGAAACAAGGGGTTAATGGGTTGCAAGTTTATGTGATGTGTGAGTTACCCAGTAACGTCATTTTAGCGGACCAATTCGCAGAAGTGTTTGACGGTTTTTCTATCGGTTCTAATGATTTAACTCAGCTTACTTTGGGATTAGATCGGGACTCTGCTTTAGTTGCTCAATTGTTTGATGAACGCAACGAAGGGGTGAAACGAATGGTTAAATTAGCGATCGAAACCGCTAAGAAAAAAGGCCGTAAAATTGGTATTTGTGGTCAAGCACCCAGTGACTATCCAGAGTTTGCTAAATTCTTAGTAGAATTGGGCATTGATTCCATGAGTTTAAACCCTGATTCTGTTTTGAAAACCTTATTAATGGTTGCAGAAGTTGAGAAGGGTTAAGTTAACTTCGTAGGGTGGGCAATGCCCACCTTACTCATATATAATTTATGATTAATGTGGCAACATATTACAGATCATAATTTAAGGATAAAAAACAAAATGAATTATAATATTTAACACAGCACATACCATAGATAATGTTAATATAATAACAGCTTGTCTTAAAGATTTTGCCCTTATCTGTAAAAATTTATTCAAATCTTCAATAGTATATTTCCAAATATTGATAATTATAGATTGTTTATATTGTGTAATTGTTCCTTTTTCTGCTTCTGAAAGTAAATTTTCTGGTGTAATAACCAACGGAATCGACTCTTTATTGTAACCTTTCCATAAACAGATAGTGATCGATGTTATGCTAAATGTATAAGCAAAAGTTTTAAAAACAAAACACGAATAACATGGTAAGAGTTCTATATTTTCCCTAATCATATCAGCAAAAGATGGACTAGGTAGATCACTCAGAAAAAAATGAATATAGGTTACTTCAGCAGCAGCAAGTAACCTTAAGTTATTAGTCACTTCACTAAGATTTGCTCTAAGAATATCAATAGACTTTTCCACATAATCATAAATTAATGCTATATTATTATCATAGTCTTGATTGTTGGAGTCATCAAAGTCATGGGTAGTGGTCAAAATAAGCAATCTCCTGAGCAACTAGAGAAAAAGAATATTAAAGATAAGGATAAGAATGAATTAGAGGAAAATTCAGTAAAATTGGAAAAACAAAAAAAATCTCGAAATCCAATCTTCTTTGATATAAATCAAACGATTACTATAGAATAATTTAACTTAATGATAATCTATTTGATTTTCTAAAAATCTAAAAAGATAAGGAAAATTATCTGCATAATCATAAATTCGTGCTATATTCTTACCGTAATAATCGTAAAAAAAATTGATGAGTAAGACTAAAAACAATCAACCTCCTGAACAATCAAATCAACAACCTACTGCTAAACTGAAAACTAATGATACAGCAAAAGATAACAATAGTAACTCAATTTCATTTGATATTAAACAGGTAGTTTATGTGCAAGATTCTGTAGATAATATAAGTGAAATTATTTACCAAAAACAGCAGGAATAACAATAGCTGCGGCTGTTGCAATAATTAAACTAAAAGCCAAATTAACCACTTGTTGGGACGCTTTTTGATAGGTTTCGATACGAATATCAAACTCTCTAAAACGGACATAGATTTCTTTTAGCTTTTCGTTAATACCATCGGTTGTAGTTTCAAGATGATCCAGCCTTTCCTCAAGACGTTGATTATTATTTTGAATTAATTCCTTAATTTCTGCTAATTGTTCAGATTCAGTCATAATAAGTTACTGATCCAGCCGAACCTATTGGAGAGGTTACAATTGTCAAAGATTTTCTCCCACCTCCAGAGCAATTGATCCCCAAAAAAACAACCGTACGGGTGACAATGGAGTTTACTAAGGAGAGCATTGACTTCTTTAAACGTGAAGCTAAACGCCATAACCCATCTTATCAGGCTATGATCCGAAATCTGGTAGATACCTATGCTAAAGAACAGCAACAATAATCATTCGTTAGTCAACAATTCTGACACGATAAGTGACCATCGTAATACCTCCGCCACGAACTAAAATAGCAGAAAGCCAACGATTTTGTGGTTCTTCAAAAGCAGAAACCCGTTTAAATAATCCCCCAGATTGTAACAACTCTAGCTGCATTGTTGCCGGGTCTAAATAGCGATCGCTGTCAACTTTTTCGGCCATGGCCATTCCTGCTAACAACTCATCTCTCAAAGGTTCATTAACAATTACATCAAAATCAAAGGTTTCCCCAACTTTTATGGTTTCTGGTACATTTACGGTTACTTCTGGGGGGTTTTCTCCAGAGGTTAGTTTAGTTTCTTCCCTTAAGATTTCTTGACGAATTAGTTTATCCCCTTGGAAGGTTTGACGGGATTTAATTTTTGCTTCTAGTTGAATTTTTCGGCCACTTTGTTGACTATTTCCTGTGAGAGTTGTTAGGGTTTGGGCTACCCAACCACTACCCTTTTTTTCCCAGGATAACAGTTCTGTTTTATATTTCAAATTAGGGTAATCTTTCCACAGTTGTTTTAAGCTTTGGGTAAACTCATCTAGCATTAACCCATCAGCTGTTACATATTGGTCACTATACAATGATTGAATGCGTTCGATGTCCTGTCGATTAGCTGCAGCATCAATTTGAGTGATCAACCCCTTTAATTCAATCGGTGCAGTGTCAGGACTCTCGGCACGAAGGGTTAAATGTGTGCCTAAGCTTATACCAAAACCCATTATAACAGAGAGGAACCAACGGCGATACATCATGCGTCTACCTTTTGTGAACTATCCTGATTAACCATACAGGATTTTCGCTCTATTGTAACGAATATTTTGTTTTTATGGCACGTTTATTAATTGCAGCTAGTGGCACTGGGGGTCATGTTTTTCCTGCGTTGGGGGTGGCTGAAAAATTAGAAGATTACGAGATTCAATGGTTAGGAACTCCTAACCGTCTTGAGCAGAGTTTAGTGGGCGATCGCTATCCTTTCCATACTATATCAGTTGAGGGTTTTCAGACTCGTTCTCCTCTTAAAAAGTTACAAATTTTATTAGGATTAATTAGCTCAATTTTTCAAGTCAAAAAAATAATTCAAGAGGAAAAAATAGACGTGGTTTTTACCACTGGAGGATATATTGCCAGTTCTGCTATTTTAGCTGCAAAATTATCAGGAATTCCAGCGATTCTTCACGAATCTAATTATATTCCTGGTAAGGTAACTAAGCTATTAAGTCGTTTTTGTGATACAGTTGCTTTGGGATTTGAAGGCACTAAAAAATATTTACCCAATACTCCTACTATTTGGGTAAGTACTCCTGTGCGATCGCAGTTTTATACGCCTCAAACGTTAGACTTAAATATTCCTGATGATGTGCCTTTAATCGTTGTTGTCGGGGGATCTCAAGGTGCAGTTTCTGTTAATCAATTGGTGCGTCAATGTGTTCCTAGTTGGTTAGAAATGGGGGTTTATGTGGTACATTTAACAGGAAAAAATGATCCTGATGCTGACAGTTTTCAACATCCTCACTATATTTCTTTGCCCTTCTATGGTAACATGGCTGGACTATTACAAAGGGCAGATTTAGCGGTGAGTCGTGCTGGTTCCGGAACCTTAACAGAATTAGCTATTACGAAGACACCTGCTGTATTAATTCCTTATCCTTTTGCAGCAGAAGATCATCAATCTTTTAATGCTAAAGTTTTTGTTGAAGCAGAGGCAGCTTATTGTTATCAACAAAAAGAATTAACGGATAAAACTTTAACAGATTTAGTATTAGATTTACTTAAAAATCCTGAAAAACTTAAAGAAATGTCTAAGAAAAGTTCGGATTTGGCTGTTGTAAGTAGCGCAGAAAAATTAGCTAAATTAATTAAAGATACTATCTAGTTTTTTGATTGATTTATTTATCTCTTCTGCTACCAAATAAATGGGTATACACATAAGTAAATTCACAACCTAACAAAAAGATTTGACAGGTTAGAAATATCCACAACAACAGTACCATAAACCCTCCAATAATACCATAAGCTCTAAACTGTTCACCAATACGAATGACTCCACTACTTACTAAACTTTGAAGGAGAGAAAATAAGCTGACAGCTAATAAAGCACCTATCCAAATATCACTCCATTTTACTTTAGTTGCAGGGAGGGTTTTATAGAGAAACATAACTACAGAAGTTAACAGTAAAAATGTTACTCCAAGTTGTAAAGTATTCCATAAAAATGCTTCATCGACTCGAACCCAAGTTATCACTTCTTCTACATTTATAATGATTTTTAAAAACACTTTTAAAGCAATATTAGATAGTAAAGAAACTAACATTAAAGCGGTTGAACTTAATACCAATAGAAAAGCAATAATTTGATTTTGAATAAAATTAATAATTGTCCAAATCCAGCCACTACGATTATACTTATGATGATAAACATTCCAGATTTTATCCACGTCACGACTTAAAGCGCGAAAAATACGACTCGCAGTAATAAATAGAATAGAAAAACCAATAATTCCTGCACCTAAACTACTTTCATTTAATTGTACTAAGGTACTTTCTACGATACGATAGGCTTCTAGAGGTAAGGCACTTTTAGCAAAGATTAAAATCTGAGTATAAGCATTGGTATCGGGTCCAAGGATTAAACCGGTTATACTTAAAATAACCAATAAAATAGGAAACAGTGAAAAAATGGCATAATAGGATAATGCTGCACCCATTTCTATACAGTCGTCTTGTTGCCATTTAATCATGGTACGGGTAAATAATTGTACTATTTTTGATGATAGTATGTGGTTTTGTACAAATTCAATCACGGTTATATATTAAAGTGTTATGATATTAAATAATTAGATTATAGTTAATTGACTAAAAATCGGTTTATAGTTTTTATTTTATCTCTAGATTAAGTTAATTTTAAACTTAAGTCAATAATTTACTTAGATAGACTGGTTGATTATTTTTTTGTTCCTCAATCATTAATTTATCTTTTTTTGATGAGGTTTTAGATTTTAGTTTTGCTTGCTTTTTTTGTTTTTGTTTTCTAGTATTTTGTGATGGTGTTCTATTCCTTTTATAAACAATATATCCAAGTTTTTTAACAGAGTTATTGATATTATTATAGTTTTTTAAATAGTATTTTTCTATAATTTTAGTTAACAAATTATACAATCTTTTATCTTTAAGTGTCTGTTCAAGTTGCTTTTTTCCTTCTTCAACTTCACTGCTTTTTAGTTCTATCCAAATTTCGAGTAATTTATCTGGAATAATAATTAAATAATCACATTTTTTAGGTTCATTTCCTTCTATAAAGTTTATTTCTCTAAGTTTCTTCTTAAATAAACATTCATCTATATCAACTTCAATAACAGTTATGGAATCTTTATTATCATTAATTAGTTCAAATTTTACTTTTTTTTCAGTCACAATACTTGATTGCTTGGGAGATAATTTTTTTTGAGTGAAACATTCTTTTAGTTTAGCTAATTGACTATCAGATAACATTAATTTATTCTTCTCCTAATTCTAAGTCAACTAACTTATCAAAAATATCTCCAATTTCATCCGATATTTCATCAATAATATTTTCATCAATCAATCTATTTTCTTCATCTATTATACTTTTGAGTTCTCCATTTTCTAAGGTATAAACCCCAAAGTTATCAATATCTAATATTTTATCTTCAGAAATAATGGAATGTAATTTCTTAAGTTCTTCTGATTTATTTCCTCTTTCTGCTATTTTTCTTCTAGTGTTTCCTGCTTGAATAAGATTATTAAAAGCAGTCAAAATATAAGGACTGTGGGTTGTGATAAAAAAGCCATTTTTTTGCTCAGTTAAATTAAAGACTAAGCTAAATAATTCAACCATATATTTTTGTGCATCTGGGAATAAATGTGCTTCGGGTTCTTCTATAAAAAAATGATAGGGTTGATCATTGTCTAGAAAAGGTAAAACTGATAAAATAAGGGTGATAGGTAATGCTTCTTGTTGTCCTGATGACGCATCAGATAATCTAACTTTTCTATTATCTTCGTGAATAATCCAATCTTGTTCTGATTCTTTTAAATAATTTCCATTAAGTATTTTATTAATAATTTTATTGATTTCTAATAGCTGTTCATTATGTTCTAAACTAACAGATAAATAGTTGTTTTTTACTTTTTCATAAGTTGCGCCTAATTCTTTGGAAAAATAATCCATCTCAATATCTTTTGATACAAAAGAGAAAACATTTTTAAAAATATAAGACATAAAAAAAGAACGGACTGAGGGGATAAAAATATTTTTTTTAAAGTCTAAAATTTCTATCAAAAGATAAGCAGAATTATTTCTTTTCATATACTTTAAAATTCTTTGTGTCATTATATCTCCCATTCTATTGTTTTCCATTTCCTGTAATTGTTCTAAGATACTTATATACTCAGAATCAGATAATTTTAGCTTAGTGTTTTTAGTG